>Ga0307508_10002320_pt1 | contig 20208 bp, 27 predicted proteins | sample 9_EM_MG_FD_203089 | JGI IMG/M metagenome (GOLD analysis project Ga0307508, IMG submission 203089) | Populus trichocarpa ectomycorrhiza microbial communities from riparian zone in the Pacific Northwest, United States - 9_EM | ecosystem: Host-associated > Plants > Roots > Unclassified | place...
AGGAAGTGTTGTAATATCTCACTCGTTGCTTAGTCATGGCGGCAGGCATGGACCTGCCCCTATATTCTCCTTTCTCTCGAGGCTTCAGCCTTACTTAGACAATACACACGTTCATCACTTTCAACAATATCCGCTTGGCGGCGCCGAGTGACCGCAGACTCCGCCTCAAACGTGCCGCCCACAGCGCGAAAAACAGCACCACCGCCAGATCCCGATCACTCTTCCACCGCTCAACCAATGGCCAAAATGCTTGCTCGCGACCTCTCCTGGAGCGTATGCTCGGCTCGGCTACTACGTCTCCCACCTGGGGCGCACGTTTCACCAACTGCCCGTACTGGAAAGCCTAGTAAAAGATACGGTGGGCTGTTAAATTTGTCAGATTATTATCGGGTCTCTTAAAGGAAGAGAACCGCGAATCGGAGAGAAATGGAGATTATTCTCAGGCTAAGATTGGTTGGTCGCGATGACCGTGAGAGTGCCCTGTAGAGAGAAGAGTAAATGAGCGGTTGCGGGCAAGAAGAGGGGAGGCCCATGATAATATATATGAGTATATTAAGTGTTCTTCGAATTATTAGAGAGAATGCAAGAGAAGGAGAATAGAGACATTATATAGAACGGCCACATCCTCTAGACGGCGATGTCGACATCACCTATGATGACTAGACTTCGTCATCTATGACGTCGCGACTGCGCCATCAACTATGATTTCAACTAGACCTAATACATAGTACCGAGGTCACATACTCAATTCTTGATCACAGCAGCGAGAAGTTTTCCAACATAGGCGGAACTGTGGAAGGAGGCTGGGAGGTGGAAGTGTAGGTTCGATCTGGGATCTCGCCGATATAGGGTGCCGCCAGAGAGTATATGAAAGGTTAAAACTTTCAACGGATGCCCGACTTCCTCTTCACCACGAATGCGGGGAGCCAGGCCCTGCCACCGGCCGAGGGCGCAGCGCAGAGTGAGACATCATTGATCGGAATGGTAACTTCAGGGCCTGAGGGAAATGAGGAGTGGAGGTGCGGTGGCCTGTAGCGCGACGAAGGGTGGCGCCACAACGATGCAAGGATGATATACGGCGTGGATTTTGAATATCGAGTTACTAACTACCAATTACCAAATCTAAATGTTTGAAACGTAAGTAGGCCATTTTATGCCGTTCGTCAACGGTACATTACACATAACCCACTCCTCTTGTCTGGTCATCGATGGGAGCATTTGTAAGATGAATCATTGATGGCATGCGGAACATGGCTGTATTATGTACCGCCCTTAGGTGGGACGTGGGAACTCCCCTCCCCCGCCTGGCGTACCCGAATTTGGAGGACATAAGAAATGACAAAGGAAAAACAAGGGAAGTATCAATGTCACTTGCCTACCCCCCACCCCCCGAAGCGAAGAGGCAGAACAGAACGAAAGCAAAAAGGAAATCATGAGGGGAAGAACGGCAGGAATAAAACAATAAAAATGATGCTCATATCGCCCCCCAGGCCATAACTCCATCCATCCGGCCATCCATCCTCCTCTCGCCTCACGTAAAAGGATGAGGGGCACCACGAAAAAAAGAAATCCGCGAGTCCTATCTCATTGTCCGCCTGACAGCAGCTCGGCCGGCGGCGTGGCCGCCAACTGCTGCGGCTGCTGTGGCTGCTGGGTGTAGTAACCCTGCTGCTGCGGCGGGTAGTACTGCAGCTGCGACTGAGCACCATGCTGCGACGGGCCGTCAACGGGCATGGTGACCTCTGACTCCACAGATTTGGCCTGGTGGCTCTGCTGCTGTGGCATCATCTGGGGCTGGGGGACGTACGCGAAGACCTGGTTGTTCCAAATCTGGTCGGGATAGCCGCCGTGGTGAGTCGGCGCCATCGGGGGCGGCTGAACCATGGGCTGTGCAGGGGGCGCGCCGGGCGGGTACGCGGTCTGGCCCTGCGCGGCAGCGGCGGCGGTATCCCACTTGCGTAGCGACAGGACCAGGAACAGGCCGACGCCGCCGAGCACGACTACGGCAAGGCCGCCGACGGCGCCGCCGGTGATCGCACCGACGTTCGCCCCCGTTCCGCCGCCGGTCACCGTCGGCTGCCACAACTCGCTGCTAGACGGCGGCAACTGGCTCGCGTGGAGCGTCAACGGCGAGATGGACGACATGTGCCATACGACCTGGACCGACGGTTCGCTCACCATCGCGATGGCTGAGTTGACCACGATGGACTCGGTCACGCCAGAGGACGCGGCGCAGCCCCACCCGTTCAGGCCGACTTCGGTGTCGGTGTACATGATGCAGAACGGGGCGGCTGAGCCGGTGCTAACAACGCCCTCTCAGTACCACCACTGCACCACGACCAGGGATGGAACCGAACTCACCACTTGAGCATGAGCGTGTTCGTCAAACACGAGACGCCACATTTCGATTGCTCAACTGCGCCCTAGAGCCGCCGTCGGTTAGGCGACACCTGCTAGAATCGCCGGACCGCATCGATAAACTCACGATGCACGTCGTAACGATGCTGCACGTCCCAGTTGGTTCGGGATAACAGCAGCCGAGCCAGCCGCTGCTGGAGGTGCAAGTGGCGAGGGAGTATATGCAGCTCCATGCCCACACTGCGGAGCCACCACCGTCAGCACACACGGCTAACGCACGGCGATACTCGAACTCACCCGAATTGCCATTGACGTAGCCACACAATTGGTCTGTGAACGCTCTGGCTAAGATGTGCTTTCCGGGCGCCGGCACCGTCTCGCCGCCGTACGGCGAGCGAGGCGGCTGGGTAGGAATCGGCGTCCAACCCAAGCTCCCAACGGCCACCACCGGGTCGGTGGGGCTGGCGCCGTCCCACGGCAGGGCAGTCGCTACGGAGGCCGCGACGCCGACGAACGTCCAGAAACTCGTCATTCGATGGAAATCTGCGGATGGCTGGATTATTATCGGGATATACTTTCGCCCGCTATTTGTTCGTTGTTCCGACGTCGCAGTGACGATTTCGAGTGAGCGGGTTAAGGGGAAAGCGATGACATTTCCAGTCGGGTGTGGGGTTGATTCGGATCGTATTTCAGGCGACGTACGAGAACTCAAGAGGGCGGTCTCAGCCGTAGTTAGGTGCGCAGGAAGCCAGCTGCCCCCCGCGTCGACGGCCCAATCGGTGCTGCAGCATCTAGATGGATCCCTGCGAATAGCCCCGTTTCGCAGCCGGGTTCGGGACACTGCCTGGTCACCACACTGATCCCACTCTCGACGCCCACTTTCCGCACACAAGACGGCGCTCGGAAAACGCGCAGCTGCAACTATCCGTCGATAGAGATGTACTAGTACTTTCTGTGCGTTGCTGGGAGAGACGACGCTGTACCAGGAGCGCCATTGATTCACCAGCGCTGTCCGGCGGCGAAGCGTGTGCGCCCGCCGCCACTCGCCATATCCGCTCGGCGGCGCCGAGTTCTCGCAGACTATCCCTCCAGTGTGCATCGTCCGTAGACCGTCAATGCCAAGCCAAGGAATGGGCTGCCCATGCCCAGCGAACACAGCCACAATGTGAAAAATAACACCACCGCCAGATCCCGATCACTCTCCCTCTGCTCAACCAACGGCCAATAAACAGTCTGCCCGCGACGACCCCCGGAGCGCTAGCCCGACCCGACGCCAACGTGTCCTACCCGACGCACCCATTGCGTGTAACGAAGTGACGGACGGCGGCTGAATTTGCAGGAGACACGATCGACATGCTGGTGGTATCCAACTGCGGTTCCTGCTACACCGGAGTTCCGGTAGATGCAGCAGTAATGCAGTGGTGGTGTCCCTCGGGCGGCGAGAGCTCTGACACTCTCCCAGAGCCGGAACGCGGAGCGGCCGTTCAACGTCAGTAGAAAATACCGTTCAGCACCGAGGTGCATGCACAAGTATCTTGAAAACCTAACCCGGCTTAACTGGACCGAAAAATAGCCACAACTATCGCAGAAATCAGCCCATTCCGCAACTCTCCGTGTCCATTAATATCGCAATCAGCTAGATGCATACACATATCTCAGCCTTCACGCCAAGCGGGGCGAGAAAACAAACTGCAGCCCGCGGAGCCCATCTCCGCGCACTGCACATCTCGTGGCAAACCGGCTGGCCGTGCTGTCGAGGTAGATATCACTTGACAGTTAGATACGCAGTGCTCCTCGGCCTCTTTGAGTCAATAGACAATCCAACAAAGATCGGGAGGCCCTCTCTGCAGTGTTCTACATAGACCAGACACGTCGGCAGACCGGTCTAAGTCGGTCTGCCAAGACCCCGACCCGACCAACGGTCGGCGTGGGGCCTGGGAAGCCATAAAACTCACCCTGCATCAATGCACTGAAGGGAAGAATAGGGATCACGCAGCGAGTGATCTCTTCGCCGACAGATTGGGAGAGGTTTGAGTATATGGAGTAAGACGTAAGCTTGAAACTACCTCCGAAACATTAAAAGACCCCACTGGTGGATAATACAGGAAAGGCTTGAATAACCTTTCGATGTCTTCCACGCCCTCTGACTGGAGGAAGAAGAGTGAGCTTTGTGCGATGTTCTCACCTCTTGGAAGGAAATTGTTGTCAATTGAAGACATTAAAATTCATGCGTTGGAATCTGCATCGAAACTTCATCAGGACTTCGCAGATCCTTAAGCTGCAACTATCTTTGGCCAGATAGTAAAAACTTTCCTCAGACTTGGTATTTGTCTGATTAAACCTACCAGAGGCTGGTAGCCTTTGCACTGCTGAAGAGTTTTCGTCCTGAAAGTTTCTGGAACTGTGTTCCTTGGACTTGGGAAGTTTCATCGTAACTCGCCCACCTTGACTAGATCTCACTTCGGGAGATGTTAGTTATAGGGTTGGTCGCTGAGTTTTATGGCTTCCCAGGCCCTGTTGGTCCTCCAGTGTGTTTGGGTTTTCTCTTCGGGTTGAATCCTGAGTCTTTTGAACTCTTAAGGGCTCCTTCAGTCATTCTGGTTTAAATGAAAAGACTTTGGCTCTCCATGATCTAAAAATAAAGGTCGCATGAGAGTATTGATAAAAAAAAATAAAAAAATAAAAAAGACCAACGGTCGGTCGGTCTAAATAAAATTAAGAAGATTCAGACCAATGGCTGGCCGGTCGGGATATAAGTAGACTGATCTCGACCTTGCCTCTCCAGGTCTGCCGACGTCTGCAGACGTCGGGATAACACTATAAAATGTCGGTTTTTTTTTCTTAGCCTCCGGCGGGTCCAGTTGAAGCGTAACAAGCAGTTACCATCCAATATCGACATGCTACACTACTTTCAGCAGCAGGCACATATCCACCCTGTACAAGACGTAGTTGGTTGGTGGTATGATGTCTTGCACGATCCGCACTGGAATGATCTTGCCCGGATGGCTTTGACATATCTCACTCTCCCTGCAGTGAGTGCTGAGCCAGAACGTGTGTTCAGCGGTGCAAAGATCGCTCTCTCTGATCGCCGTTGCAGAATGGGGGACGACGTACTTGAGGCTGTCGAGTGTTTGAAAAGCTGGCAGAGGGATGAGATGATAGCGGCTACGAAGGAGGATGCTAAAGCGATTGAGCAGATGTTGGATGCCCTTTGTGAGGAGGATCAGGTGTAGTGTAGCGATAGCACACGCCAAAGAATTGATGAGTTGCATCAAATTACTGGTGGGTACAGCAGGCCGTAGTACCGCCGTATAGGTGTAATGAATTTTCGACAAAATCAAACCTTTTAATCAGACCTATCCCGAGGTCTGCCGACAGACCCGACCTACGGTTGGCCGGTCTGGATATATCCCGGCCAGTCCCGACCTTGCCAAAAATTATTCCGGACTGCTCTATGTAGAGCACTGCCTCTCTGAGCTAGGTGTGGATTGTGAGACGGTGATTTGTTCGCGGCGGAAGTGCCCTTGCCCACAGCGGCCATTCTACCCAACGCAAACGCAACTGGTATGACCGCACCATTGAGGAGACTACATACCGTATATCTCACTTAAGAGGTAAACTTCTAAGCGACGTTAGCCGCACGCTAGCGCTCGCTGGGGCGCATATAGACTGGCGCCATGAGCCCCAGACAACTTCAGGCAGATAGCAGAGAAGAAACGGGAGGAAGAGAAGAAACGGGAGGTGGGAGGAAGAGAAGAAATGGGAGGAAGAGAAGAAATGGGAGGAAGAGAAGAAATGGGAGGAAGAGAAGAAATGGGAGGAAGAGAAGAAATGGGAGGAAGAGAAATGGGAGGAAGAGAAGAAATGGGTCTACACACGTATAACCAATCCCGCCTACAATGCCAAGTGCCGCCTATGGCGACGAAACCGCCCTGACCGAGGACCAGCAAAGACAAGGAAGACCACAGCGTGTAGATAATGAAGTAATTGGTGGAAAATCCTCTCACGGGCCATAGCCGCCTTTGATATTGCGCTAGTCCATAAACACTCTAGCGCGCGGCTTGGCGCGGCTATCAGCGCTTGAAGTTTACCTCTTTAGTGATAGTTAGCGCACTTTTCCAGCGTACAATCACATACATTTGCAGCCCTGCATCGCCGTCGGTGGCAGTAATAAAATCCTTCAGGGCTAAGTGAGTAACATCAGTGAACTTCTGGAGCCGAGCTTGATGTCGCAAGTATTTTTTTCCTACTAACGGAGGCATAACGACCAATGTACTCCGTACCTCGCACGCCCTGAAGCGAACAGGTGGAGCAGAATGAAAGCAAATAAGGAAGAAGTCATGAGGGAAAAAGCGGCAGGTATAAATAAAACAATAAGATGCTCATATTGCCCGCAGGCCAACTCCATCTATCCGGCCATCCATCCAGTCATCCCTCGCGTGAAACGATGGGTGGGGAAAAGCAAGAAAAAGAAATGAATGACTCCTATCTCATTGTCCGTCCGACAGATTGGGCGGCGGCGGGGCCACTAACTGCTATGGCTTCTGTGGCTGCTGGACGTAGTAACCCTGCTACTGCGGCGGGTAGTACTGCGGCTGCGACTGGGCACCGTACTGCGGCGGGCAGTTGACTGGCGTGGCGACCTCGGAGTCCGCGTACTTGGCCTGGTGGCTCTGCTGCTGTGGCATCATCTGGGGCTGGGCGGCGGACGCGTAGACCTGGTTGTTCCAAATCTGGCCAGGATAGCCGCCGTGGTGGATAGGCTGCATCGCGGGCTGCTGGATCATGGGCGGTGCAGTGGGCGCGCCTGGCTGGTACGCAGTCTGTCCCTGCGCGACAGCGACGGCGGCGTTATTCTTGCGGCGCGACAGGACCAGGAACAGGCCGAGGCCGCCGAACACGACTACGGCAAGGCCGCCGACAGCGCCGCCGGCTATCGCACCGACGTTCGACTTCGTGTCGCCGCCGGTCACCGATTCGCTGTTGGACGGCACCAACGGCGGTTCTCTCACCACCGTGATGGCCGAGTTAACCACGATAGAATCGGTCCGGCCCGAGTAACTCGTGCAGCCCCACCCGCTCAGGCCTGCTTCGTTGTCGGTATACAGGACGCAGAACGGCGCGGACGACATGGTGCTAACAACGCTTTCTCAGCACCACCACGGCCACCACCACGACCAGGGATAAAACCGAACTCACCACTTGACCATGAGCGTGTCCGACAAACACGGGGCGCCACACGCCGATTGCCCAACCGCGCCCTAGAACCGCTTTCGGTCAGCCGACACGCCCCTTAGAATCGCCGGACCGCATCGACAAACTCACGATGCACGTCGTCTCGAATCCGCACCCGGTCCCAGTGGATTCGGGATAGCAGCAGCCGAGCCAGCCGCTGCTGGAGGTGCAAGTGGCGAGGGAGTATGCGCAGGTCCACGCCAACTCTGCGGAGTAATCGCCGTCAGCAAACACGGCCAACCAAGGCACGGAGATACTCGAACTCACCCGGATTGCCATTGACGTACCCACACAATTGGTCTGTGAAGGCTCTGGCGAAGATGCGCTTTCCCGGCATCGGCACCATCCTGCCGCCGTATGATGAGTGTGGCGGCTGGGTGGGAATCGGCGTCCAACCCAAGCTCGCGACGGCCACCACCGAGTCGGTCGGGCTGGCGCCGTCCCACGGCAGGGCAGTCACCACGGAGGCCGCGACGACGACGAACGTCCAGAAATTCGTCATTCGACGGATCGCAGCGGATGGCGGGATGATTATCGGTATATATTCTTCGACGTCGCAGTGTTTGGGCGACGGGTCGAGGGGAAAGCGAGAAATTGTCGAGTCGGGTGTGGGGTTGGGTACGAATCGTATTTCAGGCGACGTAGGCGAACACGAGAGGTTGGTATCAACCGTAGTTGGGCTAGAGTAGCTGCCCCCCCCGCTGCATCAACGGCCCAATCCGTGCGGTAGCGTCTCGATGGAGCCCTGCGATTGGATGAGTTTCGCAGTCGTTTTTGGGACACTGTCTGGTCTGCGGCACGTCGCCCTCACATGCCGCACACCTGATGTAGTGCTGGACACTTGTGCGAAGTAGCGCGACTGGGATGTGCGCGCCGATAACAAACCACGATTTTTTTTTGATTTTTTTTTGATTACTCATCACTCGCGTGCGACCTATGTAGATCATGGCGAGGAGTATTTACAGTCCGTTTCCTGTCCGCAGTCCGCGCAAGGCGGCTCGTCGCAAGCTCCCCTTTTGCCCTCCGCCCAGGCCTGTCCCGCGAGAAAAGATGATTGCGTACCAAAGAAATCACAAAGGAAATGACAAAAAGGAAAGACCTAGCGGAAGCGTGCCCACCCCTACTCCTCTCCAGCCGGTGCCGTGAACGGGGGGGTGGGAACGCACAGTGGGGGTTTGCCCATCGCCTGCCTCGTCCCCGGCACCCAGCGCCGCTGCCTCCACCCATGACGTTTCCCGGTCGAGGAGCAGGCAGGCAACCGCCTCATGCCCACTGTCCGAGGCAAAATGTAGCGGCGTCCACCCTTTTTCGCCTGCGGCGGAGACGTCGGCTGCTTCGTCGAGGAGCTGCCGCACAATCGCCTCGTGCCCGCTTGCGGAGGCGAGAGGTAGCGGTGTCCTACCGCCTTCATCGCCGGCCGTGATGCTGGCTCCCTGGTCGTGGAGCAGCCGTGCATTTACCCCTTGCCCACTCTCGGAGGTGGAGTGTAGTGGCGTCCCCCGTCTTCGCCGTAAGCCGAGACATCGGCTCCCCGGTCGAGCAGCAGTCGGGCGATCGCCTCGTGCCGGCTCCGGGAAACCAAGCGCAGCGGTGACCACCTGTCTCCGTCAGTGGCTGCCTCATCGGCTCCCTTGTCAAGGAGGACCCGGACGACTCATCTGTCCTGGGAGCGTATGATAATATCGAGGTTTTGTAGGTCCGCGCGTGCTTGGGTCGTCACGACAACAACCACTAGAATGCCACTCAACTCCAGGCTAGTCCGAAATCGTCATGCATAAGCACGCCCGGCGGAAGCTCAGAGCATTACTAATAAGCAACGGACGAAAGCCAGGCGTGTGAATCATGCCAAGATGTAAACAAACTAGCTGATTGGTAAATTCAACCACAACCCCCTGTCGAAGATGAAAAAGTGGGGTTGCCATGGCAGCTCGAACTCGACATCATCGCCACCGCCATGACAGAAAGTTTGACTGAGATAGACGAAGCTCATTCGTTTCTATTTCTCTTTTCTGATGCTCTGTTTCTAGTATGGACTCCGTCGCGGGCACAGAGGTGGCCGTGATAGAGCAATATTATCCTATATACGCTTGCTGAGGTGTCGCGAACTCTGCTCAGGTTACGCGACAGTGGAAAGTGGGAGGATGGGAGAGAGCTGTGTTCTGTGTTCATGGTGTACTGTTGCGGGGAAGCTGTGTATACTAGGTACTCTGTAATTTCTAAGAACGCCAGCTCAGCGGCAAAACCTGGCTTCAGCCTGTGAGCGTTCTTACCCAAGAAAAAGCAAAACTTAAGCCTGGAAATACGCACGCCCGGACCTATGAATACAAAACCTCGATAATGCTGGCTCCCCGGTCGAGCAGCAGCTGTGTAACATCCTGGTCTCCAAATAGGCACGATAGGAAGAGTAAATGCTTCTGTTGGGACTTTCTAGAAGATCACCGCCATGTATCTGCGAAAATTGGGATCTTCGCCAAAAATCGTCGTCGCTATTCTTGCGGATAATAACACCTTTGCGATGATAGTGCAGCCACTTTCGGTAATTAGGACCCGATGCGAATGTATCCCAGATGCGTGTCACGATTGGACAGGTGTTTGCATCTTCAAAACGAGCTAAGTGCCATGGCCAAAATACCACTGGATACAGCAAGAGGTGCCGGTCACTGAAGGCCTTCTTCTGTCCGAAGGGATTCATCATAATTGCCCCGCGAGCTAGGAGTGCGCAGCAGCGAGAGGCAAACCTTTACGATTGTGGCGTGAGAATCGACTGTGGGCAGTCCAGTACCCAAGTATTCATCCACTGTGAGATGCGCAAACCGGAAAACATTCAGACCTTCGTCCAAAATGAGGAGGTTCTCAATAAATCATTCACACGTATGCTGTCCTTGCGAGAAAATTCTCCCGACTGTTCGATTTCAACAGTGATTGCATCAAGCAAGGTTTCGGTTCGTAATGGTTCGTATGAGCATTGGATCCACCGGAAAGCGTTGAGTGCTAGTCGAGCAGTACTCCCTCGTTGGCCAACGATATGCGTGTATATTTCGCCGTAGACGTCTTTTTAGAGTGTCCGATAGGACCGTCAGATGTCGTCTTACATCATCTGCAGTATTCATCTCACAGAGAAGAGTGATCTGAAGTGTGGCTAGTAGGAACCTAAAGCGTCCGTTCAGTTGTTAATCACATTCACTACTTTATACGGTGCTTACAGTGGGCTTACATTCCATTGGCTCTGGATTGAAGCACATTGCTGTTGTAGTTTCCTTGGTGCGCATCACATCTTCTTGGGACAGGCCTGGGCGGAGGGCAAAGGGGAGCTAGCAACGAGCCGCCACTACGGAGACAGCGGACAGGAAACGGACTGTATATAATCTCGCCATGATCTCATAGGTCGCATGCGAGTAATGAATAAACCAAAAAAAAGAAAAAAGCTTCGTAGATATCGACAACCGGTTTCAGAAGCTCGTTCTCTTCAGAATTTTGCGCAAGCTGCTGGACAAGCGCGCTCAGTATTTCTGTTAAAGTTTGCCCGATCACCGTTCCTCTGCGAGTCTTCACAGGGAGAGAGAGAGAGAGAGAAAAGAAAAAGAGTATGAGCGAGATGGTTTTATCGTTGACGGGTGATGGATCAGCTCAAGATAGATGCGTCAAGTATTTCTTTTCTATGGTATCGAGAAGTATGTAAGAGTAAGGAAGAAAGTAAGAGGAAGACGCTGCTATGGAAGAATGCCAAGCCGTCGCACAATGTCTGTCGTGACCAGGGTCCCCTGCCATTGCTCCCCATAGCGTTGCTGCCGTCGCCGTTGCTATGGTGTCGCTTCCGTCGGCGCGCCACGCCGGAGCGGCGAGAAGCATATCCAACAATTTCCTCCGGATCTCAGGCGTTTTTCCTCAGCTCGGTTGCAGTAGAAGTATGCAAATCCGCCTGGTGTAGGATCTGAAAGGAAAAAATCGACAACCTGGATGCGATGTAGGTTTTGCCGGCTCCCGCTAGATAAACTGGTCTTAAAACGATAATTCGTCCAGCAATGAAGGAATGCAGTGACTTACGGGTTCCCCGTAACAGCAACATCATCGACTCACTCGACGATATCCAATTCTGGTATTCCTTCTTGTCCAAGATCCACTCCGCAGTGCCTTCGAGACGATTGTCCCTGATTCTCATATGGTGGCTCTTGTACGGAATTGTGGATATCCATTCCAGGATCTCGGGTCTTTCGGACACTTGGTACGATGTGAGTGGGTATTCGGCAGGTTGTCGTAACATGTTCCAGTCGAAAGGGTGCCTTGATCCGACCATATCAATATCCGCAAGTGATCCGCCACCTCGCCAAGACTATCGGATCTAACCTAAACCCCCGTGCGCTTCTGCGCCACAAACAGAGTGGGCTCCACCACACGCACGACGCACGTCCGCGCGGCTCGCTTTTGCGTTCGCTCCGACCTGCACCCTTACTCTATCGTATCGAACTCGCAGAAGATGTCGTATTGTGGTTCACAGTAGATGTCGCATCGGCCTCGCCGGAGATATTGCGATGCAGCCCATATTGTAGTTTATATAGCCTTCTAGGCCATCACTTTGCGACTTTTGGCCGAGGATGTCATCGTCCGCGCGAGGACAGTGCTGCGTCGAGGTCTCCGGACGAGGATGGCGTCTCGTCGCGCTTCCGAGCGCAGATGGTGGAGGTGGTGTCGTCCGGACGCACTGTTTTATTGCTGTTGTCGGCTCGCATGACGGATTTCTTGTCCGCTGCGATGGATGCGATGCGAAGAACTTGACGAAGGATACCGATGCTCATGGTGTCCGGCGTGTCGGTGGCGTCTGTCGGTGGAGGCTATTCACGGTGGCAAACGGTCAACGCAATGCGGAAGGACTTGGTGGAAGAGAGCATATTGTCTGTTTATGGGGGTGGATGGATGTAGCGGGCGTGTCTTGAAGGGCTGCGCGTGGATGGACTACGGCTACTAGTTCCGGGAAGGAGAGCACCACAACATTGGTGGCGTCGGCGAACATGGATTCTATCTGTTAGCAGCCCTTCCCCCACCTTGCATCTTGCATCGTTGGGCATAGGCGAAAGATCGCGGATATATAAGTAGGTATTGTAGTACGTTGCTATTCCTCCACCGAGCCCAGTTCCAGCACACTACCACACGTACATCAATGATCAGAAACACGAAACGAAGAGCCTCAAAGCCCAGACTCCACCCTCAAGAGCGGCGCGACGGCTGATTGTTATCGCGCACGACGCTGACGAAGGGCTCTCTTCGATACCCAATCGTGTTCACATCCAGCAGCACCACCGGCAACTTGGGGTTGTCTTCCATGCCAGGTGCTCCCATTGGCGCAGAAATCCCCACCACTCTTAAGACCTTCTTACGGCAGACCGGAACAGGGCACTTCTTGATGACGCCTTTCTGAGCGCATACGTTGCAGATAGCATGGTTGCAGGGGCGGAGTCTGCGCGTGGCACATCTATTAGCGAATAGAAACCTTGCGTCATGGATATAAGTACTCACATGCTATCCACTAGGTTCTTTCTACACTTACATCTCTGTAGACAAGCATCCGGATCGTCCATGTCGTAAGGTGCATCCGAAGCGGATAAACCACCCTGGATACTGTCCAACTGGGCGACCGTTTTAACCTGCTCAAATGCGCCGTGCAATCCACTCGATGGCGCTTCATTGTAGACGTCGAAGAAAGGTTGACCGCTCTCGGCGTATGTCGCGATGCTGATCGGAGTGGCAGGCGCCGCCATACAAGTGAGTTCTTCGAAGTGAACCGAGTTGAGGACCTGTACGTTGAAGATCTTGGCTCTATCGCAGTTCCAGATTCTGGGATTGTTTGTGTCTTTGTCGATGTTCTGTTTAATACTTCCACCAGCAGCGAAGCTCATCTGCCGTTCGGAGACTCCACTATATCCCCCACATAATCGCGGATAGACCCTTTCGCCAGCTTTCAATCCCACAACCACATCTAGCGTCGACCCTGGTTGGATGTTGTAATCCGAGAGCATTTCTCCATTCTTGAGCTGCTCCCACATATAAAAAATTTGTTGTTGGTTTGCGGGGAAGCCCTCCTTTTCTTCGACGAACGATTTGACTTTCTCTACCGTGTATGAGCTGTCGAAGGGTAAGGAAATTGTCTTCCCCCTACGTATCGCTAACTGGAGGGGGCGAGGCTCGAGGAAAGTGCCGGGGCGTAGGCCTTGTTCCATCGGGGTCTTGAATGCGTCCGCTACAAAGGGTGTCTTATTTTGAAAGGATGGTATCACTTCGAATTGGATCCCACCGACGGTCTCGCGTCCTGTGATCTGATGCTCGACCGAATATCCGGATTTGTACGGTACCGCGACAAACTGCTTGACAATGCCGGGGCTCGTTGCGATACCGTCAAGCCATGGCTGTGAGGGCAGCACCACATAGTCCTGCTTCTTCTCGATTCCGTTCTGTCGGCGCAGAAGTGTGGACATGTCGGGAACCATAGGCTCACCAGTGATCGCGTTGACACCACCGACGTAGATCCGCAGCGCGAACTTGCTGTAACTGTTGAACTTTATCCACATCGCCTCCCGCTCTGCTCCAGATCTATCAACACTGGGCGTGGCACTGGGAGCTAGGAGGCAGAAGGGAGCACTTACGATACATCGGGAAGAACACGCCCCCCTTCTCCACCATATCTTGTGGAAGCACCCCCGCAAATTCAGCTATGTTGTACAGCGGAAAGCTGCCGACTCCAGGCGGGAGATAGTTCACATCTCCGTTGTCTGGTACCCTGATTGTACGGTGGAAGGTGATTGTCAGATCCTCGATCATGAGGCTCGCGTCGCTGATCTCCGCCTGTAACGGGTCCGTCTTCAGCGTCCGATTGTAGAATGCCACGACAGTCTCGTTTTGGTTGATCTGCCATCCGTGTGGCCCGTCTTTGTCGTAGCATGATTCGCCGCTAGTGACTGTCACCTTCATGTCTCTGTTCTTTTCGCCGCGGGTGTCGATTGTATGTGTATAAGCGTTTCAGAATAGCCGCCGCAAAAGAATGCGAGGCAATATGGTTCTGTGGGTTTGACGTCGACTTTAGGTTTGGGGGACGGTATGTGCAGGGTAAACAACTTCGTACTTGGGGTGGGGAAACGAACTCCATTCAGTGCTTAATAGCGTGAGGAGAAATGAGGAGAAAAGGTTACCCTGCCCGCATTTCAGGACGTAATCGCACCTCGGTAAACCTAGTCTTTCGCTTGAAGTCACTCGGGTGGAATTTGCGGTGAATGACGCGTCGCGGTCGAAGTCTCGCCGGTACCCAGCTCCAGGTATGTGAAAACTGAGCTATACCTGACTCTAAGTATAAAAATGAGTCACCGCCACGAGCCATTGGATAACCGTACAGCCCATTACTAAACTCGTCACCCACTCGGAGGGCGCCAACGCGTTGCCTTAATTGTTGTCGATTTGTGCGGCCGGCACTTGTCGCTACACGACTCTGTTTCTGGGAGTCCGGGAATATTCAAAATCGACAGACTTTAAACTTGTCCAGGGGGGATTTGTGCTGAGAGGTTATGGCTGACCTTGGGCTTTTGTGGTAGGAATTCCGGAGTGATCTACTTGCTGCAAACAATTTGCTAGCACAGTGTAGATGAGACCAAGGACAGAGATCGCTGAAACAGAGATAGGAGTGATCGTAGAAGGGATGATCACGACGAGAACAGTCACAGGCGGAGCCAGGTGTAGCAGAAATAAAAGGGGCGACGATTCTTCGATATTATTGAGTGTCTGCAGCCAAGAAGGGAGAAGCCCGAAACAACACAAAGAATCGTCGCCGCTCCGCTGCTCCACGGCGCTTATGCCAATCGAGCTCCTCGCTGTTATCTTAGCTTATTCAGCTCTACCGGCTGGGCACCCACACCACGACTTAATCTAGCGCTGTACCACTGCAACCACAATCTATCACAACAACACCGAGCGGTAACGCCAAGTGTGCAGCTGCGAGAAGCATTTCTAATAATTTCCCCACGAAGATGCTGACCACGAGCTGACCGTTTTCTCGGAACCGAAAGTAAGGTAAACCGGACGGCAGATGATAATCGGTGTTTTTGCCCCCTCCTCAAGTGATAGCAGGCCTCAGTGCATACGCTACCAATAATGCTTTTTTTTTGTTTATTCACTACTCGCACGCGACCTATATAGATCATGGCGAGATTATCTACAGTCCGTTTTCCTGTCCGCTATTAGCGCGGCGGCGGCACGTTGCAAGCTCCCCTTTGCCCTCCGCCCAGGCCTGTCCCAAGAAGATGTGGAGCACACTACAGCAAGGAAATTACAAAGGAAACCGCGAAGGAAGAAGACAAAAGAAACCGCCTACCCATCTCCTGCATTCGCCATGAAGGCGGGCGTGGGAAGGACCAGTGGTGATTCCCCCCGCCACCCGGCTCCTCAGCCCCCGCTCCCTGCTCCTCCAGCCACTCCCGCATTCCGCCTCTGACACCTCGCTCGCTGAGTCCTCCTCGGCCAGCACCCACCTTCCCACATCCGTGGTGGAGAGGAAGTCCAGAACCGCCCGCCCACACCTCTCATCCGCTACACTGTCACAGCGTCGCGGAAACACCAAGCACACCCCGGACGAAACTCAACGCCAGAAAACGCCAAGACTTCCGACCGACACACCAAATCTCGCGACCGATAAGACTTCACGGACTCCACGATGTCCGGCGGAGCGACGCAACCGAGCGAGGCAGCCCCGATGGTGACTGCCAGCGCCGGCCCGAGCGAGGGCTCCCTACTGCGGGAGCTCGTGGGAGACAGAGGGGACTATAGGGGGGAGGAGATGGAGGAGGACAGTGGAAGCGAGCTCAGCGAGCTCGAGAGCAGCGAGGGAGAGATGGAGGTGGAGGAAGAGTGGGAGGGAAAGGGCTGCGGGAGGCCAAACTTCAAGCGCGCCCCCACTGGCGCCAGGCAACAGCAGAGCACCCAGGAATTTTTCCGCCGCGGTGCGCAACTCAGCGCGGGCGAACTGAACATCTTCGACTCGCCCGGGAAGACGCCCATGAGGGGAGCACTCGCTCGCTCGCTCTCAGCAGCGGCCGCCAGCAGCAGCCCGCAGGAGGGGGGGACGGCGCAGACCCTGAATTTGGCCAAGGAAGGAGGAGAGGGAGCGGGGATGGAGGGGAGCAAGGGGAGCGGAGTGGGCGAGCGCAAGGGGGCAGAGGGAATGGATGTGGCGGCAGTTGATTGGGTAGTGGAAATGGCCAATCAGAGCGAGGCCGAGATGGGGGGCGTGGAGGACCCGGATAGGTCGACAACCCCGACACCTACACCAGCCAGGTGGGGTAGCGGCACCCCAGCGGCAAGCATGCCGAGGCCAGTGCCGGTCACCCCGACCAAAGGAAGCAAGAGGATGGCGGTGGGCACCCCAAGGCGCGCCTGGCCCCGCACCTGGGCAGCGGCGCGGCCGATGCCGGCTGGCTTCGCAGCCGCCTCGGCGCTGGAGCAAATCCTGGTAGCCATAGCCGGGGCGGAGCGGAGGATGGAAGAGAAGGTAACCGCGCTGGAAGCGCAGATGATGGAAGGAATGGGAGCACGTGGCGCCGACGAGAACGAGAGGGAAGTGAGAGCGGCCGCGAGGCTGCTGGCGGATGCGGAGGAGAGGGAGAAGAGGCTGGCAGTGAAACTGCTCGCCATAGACGCCATCGAGACGGAGCTGACCCAGAAGGGTCAGTGGGAACTGAAGCAGTGGGAAGATTTGGCTCGGGTGCTGAAGGCGAGGAGAAGGGACATCCGGGAGGTCAGGCAGGCAGTGGACAGCCTGGCTAGCGAGATGGCCCGAGAAGGAAGGGTACACCAGGAGGGCCCGGGGGCGGCGGGAACCGTACGCGAAGCGGCGCCGACCAAGGGTGGGGCGACTCAGCCCATGGAAGGTGTGGTGGCCACAACAGTCACCATAGAAGAGGTGGAGCAAGGGGACGACATGGAAGGGGTGGAACGGGAAGGCCTCTTTGGGTCAAAGCATGCGCTGGCGCCGGGAGAGCCAGTGCCCGTGATGCCACCAGGGCCAGCAACGGAGGAGAAGGAGGGGAAGGAGAAAGGGAAGGGAAAGGGCAAGGTGGTGCAGATCGCCGCACCTCCTGCCACCGGACATGTGGCGCGCCAACGGAAGAGGCAGGCAACGGTTGATGCGGCGAAGGCGGGGAAGCCACAGGAGCCAGCAGCGCCCAGCAGGTCGATCCTGAAGCGACTGGAGACAGCGGAAGCCGAGAAGAAGGAGCGGGAGAAGAAGAGGGAGGAGGAGGCGGCAAGGAAGGGGGCGGAGAAGGCGGGGGAAAAAGAGGCGGAGAAGGCGGCAGCCATGAAGTGATGGGAGGAGGGGAAACTGGGCCAGGAGGAGGGGGAGACATACAGCGCTGCAGCCAGACCGATTCGGGACCTGGCAGACGACGCCAACACCATCGAGGAGATAGCCGCGGGGCAGAGGATTGCCCACATGGCAGGAATGCGGGCGCTGGGAAGCCAGTGGGAGGAGGATTGGGCTTGCAGTCACGCGGTATCACCGCAACAGCAGCGCCAGCAGCAGCAGCGCCGGCAGCAGCAACAGCCTCGCCTGCCCGAGTGGCAGCAGCAACAGCGGCCGCAGCATCAACAGCAGCAACACCAGCAGAAACAGGCGTCGCCGCAGCAGCAGCAGCAGCAGGGTAACTGGGCGCAGAGGGCGGCGGTGGCGGCGGCCCTCCCCCAGTTGGACTTCAAGCGGGTGGGCCGGAACGGAAAGCCAGAGTGGGAGCCCGCGGGGCTGGAGCCCATCAAGGGGTCGATTCCACGCGACGAGCGCGGAATTGTGTTTCAGCGAGCGGCAGGGGCGCCGCAGATCAACCCAGTGGTGGCGGCAAGCGCGGCGGCGTTCGTCAACATCGCGCTCAGCAAGGTGGCCCCGGCGCATGTCCGGACCGAGGCATTCAGAATTTCGGTGCAGGGAAGGCTGACGACAACAGCACGCTTTGGGGCGTCAGCGGTGATGCTCCTCCGGTTTAAGAAGGAGGTCCTGGAAGCGGCCCGTAAAGCCAACAGAGCTATCATCAACGTTGCCACGAATGAGACGTGGGCAGAGCTCAAGATCCTGGTGCCCTATGACCGGTACCGGCACCCCAACGGGCTTGCGGAGCTCAGGGAGCAGATCGAAGCGGAGAACCCAGGAGTCGTGGTACCCCCCCTCTCGATGAAGTGGATGCGGGCGGTAAGTACCATCGAGCGCCACTACCAGGCTGGCCGACTCCCGAAGAACGCGGCATCAGTGATCTTCAAGGTGCCAGGCAAGGCGGCGGCCCAAAAGCTGTTGGTGGAGATGTGGGTAGCAGGCAACAAGTTCCATGCCCTTCCCTACATCCGGGAAAAAGCCGACACCCTGTGTGGCGCGTGCGGGTGGTGGGGACACTCAGAGTTCCGGTGCCAGCAAGGCATAGCAACCTGCACTATCTGTGCGGATAGCCACAGGACTGAGGAGCACCGGTGTCAGGTGGCAACGTGCGGCAAGGTCGGGAAGGTCTGCCCCCACACGGAGATGAAGTGCCCGAACTGTGGGGGCAGACACCCGGCCCAGGACGCCAGGTGCCAGGCAAAGCGGGCCACCATCGAGATTGCCCGGGGCAGGCGAAACGGCACAGCCCGCGTGGAAACAGCGCAGACGATGCCCCCAGCAGAAACCTGCAGCTCTGGCGGATCAGCCCGGCTGAACTGGGTCCCAGGAGGTGAGCCGGCAGAGACTTCTCCAGACTGGACAGAAGATGTAATGGAGGTATCGGCAACTGGAATGGAACCAAGGGGCACCGCCCCACCCGTAGCTGTCTGATGGCGGGCTTACAGGCTCCCAAGCTGGTGGCGCTCCAGCATAACTGTGCCAGGGGGGGACAAGTATTGGAGGCGGTGTTGGAGATGGCAGTGCAGAAGGGAGCAGATCTGGTCCTGATCCAGGAACCACGCAGGGAGACAGAGAAGGACAGCACAAGGTCGCACCCCAGCTTTTGATTTATTAGAGGGAAGGAGGACGCGACGGCCAAGTGCTGGGTGGCAATCAACCGGGAGTCTCAGTGCCAGGTAACGGAGCTGAAGGACCTAACCCGGGACTGCGCAAACTATGCGCAGGCCCTGGAGGTCAAGCCTCCGAGCGGTGCCTCGATCATCATTGTTAACGTGTATGATCGCGGGCGGCAGGGGGGAAGTGGAGAGCGGCTAGCCCAGCGGGCGAACTGGGAGGCCATCACAAGGCACAGCCAGGTGATCATCGCGGGGGACATGAATGCCCACAGCCAGATATGGAACGGGAGGGCAACATCGAGACGGAATGCGCCATTTTGGGAGAACCTCATAAGTGACCACTCCTTGATAGTGTGGAACTCCAAGGAGGCGACCTGGGTGGGCGGTGACAACCACTCAATCATCGACCTCACGCTCTCCTCACCTGGTGTCGAGCTCAACTGGAGTATCGACAGCGAAGCAGCGACCGGCTCGGACCATGAGGTCATTATGTGGGAAATTCTTGGAGGGACCCCAAACAGCCGAGACAGCAGCAAGGAGGTCACGGGGTGGGACATCAGGGGCTGGAGTGGGGCCGGAAAGAGCGAAGAAGAGCAGAAAGCTGCG
>Ga0307508_10002321_pt1 | contig 20202 bp, 24 predicted proteins | sample 9_EM_MG_FD_203089 | JGI IMG/M metagenome (GOLD analysis project Ga0307508, IMG submission 203089) | Populus trichocarpa ectomycorrhiza microbial communities from riparian zone in the Pacific Northwest, United States - 9_EM | ecosystem: Host-associated > Plants > Roots > Unclassified | place...
CTATCGCCCCGAATATGCCGAACAGGCGCGCAAGCTGTGCCGCAACGGTGCCACTGATCGCGAGATCGCCGATATCCTCGGCGTCTGCGTGCGCACCTTCTATCGCTGGCGCGCCGAGTATGACGCATTCGCCGAGGCGCTCACCGCCGGCAAGGAATTCGCCGACGATCGCGTCGAGCGCGCGCTGTACGAGCGCGCCTGCGGCTATGAGTATTCCGATGTGAAAATCTTCCACCCCAGCGGCGCGAAGGAGCCGGTGATCGTGCCGGTGACGGTCCATGTCCCCGCCGATGTCGGCGCCGCCAAACAATGGCTCGCCACGCGCCGGCCGCCTGCGCCTCCCAAGCCCCCTGAGGATCCAGGCATCGCTGAGCAGTTCCGGAGGGCGCAGGAGCGCTACGACAAGGTCATGGCCGAAAAGGAAGCCGCCGACGCAATCCGCTTCGCCGAGCGCGTCGAGACCCGGGTCAGCGAGGAGCTCGCTCGATACGGGCTTCAGGCATGAAAAGGCTGATCAGCGCCGAGGGCAGGGGGCGACCCTCAGCCCTTGGCGGCTGCCCAGCGAGCATGCTCGATATCACAGGCTTCTTCGGTAAAGGCCCAGATGTCGGCGGCGAAGTGTCGCATCGAGGCGAGGTCGGCGACTTCAGCCGACGAAGTGGGAACGAAGCGGTCTATGGCTTCAACCAATTTGTCGTGCCAATGCCGCAGCCGCTCACGCAGAGTGTCAGGCCCATCGACGCCGGTGAAATATCCGTCGTCGCGCGGGTACACATAAGCGCATCCGCCGGTTTCCACGATGCTGTAGAGCGGCCCCGCCAGAGCATCCACCAACGGTTCCAGATCTACCCAATCCGGGCGGGCCCGCTCCGATTCCCACTGATGCCCGAAGGGGAGGTGGAATGCCGCTTCGAACCTGTGTTTCAGGTCCGATTTTGCGCCGGTTGTCATCGCTCGAATCTAAGCGAGATATCGAGGCATGGCGAGCGCAAAGGCGGTGCGACGATCAAGTCGAGGCGGAATCCTCCTGCTGCCCCCCGATCAGGAGCTCCGCGGTCGCACGCCGACTTCGTCGAGTGGAACTTCCTTTGCGCAACACTCGCACGTGACGGACTGTTTGATCGAACCGCCGCAGCCCCGGTGGATATAGTCTATGGGGCCAGGTTGCAGCCATCGATCGCCCCAGTCGTTCAGCGCGATAATGACGGCCTTAAGGCCCCGGCCTTTCTCGGTCAGGTGATACGCGCGCGCGCCGCCCGGCTCCGCCCGCAACTCCATCAAGTCATCGGCGACGAAACTCTCCAGCCGTTTCGTCAGGATGTTCGGCGCAATGCCGAGGCTTCGCTCGAAATCAGAGAAGCGTGTGTGCCCGCGAAAGAATGCATCGCGGAGGATCAGCAAGCTCCACCGTTCCCCGACCAGTTCGAGAGCGCTGGCCGCGGAGCAAGTCTGACCAGGATAGTATCGTCCCAACATTGCCCTGCTTATCATATTGAACTTGCATCACGCAAGTGTGGATACTAGCGTGATGCAAGTAGATCGGCTGCGACGGCCGTTCGGATATGACTGGGAGGTGCAGATGAGCGTCAAACTGTATGGCATGGCCGGTAGCCCCAATGTACGGGGCGCAATGCTTGGCCTCGTTGAGAAAGGGGTCGAATTCGAGTTGGTCAACTTGATGCCGCCAGCCTGGAAGACGCCGGAGCATCTTGCGCGCAATCCGTTCGGCAAGGTTCCGGTGCTCGATCACGATGGGTTCGAAATCTTCGAAACCCAGGCGATTTTGCGCTATGTGGACCAGGCCTTTCCCGGTCCGGCGCTCCAGCCGACCAATGCGGGCGAAGCGGCGCGCATGAATCAGATCATCGGCATCATCGACTGCTATCTGGGCCCATCCTGGATCGGTTGCATAGGGTTTGAACGACTGGTCGCGCCAACCTTCCTAGGCCAGCCGACCGATATGGAGCGGGTCAAGGCGGCCGTCCCGATGGCAGGTAGCTGCGCCGAGACGCTTGAGGCCCTTATTGCGGGACCTTACCTCACCGGCGAAACCTTTAGCCTGGCTGATATTCGCCTCATGCCGCATTTCGACTGGCTGCGTCTGACGCCGGAAGGGGAGGCGATCCTCGTCGGCAAGAGCAAGCTCGTCCAATGGTTCGAGCGTGTGAGCAAACGCCCGAGCGCGAAGGAAGTCCTGCGGCAGTGATTCAGGCAATCTTGGCACGATTTGCCGCGCCTGTTAGGTCTGCAGCGTGGCATGCCGGCGCGTCGTGGCGGTGGGCGAAGCAGGAGAGACGGTATGTGCGACAATGATATCCATCCCGGCCTGATCGAAGACTGGAGCCTGTCGCGGCGGGCGTTCGTGGTGACGGGTCTCGTCGCCGCCGGCACGGCCGCGATGGCGAACGCGGCGGAAAAAAATGTCGTCGAGAAGGATGTGACGATCGCGACCGGCGACGGATCGGCGGACGCGGCCTTGTTCTACCCGGCGGGCAAGGGAAGCTGGCCGGCGGTGTTGATGTGGCCGGACATCATGGGGCTGCGTCCGGTGTTCCGCGACATGGGCCGGCGCCTCGCCGCGCAAGGCTATGTCGTGCTGGTGCCCAACCCCTTTTATCGCAGCAAAAAGGCGCCGGTCGTCGACGGCCCGATCGACTTCAGCAACAAGGAGGCGACGCAGAAGCTGTTCGGCTATCGCGCCGCGATGACGGATGAAGGCGTCGACAAGGACGCGGTCGCCTATCTCGCCTTTCTCGACGCCCAGCCGCAGACCGCCAAACGCAAAAAGGCCGGCGTTCAGGGCTATTGCATGGGCGGGCCGCTCTCGTTCCGCACCGCGGCGGCTGTCCCGGGCCGCATAGGCGCGGTCGGCAGTTTTCATGGCGGCGGGCTTGTCGCCGCCAACAATGCGCCCAACAGCCCGCATCTGCTGATCCCGAAGACCAAAGCGGCCTTCCTCATCTGCATCGCGAAGAATGACGACGCGCGCGACCCAGGCGCAAAGGACGTGTTGAAGGCGGCTTTCGCCGCGGCCGGCCGGCCGGCGACGGTGGAGGTTTATGCCGGCGATCACGGCTGGTGCGTGCCCGGCAGCCAGGTCTATAATCAGGAGGCCGCCGAACATGCGTGGAGCGAGTTGAGCAAGCTTTACAAGACAAGCCTTGTCTAGGGCAGGCCGCGCTTATCAGGTGACAGCGCACTTATCCCCCGAGTTGTTGTCGGGTTGGGTGCATAGTACCGCTCGGGCGATTTCAATTGAATGCGCTGTCAGCGATTCCCTCGGTATTTAGCTGGTGAGGGTGGGTGCCGGTCCGGGCTGGCGCGGAGGACCAGGTCGCTTCGCGACCCCGGCTCATGATGGTGGGGGACGCCCCGTTGACCATGCGTCATTGGGGCTTCATCCGGAGTTCGATTCCCGAGGAGAGGCCTGATGCAAGATCAAGATGTGACCGATGCCTGTTTGATTGTATTGAGAAGCTTACGCAGAGATTTGGCATTCAATGTAATCATGGGAAAACAAATCGCTTATATCCGTGCTCAATATCTCAAGCATCTCTACATGCTGACACAAATTGAGGCAGGCATGAATTGGGAAAAAGCAGAAATAGACTATAACGAGAGTTACTGGGTTACACATTCAAGGCAGCTAGAGGCAGCGGTCCGTAAATATTGGACGGAGTAGTCTTTCGGATTTTCAAGGTTTTTTGGTGAGATTGAAATCGAAGATCGGTTAAGCGGGCTAGCGAATGGGGAACCATGATGCTTGCGATGATGCTCGCGCTCGCGCTTCAGGCTCAAACCGCGCCGGGGCAATCCGCCAAGGCAAGAGAAGACGCGATGAATCTCGCCCTCGCGGATGCTGACAAAGCCACGGACGAGGCGATAGCGACTGCCGAAAAGGCGGCTGTCCGCGCTTCTGCTTTTGAATTAGGGGGAAATTGCACGTGACATCGTAACAAAACGTCATGTCCGTACCTGAAAGCGGGCATGGTATCGGGCCTGCGCTACCTTCAAATTGGTCAGGCAATCGAGCCCGATTCCAGTAAACGGGGAGGGACCTTGCATGAAGAACAAGCGCCTGATCGCCGCTCTCGCGGCTGGAATGGCAGCGCTGCCAGTCGCGGCACATGGCCAGACCAGGATTTGCAAAGGCTGGGTGGGTGAGACAAGCGGCTCCTATACAAATGTGTTGACGCTTCGAGACGCGAACGGCGCCTGGGGTCCCCACGCTGTCATCCATCACCCAAAGCCGGTGCGCACCTTGCTGGAAATGGGAGCGGATGATTACGAGCAACGGGTGAGGAACACCGAAATCCTGCTCGCCTATAGCGCCAGGGTCGAGGGCCAAATGCTGCAAACCGCTCTCACCGAGGTGCGGATCAAGACGCCCACGGCATATAAGCATCTCAAGCAGGAAGAAATGATGCCCGGTGATCTCGATAAGGCCTATGAGCAACACGCCCATATCAAATTGAGCGTTGGCGCCCTGAGGCTTGAGGGCGAAGCGAAGTGGGATGAGAGCAACAGGGTTGACGTCCTGACCTTTACGATCGCGCCGGCGAGTGCCGATCGTGGCAAGGGAAGCATGTCAGCTGAGCTTGCAGCTCAGCTGACCCAGGCGTTGCAAGGCGCAAGCGCTCTGCATTTCCGTGTCACCGCCAGTGATGACGGGAACCTTTTGTTCGAAGAAGATATCCCGCTCGACCCGCTCGACGTTCGGAACGCGATGCTCAGCAAGGCCCTCGAAACCTCGGTTGAGAATGGCAAGAACGCCCCGGCGCAATGGTGCAGCTGAGCAAGCAGGCAGCTGGCAAGATCCGAAACCAAGCCGCGAGCCCGGCTATGCGCGCAGGATTTTCCCCATCGGTCTGCCCTTGGCGAGTTCGTCGACCAGCTTGTCGAGATAGCGGATTTCGCGCATGGTCGGCTCCTCGACATTCTCGACGCGGACGCCGCAGACCGTTCCCGTGATCAGCGACCGCGAGGGGTTCATCCCGGGGGCGTTGTCGAAGAAATCCTCGAAGTTCGTGTCGCCCGCCAATAGTGCATCGAGCGTCTCCTGGCTGTGCCCGGTCAGCCAGCGGATGATTTCATCGACCTCGGCTTTGGTGCGGCCCTTCCTTTCCGCCTTGGCGACGTAAAAGGGATATACGCTGGCGACGCTGGCCGAACAGATGCGGTGCTTGGTCATATGCCCTTCTAAGGCGAGACATCAGCCCGCCGCAACTGGGTCCGCCGCGGCGAAATGCGCCATCTGGTCGGTATGCGCTTTCACAAAGGCCGGGCGGCTGGTCACGCGTGCGACATAGGCTTCGGTCGCGGGGCGGTCGCCAAAGGCGCGGACCTCCGGAACGCGCAGCACGTCCGCCATCAACAGGTCAGCGATGGTGAAGCGATCGCCGGCGAGCCATTGCTGCTCGCCCAGCACGCGTTCCATATGGCCGAGGCGCTGGCCGAGCCATCCGGTGAGCGCGCTGTTCTCGTCGCCGGTGATCTTCAGGAACCACCATGGCACGCTAACCATCTCGATCGAGTTGAGCGCGGCAATCGTCCATTGCACCGTTTCCGCCTCTCCGGCAGGATCGCGCGGCATCAGCGTGTCGCTTTTCCGGGCGAGGTAGAGCAGCCCGGCGCCGCTTTCGAAGATCTCGACGCCATTGTCCTTCAGGAACGGGACCTGGCCGAATGGCTGATCCGCCAGATGATTGGTTTCGCGGCCCTGGAAGGGGACGGTGCGCACCGCATAAGCGAGGCCGGCTTCCTCGCACGCCCATCTCAGCCTGAGATCGCGCACGAGACCGCGAGGGCGTTCAGGAACCCAGTCGAGCGTCCAGATAGTCAATTCGCTCATGGCGTCTCTCCGAGGAAAACCATAAGCTTGTCGAGCATATGCGGGCGAGTCTGTCAAAGACACGGCCGCTCGGCACGCGGCGGCGCCCGGTCCCGGGAAGTGTCCGTATATCTACGCATCTTCATGTCTTCAGGCCTGCTCTAGACTTCCCTGCATACTCCGCATGCCCGGCGTCTTCGAACTGGCACGCCCGCGCTGTTCATGGCCGCAAGCGCGCATCTCGGCGACCGTGCCGACCCACCAGACGAGGAGCGGCGCATGAACCGAAGGCAGATTCTCATCGTTGTCGCGGGCATCGCGACGTGATCGCGATGCCCGATATGTCTCCACCCCGGCGCACCGATCTCCCGTCCGTCGTGCTTGATCTGGCGGAGCGGCTGGGCGCGCAAGCCGCGCCCGCTGGATCGATCGTCGCCCTTACGCAGACGGGGACGATGAAGCGCGCGCTCGGGAAGGACGCGTGGATGTCCTTTACCGCGCGCCAGTCGATCGAGACGGAAGCTTGCGCCTTTGCGTGGCGCGCGAGATTTGGGCCCTTCGGACTGATCTCCGTCTGCGATGCCCTTGATCGCGGCGTCGGCCGGCTCGACGTCAGGGCGCTGGGATTCATCCCGATGGTCCGGATGCCGCATACGGCCGCGCTCGCGCGTGGCGAATTGATGCGCTACCTGGCCGAACTTGCCTGGGCGCCTGATGCCATCCTCACCAATACCGCCTTGCGGTGGCGGGAGGGCGGCGCGCACGACCTCCTTGTCGGAGCCGGCGAGGGGGCATCGGCCGTCGAAATTTCGCTTGGCCTGGACAGCGCCGGGCGGATTGCAACGGCGTTCGCGCCCGATCGCCCGCGCTCGGCGACCGACCCGATATTGCCGACGCCGTGGCGCGGTCGCTTCTCCGACTATCGGCTCCATCAGGGCCGGTGGATTCCCTTTGCCGGCGAAGTCGCGTGGGAGATCGATGGAAAGGACGAGGTTTACTGGCAGGGGAGGGTTGAGAGCTGGACGACCAATTCGGGCGGAGGACAGGCCGGGTAGCCGTCGCTGGGTCCGCGCGCGCAAATGCCACGCTTGTCGGGGCTGGCACGGATCGCCATGCTACGACAATGTCCGATGAAATCGAACTCAAGCTGACGCTCAGGCCTCAGGATGCCGATCTGCTGGAATCCTCCGATCTGATGGCGGGCAAGCCGAAGAAGGCGCGGCAAAGGTCGATCTATTTCGACACACAGGATCACGCCCTCCTGAAGGCCGGGTTTTCGCTGCGAATCCGCCGCTCCGGGCGCAAGCGGATACAGACAGTCAAGGCGGGCGGCGGCGCTTCGGCCGGCCTGTTCGCGCGACCGGAATGGGAAATGGCTGTCGTCGATGATACGCCGATCCTTGACGACACCACACCGATCCGAACTCTGCTCGGCGAGCTGGCTGACGGGATCGCGCCTGTCTTCGAGGTCAATGTCGAGCGACGCACATGGCAGATCCACAAAGGCCGTGCCGCCTTCGAGCTGGTTCTCGACCGCGGCGAGGCGATCGCCGGCGATCGCCGGTCACCGATCTGCGAGGTCGAACTCGAGTTGAAGAGCGGCGAGGCGGCGGCACTGTTCGCCTTTGCCCGCAAGCTCGACGCCGTCGCGCCGGTGCGTCTTGGGGTTCTGACCAAGTCTCGGCGGGGCTATGCCTTGCTTGAACCGATCGTCACGGCATTCAAGGCCGAACGGGTCGAACTCAACCACGACATGACGGCGGCGCGGGCATTCCAGCAGATCGTTCAGTCATGCCTGCGCCAGTTCAGACAGAATGAAGACCTGTTCTTCGTGGGGCACGCGCCGGAGGCGCTGCATCAGGCGCGTATTGCGCTGCGCCGGCTGCGGACTGCCCTGTCCATCTTCAAGGCGCTGTTCGATGACGATGTCAGCGCTGGATTGTACGATGGGCTGCGCTGGCTTGCGAGGGAACTCGGCGAAGCGCGCAGCATCGACGCGATGATCGCGCTGGCACCGCCCGGCGCGCTTCGGCATCAGCTCGAGACCGCGCGGCACATTGTCTATGCCCGCGTGGACGGAATCCTGGCGTCCCGCCGCGCACGGCGGCTGATGCTCGATCTGTCGGAATGGGCCTTGAATGGCGCCTGGCTCGGCACGGCCGATGCTACGGACATCCGCCAGCAGCCGGCACGGGCCTTTGCAGGCGACGCGCTTGATCGCCTGCGTCGCAAGGTGAAGAAAGCTGGCCGCGTCCTGGTTAAAGGGGACGACCGGGCACGTCACACGATCCGCAAGGACGCCAAGAAGCTGCGCTATGCCGCCGAATTCTTCGCTGTCCTGTTCGATCGCAAGCGCGAGCGCCGCCGGTACAAGCGGTTCATCCCGGCGCTCGAGGCGTTGCAGGATGAATTGGGTGCGCTCAACGATCTGGCGACGGCACCCGGTGTCCTGACCGGACTCGACATCGCCGATGCGCCCGCCACGCTTGCCTTGCTCTTCCCGGGCAGCAGACGGAAGATGCTGGAAGCGGCCGCCGAAGCGCATGAGGCGCTGGTCGATGCCAAGCGCTTCTGGCGCTGAGGCGCGGAGCGACCCTCTTGCCAGCTAAAGCCTGGCCGTTTGCGTGCGGAGGAGCAGCTTTGCGGGCGTTTAGGCGGCGGTCGCGAGGCTATAGACGATCCGGCCGAGCGCACCGAGCAGCAGGATCCCCGTTGCCAGGAACTGGATCAGGAAGCCGGCGCTGCGCTTGCCGGGATCGGCGCGGTAGCCGGCCGAATAGATCAGGCGGCCGATGATCCAGACGACACCCAGGCCGGCCGCGACCAGCTCGTTCCAGTAGATCGCAAAGAGCCAGAGCCCGGCGAGAAACAGCGGCAGCCATTCGAGGGTGTTGATGTGGACCCGGATCGTGCGCTCGAGCAGCGGGTCGCCGGTCATTGCTGGCGCGTCGATGCCGGACTTGCCGCGCGCCTGGCCGACCTGCAGGCTCATGTAGAAATAGACCAGCAGCGCCAGGATGGTGACCAGAGCGGTCAGCCGATGTTCCATCATCATGTTCATTCCCCCGAAGGCGGCGATTCATGCTTCGCCGAGCGCGTGCCATGGCATGTTTCCGGGTCCGACGGGAACCGGCTATGCGTGGGAAGACCGTTTGAAGCAGCCGAAGACGCCGCTATGGATAGCGCCATGACGAGCTGCCAGTTCTTCGTTTCCGTTTCGCTTCCGCTGATGCTCATCGGCTGTTCCGACGCGACGCCCGCCAATCGATCAGAGGCAGTTCCGAAGACTGTCGCAGCTCCGGTTGCGGCTGCGACGAGCGCGAAGGCCGCGCCGCCGACGCGATGTTCGGACGGGATCGCAATTGGCCTCGACCGGCCGTTGATGGCGCGCGAGGACGGGACGAATTTCCCGGCGGCGCGACTGGATGATCTTGAGCACCGGCTCGGGACTGCCTTCCACGCCGCGGCGGACGGGCTGTGCGGTGACGATGCGAAACTTGCCCGGGCATTGAAGCCGGTTTCGTCGGTCGTGGCGCGGTCCGGGGCGGGCGCCAGCGAGCCGACATTCTATCTCGACCCGGACCATAAGGGCGCGCTGGCCTTCGAATGGTATTTTGCCGATGCGGACCTGGCCGTTCCTGCACGGGCGGACATCGAGCAGGGCCTGCGCTGCTGGGCCGAGCCCGAGCGGAAGGATTGCGCCGACCGGGGCGACTGAGCGAGGCCAGTCAGGCCGGCTGCGGTGGCATCAGCGCTCCAGCAGCGCCGCCTCGCCCCAGGTCACCGGCAGTCGTTCATTGTCGGCGCCGGTGCTGCGGGCGACCAGTTCGATCAGCTTTACGCCAGCGACCGGGGCCGAGAGCGGCAAAGCGGGCATGCCCCATTTGAGGGGGGCGCTGGTCACGAGCAGCTTGCCGTCTCCATACACAGCGAAGGTCACGGGGCGCGTCTTGTCGGTCGCGGTGTCGTCAACGCCGACCATGGTGGTGAAGCGCGTCGCCTGCTTGTTGCGGACCTCGAGCCGGGAATTGGCAAGCGCGCCGATGCCCGCCGCGAAGGGCTTGCCGGCGATGTGGAGGGTCTGCCCATAAGGCGCGCTGTCGGCGCGGGCGCCGCCCCAGCCGGCATAGGTCGGCCGATCGCCAGCGCCGCCGGTTCCGGCCCAGCCAGCCGCGGTGCGGAAGATGGTAGGATCGACCTGCGGGCGGACGGTGCCGTCGACGGCCGGGTTCACACTGCCGGGCTGTTCCGACAGATAATAGCCGCTTGGCAGCGAGCGGGTTCCGTGGGCGCGGAAGATCAGCGTCTCGCGCGGAGCGACGTGCAGCCGGGTCCGCCGCGTGAAGCTGGTGCGCTCTTTGGTCCACAGATCGGTCAGCTCGATGGGTGCCGTGTCGCTGAACTTGAGATGGCTCGCGCTCAGATCGACATCATAGCCGCCGGAGCTCCGGTTGAAGATCGCCACCGCCTTGTCGCCCGAGGCAAGCGTCTTCACCAGGATCTGCACGTCGCTTGAATCATGCGCGAGCGTCGCCTGATTGCCGGCGGGGTCCTGATCGAGCGCGATGATGTCCGCATTGCCGAAAATGTCGAGCAGGGCCTTGGGGGCTTTCCGCAGATCAGTGCCGATCATCAGCGGCGCGTTGAGCATCGCCCAGAGCGCGAAATGCGACCGCGCCTCGGTCAGGTGGTTCGCGTCGAAATCTCCAGCGCCAATGTGCAGCATGTCCGGATCGTTCCAGGAGCCGGGATGGGCGTAGAGCGACCGCGTGACGCTGCTGTCGTAATTGACCAGCAGCCGGCCCCATGCGGGCGAGATGTCGTCGCTGGTGCGCGAGATGGCGCCATAATCCTTGCCCCAGGTGCGGACGTTCGCGGCACCCCAGATGCAGAGCGAGAGGATATAGTCGCCGTCGGGATTGTTGCGCGCGAGGGCGAGATTGATGTGCCGGAACATCTCCTGGATCGCCGGGATGTCGGTGCGCGTGACGGCGCCGGAATCGAGATATGGCCCGGTTGCGCGGAACTTGCCGGAGAGGACATGAGGGTTCTGAGGCCCGTAATCGCGCAGGCCACAGCCATCGACCTTGATGAAGTCGAAGCCCCATTCAGCGAAATAGAGCGCGATGTCCTGATCGATGTGGCCGTAAAGGCCTGCTTCGCGCTCCAGCACATTGCCCTTGGGCAGATCCGTATCCGTCTCCGACCAGGCTTCCGAGCAGGTGTTGCGGCCGAGATCCGAATAGATGCCGGCCTTCAGCCCCATGGCGTGCAGCCGATCGGTGAACGGCTTGAAGGTCGGGGTGTCGCCGCCGGCGCGGGCCGAGGGGAATTTGTCGGCGCGCAGGATCATCTGGCCGTCGGGCATGCGGCGCTTCAGCACCCAGCCGTCATCGATGTTGATGTAGCGGTAACCCTTGGCGGCGAGGCCCAGGTCGATGATCTGTTGCGCCGACCCGATGATCTTGTCCTCATCGATGTCGGTGGCGAAGGCGTTCCAGGTGCTCCAGCCCATCGGCGGGGTGGCGGCGCGGCCGGCAGTGTAAGCCGACCAGCGCGCGGTCGGCGCCAGCGGATCGGCCGGCGCGGCGGCAACGGACGTTAGCGGGAGAGCGGCGATCAGGCACGCGGTCAGCAGCTTCTTCATCGCTCTCCCCATCGCCGCCGGCCTTTGGTGAATCGGGGCCTGTGCGGTGTGGTAGCGCTACCAACTTCCCGCGATGCCAGCAATTAAATCCGGCCGGACAGCGTCATCCCCGCAACTGCGCTTCGATGAAGGCGCGGTGCGTGGGTAGCGATTCGGCCGCGGCAAGGATGCTCCTTCGCATTTCGGCCATCCGCTCGCGGAGAAGCTTCGCGTCGATCGTATCGGCGAACGCATCGTAATGGCGCGGCCGCATCTCCTGCCCGAAATAGACCGCCACCCAATCGGCCTCGAAAAACGTCTCCTCATCCCATTCGAGCACCCGGCCGCTCGCCTCGAAGACGCGCATCTTGTGTTCGAGCAGATCGGGAACCGCCGCCGCACGGCGCTCGGCCCAGAAGGGTTCGGCGCGCGCATTGGCCTTGTAGCGCAGGATCAGGAAGTCGCGCATCCGCTCGACCGTCTCGCCCATCAAGCGATTGAATTCGTCTGTCTCGCCAGCATCACAGGCCTTGCGCGGCATCAGGTTGAGCAGGGTGCCGATGCCGTCCTGCACGATCTGGAGCGCGGTCGGTTCGAGCGGATCGAGCACGCAGGCCGCGTCGCCAATGGCGACGCAATTGCGGATCCACATGTTTCGGCGGCGCCCGCTCGCGAAGCGGGCGCGCTGGAGCGTGCCCGCGCCGCTGCCAAGGGATGCGCGCAGCGCCGCTTCGGCTTCGTCGTCGCTGCAGAAGCCGCTGGCATAGACCAGCCCGCAGCCATCGCTTTCGCCGAGGGGAATGCGCCATCGCCAGCCCGCCGCCTGCGCTTCCGCCTGCCAATAGGGCGGTGGATCGCCGGCGCGGTCGCAACGGGCCGCGACCGCGCGGTCGCAGGGCAGCAAGTGACGCCAGTCCTCCCAGCCACTGCCCAGCGCGCCTTCAATCAGCCTGGCTTCGGGCGTGCAGTCGATAAACAGGTCAGCCTCGAGGCGGCGGCCGTCAGCGAGCACAACCGCTTCAACGAAACCGTCCGCGCCGCGCAGCGCGACATCGGCCACCTCGCCCGCGACGCGCGCGACCCCGGCGTGTTGCGCCGCCGCGCGCAGCAACGCCCGATAGTCGGCGGCGTCCCAATGCCATCCATGGTCGTACGCCGTCAGCAGCGGATCGTCGCCGGCCGCCGGCGGCGCGAAGCGGCCCAGCCTGGCCGCGACCGCGGCGATCGAATAATCCTCCAGGCTTGCCGTCATCCCCTTGCGGCGCATCCGCTCCAGCAGATTATGGAAGGCGACGCCCTGGATGTTCGCGCCGAACCGGCCGAAGGTGCGGAAATAGGAGGTGCCGGGTCGCGCGAACCCGGTGACGGAGGAGCCAAGGCTATAGGTCGCGTCGGCGCCGCGCAGCAAAGCCGCGTCGTCGAGCCCGAACAGCTGGTTGACAGCGGTGATCGGCGGCAGGGTCGCTTCGCCGGCATCGAGCGCCGCGAGGCCGCCGCGCCGTTCGGCGGTCTCGACCAGACCGATCCGGTAGAGCTGCGCGGGCAGGCAGCGCGCCAGCACCCCGGCGGTCATCCAGCCCGCGGTTCCGCCCCCGACGATCAGGATGCTGCGTACCGGCTCGCCGGAAGGATTTTGGGCATTGCTCGCCATCACGCCGCTCCCGCCGGGATCATCGAGCCGCTGCCGTTGAGGAAGCTCTGGTGGGTCGGCATCGAGTCCGCTGCGCGATCGACCGACAGGCGGATGTCCTCCATCATCCGGTGGACCTCCTCGACCGGCCGGAAGTCAGCGCGCGGGTCGTAGCTTTTGGGCACGATCCGCTGGCCGATAAACACTGCGTGCCAGCTCGGCGGGAGGAACATGCCGTCCTTGTACTTCACGACATGCCCGCGCTCGCGCCACAGCCGCAGCTTGTATGCCAGCGTTTCGGGGATCGGCATATTGCGGACATAGTTCCACAGCGGCGTGTCGTCGCGCTCAGTCGCATGATAGTGGAGCGTGACGAAATCGCGGACCCGCTCATATTCCAGGTCCATCACGCGGTTGACCTCGTCGATGTTCGCTGCCTCGAAATCCTTGTTGGGGAAATTCTCGATCAGCGCCGTGATCGCCTGCTGGGTGAGGTAGATGCTGCTCGATTCGAGCGGCTCGATAAAGCCCCCGGCGAGCCCGACCGAGACGCAGTTCTTGATCCAGGTCTTCTTGCGGATGCCGCCGGTGAAGCGGAGGAAGATGGGTGTGCTGATCGGCTTGCCCGGCAGGTTCTTGAGAAAGCGGTCGGCCGCCTCGTCATCGCTCAGGAACTCGCTCGAATAGACGTAACCATTGCCGTCGCGGTGCTGGAGCGGGATGCGCCACTGCCAGCCGGCTTCGAGGGCGGTGGCGCTGGTATAGGGTTGCGGCGCGCCGACCCATTCGGTCGAACAGGCGACCGCACGGTTGGCCGGAAGATAGTTGCTCCAGTCGTGATAGCCGGCGTGGAGCTTCTGTTCGATGATGAGGCCGCGGAAACCCGAGCAATCGATGAACAGATCGGCCTTGATCACCTCGCCGCTTTCCATGGTCACCGATTCGACGAAGCCCGTCTCGCCATTCAGCGCGACATCGACCACCTTGCCTTCGGTGCGTCGCACGCCCCGCGCCTCTGCATAGCCACGCAGATAGGGGCCGTAGAGATTGGTGTCGAAATGATAGGCATAGCCATAGGTCGCTAGGATCGACTGATCGAACCTGGGCAGCATGAACTTGCCGCGCTCGGCAGCGACGCAGGGCAACGAATAATCGAAGATCTCGCGCGGGTTGCCGAGCTGGCGGGTCTTCAGCCAATAATGGTGGAAGTCGACGTCGCCGGTCGAGCGGCCGAATTCGCCGAACGGGTGGATATAGGCGTCGCCCAGCCGGCCCCAATTGGCGAACTTGATCCCAAGCTTGATCGTCGCCTGGGTCTTGCGCATGAAATCGGTCTCGTCGAGGCCGAGCGTCTGGTTGAAGAAGCGGATGTGCGGTACGGTCGCCTCGCCAACGCCGACGATGCCGATTTCCGAGGATTCAACCAGGCGGATCGAGACATTGTCCTTGCCGAGCTTCTTCGACAACGCCGCCGCGCTCATCCAGCCGGCGGTGCCGCCGCCGACGATCAGAATGCGTTTCAGTGCCTTGTCGGCCATGTTTCCCCCCAAGCCTTCCCTTATGCGCCTCAGTCCTACCCGCTTGGCGGCAGGTCGCCCAGTGCATAGTGGTTTGCCTTAGGCGGTCCGCGCCTCCGGAGCGTTGATCGCCAGTTGGGCTTCGAAGGCGCGCTTATAGGCGGGCCGGGCTTCGCCGCGGGCGACATAGGCGGCGAGTTTCGGGAATTCGTCGAGGATGCCGGACATTCTCAGCCTGAGCAGGACAGAGGCCATCATCAGGTCGCCGGCGCTGAACGGCCCGTCGAGCCACTCGGCATCGCCCAGATAGGTGGAAAGCTGTTGGAGACGCGCGCGGACACGATCCGCGACCAGCGGCAGGCGGTCCTGAGCCCAGGGCTTGTCGGCCTCGAATATCCTTGCGGTCACGAACTCGAGGATCGGCGGCTCCACTGTGTTGAGCGCGGCGAAGATCCAGGTGATCGCGCGGGCGCGGGCATTGGCCTCCTCGGGCAACAATCCCGGATTGTGCGTGGCGATATGGAAGGCGATCGCGCCAGTTTCGAACAGCGCAAGATCGCCTTCCTCATAAGTGGGGATCTGGCCGAACGGGTGGATCGCGAGATGCGCGGGTTCCTTCATCGCGCTGAACGACACCAGACGGACTTCATAGGGCAGGTTCGCTTCCTCGAGCGCCCAGCGAACCCGCGTGTCCCGCGCCAGTCCCTTGCCGCCATCGGGCGAGCGCTCGAAAGCGGTGATGGTGATGGTCATGCCTGCCTCCTTGTGAATATGGTGCCCGGCAGGGCGAAGGTTTGGGGAGGGCAAGTCTATAGTGGTTTCAGGTGTTTGTGCCAGAGTTCCGGCGGCGGCTGGGCGGGTTTGGAGTGGCGTGCATTGTGTGTGGACCTCAGAGCGGCACCATCTTTTAGCGTCTTCCCCAGCGAAGGCTGGGGCCCAGTTGGGATGGCAGAAGTAAGGACTCGCAGCATCCAACACCGTCGTCCCCCAACTGGGCCCCAGCCTCCGCTGGGGAAGGGAAAAGGGGAGGAAGGGAAAGGGGGGAGAAATCAGAGGATGTGAATGGTGTGCAGCCAGGTTTCGGCCAGCGCGGGCCAGCATCAATTCTCGACAAGAGCCATCAATCCAGTTCATGCCTCATGCGTGGACCGCGCTCATCTTCCGCTGAATGCCCTGCGCGCTTTCGAGGCGGCAGCGCGGCACCTCAACTTCACCCGGGCTGGGCTCGAACTCTGCGTCAGCCAGGGCGCGGTGAGCCATCAGGTCGCCTTACTCGAACAGCGGCTCGGCGTGCCGCTGTTCCGCCGCCTGCCGCGTGGCCTGGCGCTCACCGACGAGGGTCACGCGCTGGTGCCGGTGGTCGCCGACGCGTTCGACCGGATCGGCGTGACGCTCGAACGCTATGCTGATGGCCGGCTGCGCGAAGTGCTGACGCTGGGCGTGGTCGGCACCTTCGCGGCGGGCTGGCTGATGCGGCGGCTCGATCGCTTCGCCGCGGCTTGCCCGCAGATCGATCTGCGGGTGATGACCAACAACAACCGGGTCGACCTTGCCGGCGAGGGGCTCGATCTCGCCATCCGTTTCGGCGACGGCGCGTGGCACGGCACCCATGCCGAGTCGATCATGCCAGCGCCGCTCAGCCCGTTATGCGTACCGGCCATGGCGAAGCGGCTGCGCAGCCCGGAGGCGCTGACTGGCGAGACACTGCTGCGCTCCTACCGCGCCGATGAATGGCCGCGCTGGTTCGAGGCTGCGGGTGCTGCACCGCCATCGCTGCGCGGGCCGGTGTTCGACAGCTCGACGCTGATGGTGGCGATGGCCGAAACCGGGCTTGGCGTCGCGCTGGCGCCGCCAGCGATGTTCCTCGACCAGCTTGTGACTGAGCGGCTGGTTCAGCCCTTCGCGATCGAGATCGATACCGGCAGCTATTGGCTGACCTGGTTGAAATCACGCCAGCAAACCCCCGCCATGCGGGCGTTTGCGGGCTGGATTGCCGATGAGATCAGGCGTGAGGCCGCGCCGGCCAGTCATTCCTCATAGTCGAACTCGACAAGATAGACCGTCTCGCCGGCGCCGTGCTTTGCGACCTTGAGCAGATCGATCACGCCCTGAAAGCCCGAGCGGCGGGCGAGTTCGGGGGTGATGCCCTGAAAGCCGATCTCGCGGACTGAGGTCACGTGTATCCAGCCGGGGCCCATACGATAGCGGCCGCCGACCTTCACGCGCTGGCTCTGCCAGATGCGCACGCTGCAGGTGATCTCGCCCCGCATCACGGCCTCGCGCAGGTGTTTGGCGAACATCATCGGACCGCTCCCGCTCGACGTGATCCGCCCATAGCAGGCGAAAGGGTCGAGCTGAAACGCCCGTGTTCGGCACGCGGCCAGGCTCAACCGAGCCCGGCCGCGCGGCGCCGGGTCAGTCTACCGCGGCGAGCTGATGCTTGAGCCCGCTGATCGCGTCATGGCCCTTTCTGACCGACCCATAGCAGCCCTGGATGATCGTTCGTGTTTCGGCCGAAATCGCCTCGTCGCCAACGGCCCGCTCGAACTCCTCCTTGAGATAGTCCTCGCCGCGCTCGACCTCCTTGATGATGACTTCGTCGCCGCCGCCCAGCGCATTGCGCAGGTCCTCGAAGCGGCGATGCAGCGTAGCCGCGGTGGAGCCGAAATCGCTCGGCGTGCCGCCCAGCGCGCGGCTTGCGCCCTGAAGGGTCGAGACAACCTCCCGCCGTTCCGTGGCGAACTGGCGGAACAGATCAGCATAGCGCGCTGCGTCCACGTGTTTGGCGGAATGTTCATAGCCCTTCACGCTATCGATCGTCGTGACGATAAGATCGTCCAGCTTCGAGATATCGGTGTTGTCGGACATGTCTCTGTTTCCTTTTGCGGCCCAATATATGGTTCTGAATCACAGCCTTGAACGAGGCCGGCTGACCATATGGCAGGGACTTGCAAAACCAGCCGCGCGCCGGGGCGGTTCCCCAGCCGGGGCAATTCTGATGGTTAATGCCGGGCGGCGATCAGGGATCGGCAACCCCTAACCCTAATCAGTCGATGATGTGGGCGGCACCTTCCTGGTTCAACCGGGCGAGACCGTCCTTCATCTGCTGCACCTGCTCAGGCGAATGTCCTTGCCAGACCGTCACTTCGCCAACAATTCGTAGCGGCTCGCGCGAGCGATAGGATAAGCTCGGGTTGCCGGGAAACTTCTTGTCCGTCAGATTGGGATCGTCCTCCATGGCCCCGACAGGTTCAACGACATAGATGCGTTCCCGTCCATTGCCTTTGGCGAGCTCGGCCCCCCAGATCGCGGCGTCCATCGTGCCTGAAAAATACGCCCAGGACAGTGCCCCGGCTTCGGTGAAGTTGGATTGGTGGCCAACGACAATCAAGTCGCCGAGTTTCAGGTCGGCCTTGGTCCCGTGAAAAAAGGATTGGGAAAACATGGTGGCGGCGACTGACATAGCCTGGGGCTCCTTCGACGCGAATCGGGGGCGACCTCATGGCACAGGACCCTCGGATTGACGCAATCCCCCTATGGTGGTACATGATGATAGTGGAAAATACGGCTTCCTCAGTGGGTTGCCAGCCTCCGGTGCCACGCGGCCGTCCTGGCGCCGCACCTCAAGCGACCCATCTGAAACAGCCGCGCACGCCCGCTTAGGCCAGGAGGACACATGCTCTATCTTGGTTTGAAGGCGCTGATTTCAGGCATATTGATCGCCGCGGCATCGACGATCGCGAAGCGCTATCCGGGCTTCGGCGCGCTCATCGCGTCGCTGCCGCTGGTCTCCGTGCTGGGGATGATCTGGCTGTGGTCGGAAAAGCCCGACACCGGCAACATGGCAGCGCATGCGGAGGCGACTTTCTGGTACGTCCTTCCCTCACTGCCGATGTTCCTGTTGATACCGGCGCTGCTGCGCCACGGCATCTCGTTCTGGCTCGCGCTGTTTGCGGGGTGCGTGCTGACGATCACCCTCTACGCGCTGATGACGTGGCTCGCACCCCGGTTCGGCTTGCAGCTATAGTCTCATGGTTGCTGAGGGGCAGGCCGCCAGGGCAGTATCGCCCTGATCCGCGCGTCGCGCAGGTACAGTCCGCCCCAGGTGAGGACGGCCAGATACACGCCGAACAGCATATGGCTGAAGAGCGGATTGCCGACCCGGAGATGGGTGGCAACAGTGCCGCCCATATAGGCGGTCAGCAGGATCGCGCCGAGCACCGAGGTGCGCGGAAAGGCGTAAAGCGCGGTGCACAGCAGCGCCACCACGCCCAACCCGCGCGCCAGCTCAGGCGATGGCGGATAGCCAAGTTCCGCGGTCGACTTGATCACCACGTCAAGCGGGACGAGCTTCATTCCGCCATCGAGCAGCATGAAGGCAATGACCACCCCGCTCATCGTATAGCTGGCGATGCGGCCGAGTTTGTCTTTCGTCATCATGCGTCCCCTGTCTTTCCCTTGAGAAGTGCCACGATCGCCATGGCATGGCCATGACCCAGGCCGAACTCATCCTTCAGCGCGGCGACGATGGCGCCCGCCTTCACGCCGTTCGCAAGCCCCTCGCTCGTGGCAAAGCCCCGCTCGATGCCCCATGCGCGGAACGCGTCCGGGGACTTCCCGGTTTTGGTCTGAATATTGTCTAGATACGCCTGGAAACTCATCGCCGCGCTCCTTTTCGTTTCGCGCCCCGACTAACCGATCAGCCGCTCTCTTCCTTGTACGAGAACGACAATTGCGGCCGCTCGCGCACAAGCCGCGCGGGGGTCGTACCGATCAGCTGTTTGACCGAGCGGGTGAGGTGCGCCTGATCGAAATAACCGGCGTCGAAAGTCGCATCGAGCACCGAGGACCCGTTCATCAGCAAGGCCGCGGCACGCCGCGCCCGCCCGATCTGCTGCCAGGCGCTGAAGGTCATGCCGGTGACGTGGCGGAAATGGCGCTGCACCGACCGCTGGCTCATATGGCTGTGATCGCCTTCGATCGCGGCATCCGTCGCGCGGCTCAGCGCGATGACGCCGGCGGCTGCGAGGCGGGCGACGAAATCGTCGATAGTGTCGTAAGTCGGGATCTCCCAGGCCAAGCCTGAAAACCAGAAGCGGCCATTTGGGAGGACGGGCAGATCGACACTCTGATGGTCGATCAGCGACGCGGTCGGGATATCCGGCAGATAGGTGCCCAGCTTGAAGCGGACGGCAAGCCATTCGCCGTTCGGCGGACATTCGAGGAGCACCCCTTTGGACACCGGCCCGCGCAGCGTTACCGCCGCGAATCCAGGCAGCCTGGTGAAGACGATTTCGATGCAGCTCTCCGCCATGGAGAAGAAGAAACCGCCCTGCCTGGACCGGCTCCGCCATATCCGCTCGACATAAGGCGAGTCCGACTGCCGGTGGTCGAATTCAATCAGCACGCATGCATCCGGAAAACGCTGGCCATGGGTGGAGGGTAATTGGAGCGGCGGGGATTGTCCATTTGCCAGGCACGCCGTAGCGCATAGGCACAGACCCCCATTATGCTAATGTGAGTTCAGCGGATTTGCGAGGTACTCATGGGTCGGCTCACAATCGATATCACTGAGCAGCAACGTCAGAGTTTGGACGCT
>Ga0307508_10002322_pt1 | contig 20200 bp, 21 predicted proteins | sample 9_EM_MG_FD_203089 | JGI IMG/M metagenome (GOLD analysis project Ga0307508, IMG submission 203089) | Populus trichocarpa ectomycorrhiza microbial communities from riparian zone in the Pacific Northwest, United States - 9_EM | ecosystem: Host-associated > Plants > Roots > Unclassified | place...
ATCCAACGCCATCCTCCGCGCGTTGGCCGAGGTGTACGCCAGCTCCGACGCGAAGAAGAAATTCGTCACCGACTTCGTCGCCGCGTGGACGAAGGTGATGAATCTCGATCGCTTCGACGTGGTCGCCTGATTTCGTTCGACGGTTGCTCGGCGACACGATCGGAGCAGAACACATCGTGCCAGGTAATACTCAATATTTCCTGGTAGTTAGGCGCCATCGCTCGGAAAAAGCGCGGCACTCACGGGTCCGTTTTCGGCGCTCGGGCTACAGAGGGCATGTCGAATGCTGCGCGTGCTGCGATTGGGAGCCAAGGTGGAGCGTCCGCCGGATCGGGTCGACCCCTTGCGAGGTCTCGCGCGCGTTGCGGCCGGTGGCGATCCGCAAGCGGAACGCACGCTATTGATTGAGCTCGGGCCGTCGCTCCTGCGTTCGGGTCGCGCCATCCTGGGTGCTACCAATCCAGAGGTCGAGGATGTGCTGCAAGAGTCGATGGCTGCGCTGCTCGCCGCGCTGCCCAGTTTTCGCGGCGAGTGTACGGTGCGCCATTTCGCGTCGCGCGTGGCGATTCAGACCGCGCTCCGCGCACGGCGTCGCGCGCGGCTGCGCGGCCGCTACTTGGCAGTAGCAGCGGACGACGAGCTCAATGACGTCGCGTCACTCGAGCTGTCGCCCGCCGAGCAGCTGGAGGCAGCGCGACGCCGCGCGGCGCTGCGCGAGCTGCTCCTGGAGCTACCCGAGATCCACTCCGAGGTGCTCGCGATGCATATCGTGCTCGGCTTCACCATCGAGGAGACGGCCGCAGCGTTGAGCGTGCCGATCAACACCGTGCGTAGTCGGCTACGGCGCGCGCTTGCCTCGTTGCGCGACTCCCTGCAAGGCGATCCGAGCGCGTTTGACGTGCTGAGGGCCAAGGCATGACGCGAGTAGCAGCGCCAAGCGTGGGTGATGCGGAAGATCTGAGCGTGCGCTCGCGTCAGGGCACGCTTTCGGAAGCGGAGCGGTTGATTTGGGAGCGCGCCCGCGCCGCCAATCCGACGCTGAGCGTGGCGTACCGAGTCGGAGTCGATTTCGACCGCGTGGCTCTGGTGCAGTCGGGAGACGATCAGCTTGTCGCGCGCATGGCCGATCGGACGCTCGACCGCGCGCGTCCGCGCCCCCGTTTCGTGAGTGTTCGGCGCCGAGTGGTGCTCGCGCTCGCGGCGGCGCTGACGGTCGCCGGCAGCGCGGTGGCTTGGCGCGGCGGTTTGCTTCGGCGAAGCTCGTTCGTTTCGGGCGGCGATTCCGCCCGCGTGCAGCAGCCGGCCGGTGGAGCGCGAGCCAAGCCGGTGTCTGACGGGCAACTCCTCGGGCCGACACGCGCCGTCGCGCCTCCGTCGGTTGCGCCTCCGTCTGTCGCGCCTCGGCTGCTCAACGCGGCGTCGGATGCCGGTCGCGCCACGGCCTTGCCGCCGACTACGGTGGAAGACGCGGCCGCGCTGTTTGGCGAAGCCGCGGCGGCGCGGCGTAGCAGCGATTTTGGCCGAGCGAGGCTGCTCTATTTGCGGCTCGAGAGCGCCTTCCCAGCCTCGGCCGAGGCGCGCTTGGCGCGCGTTTCGCTGGGCAAGGTGTTGCTGCTGATGGGTCGAGCCAGCGAAGCCGAGCAGCAATTCGCGCAATATTCGAGCGCTGGCGGGCCACTCGCGGAGGAGGCGCTGGTCGGCCAAGCGCAGAGCCTGGCTCGGCTCGGTCGCGGCAGTGACGAGCAGCGCGTGTGGCAGCGGCTGCTGCACGACTTTCCGAACAGCGTGTATACGTCGGAGGCGACGCAGCGGCTTTCGGTGCTGGCCGCGACTGCACCTCGCTAGGCTCGGCGGACATGGCACGCGTTCGCGGCAGTAACGGGATCCGTCTAGCGTCTGCCTTGCTGCTGCTGGTGAGCCAGAGCCACGCAGAGCCAGGAGAAACCGCCGATCTCGGCCCACGTTCGCATGCCCTGATCACCTTGACTGCGGCGGCGGCAGAGAGCGCGGAGCTGCGCCGCGTGCTCCACGAGCTGCTGGCGCGGGACGAGATTGACGTGCGCTTCGTGACCCGCTCGAGCTTCGGTTCGGCCGAGCTGCTCCGCCCGAGCTCGAGCGACGACGCAGTCGAAGCGTTCGTGGTGCCCGGCGCAGAGGGGCAGGCTCGTGTGTACTTTCGCGCGCCCGATGGTCAACGCTTCCTGGTGCGTGACGTCGCGTTGCCTTCGGGCTTCGACGCTGTGGGCCGCGAGCTGATCGCTCAGATCGTGGAAAGCTCGATCGTTGCGCTGCTACGCTCGGCCGTCGGCATCGGCCGCGCGCAAGTCAAAGCCCAGCTGGAATCGAGCGCAGCAGATCCCCGAGCCGGCGCCGCGGCGCCGCCCGTCGAGGCGAACAGGCCGGCCCAACCGCCCCTCGCGGCCACGTCGACGCCCGTGGCAAAGTCGGGGCCTTCGCGAGCTCATCGGCGAGTCGAGCCGGCGGCTTACGCAGTGGAGGGTTGGCTCGCAGCGCGCTACGCCGCGGACTGGTCGGGGAGCGTGCTCGGCTTGCGCCATGGGCCTGGTCTCGAGCTGGGTGTTGGGGTTCGCCGCCTCAGCTTCGTGCGCGCGCGCCTCGCCATCGAACAGGATTTCCCGGTGACTCTGCAAGCGGGGCCGATCGACGCAAAGCTGACTACCACGCGCTGGCGCGCCCTGATCGATTGGGGCTCTGTCGTGCGGCGCGGCCAAGTGCTAGCGCTGTCCGTCGGTGCGGGCCAGGACAGCTCGCGCATCGAACCCACTTTATCGCGAGACTCGCTGGTGGTCCCCGCGGGAGCGTCTCGGCAGACGCCGCTCGTGCTCCATTCCGAGGTGCGCCTGGAAGCGAGCGTGGCGCCCTTCCGGTTGACGCTGGCCGTGAGCCTGGAGATCCCGCTCGTGCAAACTCCGTACGACGTGGATCGCGGGGCGGCAGCGAAAGAGCTGGCCGCGCCGTGGGCCGTATGGCCAGGGGCGACGTTTTCCGCGGCTTGGTGCCCCAGGCTCGGCTCTTTTTGAGGGAGCAGATGGGTCCGCTTTTTCGGGTCGCGGTACTTAAGCTGCGGAGGATTCATCGATGACCGCGACTCGTTCGACGCTCGCCCACGGCGCTTCACGCTGCGCGTGGCTATTGCCCTGGGGGCTTGCCGCGCTATCGGCTGCCTGTGGAACTAGCCCGAGCATGATCGGGGAAAGCGCAGGCGCTGCCGGCGCGACCTCGGGCACCGCGGGCGCGAGCTCGACGGACGGTGGTTCCGAAACGGCAAGCGGCGGCTCAACCACGCATCACGCGGGCGCAGCTGGCAACAACACGTCCGGCGGCGCGTCGAGCGTCGGTGGCGCGAGCGTCGGTGGTGCGAGCGGTTCGGGCAACGCGGCCGGTGCCAGCAAGGGCGGGGCCAGTACGGGCGGCTCGTCCAACCTTGCTGGTTCGTCGAGCGGCGGCGCGTCGAGTGCAGGCGCTGGCGGCTCGGGCAGCGCAGCCTGCATGAAAGACGCCGATTGTGGCGCCGGTTTCAATTGCCTATACAAGATCGCCGATCTTTGTTCCGCGAAGGGCAGCTGCTTCAAGGAACCCGGGGGCGTGTTGTGCATGGCCGTTGCGGAGTATTGCGACTGCTCGGGTCACCCCGTGGGTGTTCCCTGCTACGAGCCCTTTGGATATTCGCCAGCGCCGGTCTCGAAACCGCAGTCCTCGACCACGTGTCCTTGACGTAGGCTCTAGGGCGAGCCTAGCGGGCACATGTCGGAACCTGCGCGAACGAACGAAATGTCGTCGACGATGAGCCGGAAGGCGCTTCCCGCATCGTTGTGGAAGTTGAACATGATCGTGTAAATCGCGTTAGTCTCCAGACGGCGCGGGCTCGTCGGGTCGGCTACCAATCGGAGCTGGTTGAAGCCGAGCGTGAGCTCCTGCCAATCCTGAGAGACCGAGAAGCCCTTGCCGACGAAGTGGTAGCAGCCGGCAGCGCTTTTCAAGTTGACGGCATCACACACTCCACCTTGCGGCATGCTCGAACGGTCGCTGACCAGGAACGTCCAGCCCGCGCCGCTGCCCTTTGCCCAGAAGTGAAGGCCGCAATAGCCGCTCGCGTCGTAACTCTTGGGCGATGCACGCAGCCATAGGCCAAGCTGCGCGCCCCAGTCGGTGAAGCCTGCGCCGCTGATACCCGCAGCAACGCGGCTCGATCCACGTGGAGGCATCAACGTTGCGGCGCTCGGTCCCACCACGTTGTCGGCCGTATTGTCGTGAGCGGCGAACCAGGCTCCGTCTCTTCCGTCGCGCAGCGGCAGGTTCGGGAAGCGGGCCTCCATGTCGTCGACCAAATCGAGGTCCTCGCCCGAAGCGGCGCCGGCTGCGCCCGCGCTCGGTTCGCCGGCAGCGCCGGGATTCATGCCGCCCGCCCCAGGGTTGCCCGCGAGATCCTCGCCAGCGGCCACGCCGCCTCCGATGGTAAAGGGGCTCGCCGTTCCCGCCTGCCCGCCCGGAGACATGGCATTGGTCTGGCCGCCGGTTTCAATTCCTGCCAGGGGCATGACGCCACTTCCGGCAGCACCGCCGTTCATGCTCACGGCCGTGATCGCGCCGGCGACGCCGCCACCCTCGTCGCTGGAGCCGCTGGAGCCGCTAGTCTTAAATGCCTGGCCCGAGCACGCCGACGACCACGCAAACGATGCTCCTATTAAGGTGTAAACCAAAACGCGACAAGGCTTGGATTCGTTGAGGCAGGCTTCGTTCCGCTCGCGCCTCGTTCGGCGTGATCGGCTTCTGCTCTGCTAATGTCCAAGCGTGCGACATTTCGTCACAGATTAAATGCAACTTTCCGGCAACGCTGGACTCGTGGTGACCGACTGCTCGAGACGGAACAATCCCGGTCCCGTCACGACCTGCAGCGTCGCCAAGCTGCGCTCAGAAGTTCAAAGCGCCGGCGAAACCGGCGCTGAGCTGCTGCGTGAAACGAGGATTCTGCGAGGTCTTGAACGACGAGGAGCGCAGGAAAGCGTAGCTGTTCGGGACGATGGCGGTCGAGACCGGCAGCGGGATGCGGCCTTCGAGGTCGAACACGCGCTTGATGATGGCTTGGCAGATGAGGCGACAGTCGAGCTCGAACGCGCGTTCGCTGCTACTGGCCGTGAGCAGTTGCAGTGCGGGCCTGTCGAGCCAAAGCGACTCAGCGCGGTAGAGTTGCAGTGGTCCATTGCCGTAGCCGGTGAGCTCTTCAGCGGCGCTGAACGAAAACTTGAGCGGCGTGATCGGCCAGCTCAAGCGGAGCTGCGGCACCGGCGGCAAAACGACGTGTGACGTCGTCACGATCGGTGGCGGCAGCGATTGTGCGTTAGCGGTCGTTGCTGACAAAACGCCCAGGAAAAGCCCGAGCGTTGCCCTGATGCAAGCCGTGCGTCCCATGGCCGGAGCCTAGCACCGGCCATGCACCACGCTAGCTCGGGGACGCCGGCTTGGCGCGCGAGCATTTCGGCCACAGCTCCAGGTTCTTCGGAGCAACTTCTTCGGCCGACCACCAGCTGCGTGAGCTGCCGGTTTGCTTGATTAACAGGAAGCGACCCGGTGCTGTAGTAAAGCCGTAGCGCATGAGCTCTCGCAAGCAGGCCCCCGCGAAAAAGCCTCCCACCAAGCGGGCAGCTTCGAAGCCGGCGGGAAAACCAGCCTCGAAGAAGTCGCCTTCGCCGACGAAGAAAGCCGCCAAGCAGAAGCTGCCCCGCAAGCCGGCGGCGACGGCCACGCGCTCCGCGACACCCAAAGTTTCGCCGCTGCGTGGTCTGCCGGTGCTCCAGTGGGTGAGGTCGCGAGCCAACTCTTGGCAAGCCGGGGTGATTGCGAATCTCATCGAGCTGGTCAGTGGCACGGTGCCCAAGGTCAGCTGCTCCATCAAATGGGGTCAGCCCGTGTTCGAGCTAAACGGGCCTCTGGCCTTCATCAAGCTTGGCACGGAGCACGTGACCTTCGGCTTCTGGCGCGGCGCAGAGCTCACCGATCCGGCCGGACTGCTCGAGGGGGGCGAGCGCATGAAGCACGTGAAGATTGGCGCGGACGAGGCGTTCGACCGCAGCCGCGTCGTCGGTTTCGTGCGCGAAGCGGCGGCCTTGAATCTCGAGCTCGGCGATCCGACGAAGCGCTCGCGGCGCTGAGCGGGTGGCGCCTAGCGCGCGCGGCTCTTGGCGGAGCCTTGTTTGGCGGGTGCCTTCTTGGCGGGTGCCTTCTTGGCAGGTGCCTTCTTGGCCGGCAGCGTGGCGGCGCCCTTGAAGGCGCGTGCTAGCCAGTGCCGCAGCTCGGCTGGCTCTTTCATCATGCGCGCTGGCAACATGACCTTGTCGCTGCGCGCGCGCCCGTCGCCCATCGGATCGAACGGCGCCGCGCCCTTCAACGCCAACGCTTCTGCGCGCTCGTTTTCTGGCAGTAGCACCATCGTCGAGGCGCCGAATAGCCCGGCGAACACGTTTCCGTTTAGCTTGGCGGCGATGCCACCGAACATCTTCATCGTCTCGATACGCGGATCTTTGGGCAAAGCCGCCATGAAGATGGGGTGATGCTCAGCCGGAACTTTGACCCAGGCCATACCGAGAGCATGCCCCGCTCGGACAGCCGCCGAGCGATCTTTCTCGGGCTCGTGGCGCTGGTAGTAAACTATATTCAGGGGCTGGCCATTTCATACTCCGTGATCGTCGACAAACACGGCGGCAGCATCGGCTTCGAGCGCGAGGTCGGACGCGGCAGCACGTTCGTCATTCGCCTGCCGAACGCGTCAGAGCGCTCGGGCTCGGGCATTCCTGCTAGCTTAGCCGGCCGTGAACGTCTGCTCGCTGTCCGGTAACGAAATTTTTTGTCTGGAGCTCAAGGGCTTCGTGCCGGCCGAGATTGTCGTCGGCAACAGCGTCCGCAGCTTGGGGCTGGCGGGCGCCATCGGTTCCGGTTTTCGGACGCTGGCCGGCGGTGAGGTCGAAAACATCACGGCGTTGATTTCCGAAGGGCGGCACGCGGCGATCGCGCGGCTGGTCGAGGAAGCGCGGCGGCACGGCGCGCACGGCGTGACCGGCGTGACCACCGAGCTGTCGTCGCTGTCCGGCTACACCGAGTTCTTGTCGCAAGGCACTAGCGTTCACGCCAGAAATTCCAGCCCGAATTTCTTCACCACCTCGGCGTCGGGCACCGAGCTGTATTGCCACCTCGACGCCGGCTACACGCCCATCAGTTTCGTGATGGGCAACGTCGCCTACGCGCTCGGCATCGGGCGCGGCATCACCGGCGGCCTTTCGACGCTGGCGCAGGGCGAAGTGCATCAATACTCCGAGATGTACAACCGCATTCGCCACTTGGCGTTGTTTCGCCTGCGTCGCGAAGCCGCGAGCGTCGGCGCCAACGCCGTGGTCGACGTACGCATCGATCTGCGGCCGTTCGGGCCCGGTGTCGTCGAGCTGCTCATGACCGGCACGGCGTCGCGTCATCCCGCGTTTGCTGCCGACAGCCGTGATCCGGCCAACGTGGCGTCGAGCGAGCTGACCGGCGCCGAAATTTTCAGCTTGGCGCAGCTCGGCTACGCGCCGGTGCAGTTGGTGATGGCGACCAGCGTTTACTCGCTGGGCGTCGTCGGCGGCATCGGCGCAAGCTTCCGCGCCTTGGCCAAAGGCGAGCTGCGCGAGCTGACCGAGCTGGTGTACGGCGCGCGTGAAAATTGCCTGTCGCTGCTGCGGCGCGAAGCCGAGTCGGTCGGTGCCGAGCGCGTGATCGGCAATCGGCTGCAGATTCGCGAGCTGTCGCCGGGCTTGATCGAGGTCGTTGCAGTCGGCACCGCCGTGCGGCGCATGGCGGGTATCGCGCCATTTAGCCAATCGCTGCCGATCCAAGCCATTGTCCGCGATGACGATTCATTGACCATGCAGGGCGGCGGCAGCGCTGGTTTCGCCAGCAGCTTGGCTTTCGGCGCCGGTGTCGAACGCGGCATCCAGCGCCGCGCCAGCCCCGCCGGTTGCGTCGTGGCACTGATGATCTTGTTTTTCGTGATCACCGGCATCGTGGCCGCCATCATCGCGGCCGCGGCAAATCGCTAGCAGGCGCGGTTGGTAGCGCGCAGGGCGCGTCCTCCCGACCTACTTGCCCGGTGCAGGGCCTGGGCTTCAAAGCGCATTCAGAATCGGCCAGGCGGCGGCATGATGCTGCCTCATCAGACACGATTGATGACGAGGCAATGAAGGAAGCCAACGTTCGGGGAGAACTGCGTAGGACGAACACGTGTGCTCCCGACTCCGGTGGATGAAAGTATGCTTCAGCGCGGCAAGCGACGTAGTCGCGCCGTTCGCAAGCCTGTCGACGGCATCCAATGTTGCAACTAGGCTGCGCCAGCCGACTCGCTCGGCATTGAATTAGGGAGCGAAGGTGGACACGCATCTCGGGTTGCGCGCGTCGGAGCTGGCTATATTGCTGTGTTTGGCCGTCGGCGGTGCGTGCTGGAGCTGCGCGCTCGTGTGCGCGTTCTTCTTTCGGCGCCGGCGCACCGAAAGCGCGTTTCGCTTCGACGCGCTGCCGCCGGTGACCCTGCTCAAGCCGGTCTATGGGCTTGAAAAGGCCCTGCGCGAGAACCTGCGCACGGCGTGTCTGCAACGCTACCCGGAGTACCAGGTAGTGCTCTCGGTGCAGCGACGTGACGATCCTGCAATTCCTTTGCTGCGCGAGCTGGAGCAGGAATTCGGAGCCGCACGCGTCTCGGTCGTGATCGAGACGGTCGTCGTCGGCATGAACGGCAAGATAAACAATCTTGCAGGTGCGCTGCCGCACGCTCGTCACGACATCATCGTCATCAGCGATAGTGACGTGCGGCTCGCCCCCGACTTTTTGAGGCAGATCGTGGCGCCGCTGGCCGACCCTTCGGTCGGCGCTGTTAGCAGCTTCTTTCGCGCCACGAGCGCAGACAACTGCTTCGAGCGCTTGGAGTTGCTCGGCCTCAACGCCGATCAGTTCGCGATGGCGCTCTTGGCAAGCGCCACCGGCTCTGTCGACTTCTGTTTTGGCGTGTCGACGGCGCTGAGCCAGCGGACCCTGGCGCAAATCGGTGGCTTCGAAGCGCTCGGCGACACGTTGGTCGAAGACACCGAAATGGGCCGGCGCATCGGCGCACTAGGCAAGCGAGTGCGGGCGATTCCGCATGTGGTGGACGTGACCGTCGATCTGCCGAGCGCGCGCGCTTGGGCCAGCAAGCAAGTCTATTGGGAAAAAAACGCACTGGCGGCCGTGCCAAAACTGTTCGCCGCCGGCTTCGTGCTGCGCATCATCCCGCTCGGGTTGGTGTTCGCCACGTTACGCGGCTGGGACTCGTTCGGCGCCCTGGTGCTGGCTGCGGCAACGCTGCTGCGGCTCGCGAGCGCCGCGGCGGTGCTGGGTATCGCGCTCGGGGACCGCGAGGGACTCCAGGCGCTGTGGCTGCTGCCGCTCAAAGACCTGCTCTCGCTGGTTTGGGCGGCGCGCGCGCTGGCCAGCAAAACGGTGGTTTGGCGCGGCGTCGAGCTGGCGCTCGGACACGACGGACGACTTGCCAAGTCGGCGGAGACGGCGCCTTCATCGACGGAGCAAAGCTCATGAGGCGGGGACACGCGTTCGTGCTCGGGTCTGGGATTGCGGGCCTTTCGATCGCCGAGCTGCTCTCGCGCAACGGTTGGAGCATCACGCTGCTCGAAACCTCCGCTGAGCTCGGCGGTGACGCCTCGCGCTGTACGCAGAACTGGCTGCACACCGGCTGGCTCTATGCCGCCCTGCCAAACCGCGCGGCCATGCTGGCTTGCAACCACGCCCTGCGCCTGTTTCAGCCGATTTACGGCCACCTGCTCCCGCCCGACACCTTGAATGTCGAGGCCGGCACTGCTGGCGTGAGCTACCCCGCTGCCAGCGCCGGTTGGTTTGCCTCCGAGCGGGTCCACTACTTGTACGCGACCTCGACCGCCGAGCTATCCATGTTGCAGCGGCTTGGCTGGAAGCGGCACCTCGAGCTCGTCGCGTTTCGTCGCCTGCGTCGCCTGGGTTACGAGACGGCTGCGTGCAGCACGCTGGCTCCGGGCCTCGTGGAGCTCTTGAACTACTGGGAAGGCGACGCTTCGGGGCACTCGAAATACACCGTCGTGCGTTCGACCGACGCGCAGATCAACACGCGGCGAGTGCTTGATACGCTGCTCGGGCTGCTGGGCGAGAGCGCGCAGGTCGTTCGCGAAGCCGAGTATTCGCTGACCACCCACGATCGGCGTACTAGCTTGCTGATCGGCGGCGAGCGACACACGCCAGATCTGCTGGTGCTGGCCACCGGCAAGAGTGTACCGCAGCAATTGGCCCTGCTCGACAGTAGGCAGATGGCGCGCAAGTTCAAATCAATCTGCAGCCCAATAGTGGTGCTCAAGCGCGCGCTCGAGCTGCCCAATTTCATTCGCTTCACGCCCAAGCTGGCCGAAACCATCAATCACATCAAATACGATGTGCGGGGCATCGGTCAGCGCTCGACGATTGGCTCATACGAGTACTATCCGGCCGATCAGCTGCCGGATATTTCGCCGTTCATCAATCGCGTGTGTCGCCGGCTGAATTTAGCGGTGAGCGAGGTCGCGAGCGTCTACTACGGTACCAAAACGGAGCTCACGGGCGCGGCCGAGCGTCGCTACAATCACGCGATCGAGCAAGTCAACGCCAATACTTTCTGCGCCATTCCGGGGAAATTTTCGCAGTTTCCGCTGCTGGTGCACGAATTTGCAGCTCGGCTCGGCTTGCGCACCGACATCGACCCGCCGGCGCGCGGTCGGTTGCGTCTCACGGCAAGCGCTACGCTGCCGGAGCAAGGCTTCGCCGCGCTAAGTAATCGAGCACGGCTTGGAACCGCCTGAAGTGCAAGGCCAGCGAACATCATGCAAATCGTCACCTTTCCAGCACAACTGATCGACGCCTACCTCAGCGAGGTGCGCGAGCTACTCGAGTCGGGTCGCGTCGCCGAGGGTCGTTACTTTCGAGACCAGGGCGAGCCGTTCGTCAAAAATCGGCATTCGGTGCCGGTCAGCTCCGGAGGAGCCGCGTTGTTTGCCCTGTTGGCTTTTCAGCGCGAGACCGCTGGGCGAAGCCTAGCGATCGTGCAGTCCAACACCATGCGCGCTCTGTACACGGTGCCGCGCCTCTTGGGCATGAAGCCGCTCGTCGCCGAGTCGAGCTACGACGACTTCATGGCCATGAGCCCGCTTTCGCTCGAACGGCTGCTGGGCGAGCGCGGCGTCGCTCGCGCGGCCGTCGTCGTCTATTCGGTGATCGGTGGCTACTTGGCCCCGTCGTTCGAGCGCATTTACGACATCTGTCGGCAGGCCGGCGTGCCGCTGATCGTCGATGGCGCGCACGCTCACTACCTCGACCTTCTGCTGCAGGTCGAGGTAGACATCGCCTATTCGTTCTACGCAACCAAGGTTCTGCCGGCCGGTGAGGGTGGGCTGATTGTCAGCCCGGATCCGGAGCGCGTGGCCTGGCTTAGGCGATTTTTGACGTACGATCGCTTTTCGAATCAGCTCGAGGTGGGCATCAATCTACGCGCCAGCGAGCTCGGCGGTGCGCTCATGCACCGCCTGATGACCGACGCGACGCTGCTGCCCCACTTCAAGACCGCACGCGTGCGTATCGCCGAGCGCTACCGCGCGATTTGCGTCGAGCGCGGGATCCGCTATCTCGATCCCAGAGCCGCGGCCGACTACAACGGCTACAAGCTGATCGTGCTCGACGCACGCGAACAGCTGGCTCTGCTCGGCACGCCGCTGACCGAGCACGCGCCCACGTCGGGCGTCTTCGATACGGATGTGCTCGGAAAGCCGACGACCTTGCCCCATTGGTGCCCTCCAACCTACAGCTCGCTTGGCTCGGCAGCACCGTGATCTCGGAGCTGGTCTCGCGCTTTGGTTACGCCGTGGTCGTGCTAGGGGCCTTTCTCGAGGGCGAGCTCGTGCTGCTGAGTGCTGGCGCGCTGGTGCACGCTGGGCGGCTGCACTTGCTACCGGTGGTGCTCGGCGGCGCGGCAGGCAGCATGGCCTGGGGCCAAGCCTGGTTTCACGTCGGGCGCGCGTCCGGTACGGCGCTGCTAGCGCGCCGACCGGCGTGGCAAAGCCGCGCGCGGCGGGTCGAGCGCTGGCTCTCGAACTCGGGGCTCTGGGTGCTGCTCGGCGGGCGGTTCGTGGCCGGTATGGGCACCGTGTTGCCGTCCATGATCGGGGCCAGCGGCTTTTCGCGGCGCCGCTTCAGCCTGCTGGACGCGGCGGGCGCCGGGCTTTGGTCGATGGTATTTAGCTGCGCAGGCATGGGCGTCGGCGCGGCTATGCGCCGGCTGGTCGAGCGAGGTAGCCCGTGGATCTGGCTCACGGCGGCCGTGGCGATGCTGGTGATGGTGGCTTGGGCTTGGTCGCGCGTCGATCCGCGTCGCGCGGCCCCTCCGACGAGCCTGAGCGCCTCACGAAAGCAGCTGATCATCACGGGCGATGACTTCGGTCTGGCGCCCGAGGTCAACGAAGCCATCGAGCTTTCGCACCGCGACGGTGTGCTCACGACGACGAGCCTGCTCGTCGGCGCACGCGCAGCCGCGGACGCCGCGATGCGCGCTCGGGACAATCCCGAGCTACGTGTGGGCTTGCACCTGGCGCTGTGCGAGGGCAGGCCCTGCCTGCCGGCCGCAGAAGTGCCGTTGTTGACGAACGCTCGCGGCGAGCTGCTTCACCCGGTGTTGGCGCTGGTTTGGTTTCTACTGCTCGGGCCGAGCGCGCGTTTTCGTCGGCAGCTCGAGGCTGAAATTCGCGCGCAATTTACGGCTTTCGAAGCGTTCGGGCTCTCACTCGATCACGTGAACGGTCACAACAATCTCCAGCTTCACCCCGTGGTGTTGCCGCTCTTGCTCAAGGTGGCGCGGGAGCATGGCGTGCGGGCGATTCGGCTACCGTACGAGCCGCTAGTGGCTTCGTGGCGCGCCGCTCGCACAAGACCACTCTCGCGGTTCTGCGTTTGGCTGGTGATGTGCGGCTGGGCAACGCTGGTAAAGCGGCGGCTGCTGCGTGAAGGCTTCGTGGTCAACGACTATCTGTTCGGCATTTTCGATTGCGGAGGCATGGACTGCAATTTGCTGCAGGCGATCATCGCGAACCTGCCCTACGGCTTGAGCGAGATCCACTGCCACCCCGCGACGGGCCTGAGCCCCGAGAGCATGCGCACCACGCCCGGCTATCTGCACGCAGCGGAGCTGGCGGCGCTGATCGATCCGCGAGTTCGCCAGGCGTTGTCGCTCGCCGGTGTGGAGCTCATCTCAGGCTTTGGCGCTGCTTACCCGGATTCGAGCGGCAGTCGGCGCGCGACGTGAGAGTCTTGCGCCTGAACTTGCCGTCCTTGGGCCTTGCGCTGGCGACGTTGCTGGCGTCGAGTGCTTGCGCAACCTTACCCGAGCCGACCGCGGAACGTTCGCTGTACTTCGATCTGCGCAAGGTCGTCGAGGTCAACGAAGACAGCGGCTGGACTATCGACGCTGCGCGCTTGGACCTCAACACCGAGCCCGCGCTGCGCAGCGTATGCCAGGCCGAGCCGGGTGTGCGTGCCGAGCTCGAGCGCTGGCTGATCGCCGAGATCGCCAAGCACGGCGGCCCCGCGCGGGCACAGTACATGAGGAACGGCGGGAACGCGGAGGCCGTGGCAACGACTTTGTCGCTCGAGCGCACGCTCGCGCTGCTCCGCACCGCCGAGCAAAGAGGCGCTAGCGACTGCCCGTTCTGGCTGCCAGCACGACCTGAGTTTGCCGGCGAGCAGTCTGACTTCCGGCGCTGGGTCGTGCTCGGCGAGACGCACGCCTTTGGCACGGTCGAGCTGCCAGGGCCGATACCGGCCTTGGGTGGCGGTGCCCGCGTGCTTCTGGGGCGCGGCATTTCACAGCAGCTCACACTGGCGATCGGCGCCGAGGCAGCGGCGAGCGGCACCTTCATCCCGAATAGCGGCAACAGCGGCGGCGTTGACGCCTACTTGACGCTGGCGGCGCCGGTTCTACTGCGAGTCACGCGCTTCTCGCGCCTGTTCGACCTCGAGCTTGCGCCGGTCGTCCGCCTCAGTCACGGACAATCTGGCTGGCCTCCGGGTGCACGCGCTGAGCTGGGCTACGGCTTTTCTTCGATTCGCCTGTCGCCGTTCATGTCTTACTACATGATTTACGTGGGCTACGAAGCTCACGGTATCGCTGAAGGAGCGGGCCTGGATCACACGCTTCAGCTCGGTACCAAGCTCTCGGTGGACTTCGCGCCTTGAGCGCCACTCGCCAGCCTACCGAGTGGCGACGCCGAGCACTTCTTCACGACGGAAGCCGTTGGGGAAGCTCCGCAAATAGTCTTTGGCCGCAGCGCGCGCTTCGCTCAACTGGTGCGCGCGCGCCAACGCCACGATGTGCAGGTAGGCTTCGTCCTCCTCACGGGCTTGCCGCGCGGCCGCTGCCCGGTCTTTGGAGCCCACGGCAGAGGACGGCGCAGTCGCGCCACGCGCTTTCGCTGCGGCGAGCGGACGCGCCGCCAGGGGCGGCGACGCCTTGGTCGGCGGCCGCTGGTCTAAACGGCTGCTGACGACCGGCTCGGTCTGCCAGTTTTGGCCCGCGCCAAGCTCGACAGGCTCGTGGCCGTCGAGCCACAGTCTCACGCGCCCGGCGTCGACGCGGACGCTGGTCGTGTGACCTTCGTCGACCCGCACCGTAAACACGGTGCCAAGGTCGTCGATCCAGCCGTCCGGCAGCTGGACCCGCACTAGCTGCCCCGGCCGGTGCTCGCCGATGGTGGCGGCGATCTCCCCGGCGACGAGCTCGATGCAGAGCTCGTCGCCCAGTTGCCGCCGTTGCCACTTCGCGCCAGCTTGCGCCGCAATCTCGACCTGCGCGTCACCGGGCAGCCGACTCGCCGCCTTGGCGACTGGTGCGCTGCTTGCTGCGCGGGGCACGCCCGGCCTGAGCGTACGGTAGCCGACGACCAACCCCGCGAGCGCCGCCGCGATCACAGCGCCTGTCCACACTGCGCGCCAGCGGCGCCTCTGGGCCGGCACCTGCTCCGTCACCCAGCGATTCGTGTCGGCGAGCAAGCGGTGCCGCAGACGTCGCGCCGCCAGCACATCGTCCGGCAGCGGCGGCAAATCGCGCAGCGATTCTGTCAGCATTTCGAGCTGCTGCTGCTCCCGTCTACAGGCGCTACAGGCGGTCAGGTGTCGCTCTAGGCTCTCGATGTCTTTTTGCAGCAGCCGGCCGTCGCGCGCGGCGCCTACTTCCCAGCTGCGTGCACAAGCGGTGCGTCGGGCGACGGCGCTCATGGTTCCTCCTCCTCCTCCCGCAGCAGCTCGCGTAGCTCCTTGCGCGCGTGATGCAAGCGCGTCCAAACCGTGCCGACGGGAATTTCCAGCGCATCGGCGATCTGCTGGCAGCCGAGGCTCTCCACTTCGGCCAGCAGCAGCACTAGGCGCTTGGCTTCAGTCATTTTTTGCAGTGCGGCGGCGACGCGCGCCACGTCGTCTCGGGCGCCGAGTTGCTGGGCTGGGTCCACCGAGCGCTGCCCTTCGCGCAGGGTGAGCTCGCTCAGCGCTCTGCCGAAACGAAACAAGCTGCGGCGACGTCGGTGCACCAGCTTGCCCGCAATACCCACCAGCCACGGCCGGCAGCTGTCTCGGCCGTCGAAGGAGGCGGCGGCCTTGGTCGCCGTGACGAACGTAGCGTGTACGAGATCCTCGACGTCCCCGGCGTTGCCCGTCGCGCGCGCCACGAATTGGAAGATCGCCGTGCGGTGGCGATCGTACAGTACGCCGAGCGCGCTGATTTCTCCCCGGGCGAGCGCGCTCAGCGCCTCTCCGTCCGTCGGGCTCGCAGCGCTGGCTGCCTTGCGCGGCCTATTCATCGAGGTCCCCACATGATGCCTAGCGAAAGGCCGCACGTCCAAGCTGGAAGCAACGGCAGCGCCGGATCGATGCGCTTCGAATGGGCGATGCGCGCCGGCGAGGCCTCGACGTCTGCCAGCAGAAATGGGCGAAAGCCACTGGTTTTTGGCGTTGATGCGCGCAGTCCGACGCCAAAGCGCGTATCGAGCGTATCGCCGTCGACGCCGTCGCCCGGGCTGTTTTGATCCTGACTTTCGACCACGATTTGTCCGTCGAGCAATACGTCGAGAGACGCCCAGCCGAGGGCTGCTCGGCGTCCGAGCACGATACCGAACGCACCAGACTCCATGCTGAAGTCGCCGGCCGTCGGCTCCGCTACGTAGCCGTCGGTCACGTCCCAGCGGCCCGATACGCCGAGCACGTAGTTGTCGACGACGACGTCAGCCAGCGCCGAAAACCCTCCGCCTGCGTAGACGTTTCCGCCGACGCGCAGGGCTGCGCCGAGCGCTGCTTCGACATGTGTCGGCTCGGGCGGCGGCAAGCGACGCTCGACGTCGTCGGCCACCCGCTCACCGGGCGACGGTGCCATTTCGATTACCGGAGGTAGCACCATGAGTGCTTCGACGGTGCGCACGAGCTCACTTGGCTCGCTCAGGCGGCGTGTGGCGTTGCGCCCGCCGCTGCTCACGCTCACGACGGCCTCGGCGCCTTCGAGGCGTATGTCGACTCGCGCGCAGCGATCGATGCGCGCATCGCGCAGCTCGGCGCGCAGTGGCTCGATGCGCTCGGCCCACGCGGAGCTGGGCGGAAGCTGGATATGCAGGCGTGGCGCTTCGCATTCGGCCGCCCGCGCCGCCCAGGGCAGCTGGGTAAGGCCCAGCACCAGGGCCTGAGCTGCGATGCGGCGGAACTGGCTCAGCACGAAATCCACACTGTCCTTTCTTCTCCACGCGTGGTGGCTTGCTTCAAGCCCATTTGTCCCGTGAAGCCTCGAGATGACCGGCCCCTGACTGTGACTGATTGTTGCAGTGCGCGCGGGCGTGGTGACAGTCGCAGGGAATCACGGCAAAATCTGGCCGGTGATGGAGCGCCCCCGTGCGTCACGGACGGCAGACGATGCCGCTCGTCTGCTGCCATTGCGCGCAGGCGGCGTTGTCGCCGGAGCTGGCGGTCGTCTGACAATCGGTCGAGGCCGAGGCAGGGGAGTTGCAGCTCGAGGTACAGAAGGCCAGCAAGTCGCTGCAGCTTTGATCAGGCGGACCGTTTGGCGCCGCCGTGCTGCCGCCCGTTTCGGGTTGGTCGGTCGCGGGCGGAGCCGCGTTGCAGCTGCCGCGTTCGACGATTTGGCCGGTTTCGCTGCAGATTTCGAGCGTGCCGACGACGCACGCGCTCTGTCCGCAGGCGACGCTGCGACGCTCGTTGCCCTTCTCGACGAGGCAACCGCAATCCGCTTTGGTCGTGCTACAGCCGAACGCGCTGACGAAGAGCGCGCCGAGCGCGAACCCGTAGCTGCCAAGCGAGCGCATGCAGCAACCATAGTCCCAATTTTGCGGAGGGCACCTTGATCTGGCGGATACTGTGTTTCGGTCTCGTCATGGTGTGGCCGGCGGCGGCCGCCGCCGAGGGCCTGACGCTCGAGGACGCCGTGAAGCTTGCGCTCTCTCGCAACGAGCGCGCCCAAAAGGCGCCGCTGCGCGTGGCCGTCGCGGATGGACAGCTCGAGCGCGCGCGCGACGCGTTTCTGCCGACGCTCGCGGCCTCCGGCAGCAGCTCGTACCGCCCCGACGCCAAACCCCCGAATCCGTCCAGCAACGGCGCGCTCACGCTGAACCTACCGCTGCTAAATCCCAGCTCTTTTCCGCAGTATGCGCAGCAACGCCACAACTTGGAGTCCGAGAAATGGGGTAGCGAGCAAGATAAGCGCCAGCTCGCCTTCGACACTGCCAAAGCCTTCATGCAAGCGCTCACCGCCGAGAACGTGCTCGCCTCCGCGCAGCGTAAGCTCGACAGCGCCAAGCTCAACCTCGACGCGTCGCAGGCGCGCGCCAGCGCTGGCCTGGCCAGCACCAACGACGTCACCAAAGCCCAGCTGCAGCAAGCGACCTCCGAGGGGCAGCTCGCGAGCGCGCAAGGCAACGTGCAAAAGACCTACATCGCGCTGTCGTTTCTGGTGGCGACCAAGGTAGATGGTCCGCTCGTACCGCCCGACAACACGACCCGCGCGGCCCAGCAATTCGAGCATGCCCCGACCAGCCAGGTAAAAAACGCGCTCGATCGGCGCAGCCGCGGCCTGCTCGCCGCTGAAACCCGGCGCCCCGACCTGCGCTCGCTGCAAGAAAAGAACGCCGGCCTGGAAGACTCCGCCAATGAGCCGCTTTACCGGCTGATACCCGCGCTGAGCGCCTCGGGGCAAATGCGGCTCGTGCCCCAGCCGCTGCCGAACGAGAAGGCGGTCGACGAAACCGTTTCGTTGAACCTGAACTGGCAGCTGTTCGATGCCGGGCTCAGGTACGCTGATCGCCGCCAGCGCTTGGCCCAGCTCGAGAGCGCGCGCTTGGATGAGAAGCTGCTCAAACGCTCGATTCAAAATGACGTCGACCAGGCGCTAGTGGCGCTGCGGGCGGCGCGCGAAAACTACCGCTCCGCGCTGTCGGCCGCGACCTCAGCGCAGAAAAACGCCGAAGAGACCAACGTGCTTTACGAGCAAGGTTTGGCGCGCGCCATCGAGGTGAACGATGCCAACGACAAGCTGTTCGAGGCCGACGTGACGCGCGAAGCCGCCAAGCTCTCGATGGAGCAGGCGTATTTGGACCTACGGAGCGCGCTCGGCTTTGGCCCGCTCGATCAAGACAAAGGAGCGCCGCCGCCATGATGAACCCGCGAGATTTCGCGTCCTCGCGAGCCTGCGCGCTCGCGCTAGTGCTAGCGGCGCTGCCCGGCATCTCTTGCAAGAAGGACGCGACGGCGGGCGCCGAGCCGGCCGGCAGCGCCGCCGCGCAAGGGGGCCGCGGCAAACGTGGCGGCGCAGGCGGCCTGGCCATGCCCGTCGACGTGATGACCGTCGTCTCGAAAACGGTCGACTACATCGTGACGGCACCCGGCACGCTCGACGCCTTCGAGCGCGTCGAAGTGACCGCTCGCGTGGCCGGCGCGGTCGACAAGGTCGGCTTCGCTGAAGGCCAGCAGGTCAAAAAGGGCGACGTGCTGGTGGTGATCGATTCGGAGCGGTTTCAGCTTGCCGTAAACAGCGCCAAAGCCAGCGTCGACAAAGGCTTGGCCGCGCAAAAAGACGCGGAGGCCATGGTCGCGCGCCGCGAGGGCGCGGGCGCCGCCAACCCCGGACTCATCACCGGCGAAGAGGTCGAGACGTACAAAACCAAAGCCGTGACCGCCAAAGCCGACGTGGCGCTGGCCAACGAAGCGCTGAAAGTCGCGCAGCTGAACCTGCGCGATGCCTTCGTGCGCGCGCCGATGGACGGCACGATTCAGACCCGCACCGTCGAGACCGGCCAATACGTGAACACCGGTTACTTGATGGCCACGCTCTTGCGCTCGGACCCGATCTTGCTGCGTTTTCAGGTGGAACCCGAGAACGCGCCACGCCTCAAGCCTGGCATGGACGTGAGCTTCACCATGCGCGAGGTGCAAGACGACACCTTCAAGGCCAAGATCTCGCTGGTAGCGGGCGCTGCAGATCCGACCAGCCACACCGTGCCGGTCACGGCTCAGGTCGACGCTGGCAGCAAGAAGTACTGGCTGCGTCCGGGCTCGTTCGCCGAAGTCACGATCGACGTCGGGGCCAAACGCGAAGCGCCGGTCATTCCGCGTTCGGCGACGCGCGCCACCGATCATGGCTACGTCGTCTACACGGTCGAAAAGGGCGCCGCCGTCGAGAAGGTCGTGACGCTCGGCATGAACACCAAAGACGGTTGGGTCGAAATTCGCAGCGGCCTCACGCCGGGTGAGCTCTTGGTCGTACGCGGCGTCGAATCCGTCAGCGGGGGCACTAAAGTCAACGCCAGCAAGGTCGAGTCGCTGGACCCCGCGGCCCCCGAAACGCCGCTCAAGCCCGATGGTAGCGCGCGCCCGGCAGGCAGCGCCGGCGGCGCCTGGCCCGCGGCGTCGGGTTCGGCGGGACACCGCGGCAAAAAGCCGCCCGGCGCTGGCGGCGGCCCGGGACACGCGGAGGCCGCGGCTCCGTGAACATCACCGACATTTCCATTCGAAATCCGGTGTTCGCCTGGATGCTGATGGCGTGCACGGTGCTCTTCGGCGTCGTGGCGCTGCGCCG
>Ga0307508_10002323_pt1 | contig 20196 bp, 15 predicted proteins | sample 9_EM_MG_FD_203089 | JGI IMG/M metagenome (GOLD analysis project Ga0307508, IMG submission 203089) | Populus trichocarpa ectomycorrhiza microbial communities from riparian zone in the Pacific Northwest, United States - 9_EM | ecosystem: Host-associated > Plants > Roots > Unclassified | place...
CACACATGGCGCCCCCCCCCTGATCGCGCCCCCCCCCTGGCGCACCTTCAGCTTCGCCCCAGCCTTGTGAGTCTCGACAGTCTCGCTCGCCCAACCCGCGCCCCGCGCGTTTCCGGTGAGGACGTACTCCCCTCCCTGCCTAGAACGCCGATCAGTTGCAGCCGCTGCGTTCTAGGCCCTTCCTGGTGGGGGCGGCACGCGCCGCCCCCCTCGGCCGAAGTAAATTCGGCCGAGCCGCCCCCCACGCGGCGACGCTTGCAGTTGTTAACTCGTGAATTTCGTTGCCCCAGCAAACCGCTTGTCGCTCTAGGCTCGCATTCCCGTGGCGGTCTGCGTCGGATGTTTGAGCGTACTGGTGCCGGAGGCGCGGTTTTGCCCGCAGTGCGGTCTTCAGGTGCCCAAGCCGCGTCAGCGCATCGGTCCCGGCAGCGAGGTCGAGCTCGGCGACTTGGGTAAATGCGTTTTGGGCCATGCCATCGGCGAAGGGGGCATGGGCATCGTCTATCGGGGCTGGCTTTACTACAATCCCGCCGGCCGGTTTGCTAGCACGCCACCGCACCCGGTCGCACTGAAGGTGCTGCACCCGCTCATCCGCGGGCGACCGCGGGCCGAGCGTCTGTTCCGGCACGAGGCGGAAGTGCTGGGCAAGCTGTCGCACCCGAACATCGTCCACTACTTCGGGCTGTTCGAGCATGACCACGAGCTCTGCATCGCGATGGAGCTCGTGCAAGGGGAGTCGCTCGCCGAGCTTTTGCAACGCGCCAACGCGCGCGGCGGCGCACTGCCTCGCCTGCCCTTCGCCCAAGCCTGGCACTACTTTGCGCAGCTGCTAGGCGCGCTCAGCAGTTTGCACGCGCTCGGAGTCGTGCACCGCGACGTGAAGTCCGCCAACGTGCTGATTCGCACCGACGACATCGCCAAGCTGACCGACTTCGGCATCGCCCGCTTTCCGGCTGAGCTGGCGAAACAGAGCGGCGGGATGGCCCCCGGTACCGGCGCGTACATGGCGCCCGAGCAGGTCATGGGAACCACGCTCGACGCGCGCGCAGATCTGTACGCCGCCGCGATCGTGATGTTCGAAATGCTGACCGGCATCACGCCTTTCGACGACCCCGGTCGCACGGAGCTCGGGGTACGAGCGGCGCAGCTCGACGAAGCGCCGCCGCCCATCACCCAGCTGGTACCGGGCGCGCCCGCAAGCCTCGATCTGGTCTTCGCGCGCGCGCTGGCGAAGAACCGAGACCTCCGCTACGAAAGCGCGCGCGCACTGGGCGACGCCGTGCAGCGTGCGCTCAACCTGCCCGAGTCTGCAGGCTGGAAGGCGCAAGTGGAGCTTTCGCGCGTCGCCAAAACGCTCTCGATGGCCATGCCGCAACTCGAGGACGAGAGCGGCTCGGCGCTTGCCCCAACGGCTGACGATGCGCCCGAAATGCAGCAAACCAAGGCAGAACCGCCCGCCGCGCCCGCGCTCGAGCAAGCTCGAAGCGACGCCGAGCGCTACGCCACCGACGTGATGACCGCCTTTAAAAAAGGCTGAGGTTGACAGTCTTCCGGGTCGGTGCGAAAGGGACTGCCGCCGCTGCGGTCAAAGGCGGAGTATCAATGCGAAAACGCTCCGTTTTACTGCTTTCGGCCTTCAGCGCCACCTTCACTTTTCACGCGCTCGCGCAGCCCACGCCCGAGCCCAAAAAGCCCGCGGCCGAGGCCAAGAGGCCGGCGGATGCCAAGCCGGCCGAGCCGAAGCCCGTCGAGCCGAAACCCGCTGCGCCGGCGCCGACCGCCCCTCCGGCTGCGGCCCCGGCCGGCACTGCGGATGCGCCCGCCGCCGCGCCGGCGCCCGGCGCCGACTCCACGGAAGAGCCCGAAGCCGCGCCGGAACCAGCCGGAGCTCTGCCCCAAGCTCAGCCCGGGCTGGCACCGCTACCGGTCTGGCCCGAGCCTTCAGAAGACGCCGCCGCTCTCAAACGTCAGGGTGCGGAGCGGCCCGGCGTGAGCAAGCCGGGCGCCGGCAACGCCGTGTTTGCGGAAGATTGGTGGACGCACACGCGGCCGATCCTCGAATGGCACGGCAGCTTCCGCGCGCGCGGCGAGCTGTTCTACAAGTTCGGTCTCGGGCGCCACGACGCGCCCGCGGCCTCGCTGTTTCCGCGGCCTGCCGACCAATACTACCCGGTCAACAGCTCCAGGGGCGGCGACACCTTTGGCGCGCACGTGTGCACGCCGAGCGATCTCGGCACCGGCAGCTCCACGTCGGCCAGAGATCAGGCCGGCTGCGAAGACAACACCAACGCAGGCGCCAACATGCGCTTCCGCCTGGAGCCGGAGTTTCACGTCTCCGACAATCTGCGCGTCATGTCGCAGATCGATCTGCTCGACAATCTCGTGCTGGGTTCGACGCCGAGCGGCTACGCCGCGGACAACGGCAGCGTCCTGCCGCGCAGCGGCTACTCACCGCTCGGCTTCCTCGACGACACCACCGCGGCGCCGAGCGCCGGTCGCAACAGCCTGCGCGACAGCATCATCGTCAAACGTGTGTGGGCCGAGTGGGTGACGCCGGTCGGAGAGCTGCGTTTCGGTCGCATGCCGAACCACTGGGGTCTCGGCATGGTCAACAACGCCGGTGACGGCCACGACGACGACTACCAGTCGACCATCGACCGCGCGCAGATCATCAGCGGCATCAAGTCGCTCGATCTGTATGCGTCGGCGGCCTTCGATTTCCCGAACGAAGGCCCGACCAGCGACGCGCTGTCGCTCGAGCGCGGCCAACCCTACGACATCGCCCAGCTCGACGACGTCAACCAGTACACCTTCAGCATCTTGCGCAAGAAGAGCCCGGAGCTCGTGCGCGCCGCCCTGAACCGCGGCGAGGTCGTGCTGAACGGCGGCCTGCAGCTGATGTACCGTCACCAGCTGCTGGCGTCCGACGCGAACGGCGCGGATGGCACCACACCGGCCACTTGCGCAAACGGAGCAGCGGGGCTCGGAGCCGACTGCTCGCCAGCGACTAAACTCGCCTTCGTGCGCCGCGGCGCGCACATGTGGCTGCCCGATCTCTGGATCCAGCTGCTGTACAAAGGTTTCCGCTTCGAAGCGGAAGGCGCGACGGTTCAAGGCTCGATCGACAACATCTCGAACGACCCCACCGTCAACACTGCCGAGCAGCAGAACTACAAGATCCGTAGCTACGGTTTCGCGACCGAGATCGAGCAGATGCTGGCCGAGAACAAGCTGCACCTCGGCTTCAAGAGCGGCTTCGCGTCCGGCGACGCCGACGTCGACGGCTTGTCGCCGGGCACGGGCTTCCAGAGCCAGAACGGCGATCACACGATCTCCACCTTCCGCTTCCACCCGAGCTACGCGCTCGACTTGATCCTGTACCGTAACATCCTCACGCGCGTGGAGGGCACCTACTACTTCCGCCCGAGCGTGAAGTACGACTTCTTGCGCGATCCGAACGGGCAGAAGATCGGCGGCGGCATCTCGGCCATGTGGTCGCGCGCCAGCCAGTTCATGCAAACGCCCGGTCACGCTCGCGACCTCGGCGTCGAAGTCAACGGTCAGCTCTACTTCCAGAGCAAAGACGGCTCGCTCAACGACGACCCCGGTCGCATGGGCGGCTTCTTCGCCAAGCTCGAATACGCCGTACTGTTTCCGATGAGCGGGCTCGGTTACACCCCAGGGCAAGCTGCGATCATCAACAGCGCCCTGCGCTCGAGCAGCGCCGCCGACACGAATCTGGCTCAAGCGTTGCGGCTCTATCTGGGCGTCAGCTTCTAGTTTCGTCAGCGCCAAAAGCGCTGAAAAGCTTGAGCATCGGCAAGATCCGGATTTCGGGGCATAATCCCGGGGCGTGACCTGCCCTCGGCTTTCGTTGCTCGCGATTTCGGCGCTCTGGCTCAGCTTCGGCTGCTCGAGCAAGTCCGCGGTGCCTGCCAACGACGCGACTGACGGCGGCGCCAACGGCATTGGCGGAGCCGCAAGCGGCGGCCAGCCGCCCGTCGTCAAAACGTGTCCCGCGGGGCCGAACGTCAAGACCGACCCGGAGCCAGTGACGGTCGGCTTCGTGTCAGGCTCGATCGTCGACGAAAACGGCGACCCCACCGCCGCCGGCTTGGTTCAGGTCTGCGGCAAGAACGCGTGCTTCCAGGCCAACGTCGGCGCCGACGGCGCGCTAGGCCAGGCTTTCAATCAACCGCTCACGGCTCCGCTCTGCAAATATGGTGACGGCTTCGATTGGGGAAAGCTCGCGGTACCGGTGGAGGCCGGCGACAGCCAGCTCGGCACGTTGATGACCGTGCGCCTGCCCGATTACGCCGGCGCGCCGCCGTTCGAGCCAGGCACGAGCATCAGCTCCGGTGGCGTCACGCTCGCGCTCGATGCCGACAGTGGCTTCGTGTTCGACGGCTTGGACTACAGCGACGACCAGTTGCTGTTTCGCGCCGCAGCGCTGCCCGCGGCAGCCCTCGGGCCGCTCGGCCACGATTTCGTTGCTGGCTACGCCCTTTCGCCGCTCGAAACGCACATCTGCCCGCCGCCTGCGATAAGCATCGAGAACAGCGGCAATTTGGCGGCGGGCACTGCGCTCGAGCTGTACGTGCTCGGCCTCGACGTGGACGAAAAATGGGTTCCGTACGGCGCCTGGCAGCTCGCCAGCAGCGGTGAAGTCAGCGCCGATGGAGCGAGCCTCGAATTTCCGGACGGCGCTCCCGTGCTCAGCGCCTTTGCGGTGCGAGTGAAGGACTGAACGGATGCGAGCGGCGCGCACGCTTATTGGTTTGGCTGCAGCGCTGCTGGTGGGGTGCGGTAGCAATGCGCCCGAAGTACCGAAAGAGCTGCTAGCCACGGCGTCGGATTGCGCGGCGCCCGGTTACCCGAGCGAGGGCATCGGCACGGAGCCGGGCTCGGTGGTGAAGAACGCCTGCTTCGTCGGCTACCGCGCGCCTGATCGCGTGGCAGCCACGGCCGCGCACCGCGAGACCATCGCGTTCTCGGACTACTACGACCCCGCGGGCACCAAGGGCGTGTCGCTGCTGCTGATCAACACCGCGGCGATTTGGTGCGGCGCGTGCGTCGTCGAGCACGGCACGCTGCCGGACCATGAAAACCAGCTCGGACCCGAAGGGCTGGTGATCTTGAGCACGCTGTTTCAGGACGCCCACCGCGACGGCGCAACGCTCGAGGACGTCGAGCGCTGGATCGCGAATTTTCACACGAATTTTCCGATGGTCGCCGATCCGGCGATTCAGCTCGAGCGCTACGCTTCGGCAGACTCCGCGCCGCTGAACATGCTAGTCGATCCTCGGAGCATGAAGATCCTACGCAAATACGTGGGCGATCAAGGCACCGTGATGTGGCCGTACATCGAGTCGGAGCTCAAAGCGCGCGGCGGCGCAGACTGAGCGTGAGCGCTGCTCGAGGCTCAGCTTTGATGCGCCGGCTGCTCTGTGGGCTACCGCTCCTGACCGCGCTGCTAGCGGCGCCGGCGCTCGCGCTCGAGCCCGGCCGGGTTGGCGGCGAGCCCGTGCTGTTCGACGTCAACGAAAGCAGCAGCGTCTACTACAACTTCGACAACCGCGACTCCAAGCCGAACCAAGTCTCGACCCGCGCTAACGACGACTTCGGCCTCGTCTACAACCGCCTGAGTCTGCAGGCTACCGCCGGCCACGTGAGCCTGGGTGTGCGCGTCGACAACGTCTGGTTTTATACGTCGCCCAACGTGACGCAGCTCGCGCTCGATTTGACGAACGAGGCGAAGCCGAGCGATCCCGCCGGCTACTTCCGCAGCAAGCTCGACGACGCCGGGCTCGAGCTTTCCAATCGTTTCATCAACTGGGTCTATCCGTCGAAGTACTACCTGACCTATTCGCGACCGGGGCTCGAAGCGACGTTCGGCGATGCCGGCGCGCAGCTCGGCCGCGGCATGGTGCTCAGCGTGCGCAAACGCGACGAGCTCGGCAGCGACACCACCATTCGCGGCGCCCGCGTCAGCATCAGCTCGCGCGGTCCCGTCGGGCTGAAGCTGACGGCGCTCGGCGGCGAGCTGAATCCGCTGCGCATCGACGAAGCCAGCGGTCGCTACCTGGGCGTGCCCAGCGGCGGCGACGCGTTCGCGACGCTCAGCGAAGCCGGCATGCCGCGCGCCATCCGCACCGATTTCGCGCCGCTGACCGGCGCTTGCCAGACCAGCCCGACCTGCGGCTACGCGCCCGATCGCATCGTCGCAGGTCAAATCGAATTCTCGGGCGAGCACTGGAAGCTCGGCACCCAGGGCTCGGCGCTGCTCCGACAGCCAGCGCTCAGTGATGATCTGGTGCGCAGCGCCGGGCGCATCGTAACGCTCAGTCAATCCATCGAGCTGCCACGCCTGGCGAAAAATCTTTCGCTGTACGCTGAGCTGGCCTTCCAACAGCTGGGCGAGCGCGCGGCAACGACCCGCTTCGATCCCGGCTACGGCGCCTATCTGAGCGCGTCGTATACGCCGCGAGACGTCGCGCTCACGCTCGAGGCCCGCCACTACCGACGCCTGTTTCCACTGTCAGCCAACGTGAAGCTGGCGAGCGCCCGCGAATTCTCCAGCCTCGCCTACAATCAAATCCCGACGACCGAGCCGGAAGACACCGACACCGAATACGAAAGCATGAATACTTGCGTGACTGGCGCGCGGCTGCGCGGCGACTTCAGCCTGCGCCCGGGCGTGCGCGCCCTCGGCAGCGCCTCGCACTACCTCACCTACGCCGAATCGGGAGCCAACGAGGCCTGCGCCATCAGCGATCAACAGCTGAACCGCGTGTACGACGTTTCTTCGGGGTTTGCACTCGATTCGGGCGATCGCAAAGAGCACCTCGAGCTCGTGCTGGGCGGCCGCCTCGATCGCGCGGGCCGCGAGCTAAAGCTCGGCGATGGCTCGCAGTCGCAGCTGTTTTATACCGAAGGCTACCTGCGGCATGTGCTGGAGCTACCGCTCAGCGGCGACTTCAGCATGAGCCTGACCGGGCGTCATCGTCGCCGCGAGCAAGCCGAGGGCGGCCCCGGCGTGCCGTGGTCGGAAGGCGAAGAAGTGCTGGGCGTTGAATGGGCCGAGCATTCGAGCCTCGGGCTCGGCGCCGAATACGACACGCGCCCGGGCGTGCCTCATCGCTACTTCAACGTCGAGCTAGCGCACCGACCGACTCCGTCGAGCCGCATCGCGCTGTTCGCAGGCCAGCGGCGCGGCGCCCTGCGCTGCGTCGGCGGCATCTGTCGCCTCTACCCACCGTTCGAGGGCGTCCGCCTCGACGTGGCGGTACGCTTCTGAAGGCGTCAGAGCTCGCGGAGCTAGGTGAGCGGGACCGGTGGCGCGAGCCGGACAGCTCCCCCTTTGCCATTGGTCAATAGTGACCACTACCCCGGCGAGCTCCACTTTCTTGGCAAGCCGACAAGTGTCTCTGAAGTCGCAGCGTAGGCATCGACGCCCCGTCGAGACCAAGCTCAAAATATTGGCCAATAGTGACCAATACTCGAGCGAGGCGCCTGCTATCGGCGCGTCGCTTGGGCCGCGGCTGGCGGAGCTTCCGCGACCGTCGCCGACCGCTTTGATTCCGCTTCTTCCGCTTCTTCCGCATCATTGCAACGCGGCGTCGATGTCGTGCTCGATGCTGGCGTGCGCGCCGGTCGTGTAGCCTTCGCGCTCGGTCAGCACGCGGCCGTCGCGGCCGATCAGTACGCTGAAGGGTGCGGAGGCGCGCGGATTGTACAGCGCCACCGCGCGGCTCTCCTGATCGAGCAGGATCGGAAACGAGACGCCGAGGCGCGCCACGGCGGCCTGCACGTCGGCGGTCGAACCGGGTCCGTCGATCGACACGCCGAGCACGACGAAGCCGCGCTCTTTGCGTGCGCGGTACAGCGCGTCGAGATCGGGCATCGCGCGCAGGCACGGCTTGCAAAACGTCGCCCAAAAATCGACCAGCACCACGTCTTTGCCGAAATGATCGGAGAGCCGCTCGCTGCCGCCGTCCAGCCGCGGCAGCTCGAAGTCAGGCGGGCGCGCCGCCGCGCTCGAGCTTTGCGTCGTAGCGGCCGGCGCTGCGGGAGCGCAGGCCCAGAGCAGAAGACAGCTCAGTAGCCCGAGCGCTCTCACAGCGTGGACAACAGCTTGTCGACCCGCTGCCAATAATCCGTCGAATAACCCATGGTCGCGTCGATGACCTTCATGGTGCGCGCGTCGACCAACATGTTGAGCGGCGTGGCGTCGGACGTGAAGAAAGCGCCCAGCTTGAAGCCAGGATCGAGCAATAGCGGGAAGTCGATGGCAAAGCCCTTGTCGCTCGAGCCCCAGTTGTGCAGGTCGAGCGGCGAGGACGGACCGGCGTCGTTGTTCTCGAACAGCGTGACGATCATCTGCACGCCCTTGGCGCTGAACTCGGCGTGAACCTGATTCGTCTTGAGGTCGGTCATTTCCGAACGGCACACCGAGCACCACACGGCCGAAGCGTTGATCCAGATCAGCTTCACGTCGCTGCGACCGTCGGGGTTGTAGAACTCCGACAGGTGCACGCTCTCGAACTTGCTGACGTCATAGTTGGCAGCAGCCGGATCGCGCCAACCCAAGAACGCGAAGTCTTCGAGCGTAGCGTGCACGCCGGTACCGTACGGACCAGGCGGGTAGGCTTGCGGCTTCTGGTAGCTTGGCCCGGACGCGGCCTGCGACGTGTCGCCGCCGCTCGATGGTGCCGGCGAGCTGCCATCGCCGCTCGGCGCCGGGGCAGTCCCGGCCGTCGGCGCGGCGCCATTCGAATCGTCGATCGGCGCGCTGGAGCACGCCGCTAAAAAGACACCGACAGCGGCGAGCGGCACGATAGAGCCGCGGCTGCGAGCTGCATTTGCATTGGAACGAACGCGCATGATCGACCTCGACGGCTAAAACCTTGGTATGAAGGTACCCGCGTGACCCAGAACGTCAAGACGAGCTGCGCTTCCTCGCTTTTCGGCCGCTACCTGGCGGCACTTTCGCTGACGGTGCTGGCCGCTTTCAGCGCCGGCGGCTGCGGAACGAGCTCGACCGACTCGCCCGGAGCGTCAGGCGATGCGAGCGGCTCCGCCGGTTCCGGCGGCGGCAGCGGCGTCACTCCCGGCCGCTTCACGACCTGCAAAGCCGACGAGGACTGCGACCAAGCTCACGGCTTCGATTGCGTCGATGGCGAGTGCAGCTACGAGTGTCAGTCGCACGCCGACTGCGTCGGCATCGGTCATTGCGACTCGCGCGTCGTGGGCAGCGCGCGCAAGACCTACTGCGTCAGTGACCCGTCGCCGCCAGAGCCCGGCAAGCTCTACACCAGCTGCCCGAACGGCGACGAGTGCGCCGATCCGTCGCTGTGCCTGGGCGCCGGTCCCGGCGATCTCGACGCCTACTGCAGCGTCGACTGTTCGAGCGACGACGATTGCAGCGCCGGTTACTACTGCGGCAGCATCACGCGCAGCCCGTGCGCCACGGCGTGCAACGTAGCCGGCCAACCCAAGGACCCGCACTGCGCGCCGGTGGACCAAATCGGCGACGGCCAGCCGTTTCAGTGCACCAGCCTGGGCGTCGTGCGGCAGGTTTGCCGCCAGCGCGAATTTTGCTCACCGTGCTCGTCCGACGCCGACTGCCTGAGCGTCCCGAATCAGATCTGCGCCAAGGATCAGAGCGGCGAGAAGATTTGCACGCGGCTCTGCGACCAAGACACGCGCTCCTGCCCGTGGGGCAACGCCGCACAGTGCGGGCTCTACGATACAGACGTCGGGCAGCCGACCTGCTCGCACCGCTTTGGCTCGTGTCACGGCCAGGGCAACAGCTGCGAGCCATGTCGCACCAACGACGATTGCCCCGGCGGAGCCTGCGCTTCGTCGAATTTCACCGGGGAACGTTGGTGCATCAACCTCACCACCAGCTGCAAGTGCAAGACCGTGGACGCGACCAAGACCTGCATCGACGGCGGCTGCCCCGACTCACCGAGCGGCCTGCCCATCCAGTGCATCGGCGACGCACAATCGTCACTGTTCGACATCTGCTACGCCGCCAACAGCGGCACCACCACGCAGCTCGGCTCGTCGCCTCAAACCGGTTGCTGGGGCCCGCAATAGCCGGCGAAATGGCGCAACGGGACGACACAAATCCGGCTCCTTTGCGGGTAACTAGCGAATATTGAACGCTTTTCACCACGGAACGTTCACTGACCCGGCAGGCCGAGCGCAAAGCCAAGGGTAGCGGCTTGAAAGAAACTTGGACTACCCTCTGCATCCCTCTCGGGGATTGCTCGTCGAACTAGCCGCGGCATGGGCCCGTGGATTTCCTTGGGATTAAACAGAAAGAGGAGTGTCGTATGGGAAAGTTGATTGATTACCGGGTTGCCGGTGTGCTGTTTGCGGTGGTCGGGGCGTTCTCCACGCAAGCATGCGACAAGAACAACCCGCTCGGCGGCGATGAGCTGCTGAAGCAGTGCGGCCTCGTTTGCCCGGACAAGGGCATCGTCGACGGCAACGCGTCGATCTCCGGCATCCAGAACATCGACGCCTTCTTCGGCTCGGTCGTGAACTTCAACGCCAAAGCGAACGTGGTCAGCAGCAACATCGACGCCGAGCTGGCGAAGATCAAGTTCTCGGTCGGCCTCACTGCGGACGACGACGTCGGCATGATCAAGGCCGCCATGATCGCCAAGTTCAAGCTCGACGCGACGGCAGGCGTGAAAATCGCCTACACCCCGGCGAAGTGCGCCGTTTCGGCCAAGGCCACAATCGAAGCCACCGCCAAGTGCGACGCCGACTTCAAGCCCGGCAAAGCCGAGGTTTCGTGCTCAGGCACCTGCGAAGCGGACGCCGCCGTCAGCGCCAGCTGCGACGCCTCGGCGACCGTCAAGTGCGTCGGCACCGCGCCCAAGCTGGCGTGCTCGGGCGAGTGCAAAGGTGAATGCCAGCTCGACGCCGCCGCCACCTGCTCCGGCACCTGTCACGGTGACTGCAGCGGCAATTGCTCAGTCAAAGACGCTATGGGGCAGTGCCAAGGCAGCTGCGACGGCATGTGCACGGGCAGCTGCGAGCTCCAGGCCGCCGCCGAATGCAAGGGCTCTTGCAAGGGCGAGTGCACGTACACGCCGCCGAACGGCAAGTGCGATGCGAGCGCGAGCGTGAAGTGCGAGGCCATGGGCAACGCCTCCGTCATGTGCAACGGCAAGTGCGACGGCGACATCGAGCCGCCGATGGCCAAGGCCGAGTGCCAAGCGAGCGCCAAGGCCGATGCCTCGGTCAACGTCGAGTGCACGCCGCCGTCGCTCGACCTCGCTTATCAATTCGACGGAACGCTCTCGGCAACGGCTCAGGCCGACGCGCAAGCCAACTTCGAAGCCTTCCTGGTGGGCTTCAAGGCTAGCTTCAGCGCGATCGTAGCGGACCTCGCTCAGAGCAAGGTCGTGCTGCAAGCCGGCGTCGACGTCAGCGCCAAGGCCGGCGGCGCCGTGAATGACGCAGTCAGCGCGATCGACGTTTCGGCGTCGCTCAAGGTCAGCATCGGCGTCACCTGCGCCCTCGCCGAGCTGCCCAAGGTCGCAGACGCGATCGGCGACGCGACGACGAAGCTCACCGCGAGCGGCAAGGCCGCAGGTCAGCTGACAGCGGACTTCGGCGGCTGAACGTCCGCTTGACGAGAGCGAGCGAACGGCGCGCTTCCTTCGGGAGGCGCGCCGTTCGCTTTTTGTCTAGAACGGGGCAATGACCGACGCGCGCAAGCCGAGCCCGCTCGCCTCGCCCGAGGCGTGGAACCTCGTGGCCGACGACTCCCGAGTTCGACGCCGCGTTTTCGATGTTCCGACGGTTGCATCCGGCGGCTGACCACGGCCAACGGGCGGAGGCAGTAGCTTGCCTGCCTCTCACGTACGTCGCGGCAGGAAGTCACACACGAATAGTCATTGTTCAAGCCCCGCCGTCAGCTCCTTGCAGTCTCTTTGTTCTGTTCTGCTGTGGGTTCGCGGGCGTCACCTTGAGGCCGGTCTAAGGCGACCGTTCGAGGCGCCGCTTGGGACATGGCGCCTCGCCGAATTTGGGGCGCCAATTGATTAAGGAAGGGCAAATGAACAAAAGAATATTGGGCTGGGGTGCGGGCGTATTTGCGCTGATTTCAGCGGCAACAGGGACAGCGCATGCATTCGACCAGGAGCGCTACGGCAGCTTCGTGGAGGCCGACGGCAACGATAGTATCTACGGCGCGTTCAGCCTCGATGGCGACATGCAAAACACCTTCGGGACGATCGGCTTCTTTACGCCGACCGGCTTTTCGAGTTTGCCGTATCTCACGAGCAACTCGCGGCAAAGTCTCGATACCGACGTGAAGATGTTCGGGCTCGCTGCGAAGCCTGTCACGGCCGTGCTCAGCTCGGAGGCCTACTGGCAACGGGCACTCGATGGGAGCGACATCTACACGCCTCTCACGCACGCTAACATCACGCTGCTCGGCAGCACGATCTACGCGAGCTACGGCTCGAGTACGACTTGCACGAGCTCGCCAAGAGCGAGGATCCCGCCGTTCGTGTTTCGGCGGTTCTAGCGCTCGGCACGACAGCCCGGAGCGCCGGTACCGACGCCCAAGCGCGGGCACTCCAGGCGCGGGAAGAGTTGACGGAGGGTGCGAAGGCGGCCCGTACCACCGACGACAAAGTCGTGTACCTCACCGGCGCCGGCAATGCGGGGGGACAGACCGCCATGGACTCGGCGCGCGCGGCGCTCCAGGATCCTCGCCCTGACGTTCGCGAAGCGGCGGTCATGGCTCTGCGCTTTGCGCCAGCGCCGCTCGCCGACCAGCTGCTGATCGGCGTTTGGTTGAAAGACCCGATGGGTTCCGTGCGCACCGCGGTGAGCGCCGCGGCCGCGTTCAGACAGCTGTCGCCAGAACTGCTATCGGCGGCAATTTCCGTGCTCCACGCGGACACCGAAGTGAAGGTGCGAGTGTCGGTCATTCGCTACCTCAGCGCTTTTCGCGAACAGGCGCCCCCGATCGCCCAAGCCCTCACGGCCGCCGCCACGAGCGACCCGAGCCCGGACGTTCGTGCCGCGGCGACTCAGGCGCTGGGACAAACGCCGAGCCATTGAATCGGCACGTCCGCGCCTCGCGACAGGAATAGCCCCTACGAGACCTGAGGGAGCGCCGCGGCGTGGGTTGCGCGATCGACCTGCTGGTCAATGTCGCCGCCATTGCGGACTCGAGCAATGCGCTCACGGACAGCGCGACGGCCGCAAGTCACTGACGACCGTCTTCACGAGCTAAGCGTCTCCTTCACGAGACCGAACGTCCGGCGCGCTTCCTTGGGGAGGCGCGCTGTTTGCTTTTTGTCTAGAACAGGGGCGCATGACCGACGCGCCCAAGCCGAGCCCGCTCGCCTCCCCTGAGCCCGTGGAACCTCGTGGCCGACGACCGCACGCTCGAGCTGTTGCCGATGTTCGAGCTATTCTCACGAGACGCGCTCGCGCTGGCACCGACCCGGCGGGCGCGCGCTTGCTCGATGTCGCAGCGGGGCGGGCTTGCTCGGCTTCAAGGGCCAGCTTCAGCGCGATCGTGGCAGACTTGGCGCAGAGCAAGCTCAGCGTCAGGTTCGGTTGTTCGCTCGCGGAGCTACCCAAGGTGGCTGATGGGCACGGCGTCACTCGGCGTCTCCATCGTCAATCGGCGCCGTCTGCTTCTGCTTCTGGCCAGAGCCGCGGAAACAAGAAGCGTAGGCTCTTGAGAGGCACCGCGAAGGCGACTGGGGCGCGCGACGTCGCGGCCTTGAGCACACCGAAATGGAGCAGGCTGGACAGAGTCCGACGCGCCACCCGCGGCGCTAGACCGGTCATAGCCATGAAGCGGGCTCGCTCGATTGGACCTGCGATCGCCGTGTAGTGAAGCGCTTCCAGCGCTTCGACTTTCACGACCGAGCTTTCACTCCCGATGGACCACGGGCTCGCAGCCAGCGAAAGTAGGAGCTCTTGTAGCCGCCCCTTGAAGGCATCGAGTGACAACTGGGCGCGCATGAAACTGGCCTGATCCAGGCACACTTCCAGCAGCCAACTGGCGAATGCGACGAGCTCTTCCTGCGATAGCGGGCCGCGGCCGTCGAGATCGTTACGTTTCGGCAGATCGGCGTTGTTGAGCCGCGCGTAATAGGCCTCTTGCTGGCGCGCCATGCCGCGGAGCGGGGACCACAGGCCTTGGGTCTGGCCTAGGGCGGTGAGCACCAGGTGGGTATGCAGCCGCGCCGCGCGACCGTTCCCATCTGGAAACGGGTGAATCCAGAGCAGGCGGTGGTGCGAGCAAATCGCGCCTACAACCGTCTGCTCGTGGCCTGGGAGCACCGCGTAACGCTTTTGCCAAGCCTGGATGAGCTCGGGTATTTCTCCCGCGTCGGGCGCCAGGTGCTGACCGGCTGTCACACGACCACTGCTGCGGAACCCTCCCGGCACCACTTTCTCACCGTCGTCACTCACTTGCTCGGTGCTGGGCAGACGCCGGTACAAGTTGGCGTGGATGATTTGCACGAACTCTGGCGCGTACAGAGCCGTTCGTGTACTCGGGAGCGAGCCTTCGAGCTCCTCTTCGGCCTGGATGTGCGCGAGAGCGAGCCGCTGCCGCCGCGCCTGCTTCTTGTCCGCGTCGAATTGCTGCTGCAAAGCACGCTCGATGTCCGCGGGCCGCGTGTGCTGCCCTTCGATCTTGTTCGTGTAGTAGCTGTTCATGGACCGCAGTAGCGGGCGGAGCGTCGCGCCGAGTTGGCCGGCAGCCGACTCAAGGCGGTGCCCCTCGGCGATCAACGCCGCCGCTTGGGCCAGGAGCGGGGCCTGGGCGCGATCCTCGGGCAGAAGCGGTTGAAAAGACGACGCCGGCATAAAAAAGGACACTATCACGGGGCTGACAGATTCGAATATTATTCCAATTATTTTAGATGCTTAGGCAATAAACCAGGGAGATGACGGCCACTCTAAAGGACAGTTCCTAGGACAGTTCCTAAGCGAATCTGCCCGGGTTGACGCCCGTTCGCTCGGGTCAAATGCTCCCGGAGTGACTGACTCGCCCAAGCCGAGCCCGCTCGCCTCGCCCGAGGCGTGGAACCTGGTCTCCGACGACTACACGCTCGAGCTGCTCCCGATGTTCGAGCTGTTCTCGCGCGATGCGCTCGGGCTGGCTCCGACGCCGGCGGGCGCGCGCCTGCTCGATGTCGCCGCGGGGCCTGGCACGTTGACACTGCTGGCGGCCGAAGCGGGGTGTGCGCTTTCGGCCATCGATTTTTCGCCGCAGATGGTGACGAACCTGAAGCGGCGGCTGAACGGCGCGCAGCTCGGAGCGGACGTGCGACTCGGCGACGGCCAAGCGCTGCCGTGGGCTGACGCCGAGTTCGACGCTGCGTTTTCGATGTTCGGGTTGATGTTCTTTCCCGATCGCTCGCGCGGCTTTGCAGAGCTTTTTCGCGTGCTCAAACCGGGCGGCACAGCCGTCGTGTCGAGCTGGGCGCCACTCGAAGGCATCTTCAAGAGCGTGATGGGCGCCATGGCCGAGGTGCTGCCCGATATACCCTTCGGCTCCGGCAAGGGTCCGCTCAGCGACCCGGTCGAGTTTGCCGCCGAGCTTTCGCGCGCCGGCTTTGGCGAAGTCAAAGTGACGTCGTTCACTCACACGCTGCCGGGCGACACGCCGGCCGAGCTGTGGGCGCAGTGCCAACGCACGACGGCGCCGATCGTGCTGCTGAAGCAGCGGCTCGGCGACGCCCAATGGGCGCAAATAACGAGGGGCGTCGTCGAGCGCCTCGAAGCCAGCAACGGCACGGGCCGGATTGAAGTCACGAGCACCGCGTTTTTGGGCTCCGGAAAGAAGGCCTGAGGCGGCCGGCGTGAGCCGGCGCTTTCGGCACAATTCCCGCCGCGTTTTTCCGGTCGGGCTAAAGGCCAAGCTAGATTGGGCCGTTCTCCTTGGGTGGTGATGTCGGCTGCTCAGCACCCCAACCACGTTTCCGTTCTGGATGGAAAGTACGCCTTGCTGCGCGAGCTCGGCACGGGCGGCACGGGCACGGTCTACGAAGCCGAGAACCTGCTCGTTGGCAAGAAGATCGCCATCAAGCTGATGAACCCGGGCGCCTTCGCCGAGCGCGACGCCCAAGCGCGCTTCGTGACCGAGGCTCGTGCGGCTGCGCGCATCTCGCACGCCAACGTGGTCGACATTCACGACCTGGGCATCTCCAAAGACGGCGTGCCCTACATCGTCATGGAGCTCTTGCGCGGCGAGACGCTCGAAACGGTGATCGACACGCGCGGCCCACTCGCGCCGGCTTACGCCTGCGAATTGTTTCTGCAAGTGCTAGCCGGACTATCGGCGGCGCACGCGCAGGGCATCGTGCATTGCGATTTGAAGCCGGCCAACGTGCTGGTCACTCATCCGCGACCTGACCGGCCGCTGGTGAAGGTGCTCGACTTCGGCATTGCACGCGGCATCGAAGTCGCAGAGGAAGCGGATCCGATCGTGCTGGGCACGCCCATGTACATGGCTCCCGAGCAGGTGACGGGCGCTGCGGTCGACTTTCGCACCGACGTTTACCAGGCCTGCGCCATGCTGTTCGCGATGCTGGCCGGCACCGACCCATTCGACGCGTACACCGCGCGCGATGTGATGAAGCTGGTCGCCAAGGGTCGCTACAAGGACCTGCAAGCGCTGGTGCCGGAGCTGCCCGCGGAGCTGGTGCAAGTGGTCAAAGACGGCATGGCGGTGAAGCCGAAGGAGCGCATTCAAAGCGCCGAAGAGCTGGCCGAGCGCCTGCGACCGTTCGTGAGCGCCGCGCACTTCGTGTCGCTCGTGCCGCAGAACAGTGGCAGCAGCTCGGGACACCCGATCCCACTGATCGTAGCGCCGACCATCGTCGCGCTGAGCAAGGCCTCGTCGCCTCCGACGCAAGCGCATCCGCCGTCGGTGATCCCGGTGGACATGCGACGCGTCGTGCGCGTCACCGATTCGCTGCTCGTGTCGCCGCGCATTCCGCGCGCGCCGAGCACGCCCAAGCTGCAGCTGGGGCAAGACTTCCTGCCCATGCCCGGCGACCCGGACTACGAGGAGCTGGCCGAGGCGCGGCGTTCTCAAACTCACAGCCCGCGGCGGCGCTCGAACTTTCGCCGTGACGTGATGCCGGCGCTGGTCGCGACCGGCATCGGTTTCGCGGTTGGCGCCGTTTTGGCCTGGTCTGCCGGCTTGCTCTGAGGCCCTTTTTGCCGCGCGGCGCGGGGCTCGGGCGCGGCAGCTTGCGGCGAGCGCCCGCAGTAGTATGACCGCGGCGCAATGAGCCAGGAAACGCCTCAGGTCCCCCAGCGCGAAATCGGCGCGGACGATCCCGTGCCGGGTGTGAAGAACGTCATCCTGGTCATGAGCGGCAAGGGCGGCGTCGGCAAGAGCACGGTAGCGACCAACCTCGCGCTGGCGCTCAAGGCCATGGGGCTCAAGGTGGGTCTGCTCGACGCCGACATCTACGGACCCAGCATCCCGACCATGCTCGGCATCAGCGGGCAGCCCCTCAGCGACGGCAAAAAGATCCAGCCGCTCGAGCGCTTCGGCGTGAAGCTGATGAGCATCGGCTTCTTGCTCGAGGACCAAAAGAGCGCGGTGGTGTGGCGCGGTCCGATGCTGCACGGCGCCCTGCTGCAGTTCTTGAAGGACGTCGAATGGGGCGACCTGGATTTCTTGCTGCTGGACTTGCCGCCCGGCACCGGTGACATCGCGCTCACGCTGTCGCAGCGCGTGCGCTCGAACGGCGCCGTGATCGTGACCACACCGCAAGAGGTCGCCCTGCAAGACGTCTACAAATCGGTGTCGATGAACCAGAAGGTCGGCATTCCGATCGTCGGCGTCGTCGAAAACGAGAGCTACTTCGTGTGCGGCAACTGTAGTGAGCGGCACGAGCTGTTCGGTTCGGGCGGCGGGCAAAAGATCGCCGACTTTGCCGCCGCGCCCCTGCTCGGACAGATCCCGCTCTACCCCGAGATTCGCAAGTGGGGAGACGCGGGGGTGCCGGTCGTCGAGGCGGCCCCCGGTTCGCCACCGGCGGAAGCTTTCACGCAGGTAGCGCGGCGCCTGCTCGAAAGCCTGAACGCGGCTTCGGGCACCGCAGTACTGAACATCGACCGGAGTGGTGGACAAAATCGCCACTTGCCGATCACACGCTAGCCACTTTCCGGACAATCACCCCGACCCGGGGTCCTTGAGAGCCGGGTTCCGTAACAGATGACTCAAGTTTACCGAACCGTAGAATTCGAGCAGGTTTTCCGCCGCGCGCGGCGACTCTCGCGAGCTGAAACCCTGCGGTCGCCGGCCTCGCCCGTTTGTTCTCGTGGCTAGTTCCTGCTCTCGCCGATCGTGATCTGTCCTTCCAACGCCACACATGTCTTGTCGGGCAGGGCCCCCTGCCCCAGCCACCCTAACTGCTGAAGCGCCTTCGCCACATTGGCAGGCGCCCTGATGCGCGATATACGCCGCCAACCACCCCCATGACCGCCCCCGAAACCGAAACTGTGACCGAACAAGCCGAGAGCCAAGCGGGCCACGCGGCATCTGGGGAAGCGAGCGTTCCTGCGACGCCGAGCGCTGACGTTACGCCCGCCGACGTTGCGGGCAGCGCGGCCGCTGCTGACGTTACAGCGACGGACGACGCCGCCGACGCCGCCTCCGATGACGACGGGGAAGACGCCGCCGGCGAAAGCGACGCACCCGAAGCCGGTGAAACGGGTGAAGCCGTGAGCGCCGACGGCAGCGCAGCTGCGGGCGCTACGAAAAAGAAGCGCCGCCGCCGCAAGAAGAAGAAGCCGCACGACGCCGCTGCCGCCGGCAAAGAGGGCGAAGCCCCGCGCCGCCCTCAGCATCGTGCCAGTGATCGCGCGCCGTTTCACGTCGGCGAAGAAGTGTTCGGCAAAGTCACGGCTGTGCTCGACACCGCCGTGATGATCGACTTGTCCGGCAAAGCCCTGGCCATCTTCGATCGTTCGGAGATGGAGGCCGACGACCTGGTGCCGTCGATCGGCGACCGCTTCGTGGCGCGCGTGCACAACGACGGCATTCGTGGCGGCTTGGTCGTGCTGTCGCGCAAGCCGCTGCGCGAAGAAGAAATCAAGCCGAAGATCGAGCAGGCCCACAAGGACGGCACGCTCGTGAGCGGCCTGGTTACGGGCGTGATCAAGGGCGGCATCGAGGTCGATATCTACGGCCTGCGCGCGTTCGCTCCCGCCTCCGGCATGGATCTGCACCCGCAGAACGCGAATTTCGCGTCGCTGGTCGGCCAGCGCATGGATTTCAAGGTCGTGCAGTACGACAAGGCCGGCCGCGACGTGGTCATCACGCGCCGGCCGATGCTCGAGGCCGAAGCGCACGAACGCCGCAAGCATGCCCTGACCCTGCTGCAAGAAGGCCAGGTGATGCAGGGCGTGGTGCGCACCGTCGTCGAATGGGGCGCGTTCGTCGCGCTGCCCGAGGCCGAGAACCTCGAAGGCTTGGTGCATGTCACCGAGGCCAGCCACGACCCGCGCACGCCGCTCAACGAGATCGTGAAACCGGGCGAAAAGCTCGAGGTCAAGATCATCAAGATCGACGAGAAGGGAAAAATCTGGCTGAGCCGCAAGGCGCTGGTCGCCGACCCCTGGGGCGAGGCACGCCAGAAGTTCGCGCGCGGCAGCCGCCACACGGGCAAGGTGACCCGGCTCGAGCGCTTCGGCGCGTTCGTCGAGATCGAGCCCGGCATCGAAGGGCTGATCCACGTGTCGGATCTCGCGTTCGACCGCGTCGAGCATGCCAACCTTATCCTCAAGGAGGGGCAAGACCTCGACGTCGTCGTGTCCAACTTCGACATGCGCAGCAAGAAGGTGTCGCTGCTGCCTGCGCTTTCCGGCGAGCGCGCCAACGAGCCGGTGCAGCGCATCGAGCGCGGTGCCCTGATCAAGGTCGAGGTCGTGAAAGCCGACGGCCCGGGCTTGATCGTGCGCGTGCTGGGCGTGATGGGTCGCCAGGCCCGCGGCTTCATCCCGGCGGGGCAGACCGGTACGGAGCGCGGCAGCGATCTGCGCAAGCACTTCAAGGCCGGCAAGGTGCTCGACACCAAGGTGCTCGACGTCGATCCGCGCACCGGCGAGCCCAAGCTCAGCATCCGCGGCTTCGCCGAAGAAGAAGAGCGGCGCGCTCACAAAGAGTACCGTCAG
>Ga0307508_10002324_pt1 | contig 20187 bp, 18 predicted proteins | sample 9_EM_MG_FD_203089 | JGI IMG/M metagenome (GOLD analysis project Ga0307508, IMG submission 203089) | Populus trichocarpa ectomycorrhiza microbial communities from riparian zone in the Pacific Northwest, United States - 9_EM | ecosystem: Host-associated > Plants > Roots > Unclassified | place...
GGGGGGGCGGTGCCGTCTCACCGAGCCAATCGCCCGTGGACAGGCCCCACCCCCAACCCCTCCCCTGAAGGGGAGGGGCTTTAGTCAGGCTATTGCGTACCCTCGGCGTACCAGGTGCGGAACTTGTCGTATTTCGGCATCTCTTCCGAATTCGCCTTGGGGTCGATCGGCACATGGATGACCGTTGGCCCACCGCCTTCGGCAATGCGCGCATAGGCGCGGGCGATGGCCGGACCGATCTCGTCAGCCTTGGTCACATAGTCGCCAGTGGCGCCCAGCCCCTCGGCGATCTTGTCGAAGCGCACTGTATTGCTCCAATGCGTGCCGGTCTCCGCCGTGCCAAGGCCGAAGGTGCGCTTGTAAACGCCGACCTCAAGCCCCCATTGGAAGTCGACCGCCACCACGCAAACCAGCGGCAGGTTGCGGCGCACCGCGACCTCGAGCTCGGCGATGTGGAACAGGAAGGACGAATCCGAGGTGACCAACATGCCCGGGCGCGCCTTGCCCGTCTCAGCCTGGTCGGCAAGCATCGCGCCAGTCGCATAAGGCAGGCCGGTGCCGATATGCCCGTAATTCTGGTTCCAGATCACGTCGTTCGGCTTGCACTGGTTATAGGTCCAGCCGAAGATCACCGATGCCCCGCCATCGCGGATCATGATGCCGTCTTTCGGGAAAGCCTTGGTCGCCTCGACGATGAAGCGCGAGGTATGGATCGGCACATCGCCGGTGCCGTCGCTCTTGCTCAGCGTTTCCACGGCGAGCTGGTCGAGCTCAGCCTGGCCGTCCTTCATGAACTTCGCCAGATCCGGGCCGGCCGCGCGACCTTTGCCGAGCGCGCGGCTGAGCTGCGGCACGACCGCACGGACGTCACCGACCAAAGGCACGTCGATCGGACGGTTGACGCCGATCGCGGTCGGGTCCTGCTGCACATAGATCCATTTCCGGTTCGCCTCGCCGGCATGCCAGTGCCGCCACCGACCGAAATGCACCGGCTCGCCCAACTCCGTGGCCAGCGCGACCACGCAATCCGATGCTTCCACTGCCTCGATCGACGCGTCCGAGAAGACGTACTGGAAGGTGCGGTCCTCGATCCCCTCGATATAGGAGGTGCCGCCCGAGGTCTGGATGACGGGGCAGTTCATCAGCTCAGCCAATTGCCTGACGGCCGCGCCCGACTTGGTCGTGTGCACCGCATGGCCGACCAGGAGGATCGGGTTCTTCGCCGCCAGGATCAGCTTGGCCGCCTCGGCGATCCGGTCGCCATCGGCGCCCTGATTGGTCAGGCGATAGCGGTGCGGCGGCAGCACCTCGGGAACGTCGAGTTCCTCAAGGATGATATGGCTCGGATATTCGACATAGGTCGGCCCCGGCGTGCCCGACATCGCCACGCGGATCGCCTCGCGGATCACTTCGTCGGTCTGGTCGGCATATTCGATCGCGCCCGAATATTTGACCGAATCCTCGATCATCGGCTCCTGGCGGACGAACTGGATCCGTCCCCGCCGCACGCGCCGCTCGGTGACGCGGGCGCGCTGGCCGCCAAGGAAGATGACCGGCGAATTCTCGACCTTGCAGCACTGGATGGCGGGCATCATGTTCGCCAGACCTGGCCCGAGCGTACCGAAGCACAAAGCCGGCTTGCCGGTGATGCGCGACGCCGCCTCGGCCATGAAACCGGCGGCCGCCTCATGGTGCGGCGAGACCACGGTCCAGCCGCGCGCCTCGGCCTCAAGACAGAGATGGACGAAGTTCGGATCGGGAATGCCGAACAGGGTCTTGATCCCCTCAGCCTCGAACAGATCGAGGATGCGCTTGTAGACGGGCGTGCCGCCGGCCTTCAGCTTGAGGTCTGAGGTGGCTGTCGCCGGCTTCGGATCGTCATAGCTCATTTCAGTAACCTCGGTTCGCCGGTTCCCATGAACCCGGCCAGATTGCGGTGGAAATTGGTGATCTTGCGTTCCTGATGCGGATTGGGGAGCGGCCCGCGAAAGCCGTGCGACTTCATGCCCTTCTGCACCCATTGCATGTTGGCGAAGTCTTGCTCGAGGACCGAGCCCCATTGCTCGGCGGTCGGCGCGCACTCGGTCCATTCAGTCTCGGGCGCATCGCCCTCCGGATAGCGCTCCATGGCGTAAGCCTCGAAAATGCACTTGTCGGGATCATTGCCGTAGGGCCGCGTCCGATAGCAGAGCGCGAAGGTCACCCCCTGCAGGATGGTGAGATTGGGGAACAGGCTCCACGCCAGCCCCGCTTCCGACATGATCTCGGGCGGAATTTCGGGCCAGGCGACGCCGCGCGCGGCATCATCGGCCTTGGCCGACTTCATCCAGTGCGCGATCACCTCGCCGGCCGGCGTGCCCTCGGGCAGTTCGTCGACGAGTCGGCTGGCGGCATTGACCAAAGTGTCGGTCGACCCGGTGAAGTTCAGCGTCGTATAGTTCTCGCGCGCCAGTTCGTAGGTGGAGACCCGGGCGTCGTCACCCTTGCCCGCGCGCGACACCGAGCCGCCCTGCGCCATCTTGGCGGCAAGACCCTTCTGGTCGAAACCGCTGACGCTGTGGCGGTCATGGGCGGCGCTGTAAGCGTAATAGTCGCCGTACGCGAGGAGCTGGGTATGGGTTCCGGCGACATGGTAGGGTTCCATGAAGGCTTCGATCGCGGTCTTCCAGTTGCACGGATAGATCGCCCATTGCCGCCATTTGTAGGACATGCGGTCGAGCTCGAAATGCGACAACACTTCGCCCGCGCGACCTAGATACTCGACCAGCGGCTCGGCGGACGGATCCATGTTGATCCACACCCAGCCGCCCCAGCTCTCCACCTTGATCTTGCTGAGGCAGGTCATCTCGGGCGTCAGCGCGCCTTGCCAATCCTCCTTGTCGAGGATGTAGGTGTTGTTGCCGTCAGTATCGTAGGTCCAGCCATGGAAACCGCAGATGAAATTGCGCCGGTTGCCGCGCACGCCGTGGACGCCGTCCGGCACGTTGATCAGCTGGCGGCCGCGATGCGGGCAGACATTGTGGAAGGCGTTGAACGTCCCTTCGCCAGTTTTGAGGACGATGATCGAATCGTCGGCGATATTGTAGGTGACGAAGTCGCCGACTTCCCTGAAATCATCGACCCGCTCGACGAGCTGCCAGACCTTGGGCCAGAGCTTTTCCTTCTCCGCCTCGGCATAGTCGCGCGAGAGGAATGCCTCGACCGGATAGGTCAGCGGCTTCGCCAGATCCTCGACGCTGATATTGGCGGCCTTATCGATCGCGACCGGCTTGTTCATGAGATTCTCCACTCCTGATCAAAGGGCAGCCCGGCGATCGGCGCGCGCGAGAGGCTGGCCCGTGACATATGGGCAAGCTCTGGGCATTTCTGCGCGATCCGTTCTTCGGAAAAGGGTCTGCGAAGTCCAGCGACTCCTGCCCTGTCCCGCCATTCAACGCCCGTGCGGTATATGAACGACCGCGCCATGATCGCCCCTCTCAGTTCGACAATTCCAACCCCGGCATCTCACCCTGCTCACGCCAATCGGCGAGCAGCTTCTGGAAGGCGTCCCAGCCCGGCCCATAGCTGCGGAACAGCCGCCATTTCGGCTTGTCCTCGCCTTCATTGTTGAAATAGCTCGGCGTGCATTCGTGCTGGAATTCGGAGATGTCGATTTCCATCGATTCGAAGTGGTTGACGTAATCGTCCTGCGCCTGCCGGCTCGGCTCGACGACCTGCGCACCGCGTTTCAGCGCTTCGCTGATGATGTGGGCGATATGATAGCCCTGCTTGCCATTCTGCTCGGTCACAGACGCGTTCAGGCCGCCCTGGATATAGCCCATATAGAATTGGTTGGGGAAACCATGGGTCATCACGCCGTGGAAGGTCTTCGGGCCGTCGATCCAATGCTGGTAGATCGAGATGCCGCCCCGGCCCTCGACCGTATCGATGCCCCAGCGGCGATCAAGGTCGCTGGTCACCTCGAAGCCGCTGGCGAAGATCATGCAATCGACTTCATATTCCTGGCCGTTGGCGATGAAGCCCTTCTCGGTCATCCGCTCGACGCCCTTGGTCTCGGACACATCGACCAGCTCGACATTGGGGCGGTTGAAGGTCGGATAATATTCGTCACTCGACAGCGGCCGCTTGCACAGGAAACGGTAATAGGGCTTCAGCGCCTCGGCCGTTTTGGGGTCTTCCACCAGCGCCTCGACGCGGCGGCGCAGGCGCTCCATCACCCGGTAATCGACGACTTCGCGCTTGGCGACATACGCTTCCAGCGACAATGGAGGCCAGCCTTCGGCCTCCATCTCGGCCTGGAAATTGCGGGCGATCTCGGTCCAGATATCGCAGATCAGGTCGGGCTCGCCCGGCGCGAACGCCTCCATCGCGGCGCGGTGGAAATTGGCCTGGCGCGCTTTCTGCCAGCCCGGCTCGAGCGACTTCATCCATTCGGGGTCAGTCGGCGGATTGGGCCGCTCGTCGACGCTCGAGGGCGTGCGCTGCACGACATAGAGCTTCTTTGCATAACGCCCGAGATGCGGGACTGCCTGGATCGAAGTCGCGCCCGTCCCGACGATCGCGACGCGCTTGTCGGCAAGCTTGTCGAGCACGGGATTCTGATAGTCGCCGCCGGTATAGTCGAAATCCCAGCGGGCGGTGTGAAACATCTTGCCCTTGAAGCTGTCGATGCCCGGAATGCCGGGCAGCTTGGGCATGTTGAGCACACCGCTTGCGACAATCACGAAACGGGCGCGGATATCGTCGCCCCGGTTCGTGGATACGCGCCACCGATCGATGCTCGCATCCCAGCGCAGGCCATTGGTCTGGGTGTGAAACAGGGCCTTGTCGGCGAAACCGTATTTCTCCGCGATCTGCCGGCTATATTGCTGGATCTCCCAGCCATCAGCGAATTTCTTCGAGGGCATGAAGCCCGTCTCTTCCAGCAGCGGAAGATAGATATAGGATTCATTGTCGCACTGGATGCCGGGATAGCGGTTCCAGTACCACACGCCGCCGAAATCGCCGGCGCCGTCCAGGTTGCGAAAGCTCGTCACGCCTGCCTTGGTGAGGTGATAGGCGGCCATGATCCCAGACCAGCCCGCGCCCAGGATGATCGCGTCCACATCCTCGGAAATCGGCGCGCGCGGCGCGACCGGCATGTGCGGATCAGTGACATAATCCTCGACCGCGCCGCCGGTCGGGCGGACATATTGCTCCTGGCCCTCGCGGCGAACGCGCTTGTCGCGCTCGTGCCGATATTTCTCGCGCAGCGCGGGGATATCGACTTCCTCGGCCGGTGGCGTCCGGGTCGGCTCGCAGTTCATGTCCACTCCTGCATTTTCTGGTCGTTCGCGCCGCTAATCAACAGCACTGTCTATTAGCGCTCTAGGGCGGTGTCGCGGCGGACGCTAGCCATAGCGCTGCCCGGCTGGCCATGGGCGCCGCCAGAATCCGCTGGGGCGATGAGTCGGAGGACCGAACTACGCTATGTGCGCGACCACCAGCGAAAGGGTCGCGATGATCAAGCAAATCGTCTTTCTCAAAAAGCGTGACGATATCTCGATGGAAGATTTCATCGACTATTATGAGAACCAGCATTCGCAGCTCTCGAAGCGGATGGGCGCGAAGCCGGCCTTGCCGAACGCGCAGCGTTATGTCCGCCGCTACATCACCCCGGAAAAGAACCCGCTGACCGGCGAGGTCATCCATCCCGGCTATGACTGCATCATGGAGATCTGGTGGAACAGCCGGGAGGATTTCGAAGCCGCGATGAAGGGCCTCGCCGACCCGGCCATGCTCGAGCACCGCATGGCGGATGAGCGCAAGCTGTTCGCCAGCAACAGCAATCCGGTGGTGACGGTGGAGGAACATGAATCGCCGGTCGGGCCGGATAATCTGATCCCGCGCTGCGTACCGGTGTTCGACTGAGAAGCAAGGGTCGCAGCCGGGCTTTGCTGCTTCCTATTTTGTTCACGCGAAGGCGCGAAGAGGGTGTCTGGGTGCAGCCTCTCGCATAGCTGCGAACTCGGAGGGCTGCTTTCCTCAAGCGTGACATCTTCGCGCCTTCGCGCCTTCGCGTGAACCGTTTCTTCGCCCCAACACCTGTCACGTCCGATTGTCGACTGGCCTCAAAGCACCTTCCGCACAAAGGTCGGGTCCTCCGGCCCTGGCATGCCCGGGAACGCCCCATAGTCGGGCGGCACGATATAGGTCCCGCTCATGTCGACCGGGCCATGATAGGCCATGCTCCAGTGGCGCCACTGGTAACGCCAGGCGCCGTCTTCCTCGACATAGCGGTCATAATAGGTGCCGAAGGTGATCGCGCTGGTGCCGTCCTTCTTCTTGGCAAACTCGGTCATCTGCAGCCGGCCGATCGCGGTGCCGTCCCCGACTTCGAGGATCGGCTGGCCCGAGACAAGCTGGATCCGCTCGCAGCGGCCGAGCAGGTTACGGCAACCCTCGGCGATCGCCTCGCGCCCGCGCAGGTGGAAGCCGGCGATCTTCCATTCGCCCTCGGCCGCGAAACAGGCCGCGAAACTCTCGCTATCCTGGCGCCAGACAGCATCGACGAAGCGCGCATGCAGCTGGCGAATGCCGTAATCGGCGACCACTGGATCAGTCATTTCTCTCTCCTTGTCGGGCGCGGTCTTGCATCACGCTTTGAATATTTCGATCGGTTCGATCGCCGACAGCATGACCAGCGGGATCTCGCGGTCAGTCGACGCCTGGTATTTGAGGTAGGGCGGGAAGACCCCCGCCATGAAATCCCACACCCGGGCGCGCTCCTCGCCCTCGGGCTCGCGGATCGTGGCGCGGAACGCCTGGGTGGCGATCTGGAACTCAACCTCCTGCAATTCACGCACATTGAGGTACCAGGCGGGATGGTGATCGGCCCCGCCCTTCGACGCCACGATCACCACCTCGCCCCCGATATCGCCATAGATGAGCGGCGTGATCAGCGTTCGCCCACTCTTCCGGCCGACATAGCGGAGCAGCAGGGTCGTGGTGAATGCATGCCCACCGATATCGCTGACATCGACGATGTGCCCCTCGGCGCCGCCCGACTCCAGGTACATGCCGAGATGATCGGTCTTCCAGTCGCGGCGGGCGACGGCGATCTCGGCGCTGCTGTCATCACTCATCGCGGGGCTCCTCGCTGGCGAGTCCCTTCCTCGCGCTTTCCTCACGCGTGGGTCGAGACCTGCGAGGCTTGTCGGATCACTTTAGCGCCTGGGCGATGCGCAAGGGAGTGAGCTCAACCCTTCTCTTCTTCCCTTCCCCGGCGAAGGCCGGGGCCAAGTTGGGGGACAGCCGTGATGAACGTTGCGCGTCGTTACTTCCGCCTTCCCAACTGGATCCCGGCCTTCGCCGGGAAAGGAATTGAGGGCGGTATGCTCCTCACAACCGCTCGACGATCGTCACATTGGCGATCCCACCGCCCTCGCACATCGTCTGCAAACCATAGCGTCCGCCGCGCGCCTTCAGCGCATGGAGCAGGGTCGCCATCAGCTTGGTCCCGCTCGCGCCGAGCGGATGGCCGAGCGCGATCGCGCCGCCATTGACGTTGAGCTTCGCCGGATCGGCGCCCAGCGCCTTCAACCACGCCATCGGCACTGAGGCGAACGCCTCATTGACCTCGAACAGGTCGATATCCTCAAGCTTCATCCCCGCCCGGGCAAGCGCCTTGCGCGTCGCCGGGATCGGCTCCTCGAGCATGATCACCGGGTCGCCCGCCGTCACCGACAGATTCACGATCCGCGCGATCGGGGTCAGGTTGAAGCGCTTCAGCGCCGCCTCGCTCACCACCATCGCGCCTGAAGCGCCATCGCTGATCTGGCTGGCATTGGCGGCCGTGATCGTACCGCCCTCGGCGATCGTCTTCACCGCCGCCATCGCCTCGAGCGTGCCGTCGGGGCGAACCCCCTCGTCCTGCGCAAACCGGCCTTCGAGCGTCTCCACGGCCACAATCTCATCGCTGAACGCGCCGGCCTTGATCGCAGCGACCGCCTTGCGGTGGCTGGCAAGCGCATATTCGTCCATCATCTCGCGCGTGAAGCCATATTTGTCGGCGATCGCCTGCGCGCCGTGAAACTGGCTGAATTCAGCCACGCCGTACCGGTCCCTGATCGAGCGCGGCCAGGGCCCCTCACCGATCCCGGCCTGCGCATGGAGCGCGAAATTGGAACCCATCGGCACGCGCGTCATGCTCTCGGCACCCGCCGCGATGACCACATCCTGCGTGCCCGACATCACTGCCTGGGCCGCGAAATGGAGCGCCTGTTGCGACGAGCCGCACTGACGATCGATCGTCACCGCCGGCACGCTGTCGGGCAGGCGCGAGGCGAGCACCAGATTGCGGCCAAAGGCGAACGCCTGTTCGCCCCCTTGCGTCACGCAGCCGACGATCACATCCTCGATCGCGGCCGGGTCAACGCCAGTGCGGTCGACCAGCGCATTGAGCACCGCCGCCCCCAGATCAGCGGGATGGATCCCCGCCAGCGCACCTTTGCGGCGGCCACCGGCCGTGCGCAGCGATTCGACGATATAGGCTTCGGCCATGCTCAACGTCCCTTGGTGAAATCCGGTGTGCGCTTTTCGAGAAAGGCGGCGATGCCTTCCTTGCCTTCGGTGGTGCCGCCCATGGCTGCGATCCCCTGGCCCTCGGCCTGGAGCTGGGCTTCAAGCGGGGTCGTGGCGCTGTCGAGCAGCAAGCGGCGCATGACGCCGAAGGCCGGCGTCGGCCCCCGCGCAAGCTCCTGGGCGAGGGCGGTGGCTTCCTCGAACAAGCTGTCTTCGGCAGCCCTGCGCGTGATCATGCCGATCGCCTGAGCTTCCTCGGCGCCGACCCGGCGGTTGCGCAGGCACAATTCCTGGGTGCGGCGCAGCCCGATCAGGCGCGGCAGCAGCCAGGTCGTGCCGCCATCCGGCGAGAGCCCGATGCCGGTATAGGCCAGGGTGAAATGCGCGCGCGGATCGGCGAGCGCGATATCGCCGATCAGCGCGAGCCCGATGCCGGCGCCCGCCGCCGCGCCGTTGATCGCGGTCACCACCGGCTTTTCCATCCGTGCCAGCCGCGCCACCGCGGCGTGAACATAGCCGGTGATTTCCTCGAGCATCAGCGTCAACTGTTCCCCGGCCGCGGCGAAGCTCGCGACATCGCCGCCGGCGCAGAACATCCGCCCGGCGCCGGTCAGCAGCACGCAGCGCACCGACGGGTCCTCGTCACAGGCGATCACGGTTTGCAGCAGCGCCTGCGCCATCGGCATATCGAGGGCATTGCCCATGTCCGGTCGGTTCAGGATGATCCGCGCGACGCCGCCGTCCCGCTCGAGAAGAATGCTGTCAGCCATGGCTCAGCGCGGTGCCATGCGGATCGCGCCGTCGAGCCGGATGACCTCGCCGTTGAGCATCGGATTGGCGATGATCGATTCGACCATCATCGCATATTCGGCAGGCTTGCCGAGCCGGCTCGGATGCGGAACCTGGGTGCCGAGCGAATCCTGCGCTGCCTGGGGCAGGCCCATCAGCATCGGGGTCAGGAAGATGCCAGGCGCGATCGTCACCACCCGGATGCGGTGCTGCGCGAGGTCGCGCGCCGCCGGAAGGGTCAGCCCGACCACGCCGCCCTTTGACGAGGCATAGGCCGCCTGGCCGATCTGCCCGTCATAGGCGGCGACCGAGGCGGTATTGACGATCACGCCCGCCTCTTCGCCGTCGATCCCAGCCGCGATCAGCCGCGCTGCGAATTTCGAGATCATGTTGAAGGTGCCGATCAGATTCACCTCGATCGTCTTGCGATAGACGTCGAGCGAATGGGCAATGCCCTCCTTGTTGACGATCCGCACCGCCGGCGCGACGCCCGCGCAATTCACCAGCACCCGCGCCGGGCCATGCAGAGCCTCGGCCGCTTCAAGCGCCTCGGCGACGCTAGCGTCATCAGCCACATTGACCTTGAAGAAGGCGCCGCCGAGTTCGGCTGCCGCCGCGGTGCCGACCTCTTCGTTCAGATCGAAGATCGAAACCTTCGCGCCGCGCGCCGCCAGCATTGTCGCGGTCGCATTGCCGAGTCCCGATGCGCCGCCGGTGACGATTGCTGCTACGCCGTTCAAATCCATCGAAATCGCCTCGTGAAACGGCCAGCGCCGTACCTGTTGGAATAAAATATACCCATCAGTAGATATTTTGCGCCCAACCAGCTGTCAAGCTGGCCATTCCGGCACTTACCTAAAGCCTGGTCAGCTGGCCGCAATTCCCTGCTGCACGATGCGGCATGGAAAGTGCGGCCCTTCGCATGATTGGAGTCTGACGCTACCAATCGGCCAATGACGCCCGCACCGCTGCCCCCGCAATGTGACACGCCGGCAATGCGCTTGCAGTTGGCTTTGATCGCCACGAGCTATCAGCGATTGACCGGCCGCAAGCTCGCCGCGCCCGCCGACGATATGGCACACGCACTTTGGACGGCGCCCCGGGTGATCGTCGCGCATGGCATTGAGGCCGATCCGATCTTCTTCTTCGGCAACCGCGCCGCGCTCGACCAGTTCGAGATGTCGTGGGAACGGTTTGCCGCCATGCCGTCACGACTGTCGGCGGAGCCGATGCTGCGCGAGGAGCGCAAGGCCCTGCTCGACCGCGTCGCGCGCCATGGCTTTGTCGACGATATTGAGGGCATCCGCATCTCCGCCACCGGCCGCAGATTCCATATCGAGCGGGCGACGGTCTGGAACCTGATCGATGAGCATGGCATCGTGCACGGCCAGGCGGCGACCTTCGATTGCCGGGGAGGATATGCCTGAGCGTGGCGTCAAGGGCACGCCGCTGATCTCGCTCTGACCGCTGGTCGGATCGCGTACGGCTGCAGAACCAGGTCGCGCTCAGCCGCCCGCGATTTCCAGGAACATATCCGCCACCTGGCGCGGCTCGGTGATCATCAGGTCATGGCCGGTGTCGATCTCGAAATTGCGATCGCCGTCGAGCTGCCGCGCCCGGGCCTCGTCCGGACTCTGCCGCAGGGCCTGGCTGCAATTGATGTTGGTACGGCGTATCCGGCGAGCGGCATCGCCGTTGATCAGGCGAAGCGGCTGGGAAAAGCATTTCCACGGCTGCGGCGTGAGCTTCGGGTCAGTCCAGGCCACATCGTCCGGATCGGTGATGCCGAAAAACCGCGCCATGCCCGGCATCGGCCACATCACGAGTTCGACCCCGTCAACGACCCGCACGCCGGCATAGGTCGGCGCCATCTGCTGCGGCGCGACGATCTCCAGCGATTCGCCGTCCCGCGGATGCGCCGCGTCGAGATAGACGAGGTCGGCGATGCGCTCCGACGCACGATCAGCGACACCGGTGATGACCATGCCGCCATAGCTATGGCCGACCAGGATCACGTCGCGCAGACCCTCATAGGTCAGCACGGCGACGACATCAGCGATATGCATCTCGAGATCGACTTGGGGGCTTACCAGATGCGCGCGCTCCCCGAGGCCGGTCAGCGTCGGGGTATAGACGTCGTGGCCGGCCTGGCGCAGCATCCGGGCGACTTTCTGATAACACCAGCCGCCATGGCCCCCGCCATGCACCAGCACGAAAACCGCCATCCGCCCCACTCCCCTCACGCTCGATTTACGGATACACCACCGAAGATATGGAACACACTATTCCAGAAAATGCGCGTCCGGCAAGCCCGATGATCGATCTGCGTGTCCGGCGGAGTCGCGAAGGCCTGCGCGCGGCGCTCCTGCAGCTGCTTGAGTCCCGGCCCTTTGACGACATCACGATCCGCGAAGTCGCCGCCCGGGCGGGGGTCGGTTACACGACCTTCTTCCGCCATTATCCCGGCAAGGAAGCGCTGCTCGATGATGTCGCCGCCGGCGAGATCCGGTCGCTGACCGATCACGCGATGCCGATCTACGATTCCGGCGACCCCGCCTCTGCCTGCCTCGCTCTGTGCGGCTATGTCGAACGGCACCGCGCTTTGTGGTCCGCCCTGCTGACCGGCGGCGCGGCGCCGATCGTGCGCGAGGAAATGCTGAAACAATCACGCGAGGCCACCGCGACGCGGTCGCCCTCACAGGCGCTGCCCCCCGATCTGGGCACCGCGCTTGCCGTCGCCGTCATCGTCGAGCTTCTGTCATGGTGGCTGCGTCAGCCCGATCCATGGCCGGCCGAGAAGCTCGCGAACGTCATGAACCGCACTGCGATCATGCCGCTCCTGGACGGCGTCTGATCCGCCGCTCAGTTCGGATGCAGCGCCCGCCGCAGCGCCGCCAGCGAAGTGCGATAGGCCGTCTTCGTCACTGCCGCATCGGCCGCGATGTCGAAGCCGTGAAAGGCGCCCGGATAGACATGGAGTTCGGTCGGCACCCCCGCCCGGATCAGGCGGCGCGCAAAGTCGATATCCTCGTCGACGAAGAGATCGAGCGCGCCGACCGCCAGATAGGTCGGCGGCAATCCCGACAGATCGTCCGCGCGCGCCGCCGCGCCATAATCGGCAACCATGTCGCCGCCGGCCTCCGGGCCGAGCAGCGAGGCCCAGCCGAAGCGGTTCGACTCCGGCGTCCAGACGAATTCGCCGGCGAAAGGATGGCGGTCGCCGGCACCGGTGCGATCGTCGATCATCGGATAGATGAGGTGCTGGTGCGCGATCGGCGCACCACCGCGATCCCGCGCCAGCAACGCCAGCGCAGCGGCAAGCCCGCCACCCGCGCTCTCCCCCATCACTGCGATCCGTGCCGGGTCGATTCCCAGTTCGCCCGCCTGGTCGTGCAGCCAGCACAGGGCCGCCCAGCAATCCTCGACCGGGCCGGGATGCCGCGTCTCGGGCGCAAGTCGATAATCCACTGACACGACCACGCATTCGGCATCCACCGCGGTGCGCTGGTTCGACATGACCGACATCGGTGCCGAGCCGATCACATAGCCGCCGCCATGCATGTGCAGCACCCCCGGCAACGGCCCGGACGCCGCGCGGGGCGTGTGGATCATCAGCAGGATCTCGTTGCCGTCAGGGCCGGTAATCCGCCGCTCCGCTGAAAGGATATCCGGATGCTCCACCGCGCCCCGCGCGGCGATCATCGTTGCCATCATCGCGCGGGTCGGTGCCAGCATCTCGTCCGAGAAGGCCAGCGTCGGCATCATTTCCAGCCCAGACCACAGCTCCGGATCGACAAGATGGCGTGACGACATTGAAGTTTCTCCCGTTCACCGGCCATGCCCGTTTTTCTCAGCTCAAAGTCCAGCCATGCAGAGATATTTCATCTCGACATAATCCTCGATGCCATGCCGCGAGCCCTCGCGGCCCATGCCCGATTCCTTGATCCCGCCGAACGGCGCGACCTCGGTGGAGATGAGGCCAGTGTTGATCCCCACCATGCCGACCTCAAGCGCCTCGCCAACCCGCCACGCCCGCGCCAGATCGCGCGTGTAGAAATACCCCGCCAGCCCGACCTCGGTATCATTGGCGAGCGCCACCGCCTCTTCCTCGCGGTCGAAACGGAAGATCGAGGCAAGCGGACCGAACGTCTCCTCACCGGCCAGCGCCATATCGGGCGTGCAGCCCGAGAGGATGGTGGGCTCGAAGAAACTGTGGCCAAGCGCATGGCGCTTGCCGCCCGCGATCACCCGGCCGCCTTTGGCGACGGCGTCGGCGATATGCGCCTCGACCTTGGCGACCGCCGCATCGTCGATCAGCGGCCCCTGCGCCACACCGGCTTCGATGCCCGGCCCGACCTTCAGCGCCGCCACCGCTACAGCCAGTTTCGCCTCGAACGCGTCCGCCACCTCGCGCTGCACGAGGATGCGGTTGACGCAGACGCAGGTCTGGCCGGAGTTACGATATTTGGAGGCCATCGCGCCTTCGACCGCGGCATCGAGATCAGCGTCCGCAAAGACGATGAAGGGCGCGTTGCCGCCAAGTTCCATCGAGATCTTCTTCATCGTCGGCGCGCACTGCGCCATCAGCGTCTTGCCGACCTCGGTCGATCCAGTGAAGCTCAGCTTGCGTACCACCGGGCTGCCGGTCAGCTCGGCGCCGATCACGCGCGACGATCCGGTGACGACATTGAACACGCCCTTCGGGATGCCGGCCCGCTCCGCCAGCACCGCGAGCGCGAGCGCGGTCAGTGGGGTCTGGGTCGCTGGCTTGAGCACCATGGTGCAGCCCGCCGCCAGAGCGGGCGCTGCCTTGCGGGTGATCATCGCCGCCGGGAAGTTCCACGGCGTGATCGCCGCGACCACGCCGACCGGCTGGCGGATCACGATGATCCGGCTGTCGGCGCGGTGGCTCGGGATGATCTCGCCATAGATGCGCTTTGCCTCTTCAGCGAACCATTCGATGAAGGCGGCCGCATAGGCGATCTCGCCGCGTGCCTCGGCGAGCGGTTTGCCCTGCTCGCGGGTGAGGATCATCGCCAGATCGTCCTGCGCGTCCATCACCAGCTCGAACCAGCGGCGCAGCAGCCGCGATCGTTCACCGGCGGTCCGGGCGCGCCATGCCGGCAGCGCAGCTTCAGCGGCGGCGATCGCGGCGCGGCTATCATCGGCTCCGAGCGCCGGAACCAGGGCGAGCCTCTCGCCCGTCGCCGGATCGTCGACGCCGATCGTGCCGGTGCCGATCCAAGCGCCATCGACATAGCATTGCTCGCGCAGCAGCGAGGTGTCCGTGAGGGTAATCGTCATGCCATAGCCTTGTGTAGCGCGGGGCCGTGCTGCAGTTTTTGCTGCGATTCCCGCGGAATCGTCAAACTCTCTGGTCTAGAGTTTACCAGTCGGTATAGTGGGTGTCCGGGATTGCGGCGTCAATCGCGAGATAAAAACTTGGGGCGGGAACATGGGCGAAATCGAACTGTCGCCATTTCGGACAGCGAAGGAACGCAAAAGCGAGCGCGAGCAAAAGCGCGAGGCCGTGCTGCGCGCCGCGGTGCGGATGTTCAACGCGCAAGGCTTCCACTCAACCTCGCTCGACGATGTCGCGGCGAGCCTCGGGGTCAGCAAGCCGACCATCTATCATTATCTCGGCAACAAGGATCAGGTCCTGTTCGAGTGCGTGACGCGCGGCCTCGAACAGCTGAACGAAGCCGCCGATGCCGTGCGGGCGGTGCCCGGCACCGGGCTCGACCGGTTGCGCAGCTTTCTGCGCCTCTATGCCGAGATCATCATGGACGATTTCGGGCGGTGCGTGATCCGCACCGCGGACGAAGCGTTGTCGCCCGAGAGCGCGGCGCGGTTTCGGGCGCTCAAACGCGAGATCGACGATGCCCTGCGCGCGATGATCAGCGCCGGCGTGGCGGACGGCTCGATCGAGGCGACCGATATTCGCCTTACCGCCTTCACGCTGGCGGGCGCGTTGAACTGGCCGGCGCGCTGGCACCGCGCCGATGGCGACGGCATGAGCGCCGATGTCGTCGCATCGCAGATGGTCGACATCCTCACCAACGGCCTCGCGCCCCGCTGAACCCGCCTCCCCCATCTCCGTCCATCGCCGGGGCGGACTTTGCGCTCCCGGGCTGACTTTGGGTGGATACCCGTCGCGCGATGGACGTATGACCCCCGCACAGTTTCTGGTGACGCGACAAGCGCGCGCCAGTGCGATCGCCCGGCGGTCGCGGACAGATGGAGGAAGCCATGGCGGATAACGACACAAAGGATCTCGCGAGCGACGCGCGCAAATATTGGTCAGCGGACGGTTATACCCGCGGCGGCGTGATACGCGAGGTCGATTATGCCTCGCAGTCGGGCGGGCTGGACCCGGCGCTCAAGGGCATCAAGATCGTCGATTGCGACACGCATCTGACTGAGGCGCCCGATCTCTTCACCTCGCGCGCGGCCGCCAAATTCAAGGACAGGATGCCCCATGTGCGCCGCGTCAATGATGTCGATCGCTGGTTCGTGGGCGATCGCGATTTCGGCTCGATGGGTGGGAACGTCATCAGCAAGGACAATAACAAGCTGCTCGGCCGGCTCGCTTTTCCGATGCTCGAAGAAGCGCATCCCGGCGGCCACGAGATCAAGCCGCGCCTGCAGGCGATGGACGACATGGGTGTCTATGCCCAGATCTGCTATCATAATTCGGGCGTGACCCAGGCCGGCTCGCTGATGTCGCTCGGCGACAACGAGCTCGCGATCGAAATCATCAAGCTGTACAATGATGCCGCGATCGAACGGCAGCAGGAGTCCGGCGAACGCCTCTTCACCATGGCCCATTTGCCCCTTTGGGATAAGGTGGCGATGGACAAGGAAGCCAAGCGCTGCATCGACATGGGCCTGAAGGGTTTCGTCCTGCCCGATACCCCCGAGCGGGTAGGCGTGCCATCCTATATGCGCGACTATTGGGACAATTTCCTCGATCTCTGCAACGACAGCGGCACACCGATCAACTTCCACCTCAACGCGGCGATGGACCCGACCGCGCTGACCTGGGATGGCTTCGCCTTCGAGCAGACCCTGTCGGTCGTGGCGACGATGTTCTCGATCGGCAATGTGGCGACACTCGGCAACTGGATGGTCAGCGGCCGGCTCGACAAGCACACCAAGCTCAAGATCGGCCTGATCGAGAGCGGCCTTGGCTGGGTGCCGTTCGCGGTCGAGGCGCTTGAGCATCAGTTCAACGAAATGCTGCCCTCCAAGACCGGCATGCTGCACCGCCGGCCCTGGGAATATTTCCGCGACCATTTCTGGTGCACCTACTGGTTCGAGAGCATTGGCCCCAAGCTGCTGCTCGAGACGATCGGCGTCGACAAGGTATTGTTCGAGACGGACTTTCCGCACCCGACCTCGCTCTATCCGGGCGTGCAGGCGCACATCATGGATACGCTCGGCGGCTATGACGACAGCGTGCGCAAGAAGGTGCTCGAAACCAACGCGGTCGGACTCTACAACCTGCCGTTCTGAGCGATTCAACCCCTGCCGGTCCGGGCTATAGCCGGACCGGCGGGCGGATTTCGCGGACAGCCGCAAGCCGGAAAGGAGCAGCGATGACCGAACAACCAGAAGACGTCGCCCGCGCCGCCGCGGACCGCGTGATCCAGCTTGAGGAAGAGGTCGAAGCCTCGGGCGTCGCTGCTGTCGAGGGAGCCGAACTGGCGCACGCCCGCGCCGCGCTGCACGCCTGGATCGACGAGATGACCGGCGTCGTGGTGTCGCCCGGTCTCGGCCGCGTCACCATCATCCATGGCGATGGCCGCCGCTCCTCGATCGCCTCGGCGACCCTGCCCTATTTGATGAGCAAGCCGCTCGGCAGCTAGGCCTGAACGCCAACAGGTTCGGGGGAATTCCTGTGAAATCCACGCTTCGCCTGCTCTTCGCCTCGACCATTGCATTGACCGTCGCGGGGATCGGGGAAGCGCGCCTGGTACGCGTCACGATCGACTCGGTGAAGCCGGCCCCGGACAGGGGCACCGGCATCCGCTACGAGATCGTGCGCGGTACCTTTGCCGGCGAACTCGATCCGCGCGACCCGCACAACGCCATCATCACCGATATCGGCGCGGCCCCCCTCAACCCGCATGGCCGGATCACCTATTCAGCGACTTTCGCCATCGCCCGCCCGCTCGACAGCGCAAAGGCAAGCGGCGTCCTCTATTACGACGTGCCGAACCGCGGCTACGGCGCGGTCGGCGCTGACGAGGATGGCCATATCCGCGTGATCAGCGGGTGGCAGGGCGATATCGCGCCAAGCAATTCAGCCCAGACAGCCAGCGTGCCTGTCGCCCATGGCCCGCACGGCACGGCGATCACCGGCCCGATCCTCACGCGCCTGACCAACATCCCTGCCGGCACCAAGAGCGTGCCGATCGGCGCCGGCATAGTGCGATCGACGCCGCGCCCGCTGCCGGTGTCGCTCGATACGCGCAAGGCGCGGCTCATCCGCGAAGACGGCAAAGGCGCGGCGGACATCGCCGCGAGCGACTGGGCCTTTGGCGATTGTTCGAAAGCGGCCTTCCCCGGCACGCCCGACCCAAGGCAATTATGCCTGAGGCGCGGCTTCGATCTCGATGCGGCGTATACCCTGATCTATGAGGGCAAGGATCCGCTCGTGCTCGGCATCGGCTTCGCGGCGACGCGCGATCTGGTCGCGTTCCTGCGCAGCGGCAAGCCGGACGATGCCGGCACGCCCAATCCGGCGGGCAGCGCCATAAGGTGGACGGTCGCGAGTGGCGTGTCGCAATCGGGCAACTTCCTGCGCAGCTTCGTCCATCTCGGCTTCAATACCGACGAGCATGGTGCGCGCGTGTTCGATGGGATCAATCCCATTATCGCCGCGCGCCAGGTGCCGCTTAACGTCCGCTTCGGGGTGCCCGGCGGCGCCGCCAGCACCTATGATCCGGGCAGCGAGGGCAGTTTGTGGTGGGGCCCCTATGACGATCGCACACGCGGGCGCGGCACCGGCAGTCTGCTCGATCGCTGCACTCGCGACCGGACCTGCCCCAAGGTGGTCGAGGTCTTCGGCTCCTCCGAATTCTGGGGTTTGCGGGCATCGCCCGGCCTGGTCGGCACGGACGCGAAGGCCGATCTGCCGCTTCCCACCAATGTCCGTCGCTATTATTTTCCGAGCATCACCCATGGTGGCGCCGTCGAGACCAAATTCCGTACGCAGGGTGATCCGGTTCCCGGTGGCTGTACGCTCCGCGGCAACCCCAACCCTTTGCGCGAAAGCCTTCGCGTCGCGCAAAAAGCGCTGGTGACATGGGTGAAGACCGGAACCGCGCCGCCGGCCAGCCGGTACCCGATGCTGGCCAAAGGCGATCTGGTCGAACCAACAGCCCGCGCGCTGGGCTGGCCCGCTATCCCAGGCGCGCCATCACCGAACGGGAAGCTCAATACATTTGTCGATTATGATTTCGGCCCGGCCTTCCACTATCGCGATCTCAGCGGCGTGATCACCCGGCAACCGCCCGCGCTCCGCCGCACCTTCCCCTCCCGCGTGCCGCGCGTGAACAGCGACGGCAACGAAACGTCGGGCATCCCTTCGGTGACGCTGCAGGTTCCGCTCGGCACCTATCTCGGCTGGAACGTCCAGGCCAAAGGCTATGGCGCCGGAGGCGGCTGCGGGTTCTCCGGCGGCTTCATTCCCTTCGCAAAGACCCGGGCCGAGCGGATCGCCTCGAACGACCCGCGCCCGTCGCTGGAAGAACGCTATCACGATCATGCCGGCTTCGTCGCACAGGTCAGAGCGGCAATTGCCCGTCAGCAGGCCAGCGGCTGGCTGCTCCCCGACGACGCCGCAGCCATGCTGCGCGCGGCCGAGCAAAACGACGTGCTGAAATAAAGGGCCCGCGCCACTATGCGCCCCCGATCAGGGTACCGACACGATTCTGTTGGACATCGACGTGGATCTCGCCACGCTGCCGGTGAAGAAGCAGTCGCGCGCACGCGGTGGAGGGGGAACAGGGAGGCTATCGTCGCTCATTTGAGCATCTTCCAGCCCCTTGCCATAGCGCTTGGCGCAATTCTGGTCGCCGGCTTCACCACGCCGGCCAGCGCGGCGCGTCCGATCGACTGCCCGCTACGCGACCAGGCCTATTCGCTCGACTCCCCGCTCATCGATATTCTGATCACGCCCGAAGCGAAGGCGGTCGTGGATCGCGTTGCGCCCACCGTGCTGCAGAGTTTGCCGTCCTGGATCCAGGGCACCACGCCGCCAACCTTTGCCAGCATCCTGTCACTGCGCGCGCTGGTTGGCGGCAAGCGGATGTCCGACAACGCACTCGGAGCGCTCGATCGCGACCTGCGCGCGATCCGGGTCACGCTCGCGGACAAGGAGCGGCGTTGCGCCCGGTACGATGTCGATCAGCCGAAGATCGCCGCCCCGCCCGGAAAGCCGCGCTTTCTTCTGTTCGAGAAGATCACCGGCTTCCGCGACGGGCCATCGGTCGATGCGGCACATGCCGCGCTCATGGCAATGGCCGCGCGCAACGGCTGGGCGATCGTCACGACTGACAAGGGCGGCGCGATCACGCCGGCGACCCTGCGCACATTCGACGCGGTCATCTGGAACAATATCAGCGGCGATGTGCTGACCTTGGGGCAACGCAAGGCGCTCCAACATTATATCGAAGGGGGTGGCGGCTTTGTCGCCGTCCATGGTTCGGGCAGCGACCCGTCCTATTTCTGGGACTGGTATGCCGACACGCTGATCGGCGCCCGTTTCCTCGGGCATCCGATGGGTCCGCAATTCCAGGACGCGCGCGTCCGCGTCGATGATGGGGCGAG
>Ga0307508_10002325_pt1 | contig 20163 bp, 18 predicted proteins | sample 9_EM_MG_FD_203089 | JGI IMG/M metagenome (GOLD analysis project Ga0307508, IMG submission 203089) | Populus trichocarpa ectomycorrhiza microbial communities from riparian zone in the Pacific Northwest, United States - 9_EM | ecosystem: Host-associated > Plants > Roots > Unclassified | place...
TCCGTTGCTTAATCTTTTCACCGAGACCGGAGGACCACTCTCTATATATACAGGCACATCCAACTCATTACCAATCACCGGCCTCTAGATCCTTTGGTGGCAACTTGCCACCGCCGGGCCTAGATGTTACCGGTGGCCATTGGCCACCCGCGCCACTCAATGCCTTCCGCGCATCTGCTCGCAGCGGCCTAGATGTCGCCAGGCCTAGATGTTGCCGGTGGCCATTTGCCACCTGCGCCACCTGATACCTCCCGCGTGCGCATCTGCTCGCAGCAGTCTAGGCAGGTCTCGGCGGGCCTCGTTGGGCGATCGATATATCTAACAAAGGACAGAGGATAAAGACAGAGGACAAGGACGTGGCGACAGTGCAGGCAAGGACACGGACAAGGACAGAGGACAGGGATGCCGTGACAGCGTAAACAACTTGTTGCATACGGATCTATGGCGGGCGGCAGCCCTCGTTATATAGAGGAACTCGGCCAGCGCCCACACACGCAACACCCACGAGCAAACACTGACACGAGCAAACACCAACACGAGCAAACACCGACACAAGCAAACACCGACACGAGCCAACCCCCACTCCCTCATTCCGGCACTTCCATTCCCTCATCTCGGCACCTCGCATTTCCTCATTCCGGCACTACGTAGCGCCGCATTCCGGAACTTCGTAGCGCCGCATTCCCTAGCTTCCGTGACGGCAGCCTGTGGTCCGGCGCCGTGACAGTAGCCCCCCTTTAGGCTCGAGTTCCCACGAGAGCGAGCTGAGCTGGTGCAGGCCATTGGGGGTAGTGCTCGTAGTAGTCATCGACGGGCAGTACTTTGGCCAGGCTCTCCTCAGGCTCCCATGTTGGTGCCACGAATCCCCTCCATTTCGCGAGGTACTGCAGTTGACCCCTGATTCTTCGGCTGTCCAAGACTTCCTCCACTTCCCACTCCTCTTTGCCTTCGACGATCAACGGGAGCGGCGGCGGAATGACTTGCCCCGGGATTGGGTCGTCGGCGGCAGCGTGTAGTAAGGAGACCGGGAAGGTGCGGTGCTTCTGGATGGCATTCGGGATGTCCAGCTTGTAGGCGTGGGTCCCGATTGCCCGGATGACTCGGTAGGGCCCGTGGTGCTTGTTCTCCAGCTTCCGGCTTGGCCTTTCGGTGCACCAGTGCCTCCCATCCACCCAGACGAGGTCGTTGGGCTGGAAGGCCGGTGCTGGGGTCCGTTGGACGTCTGCGTTGTCCTGTTGTCAGGCTTGGGCGTACCGCATCTCACTTCTGGCCACCTCGTGGATTCAGTTCAGGCGTTTGGCTGCGGTCTGGGCTTGGTATTCCTCAGGGTCGTCAACGCGGATGTCCAGTTCGAAGTCACAACGGGGGTGGTAGCCCAAGTTGGTGAAGAAGGGGGATAGCATGGTTGAGTCCGATACCTGGTTGTTTCGCGCGAACTCGGCAAGGAAGAGATAGTCGGTCCAGTTGTCCTGCAGGTAGTTGACGTAGGCCCGTAGGTGTTGTTCCATTACCGCGTTCATTCGCTCGGTTTGACCGTCTGTCTGGGGGTGGAATGCGGTGGACAGGCGTGGGTCGATCTTCAGACAGGAGCATAGGTGTTTCCAGAATCTGGATGCAAATTGCGGTCCCCTATCCGACACGATGGTTTCTGGCAGTCCATGGTAATGGAAGACCCTGTCGCAGAAGAGCTCGGCCAGTCCTTCCACTGTGATAGTCGTTGTGCAGGGGAGTAGGTGTCTTTGCTTCGTCAGGCGGTCCATGAATACGCAGATGGTGTCATATCCTTTCGATGGGGGCAGGCCCATGACAAAGTCGACCGATAGGTGCGGTCAGGGCTGGGTCGGTACCGGTAGGGGGCGAAGGAGGCCGTATGGGGCGTGGCGGGTAGCTTTCGTTCGTCGGCAGGTGTGGCAGTTCCTCACGAAGTGGTCAATGTCCTTTCGCATCTGCGGCCAGTAGTACTTGTGTGTGAGGAGTTCGAGGGTCTTCGCTCGTCCTGGGTGGCCAACGGCTGGGGGTTCGTGGTGGTCCTGTAAGAGCCGCAGCCTAAGGGGTGTATAGTCTGGCACATAGATACAGTCCTGGTAGATCAGCCTGTTATCCCTTACCTTGCAGTCGGCCAGGGAGATTTCCCTCGAGTGCCTGGAGCCTTCCTCGAGCTGTTGAAGGATCCAGTTGGGCAGCAGGTCGATTCGGTAGGCTTCTATGAATAGGTCTGATGTTGCGGGGCGTTCGGCGTGGTCGGCGTGGTCAGCAACGGGCTGGACGTGGTCGGCGTGGTCGGCGTAGTCAGCAACGGGCTGGACGTGGTCGGCATGGTCGGCAACAGGCTGGGCGTGGTCGGCGTGGTCGGTGTGGTCGGCAATGGGCAGGACGTGGTCGGCATGGTCGGCAACGGGCTGGGTGTGATCAGCGCGGTGGGTCAACGAGTGGAGTGCTAGGTCTGTCACATTATGGGGTTTCAGGACCGCTTGCTAGTTGGCAAGCAGCCGTTCATCCCCCACCTTAGGGAGGTCTCCTGACCTCCGAGTCAGTGCATCTGGTTTCCCACCTGCTTTCCTGGGTCTGTACACGATCCGGAAATCGAAACTGGAGAGGAATTCAGACCAGCGCGCTTGTCGACGGTTGAGGAGGTTGGTGGACATGAAATATTTCAGGTTCTTGTGGTCGCTAAGAACCTGGATTGGGTGGCTTGATCCCTCCAGGTGTGGTCGCCATTCCTCAAATGCTCGTACTATTGCCAGCAATTCCTTGTTGTAAATCTCGTAGTTGCATTCGGCCGAGCTGTGTTTCTTGGAGTAGAAGGCCACAGGGTGCAGGGTGCCCTCGTCGTCATATTGGGACAGTATGCCAGCCAAAACATAGTCCGAGGCATCGGTTTCCACAACTATTTCACGGTCATAATCGAAGTGACGCAAAATCGGTGCGGTCATGAATGCCGTTTTAAGGTCGTCGAATGCCGCTTGCTGGGCCGGCCCCCATACGAAGGGGACATATTTCCCACCTTCTTTCTTCGTCAGGCTGGTTAGGGGGGATCCTACCTTGCAATAATCCCATATGAATCTCCAGTAGAAGTTGGCAAACCCAAGGAAGCACTGGATGTCGGTCACATTCCTTGGGGTTTGCCAGTCTAGAACGCAGGAAACCTTTTCCGGGTCCATCCTGACGCCATTGGTTGTGATGATGAACCCGAGATACTTCACCTCCTGCTTGTGGAAGTGGCATTTTTCCGGCTTGAGGTGGAGTCCGGCGTCCGAGAGTCCCTTCAGTACCTTATACACCTGCTTCTTGTGTTCTTCCAAAGTGTTGCTGTATATGAAGATGTTGTCAAGGAAGGCCATGCAGAAGTCGTCCAGGAACTGGCAAAGTACGTCGTTGATGAGAGCCTGGAAGTCGTCCGGCGCATTGCTGAGGCCGAATAGCATTACCAGTGATTCGAACAGACCGTATCGAGTCCAGAAGGCCGTCTTCCACTCTTCCCCCACCGCCATTCGTACTAGGTTGTAGGCGCCGCGGATATCTAAGGTAGTGAAGTATTTCGTCTTCGAAAGTTGTATCAGCGTTTCTTGCAGCAGCAGGAGGGGGTAACGGTTCTTGATTGTCACTTCGTTGAGTCCGCGATAATCCACGCAAAGGCACAGCGAACCGTCTCCCTTTTTGGCGAACAGGATTGGTGATGCGGCCGGAGAAGAAGAGGCACGGATGAATCCTTTACTCAGGTTTTCCTCCAGCCACTCCTTTAGTGCCTGTAGCTCGGTTTTGGATAGTGAGTATAGTGGCCCGAAGGGGGGTGTGAACCCTTCGCGGAGAGGGATCTCGTAGTCATATGGCCAGTGCGGTGGTAAGGCCTTGGCCACCGCTTCCGAAAACAGCAGTAGGAACTCGTGGTATTCCTTGGGCACGTGATCCGCCAGGTTCAGCTGCTTCTTTTCTCCCTCTGGTTTGAGTGCGTGGTTGATCTCATAGAGCGAGAGAGAGAAAACGGCGAGTTGTTCCTTATGGGCAATTCGGCAGAAGGAATGCCCACCGAGTGTGGCAATCTGGAGTGGTCGGGTGTCGTGCCTGGGTCCGGTGCCATTGAGTTCGGGTCCGGCGCGGGCGTCGAGTCTGGGTCTGACGCCATTGAGCTCGGGTCCAGCGCGGGCGTCGAGTCCAGGTCCAGCGCCATTGAGTTTGGGTCCGGTGCGGTCGTGGAGTCCGGGTCCAGTGCGGGCATCGAGTCCGGGTCCGGCGCCATTGAGTTCGACTCCGGCGCGGGCGTCGAGTCCAGGTCCGGCGCCATTGAGTTCGAGTCCGGCGTGGACATCGGACCCAGTGCCGTTGAGTCTGGGTTTCGCTGGCCCACAAGGGGCTACTTTTGACACGAGGGAGCAGAGTGCTGGGTCCGGGGGTTCGGAGGTGATGGCATGGGCCGAGGTGGGGACTGGGTTACAGTGTGCGATGCAATACTGCGACCCGAAGGTCAAGGTGTGGGAGCTAAAGTGTATTGCGACATCATGGAGTTCCATCTAGGGGATACCGAGTACGATTTGGTAGTGGCCGAGCTTGGTCACCAACATGGGGAGTTGTTCTTGGTGTTCGCGGATCGACAGGGTGATGTTGGCGGTGTGGGTGATGTCTCCAGATGATATTGGGCGGCCGTCGATGACCTCGATGGCCCATGGGTACTTGAGTGCTGTGAGGGGTAGTTGGTGATGGCGGGCGAAGTTTTCATCGACGAAGGACACCCCTGTCGCTCCGCAGTCGATCAGGGCGTGGGTGGCTATGGTTTTGTCACTGAAGGAGAGATCACACAAGATAACCAGATGCTTTCCTTCCATAGCTACATTGGACAAACTCGACAAACGAAAGACAGGAGGGGAGTGAGAAGAAGAAGAAAACGTGCCTTGAGCATGGCCAACAGCAGTGCCATCATACGGCTGCTGGCCAAGGCTTTTCCTGCCGGGGCGGTATTACCACAGCAGCCGTGCCTGTGCTGGTGGTGTTCCGAGGACGCTCCCAAGAATGGGGTGGATTCGGAGTCGGAAACTATGGCCGCAGCGGCACAGAACGGGTTGTGGCTCTTGTTGGGGCATTGCGCGGCCATCTGGCCCAGTCCTCTGCAGTACAAGCAGCGGCCTTCCCTAAGTCAGGCTGCACGTTCTTGTTCTGAGAGCTTTTTTCTACTCGCACTGAGGTCCATTGGGCCCGGGGCGGTCACGCTCTGATTCGTTGCTGGGGGGGAGGTGTTCTGAGGGTGAGGTTGGTTCTGGCGGGAAGTGTGGTGCCTTCCTTCGTGAAGTTGCAGAGCTCGTATTTCCGAATCCAACTGCTGGCAAAGTCCCACAAACTGGTCGAAGGACAGGCCCTGGGTCCGTCCCTACAGTTGGCGGCAAAGCTCTATTGACACCCCTTCCTTCAGGGCGTCCAGCTTAGCATGCTCCCCCCAGTTGAGATTGGACACCAGCATCTGAAATTCAGCGAAGTAGGCAGTGAATTCCTTTTTCCCTTGCTTCAGACTGAGGAGCTTGGTGTGGGCAGTGGCAGTGGGATCCGGATCGCCGAAGGTGGCTTCGAGGATCTGGATGATGTCGTCGGAGTCGCCCCGCTGGAATGCCCCATTCTGGACAAACGGGAGTATCTGTGCCTGGGCCCTTCCTTCCAGTCGGTTGAAAGTGTAACCCATTCGTAGGGCAGGTGTTGGGAATCGGGAGGGGTCGCTGAACAGTTTGATCCGCAACTGTGCGACAAATCCCTCGAGTTACTCCCGGCTTCCGTCAAAGGTCGCGGGGTCCGGAACCCTTTCGGTATGGGGTCGTGGCAGGCCTTCCAGGGACGCCAGTCGGTCGCTTACCCGTCGGGCGGCGGCGAGTTGCTCCTCCACGTCATCCAACCGCCAGGTGGGGGCGGCTTCCAGTGAGTTGAGGATGGCCATCGCCAGGGTGCGAACCTGATCGTAGGCGGTTTGGAGGGTGGCCTCGGATGCGAAGGCCTCATTCAGTGCAATTCGGCACAATTGCTCTTCAAGGGCAGCCGGGATTTCTCGGCAGAACGGAGGTTGTTTGGGTTTGGGTTTGGGTTCGTTGTTGGTTGACATGGCGTCGCTAGGTGGAGAGGTTGGCGACACAACAAAGTGTAATGGGTGGGTCTGGGCAAGGCCCCAGGTAGTGACGCGTGGTGGTCGGGCGGGCGCGACGGTCGAGCGGAACGGCGCGGCGGTCAAGCAGAGCAGTGCGGCGGTCAAGCAGAACGGCGTGGGGGTCGAGCGGGTGGGCGCGGCCGTCGAGCGGGACGGCGCGGCAGTCGAGCAGAACGGCGTGGTGGTCAAGTGGAATGGGCGCGGCGAGGACACGCACAAGGACAGAGGACAAGGATACGGTAAGGACAGAGGACAAGGACAGAGGACAAGGACAGAGGACAAGGACAGAGGACAAGGACGCAGCAACAGCGCAGGCAAGGACACGGACAAGGACAGAGGACAGGGACGCGGCGACAGCGTAAACAAGTTGTTGCGTATGGATCTATGGCGGGCGGCAGCCCTCGTTATATACAGGAACTCGGCCAGCGCCAACACGCGCAACACCCACAAGCAAACACCGACACGAGCAAACACTGGCACGAGCAAACACCAACACGAGCAAACACCGACACGAGCCAAGCCCCACTCCTTCATTCCAGCACTTCCGTTCCCTCATCTCGGCACCTCGCATTTCCTCATTCCGGCACTACGTAGCGCCGCATTCCGGCACTTCGTAGCGCCGCATTCCCTAGCTTCCGTGACAGCAGCCTGTGGTCTGGCGCCGTGACAGGCGTTGAGGATGGCGGGGTGTGGATGGTGGCATGTGGATGGCGGCATGTGGATGGCGGCGTCTGGCTGGCGGCAGATGAATGGCAGCAAGTGAGCGGCAGCGAGTAGATGGCAGAGAGATGTTGGCGGGTATTGGATGGCAACGAGAACGAGTTGATGGCGGTGTGAGGATTGACGCGTACTGCTGGCGTCGAGTTGATGGCGGAGTGTGGCTAGCGTTGACGATGGCGGCGTGTGAATGGCGGCATGTGGATGGCGGCATGTGGATGGCGGCGTCTGGCTGGCGGCGAGTGAATGGCGGCAAGTGAGTGGCAGCGAGTAGATAGCAGAGAGATGTTGGCGGGTATTGGATGGCAACGAGAATGAGTCGGTGGCGGTGTGTGGATTGCCGTGTGTGGCTGGCGGCGGGTGGATTGCCGCGTGCGGCTAGCGAGGATGGCAGCAAGTGGATGGCGGCGCGCAGAGTGACGATGAGTAGGATGCAGCATCGAATGGCGTGAGATTGGTGAGTAGCATGATGGCAACTCTGTAGATGGTGGCGACCGGGTAGCCGAGTGTTCCACTGCGACGGCAGAAAAGGAGGGATATCTTGCGGCTGTGGAGTTGACTACGCTCAAGGCGTGCACTCGCTCCAGGCGCAAGTAGTCATGTTAAGCCGACGAACGTTAAATGAGATGCCCTGTGAGAGTGCACAGATGCTAGTAATTACTTCACCCGTGAGGGCTTGCACTAGTATGCAGGATCACTCGCAATGCGCCCTATCGTAGATACCGCCGATTCCAAGACGGGGCGTCGGCCATTACTAGTAGCTGTCGGGTGGGAAGGATGCTGAATACTCATTACACGTCACTCGGTTTCCAAAGACTAGATTTCACTATCCAAATTTCAAGGTCTTAACTATCACATCATGTGGTGATAGCATTGGAATCGCTTTCAACGATATCGGCCCATCCATTCCCCAAGTTTCAATTGCATTCTGACTCTTTTACCTTGTCACCGCGTTAATTTCACAATTCTGGCTACATTTATAGTCCGAGTTCTGTGCAAAATGCAACTTTCACCGACTTTAAACAAGTGCTGTCTAAAATTCAGCTGAAACTCACAGAACTGGTATATAAGTGATATCGCAGAGACTTATCAATGCTAATATCAGCTCATTATGGCCTTGAAGGGTGAATTCTATGTTGCTCAGAAACTGGAGTGACATTCCCCACCAGGATGGGGTCCACTGTCCGGTTCATGGATCTTTCGGATGTGGCTCCCTACTCCTGACCAGGAAGCTATGAAAAAGGCACCAGATTTCTCTTGCGGCTCCATCATTTCTTTTCCAAACAACAGAATTTTTAGATAACGATATTCTCCTTCCTTTCCTGATATGCTTCCGACTGTGTACGATTTAGTCTCTTTTGTTGTGGTGGTGGCCAGAAGCACCCAGTAATAACCTCGCAACAATGGGAAAACACGAAATACCCTACGGATTTCGCGTACAGCTCCACCATTTCTTCTCCAAACAACAGATTTTTTAGATAATCTTGTTCTTCTTCTTCTGGTTTCCTGCTAACTAGGTGTGTATGATTTTCTCTCTTTTGTTGAGGTGGTAGCTGAAGGTACCCAGTACTGACATCCTCCCAATGCTGGAAAATACCTGTAACGAACGCCCTTTGGTGGTCGTTGCGCTATCCTCTCTAGCTGTATGAAAGCCCCTCGGCAATCGATGTAGATACTATCCTCACTAACGCTGATGGAGCACCTGCCGAAGTCAAGTATATACGATTCCCTTTCACCTCCGCGATTCAATAGCTACCATCTCGTTTATTTGGTTGGGAGCACCGCGTCGCGTCACTACGTTGCACGGATATTCCCTATCCCGTGTTGACAGACTCTAGTTCCAATCGACGCACTACCAGGATCTACATCGTCGCAGAGTATAACAGTTAGTGAGTTTTAAGTAGGAGGACACATAACCTGCAGAAGGTTAGATATATCTAGGCAGGAGACACCTCTGCAGCAAAGCCTGCAACGGCAACCTGCTCAGCGGATCATTCGACTTGTGCCCACAGCTTGAAACACCGGCACGTTCGCACTGCTTTGGCGGATGCCGGTGGCTTGCTCGCATCGCTTTGGCGGATACCTGGCGGCTTACTCGGATCGCTTCGGCGGATACCTGGTGGGTTGAACGACATCTTGCTCACTGGCTCGCAGGCATCGCTTCGGCAGATGCCTGGCAGCTTACTTGTATCACTTTGGCGGATGTCCGGCAGCATGTTCTATGGCTCGCTCACATCGCTGGCATCGCTTCGGCAGATGCCCGGCGGCTTACTTGTATCGCTTCGGCGGATGTCTGACAGCTTGCCATATGGCTCGCTCGTATCGCTTCGGCGGATGCCCGGCTGCTTGCTCGCACTGCTTTGGTGGATGCCCAGCGGCTTACTGGTATCGCTTCGGTTGATGCCTGGTGGCGTGCATGGCATCTTGCTCACTGGCTTGCTGGCTAGCTCGCATCGCTTCAGCGGATGTCCGACAGCTTGTGATATGGCTCACTGGCATCGCTTCGGCGGATGCCCAGCGGCTTGCTCGCACTGCTTTGGCGGATGCTCAGCGGCTTACTCGTATCGCTTCGGTTGATACCTGGTGGCGTGCACGGCATCTTGCTCACTGGCTCGCTGGCTAGCTCGCATCGCTTCGGAGGATGTCCGCCAGCTTGCCATAGACTCGCTCGTATCGCTTCGGCGGATGCCCGGCGGCTTGCTTGCACTGCTTTGGCGGATGCCCAGCGGCTTACTCGTATCACTTCGGCGGATGTCCGACAGCTTGCCTATATGGCTCACTCGCATCGCTTCGGTGGATGCCCAGCAGCTTCCTTGTATCGCTTCGGCGGATGTCCGACAGCATGCACTCTGGCTCGCTCGCATTGCTTTCATCACTTCGGCAGATGCGCGGCGGCTTACTCATATTGCTTCGGCGGATGTCCGATAGCTTGCTATATGGCTCGCTCGCATCGCTTCGCCGGATGCCCGGCGGCTTTTTTGCAGTGCTTTGGTGGATGCCCGGCAGCTTACTCGTATCGCTTTGGTGGATATCCGACAGCATGCTCTTTGGCTCACTCGTATCGCTTGCATCGCTTCGGCGGATGTCCGACTGCTTGCCATATGGCTCGCTCGCATTGCTTCGGCGGATGCCCGGCATCTTGCTCGCACTGCTTTGGCGGATGCCCAACGGCTTGCTCGCACTGCTTTGGCAGATGCCCAGCGGCTTACTCGTATCGCTTCGGCGGATGCCTGGTGGCTTGCACGGCAACTTGCTTACTAGCTCGCTGGTATTGCTTCGGTTGATGCCTGGTGGCGTGCACGGCATCTTGCTCACTGGCTCGCTGACTAGGTCGCATCGCTTTGGAGGATGTCCGACAGCTTGCCATAGGCTCGCTCGTATTGCTTCGGCGGATGCCCGGCAGCTTGCTCGCACTGCTTCGGCGGATGCCTGGCAGCTTACTCGTATCGCTTCAGCGGATGCCTGGTGGCGTGCACGGCATCTTGCTCACTGGCTCACTCGCATCGCTTCGGCGGATGCCTGGCAGCTTGCATGGCATCTTGCTCACTAGCTCGCTCGCATCACTTCGGCGGATGTCCCGCTGCTTGCCATATGGGTCGCAAGATGCCGTGCAAGCCACCAGGCATCCGCCGAAGCGATGAGTAAGCCGCTGAGGATTGTGGATAGTGGAACCGTCCGCTCCATAGTGGGTCTGACCTCATGTCCTTAATGGCTCACCTGTGCTCATTTCTCTTCAACTACGCTTACCGGCTGGAACTTCTAGTAGTAGATGTGGCACCGTGATGTCTAGTTCGGAGGTCTGGGCGTAAAATTACATGCGCTAGGGAGCGTATCTTGTGAAATACGCAGTGCATCTATGCGAAGCTACTATATACACCAGCCCGTTTCCTGTTGGTATGTGGGGTCAAAGCTCAAAAAAAAAACTCCAAGATAAGATATATGTTCTGTAACAATACCCACAAAAATCAACCCTCAATAACCATCCACATCGAGCAAGAAATCATGCCTTCATCCCAATGTACTGTCGCTGGAGTGGTCCACTCCGCCCTTCCTCCCATGATGGTTCTTTGCCCATACTGTGGTTTTCATCGATCACCACCTTCGCTGTCAGTCAAGAGTGAACCGAAGCCTACAGCCACTAGCACTGCTTCCTCCTCCTCATTCCCTGCGGCTTTCTTCAACACAACAGTGAAAAATAAGGGAAAGGCGCCGGTCTTCGTCTTCAATTCTGACTCCGAAACGATACTGGATGACACCAAACCTACGAATAGCCAGATAATAAAGCCATTCTCCAACAAGGCTTTCCTACGAAATAAAAAGATTGTGGAAGATAGTAGATGAGAAGGCTTTGTTCGAAGGGAGGAGAAGAAGAAGTTAAAGGGGCGTTATGAGGTGGGAGGAAGAAAGATTGCTACAGTATCGGACAACAGAGCGGCGGATATTCATATTGTTCTGGTGAAAGGAAGGGCATCAGAATTTGAATTTCTCGGTAAGACCTCCAATTCATTCATACAGTTTACACTGCTTACTCAAAGATTTCTACATTTAGGTTCAATATCAGTTCATTTTCGAGATATCACGGCTCCGCTTGGAAATATGGATCTCTTTATCCGCAATCAGATCCTTACAGAGTCAGTCGACTGGCTTGACTTCCTTTCGGAGAATCCTACCTTCGATAAATTGGCGATGCAACCATATCTCGCCACCTACACAAGCCACGGTAGATATACGCGATTAAAACACCTTCAAGACGATGCCACTCCAGTGGAACTACTCCTTCACTTTCCCCATAAAAAGTCCTTTCTTTGTATTGTGGAGTGGGAGGACTATTGACAGGCGGAAAAATTAGCTCAGAAAAGGAAGACTACAGTAAAGTTGAATTTGAGAGAGGATGAAGAAAATGGACTGTTTTCACGACCCCCAACAGTTCGACAGAAAAGATCACGTTCAATCATGAAAGTATGTTGATTGATTGCTAGATTTCAGGTGAATAGTTGTTAACTTTGATACTACTAGGGTGAGAGTCCTTGTACACTGTCTCCACGATCTTTGAGACCAACCAAAAGGCAAAAGGAGAAGTTCAGTGCTGTCAATATACAGTCCTTGACAACAGATCTTTCGATACTGATGTCACCATTCCAAACACAAGCACAGACAACTAAATCGGAGGAAGCTGGAGAACAAGAGTCGCAAACGGCAGAAGAGGCTGGAGAGGTTGCTAGAGAGGAAGAGGAGGATGGGGGCGGAAAGGAGGACGGGGAAGAAGAGGAGGATGGGGAAGAGGAGGATGGGGAAGAAGAGGAACATAACTATGAAGCATCAGATTCTAGTCTTTCCTCAGTCAATTCTTTTCTCTGATCCGGCTCTCTTCATTAATTAACTGTTTCTTTTCGCTCATTATTTTCTGCTCATAGTTTTTATTCCATAATTTGTTTTCTCATAATCTATAACCACTACACCACACCCGCAATTCCCAAAGAAACAAAACCACTTCAGTAGCAACCTAGCATGCATGAGCAGTAGACTCAACGGGTGAGTACAAGTGGCATACAAAGAACGAGGGTTGTCAAAGACTTGCGACACATAAACGTGTATCTAGGTCGGCAACGAGTGGGTACTTTTCGTGATTACTGGGTGCTTTCAGCCACCACCACCACCACAACAAAAGAGAGAAAATCGTACACAGCCAAAAGAAGGGGAACAAGATTATCTAATAATTCTGATGATTCCAGAAGATACGGTGAAGCTGCAAGCGAAATCCAGTGGGTAGACATCAGGAAAAAAAATCTGCGTCCGGACGCACAGGCTGCATCCAGACGCACCAGGCGTTCGGGACGCTCTGGACGCACCCTGGCTGGGCACATACCGCTCCCAACGCGAGACGCACAGGCAATGTGAATTCGGACGCAGCACGCCATGGCACTGTGCATTCGGACGCCGTATGCCAGGGCGCCGTTCGTCCGGATGCAGCAGGCCATGGCACCATGCATTCGGACGCCATATGCCAGGGCGCCGTGCATCCGGACGCAGCTCGCCATGGCATCTGCTTACCGGACGGAGCATGTCAGGGCATTTTACTTCTGGACGCAGCCGTGTCAGGGCATTTTCCTTCTGGACTGTGGCAGCCGTGTCAGGGCATTTTCCTTCTGGACGCAGCCGTGTCAGAGCATTTTCCTTCTGGGCGCAGCCATGTCAGGGCAAATGGCATCCGGACGACACGTGTCATGGCACCACAGTCACGCTGTCTGTCAAGGCATGGAACATCGTAGCAAATACTCTTGTCGCATTCGCAAACATGCAGCGGGTTCCAGGCATAGTGACTCAGTCCAGTTCTATTCATTCTATCTAATGTACATCTATATATGCTACTACCACACTTCGCGCGGAAACAAAGGAAAGTTGGCAAATACGACCCGACGCGTTGAGCACGACGCGATGAGTATGACGCGATGAGCACGACGCGTTGAGCACGACACGATGAGCACGACGCGATGAGCACGACGCGATGAGCACGACGAGATGAACACGACGCGATGAGCACGACGACTATGAGGAGGATGGCAATGAGCAAGCTGCCGCGGCGAGTATGAGCGCGCGTAAGACGCGGCGAGTATGATGTCAATGAGGGTGCCGGTGGCGAGGATGATAGCAAGTAGGACGCGGCGAGTATGATTGCAAGTAAGACACGGCGAGTATGATGGCGAGCTTTGTGACATGGTTAGCACAGCTCTCGGAGTGACAGACAGCGGGAAGTTGTACAATACAACGTGACGAGTACGATGTCAATGAGGGTGCCGGCGGCGAGAACGATAGCAGGTAGGACGCGGCGAGTATGATGTCAATGAGGGTGCCGGCGGCGAGGATGATAGCAAGTAGGACGCGTCGAGTATGATTGCAAGTAAGACGCGGCGAGTATGATGGCGAGCTTTGTGACAAGGTTAGCGCAGCTCTCAGTGTGACAGTGACATCGGGAAGTTGTACAATACACAGTGAGGAGTACGATGTCAATGAGGGTGCCAGCGGCGAGGACGATAGCGAGTAGGACGCGGCGAGTAAGTCGCAGCGAGTATGATGGAGTGAAAGACGCGACGAGTACGATGGCAATAGAAAGCGCCAAGCCACTACTAACGCTTGCGTTTTCGCAAGGTTCGGCTCATCACTCATAGATAGACCCCTTTTTTCTTCTCCTTTCACCTCGTCCTACTCGTCGACATTTTCCTAATCGACATCTTACTCGTTGCGCCTTTCGCGCCATCATACTTGCCGCGTCTTACTCGCGCTCATACTTGCTGCGTTCTACTCGCCCACACTCGCCGCGTCCTACCCCCTATCGTTCTCGCCGCCGGCACCCTCATTGACATCGTACTCGTCACGTTGTATTGTACAACTTCTCGCTGTCTGTCACTCCGAGAGCTGTGCTAACCATGTCACAAAGCTCGCCATCATACTCACCGTGTCTTACTTGCAATCATACTTGCCGCGTCCTACTTGCTATAGTCCTCGCCGCCGACACCCTCATTGACATCATACTCGCCGCCTCTTACGCGCGCTTATACTCGCCGTGGCCTACTCGCTATCGTTCTCGCCGCCAGCACCCTCATTGACATCGTACTCTTCGTGTCCTACCCACTATCGTTCTCGCCGCTGGCACCCTCATTGACATCGTACTCGTCACGTTGTATTGTACAACTTCCCGCTGTCTGTCACTCTGAGAGCTGCACTAACCATGTCACAAAGCTCACAATCATACTCGCCGCATCTTACTTGCAATCATACTCACCGCGTTCTACTTGCTATTGTCCTCGCCACCGGCACCCTCATTGACATCATAGTCGCCGCGTCCTACCTGCTATCGTTCTCACCACCGGCACCCTCATTGACATCATACTCGTCACGTTGTATTGTACAACTTCCCGCTGTCTGTCACTCTGAGAGCTGCGCTAACCATGTCACAAAGCTCGCAGTCATACCCGCCGCGTCCTACTTGCTATCGTCCTTGCCGCCGGCGGCGTGCTCATCGCCATCCTCCTCATAGTCATCGTGCTCATCGCGTCATGTTCATCTCGTCGTACTCATCACGTCGTGCTCATCGCGTTGTGCTCATCACGTCGTGCTCAACGCGTCATGCTCCTCGTGTCATGCTCATCGCATCGTGTCGTATTTGCCAACTTTCCTTTGTTTCCACGCGAAGTGTGGTAGTAGCATATATAGATGTACATTAGATAGAATGAATAGAACTGGACTGAGTCACTATGCCTGGAATCCGCTGCGTGTTTGCGAATGTGACAAAAGTATTTGCTGCAATATTCCGTGCCTTGACAGCCAGCGTGACCGTGGTGCCATGACACGCGTCGTCCAGATGCCATTTGCCCTGACGCGGCAGCGTCCGAGTTAAGCAGGTTGCGTCCGGAGCATCCAGAGCGTCTAGTGCGTCTGGACGCTCAGGACGCAATTTTTTTTTTCCTGATGGTGTCACGGATATAGGCGGATGGGAGTAAGGAATACTCTCAGACAGTCGCTGCAGAGACACTAGCAAGTCACTGGACATCCCCTAGAGCGACGCGAGTAAGCCGCTGGGCATCCGCCGAAGCGATACGAGCGAGCCTATGGCAAGCTGTCGGACATCCTCCGAAGCGATGCGAGCTAGTCAGCGAGCCTGTGAGCAAAATGCCATGCACGCCACCAGGTATCAACCGAAGCGATACCGGCGAGCTAGTAAGCAAGTTGCTGTGCAAACCACCAGGCATCCGCCGAAGCGATACGAGTAAGCTGCTGGGCATCCGCCAAAGCAGTGCGAGCAAGCCGCCGAGCATCCGCCGAAGCGATGCGAGTGAGCCATATGGCAAGCTGTCGGACATCCGCCGAAGCGATGCAAGCGATGCGAGTGAGCCATAGAGCATGCTGTCGGACATCTGCCGAAGCGATATGAGTAAGCCGCCAGGCATCCGCCAAAGCACTGGGAGAAAGCCGCCAGGCATCCGCCGAAGCGATGTGAGCGAGCCATGTGGCAAGCTATCGGACATCCGCCAAAGCGATATGAGTAAGCTGGTGGGCATCCGCCGAAGCGATGCAAGCGATGCGAGCGAGCCATAGAGCATGCAGTCGGACATCCGCTGAAGCGATACAAGTAAGCTGCCGGGCATCCGCCGAAGAGATGCGATCGAGCCATATAGGCAAGCTGTCGGACATCCACCGAAGCGATACGAGTAAGCTGCAGGGCATCCGCCAAAGTAGTGCAAGCAAGCCGCCGGGCATCCGCCGAAGTGATACGAGTGAGCTGATGGCAAGCTGTCAGACATCCTACGAAGCGATGCGAGCTAGCCAGCGAGCCAGTGAGCAAGATGCCGTGCACGCCACCAGGCATCAACCGAAGCGATACGAGTAAGCCGCTGGGCATCTGCCAAAGCAGTGCGAGCGAGTCGCCGGGCATCCGCCGAAGCGATGCGAGCGAGCCATATGGCAAGCTGTCGGACATCCGCCGAAGCGATGCGAGCGAGCCATATGGCAAGCAGTCTGATATCCGGCAAAGCGATACAAGTAAGCTGGTGGGCATCCGTCGAAGCGATGCAAGCGATGCGAGCGAGCCATAGTGCATGCAGTCGGACATCCGCTGAAGTGATGCGAGTGAGCCATGTGGCAAGCTATCGGACATCCGCCAAAGCGATACGAGTAAGCTGGTGGGCATCCGCCGAAGCGATGCAAGCGATGCGAGCGAGCCATAGAGCATGCAGTCGGACATCCGCCGAAGCGATACAGGTAAGCTGCCGGGCATCCACCGAAGAGATGCGATCGAGCGATATAGGCAAGCTGTCGGACATCAACCAAAGCGATACGAGTAAGCTGCTGGGCATCTGCCAAAGCAGTGCGAGCAAGCCGCCAGGCATCCGCCGAAGCGATACGAGCGAGCTGATGGCAAGCTGTTAGACATCCTACGAAGTGATGCGAGCTAGCTAGCGAGCTAGTGAGTAAGATGCCGTGCACACCACCAGGCATCAACCGAAGTGATATGAGGAAGCCGCTGGGCATCCGCCAAAGCAGTGTGAGCAAGCCACCGGGCATCCGCCGAAGCGATGTGAGCAAGCCATATGGCAAACTGTCGGACATCCGCCGAAGCGATGCCAGCAATGCGAGCGAGCCATAGAGCATGCTGCCGGACATCCGCCAAAGCGATACAAGTAAGTCGCCAGGCATCCACCGAAGCGATGCCAGCGAGCCACTGATCAAGATGTCGTGCAAGCCACCAGGCATCCGCCAAGGTGATCCAAGTAAGCCGCCGGGCATCCGCCAAAGCGATGCGAGCAAGCCACCGGCATCCGCCAAAGCAGTGCGAACGTGCTGGTGTGCAAGCTGCGGGCACAAGTCGAATGATCCGCTAAGCAGGTCGCCGTTGCAGGCCTTGCTGCAGAGGTGTCTCCTGCCTAGATATATCTAACCTTCTGCCGGTTACGTGTCCTCCTACTTAAAACTCACTCACCGTTATACTCCGCGACAATGTAGATCCTGGTAGTGTGTCGATTGGAACTAGAGTCTGTCAACACAGGATAGGGAATATCCATGCAACATAGTGACGCGACGCGGTGCTCCCAACCAAATAAACGAGACGGTAGCTATTGAGTCACGGAGGTGAAAGGGAATCGTATATACTTGACTTCGGCAGGTGCTCCATCAGAGTTAGTGAGAATAGTATCTACATCGATTGCCAAGGGGCTTTCATACAGCTAGAGAGGATAGAGCAACAACCACCAAAGGGCGTTCATTACAGGTATTTTCCGGCATTGGGAGGATGCCAGTACTGGGTACCTTCAGCTACCACCACAACAAAAGAGAGAAAATCATACACACCTAGTTAGCAGGAAACCAGAAGGAGAACAAGATTATCTAAAAAATCTGTTGTTTGGAGAAGAAATGGTGGAGCTGTATGTGAAATCCGTAGGGTATTTCGTGTTTTCCCATTGTTGCGAGGTTATTACTGGGTGCTTCCGGCCACCACCACAAGAAAAGAGACAAAATCGTAGACAGTCAGAAGCGTATTAGGTAAGGAAGGAGAATATCTTTATCTAAAAATTCTGTTGTTTGGAAAAGCAATGATGGAGCCGCAAGAGAAATCTGGTGCCTTTTTCATAGCTTCCCGGTCGGGAGTAGGGAGCCGCATCCGAAAGACCCATGAACCGGACAGTGGACCCCATCCCGGTGGGGAATGTCACTCCAGTTTCTGAGCAACATAGAATTCACCCTTCAAGGCCATAATGAGCTGATATTAGCATTGATAAGTCTCTGCGATATCACTTATATATCAGTTCTGTGACTTTCAGCTGAATTTTAGACAGCACTTGTTTAAAGTCGGTGAAAGTTGCATTTTGCACAGAACTCGGACTATATATGTAGCCAGAATTGTGAAATTAACGCGGTGACAAGGTAAAAGAGTCAGAATGCAATTGAAACTTGGGGAATGGATGGGCCGATATCGTTGAGAGTGATTCCAATGCTATCACCACATGATGTGATAGTTAAGACCTTGAAATTTGGATAGTGAAATCTAGTCTTCGGAAACCGAGTGACGCGTAATGAGTATTAAGCACGCTTCCCACCCAACAGCTACTAGTAATGGCCTACGCCCCATCTCGGAATCGGCGGTATCTACGACAGGGTGCATTGCCAGTGATCCTGCATACTAGTGCAAGCCCTCACGGGCGAAGTAATTACTAGTGTCTGTGCACTCTCACAGGGCACCTCATTTAACATTCGTCGGCTTAACATGACTACTTGCGCCCAGAGCGAGTGCACACCTTGAGCATAGTCAACTCCACAGCCGCAAAATATCCCTCCTTTCCTGCCGTCGCAGTGGAATGCTCGGCTACCTGGTCACCACCATCTACAGAGTTGCCATCATGCTACTCACCAATCTCATGCCATTCGATGCTGCATCCTACTCATCGTTACTCTGCACGCCGCCATCCACTCACCGCCATCCTCACTAGCCGCACGTGGCAATCCCTGCACTGCCAGCCACACACGGCAATCCACACGCCGTCATCGACTCGTTCTCATTGCCATCCAATACCCACCAACATCTCGCTGCCATCTACTCGCTGCCGCTCAGTTGCTGCCATTCACTCGCCGCCAGCCAGACGCCGCCATCCACATGCCGCCATCCACATGCCACCATCCAAACGCGGCCATCCTGAACGCCAGCCGCACGCCGCCATCATCTCGACGCCAGCAACATGCGGCAATCCACACACCGCCATCAACTCGTTCTCGTTGCCATCCAATACCTGCCAACATCTCTCTGCCATCTACTCGCTGCTGCTCACTTGCCGCCATTCACTTGCCACCAGCCATACGCCGCAACCCACACGTGGCAATCCAGATGCCACCATCGACTCGTTCTCGTTGCCATCCAATCACCGCCAACATTTCTCCGCCATCTACTCGCTGCCATTCACTTGCCGCGACCCACTCGCCACCAGCCACACATGGCAATCCACACGCCGCCATCGACTTGTTCTCGTTGCCATCCAATACCCGCCAACATCTCTCTGCCATCTACTCGCTGCTGCTCACTTGCTGCCATTCACTTGCCGCCAGCCATACACCGCGACCCACACGCCGCCATCCAAATGGGGCCATTCACTCGACGCCAGTCAGATGCCGCCACCCACACGCCACCATCATCATGCTGCCATCCACGCGCAGCCATTCCCTTGCTGCACTGCCAGACGCCGCCATCCACACGCCGCCATCCACACGCGGCCATTTCCTTGCTGTCTGCAATACGCCGCCATCTACTCGCCTGCATATATGACGAATGTGAGTTGCGTGGATGAGTATGAGTGGGAATATACATGTATATAAGGAGGGCTTTCTTCTGCGTGTTGCCTGTTCTTTCTCTCTCATGCAACCTCTTGTGCTAAGTTCTTGTATTATCCTCTGTATCAAATAAAAGTCGTCCTCTGTTCTGTCCTCCATTCGGCGCTCGCTCGTCCAACATCTCCCTATTGAACTCATTCGAGTACCTTGGATTTCCCGTCGCTGCTGTCACATGCACGGTATTATCCATCTATTTCTGAATCACTACTTTGCACTTGGGCTATATCTTCTTCTCCCACGGTAGTTACCCAATTGTAGGCTCCTACAACAGGGAGATTTCTTGCCAGAACTGGAAGTTTTCTGCTTTGCATATGACTGTTGATTGCGGAATGTAAAAATCTATAGCTGTTAGCTAATATATGCAATATTGTCACAGAATGTAACTGACATGTACGCAAACTTGTGGTCAGGTTCATTGGTCAACTCATCATATCCTGACTCCTTTACCAGTATTGTAT
>Ga0307508_10002326_pt1 | contig 20156 bp, 18 predicted proteins | sample 9_EM_MG_FD_203089 | JGI IMG/M metagenome (GOLD analysis project Ga0307508, IMG submission 203089) | Populus trichocarpa ectomycorrhiza microbial communities from riparian zone in the Pacific Northwest, United States - 9_EM | ecosystem: Host-associated > Plants > Roots > Unclassified | place...
GCACCAACGGCGTCTGGCGGCCGAGCCCCGGCTCGGTCTACCCGACGCTGCAGCTGCTCGAGGACGAGGGCCTCATCGAGATGACCGCCGAGGGCGGCCGCAAGAGCTACCGCCTCACCGACGCCGGTCGCCCCGAGGCCGAGGCCGCCGCGCAGAACCCGCCCTGGGCCCAGATCGGCGACGACGCCATGTCTCAGCTTCAGGACTTCCGCGACGCCACGATCGGCATCATGAGCGCGTTCAAGCAGGTCGGCTTCAACGGGACCCCGGAGCAGCGTCAGAAGGCGCTCGAGGTCCTCAACGAAACCAAGCGCAAGCTCTACGCGATCCTCGCCGACGGCGAGTGATCCCTCGACGGCAGGAAAACTCGTGCAAATCAGTGCATGAGCGAGAAGGCGCACTCTTCGGGGTGCGCCTTCCCTTTTCGGTACGAGTCCCGGCAGTCCACAACCGCAACACCGCGCCCCGGGCCCCGGGGGCCGGCCAGGCGCGGCTCGAGACCGCACCCCGCCGCCGGCCGGGTCTCCACAACGGCGCCGATCGGTCGGCGGCCGGTGGCTATGCCCTCTCCGGCGCCCGACGTGACCGCTGCGGCTTCCCGCGCCTGAAGGTCGGCCGGCGGCGCGGGCCGGTCAACGGCCCAGGGCGCTCAGCGTCTTGGCCAGGGCGGGTGCGCCGCCGTTGTCGAGGTCGGGGGTGGTCAGCAGCGCCATGATCGGCACGGTGACCCCGGCCTCGGCATAGGCTTGGACCCGGACGCGGCAGGACTCCGGCGAGCCGTGCACGATCAGGTCGTCGACCACCTCGTCACCGATGGTGGCCAGGGCGGCCCTCCGGTCGCCGGCGGACCAGGCCTGCCACATCGGGTTCAGGACCTGCTCGCGGCCCAGCCACCGGTGGAACGCGGCGTACGCCGGGACGGTGAGGTACGCCGCGATCAGCCGGCGCCCGATCGCGCGTGCGTAGGTCACGTCGTCGGTGGGGCAGACGAAGATCCTCGCGGCCACCTCGAAGCCGGGGCCGGCCGCCTCGGTCTCGGCCAGCGCGGTGCGCACGTCGGTAGGGGAGAGCCAGTTGAGGATCACGCCGTCCGCCTCGGCCGCGGCCAGCCGCAACATGCCCGGGCGCAGCGCCGCCAGGAGGATCTGCGGCGGGTCGGACGGGGGCCGCTCCAGCCGGAACCGGCGCACGGCGAAGGTTCCGTAGTCGTGGTCGATCATCTCGCCGGCCAGCGCCGCCCTCAGGAAGCGCAGCATGTCACGGCTGCGCGCGAACGGCTCGGTGTAGTCGGCGGCGTTCCAGTCGCCGACGACGACCGGCGACGACGCGCCGATGCCCAGCTGGAAACGTCCCGGAGCGGCCTCGGCGAGGGCGGCGGCGCTCATCGCGAGCAGGCCGGGGCCGCGGGTGAAGACCGGCGCGATCGCGGTGCCCAGCCGCAACCGCGGAGCCCACGCGGCCGCGAGGGCCAGCGGGGTGAACGCGTCGGCGCCGGCCACCTCCGACGACCACAGGTCGGTGAAGCCGGCCTCGGCCAGCGTCTCGTAGACGGCGGCGTGGTCGGCGAGCGGGATCCCGGCGAGCGGAACGGTCATGCCCCAGCGCTTCGACATGCCGATGATCCTGCCTGTCCCGGGAAGTGAGGTCCACCACGGGGGGATGGCGCCGGTCTGAGGGGCGAGTATGTTTTTGTACTGACCGGTCAGTTCAAGGAAGGGTCACCGATGTCCGTGCTTGTCGCGCAGGGGGTGGGCGTCCGTCGTCGCCGCCGCTGGCTCTTCCGCGATCTCGACGTCTCGGTCGAGCCGGGCGAGTTGGTCGCGGTGGTCGGCCCGCCGGGCAGCGGACGCACGACCGCGCTGCTCGCCCTCGCGAGGCGGTTCCGGCTCGCCGCCGGCCAGGTCGCGATCTCCGGTACGGCGTCGCTCGGCTACGTGCCCGGCGTTGAGGCGCCCGAACCCGTGTTCACGGTGGCGGAGCACGTCCGCGAACGGCTCGCTCTGCTGGGGCGGCCCCGTGGCGAGGCGGCCGGCGTGCCGCTGCACGGTCTCGACCCCGAGCTGAAGGGGCGGGAGCTCACGCCGTACCAGAAGCAGGTCCTGGGGTTGGTCCTCGCCGGGCTGAGCCGGCCCGCGGTGATCGCGCTCGACGGCGTCGACGACGGTCTCGACACGCGGGAGCAGGCCGACCTTTGGCGCCTGCTGACCGAGCTCGCCGCCGGCGGCGTCGCCGTCCTGGTCACCGCCCGCGAGATCGACCCGTCCCACGGAGCGACGGTGATCCGCCTGGGCAACCCACGGCGCCCCGAGCCCGCCGAACAGACCGAGCCCGCTCCCGAGCCCGAGCCGGCCGAGCTGACTCAGCCGGCCCAGCTCGTTGGGCAGGCTGGGCAGGCTGGGCAGGCTGGGCAGGCTGAGTTGGCTGGGCCGGCTGAGTTGGCTGGGCCGGCTGAATCGGCCGGCTCGGCTGGGGCGGCTGGGGCGGGGGAGGTGGCGGCTGGAGACGACCAGTTGGTCGAGGTCGAGGACGTGGTTGTGGCGGACCCGGGCGCGGCCGGGGGCGTACCGGGGCAGGCGCCGGCGGCGGCGGACAGCGCCGGGGATGGCGCCGGCGGGGAAGTGGCGGCGGGTTCGCAGGAGGCCGCCGGAGACGTGGATGGGGTGGCACGGTGAAGGGTCTGTCGACTTTGTCGTTGGCCGGGATGGAGCTGCGGCGGTTTCTGCGCGGCCGGCTGACCGCGGCGGCGCTCGTGGTGCTGGCGGTGATCCCGCTGCTCTACGGCGCGCTCTACCTGTACGCCTTCTGGGATCCCTACGGCCATCTCAACCACATCCCGGCGGCGCTCGTCGTGCAGGACCGGACGGCGACGGCGTCCGACGGCGCCAAGGTGCACGCCGGGCAGGACCTCGCCGACGAGCTGATCAAGCGGCAGATCTTCGACTGGCACGTGACCGACGAGCGCGGCGCCGAGGCCGGGCTCGAGAGCGGCAAGTACCAGATCATGCTGCGGATTCCGGCCGACTTCTCGGCCGACCTGGTCACCAGCCCGGACGCGGCGGCCACGCCGGAGACCGCGCAACTGCGGGCGGTCAGCGACGACGCGACCAACTACCTGTCCGGTGTCTTCTCACGGACCGCCTTCGACGAGGTCCGGGCGGCCGCGGGGGTGAGCGCTTCGTCCGGGTATTTCGACAAGATGCTGATCGGGTTCACCGACCTGAAGCAGCAGACCCAGCAGGCCGCGGACGGCGCCGCCAAGCTGAGCGACGGCGCGGGCCAGGCGCGGGCCGGAGCGAACCGGCTCGCCGGGGGTATCGACGACGCGCAGGCTGGGGCCGGGCGCCTGGCCGAGGGGCTGGGCAGCGCGGGCCGGGGCGCCGACGACCTGGTCGACGGGCTCGCCCAGCTCGACGCGGGCGCCCAGCAACTGGCGACCGGCACGGCGCAGGCCGCCGCCGGGGGCCGGCAGCTGGCCGGGGTGGTAGACGCCGCCGCCGACCGGATCGTGCCGGTGCTGCGGGACAACGCCAAGACCATCCAGGACGCCGCGAACCTGGTGGCCCGCGGTGCGGACACGCTCGCCGCGAACGTCGGCGCGATCGACTCCGCCGCCGACAAGGCCGTGCAGGATGCCAAGGATCTCCAGAGCTACCTGAACGGGTTGCCGGCGGACACGCCCGGGCTCGCCGGCGCGAAGGCGCTCGCCGCGCGCCTGGTCGACGCCGCCGAGCAGGTGAAGCAGTCCGTACAGGCCGCCGACCTGGACGCGTTGCGCACCGAACTGCGCTCGGTGGCGGCGACGGCCCGCCAGGTCGCGGCGGCCGCGCCGCACCTTGCCGACGACCTGCAGGCCGGCCGGGCGAAGGTCGACCAGCTCGCCGACGGGCTCGGCCGGCTCGCCACCGGCGCCCAGCGCCTGCATGCCGGCACCACCGCGGCCGAGTCCGGCGCGATCGATCTGCGCGGCGGGATCTACCAGCTCGCGTCCGGCGCGCGGCAGCTCGACGGCGGCCTCGGCACGCTGTCCTCCGGCGGCCACCAGCTCGCCTCCGGCCTGAGCGACCTGCGGGGCGGCGCCCAGCGGCTCGCGTCGGGGCTGGCCGACGGGGCCCGCCAGATCCCGGGGTACGGAGACGACACCGCGAACCGCGCCGGCGTCCTGGCCGACCCCGTCTCGCTGGATCGCACGGTCCGCCACCCGGCCGGCACGTACGGCGTGGGCTTCGCCCCGTACTTCCTCGCCCTGGCCCTCTGGGTCGGCGCGATGATCACCTTCATGGTCCTGCGGCCGCTGAACCGCCGGTACCTGATGTCCGAGGCGCCGGCGGCTCGGGTCGCGCTCGCCGGGCTGCTGCCGGCCGTCGCGGTCGGGCTGGCCCAGGCCGGACTGCTCTTCGCCGTGGTCACGTCCGCCCTCGGGCTCTCTCCGGTGCATCCTCTGCTGACGTGGGGGCTGCTGATGCTGACGGCCGTCGTCTTCGCGGCGATCGTGCAGCTGCTCGGCGCGGCGCTCGGCGCGGCGGGGCGGATCGCCGCGCTGGTGCTGCTGATGCTGCAGCTCACCTCGTCGGGCGGGACCTATCCGGTGCAAACCTCGCCGGGGTTCTTCCAGGCCGTCCACCCGCTGCTGCCGATGACCTACGTGGTGGACGCCGTGCGGCACGCGATCGACGGTGGACCGGCGGCACCGGTGATCCACGGTGCGTTGTTGCTGGTGGCGTACGGTTTGGGCGCCTTGCTGTTGACCGTCGGGGTGGCTTACCGGTCGCGCCGGATGACCCTGGCCGACCTCCACCCCGAACTGGTGGTGTGAGGCGGTTGTGGGGCATTGTTGCGGCAGCGGTCGGCGCGACGGGTGAGGGTGATGGGTGACGGAGCAGCGGCGCCGGACGGGCGCCGCCGGCGGCGGGAGGACACGCGGCAGCGCCTTTACGAGGCAGCCGTGGAGCTCATCGCCGAGCAGGGTTTCTCCGCGACCACCGTGGACGACATCGCGGTGCGCGCCAAGGTCGCCAAGGGCACGGTGTACTACAACTTCAAGTCGAAGACGGACCTCTTCGAGGAACTGCTGCGGCACGGCGTCGGCCTGCTCACCGACGCGTTCCGCGAGGCGGTGGCCGGACTGCCGCCGCGCGAGGCGGTCGCCGCGCTGGTACGCGCCCAGCTGGAGTACATCCGGCGCTATCAGGCCTTCGCCCAGCTGCTGCTCTCCGAGATGTGGCGGACCAACCGGGAGTGGCAGCGAACCCTCGTCCTGCTACGCGAGCAGGCGGTCGGCGTGATCGCCGAGACCCTGCAGGCCGGCGTCGACTCCGGCGACCTGCCCGCCGAGCTGGACGTGCGGATCGCCTCGTCGGCGCTGTTCGGCGTCGGCCTGGTCGTGGCCGTGGACTGGCTCGTCTTCATGCCGGAGCGTCCGATCGAGGACGTCGAGGAGTCCCTGCTGGCCATCGTCCGGCGGGTCGGCTGACCAGGCGCGGCGTCAGGAGGACGGGGCGCGGTAGTACCTCGGCGTGGCGATGTCGGGGTGGGTCTGGGTGGGCAGGTCGACGTCGTCGTCGGGGGTGAGCGTGCCGCCGAGGTCGACGATGCGCCGGTGCGCCGCCCAGAGGCGGTCCTCGAGCTTGACTATGCGGCAGGCGGCGGCGAGCAGGATGCCGTCGTCGAGCAGTTGGCGGACGCGGGCGGCGAGCTGGAGTTGGTGACGGGAGTAGCGGCGGTGACCGCCGAGGGAGCGCTCCGGCTCGATCAGGCCGGCGGCGCCGAGGCTGCGCAGGAAGGCCGGGGTCACGCCGATCATCTCGGCGGCGCGGCCCATCGTGTACGCCGGGAAGTCGGCGTCCTCGAAGGTGGTGTTCATCTGCCTTTCCGGGGGTCCTACCGGGGGCGTCGGGATCGCCGCCGCCACAAAGCCCAAGGCCCCGGCGGGTAACCGGGGCCTTGGATTTTCAATTCTGTCGCCGACAGTCGTCGGCGCGGTCGGCCGCTCGCTTGCGTGCCGCTAGCGGGCGGCCTGAGTGAAGGGCATCGGCTGCGATCACCTCTTGTCGGGTCGGGGACGTTGTGAGTACGCGTTGCTGCGGTATCTCGTCCTCCTTAGCCAACTCAAGCGTCTGTGCCAGTTGCTTTGCCGGCTGTGCGTTGCCGACGTCGAAACTCTATGCCGCACAAAGGCCTTTTTCTACCCTCGCCGGTGTAGATTTTTTTTTCTGGAAAAGGTCAGACGGTAGGTGGGCGCGGCGACGCGGGGCGGGCGCATGGCGCGGCGATGCCGCGTCGAAGAGAGAGGTGACCGCGCCCCGCGCCGCCGCGGGAAGGGGCGAGTGGACAGCCCCCGGTGCTTGCGAGCCTGCCGAGGGCTCGCGCGCTGAGATCAGCGCCGGAACACCGGCAGGGCCTGCGGCGATGTGATCCGTTGCCCTGACATGTCTATGAGTGTGCGGTCGTCCGATCGGTCGGGCAACGCAATTTCCGCGGCTCATTGACGGGTGTCACGCCACGGAGAGATCATCACCGCATGCAGTGGCCCAGGTCACAGCAACCCTCGGCATAGGGAGTCGCACATGAGTGTCAGCCCTGCCCCCGGCACCGACGAAGAACGCCTCGCCCAACTCGGCTACCAGCAAGAACTACACCGCCGACTCTCCGGCTTCTCGAACTTCGCGGTCTCCTTCTCGATCATTTCCATCCTCGCCGGCGCGATCACGTCGTACTCGATCGCCATGACCGCGGGTGGGCCGTTCGCCATCACCGTCGGCTGGCTCCTGGTCGGCATCATGGTCACCCTGGTGGCCCTCGCGATGGCCGAGGTCTGCTCGGCCTACCCGACCGCCGGCGCGCTGTACTGGTGGGCGGCGGCGCTGGCCAAGCGCAACAAGCCGGCCTGGGCCTGGTTCGTGGGCTGGTTCAACTTCCTCGGCGAGGTCGCGGTCACCGCGGCCATCGACTTCGGGGCGGCGATCACCACCGCGGCGTTCCTCGACCTCACGTTCGGCATGACGGTCACGAAGGTGAACACCTTCCTGATCTTCCTCGTGATCATTGCGGTGCACGGGCTGCTGAACACGTTCGGCGTCAACCTGGTCCGCGTGCTCTCCGACGTCAGCGCCTGGTGGCACCTGGTCGGCGTCGGGGTCATCGTGGTGGTGCTGACCTTCTGGCCGGCGCACCACAAGCCGATCTCCGAGGTGTTCTTCGAGGTCAAGAACGAGACCGGCTTCACCTTCGCCGGCGCGGGCCTTTACGCGGTGCTGATCGGCCTGCTGATGGCGCAGTACACGTACACGGGCTACGACGCCTCCGCGCACGTGGCGGAGGAGACGCACGACGCCTCCCGGGCGGCGCCGCGCGGGATCGTGCTGTCGGTCGTGGTGTCGGTGATCGCCGGTTTCGTGCTGCTGGTCGCGATCACCTGGTCGATCCAGGACTACGAGGCGGAGCGGACGACCGCGCTCGGCCTGCCGCCGGCGCAGATCTTCATCGACGCGGTCGGGCACAACCTGGGCACGTTCCTGCTCTTCATCTGCATGGTCGCGCAGTGGTTCTGCGGGATGGCCTCGGTCACGGCTAACTCGCGGATGTCCTACGCCTTCTCGCGGGACGGGGCGTTGCCCGGATCGCGGATCTGGAAGAAGGTCAATCCGCGTACCGGGACGCCGACCAACTCGATCTGGCTGTGCGTGGTGATCTCGATCATCCTGGTCCTGCCGTCGCTCTGGAACACCACGGCGTACCTCGCGGCCACCTCGATCGCGGTGATCGGCCTCTACGTCGCGTACGTAGCGCCGGTCCTGCTGCGGCGGCTCAACCCGGACTTCCAGCCCGGGCCGTGGAACCTCGGCAGGTGGAGCGCGCCGGTCGGCTGGCTCTCGATCGTCTGGGTCGTCATCATCTGCGTGCTCTTCGTGCTGCCGACCGCGGGCCCGGTCAGCGTGACGAACTTCAACTACACGATCTTCGCCGTGGTGGTCGTGGTCGGCGCCGCCACGATCTGGTGGTTCGCCGGCGCGAAGAACTGGTTCACCGGTCCTCGGCAGAACCTGCTCGAAAACGTGGCGCAAGGCGAGCCGACCGGCCCGCTTGAGTGATCCACTAGTGGGGCCGGGCGTCGCGCCCGGCCCCAGCCCTCCCCGCGAGAGGACGACCGCATGGACCTGGAAGAGCTCGACGTCGCCGTCGGCAACGGCAGCGTCGACACCGTCCTGCTGGCCCTGACCGACATGCAAGGCAGGCTGCAGGGCAAGCGCCTGCACGGCCGGTACTTCATGGACGAGGTGGTCGGCGGCGGCAGCGAGGGCTGCAACTACCTGCTCGCCGTCGACGTCGACATGAACACCGTCGACGGGTACGCGATGTCCTCCTGGTCCAATGGATACGGCGATTTCGTGATGAAGCCGGACTTCGGCACGCTGCGGCGCGTCCCGTGGCAGCCCGGCACCGCCCTGGTCCTGTCCGACCTGGAGACCACCGACGGCGAGCCGGTCTACGCCTCGCCGCGGCAGATTCTGCAGCGGCAACTGGCCCGTCTGGCCGGGCACGGCCTCACGGCGTTCGCCGGCACCGAGTTGGAGTTTGTCCTGTACCAGGACACCTACGAGCAGGCATTCGACAAGAACTACCGGGACCTTATCCCGGCAAATCAGTATAATGTGGATTATTCGCTCCTCGGCACGGCCCGGGTCGAGCCGCTGCTGCGCCGGATCCGCAACGAGATGTACGGCGCCGGCCTGATCCCGGAGAGCGCCAAGGGCGAGTGCAACTTCGGCCAGCACGAGATCGCCTTCCGTTACGCCGACGCGCTGACCTGCGCGGACAACCACGTGATCTACAAGAACGGCGCCAAGGAGATCGCTGCGCAGGAGGGCATGGCGCTGACCTTCATGGCCAAGCCCAACGCTCGCGAGGGCAACTCCTGCCACATCCACTTCTCGCTGCGCGGCGGCGACGGGCGGTCGGCGATGCTCGGCGACGGCCCGGCCCACCTGAGCGTCACCGGGCAGCGGGTGATGGCCGGGCTGCTCGCCACGATGCGCGAGTTCAGCCTGTTCTTCGCGCCGAACATCAACTCGTACAAGCGGTACCAGCCCGGGTCGTTCGCGCCGACCGCGCTGCGCTGGGGCGTCGACAACCGCACGTGCTCGCTGCGGATGGCCGGGCACGGCCAGGGCATGCGGGTGGAGAACCGGGTGCCGGGCGGCGACGTGAACCCGTACCTGGCGATCGCCGCGCTGGTGGCCGGCGCGGTGCACGGGATCGAGAACGAGCTCGAGCTGGAACCGGAGTTCGTGGGCAACGCGTACGAGGACGCGACGGCTCGGCGGGTGCCGGCCACCCTGCTCGAGGCCCACCAGCTGTGGCTCGGCAGCGCGGTGGCGCGCGACGCCTTCGGTGCGGACGTGGTCGGCCACTACGCCAACATGGCCCAGGTCGAACTCGTCGCCTTCGACTCGGCGGTCACCGACTGGGAGCTTCGCCGCGGCTTCGAGCGGATGTGAAGGCCGGTTGTGTAAGGATCACGCGAGGAGGTACGCGTGACAACGACTGACGTGATCAACCCCTCGACCGGTGCGGTGCTCACCACCGTACCGTCGCTGGATCTGGCCGGGACCGACGCCGCGATCGAGCGTGCGCGGAAAGCCTTCCCCGCGTGGCGCGATGTCGCGCCCGGCGACCGGGCGCGGCTGCTGCGCCGCTTCGCCGCGGTCGTCGACGAGCACCTCGACGAGCTCGCCGGCCTGGAGGTCCGCAACGCCGGGCACACGATCGGCAACGCTCGCTGGGAGGCCGGCAACGTCCGGGACGTGCTCAACTACTACGCCGGCGCGCCCGAGCGGCTCTCCGGCCGGCAGATCCCGGTGGCCGGCGGCCTCGACGTGACCTTCCACGAGCCGCTCGGCGTGGTCGGCATCATCGTGCCGTGGAACTTTCCGATGCCGATCGCGGCCTGGGGGTTCGCGCCGGCTCTGGCGGCCGGCAACACGGTCGTGCTCAAGCCGGCCGAGCTCACCCCGCTGACCGCGATCCGGCTCGGCGAACTGGCGCTGGAGGCGGGCATCCCCGAGGGCGTCCTCGAGATCGTCCCGGGACGCGGCACAGTCGTCGGGCAGCGGTTCGTCACCCACCCCGCGGTGCGCAAGGTGTGCTTCACCGGCTCGACCGGCGTGGGCAAGGCGATCATGGCGGGCTGCGCCGACCAGGTGAAACGGGTCACGCTGGAGCTCGGCGGCAAGAGCGCCAACATCGTCTTCGCCGACGCGGACCTGGCGAAGGCCGCCGCGTCCGCGCCCGCCTCGGTCTTCGACAACGCCGGCCAGGACTGCTGCGCCCGGTCGCGGCTGCTGGTCGAGGCGTCTGTCTACGACGAGTTTCTGGCCCTGCTGGAGCCGGCGGTCAAGGCGTTCCGGGTGCAGGACCCGGTCAACGACACGGCCGAGATGGGCCCGCTGATCTCGGCCGGCCACCGCGCGACCGTCTCCTCCTACGTCGAGGGCGCCGACGTCGCGTTCACCGGCGAGGCGCCGGCCGGCGACGGCTGGTGGTTTCCGCCGACGGTCCTGCTGGCCCACTCGACCGGCGACCGGCACTGGCGCGAGGAGGTCTTCGGCCCGGTGCTGTCGGTGCTGCCGTTCCGCGACGAGGCGGAGGCGGTCCGGCTGGCCAACGACACCGAGTACGGCCTGTCCGGCTCGCTCTGGACCCGCGACCTCGGCCGGGCGCTGCGCGTCTCGCGGGCCGTGGAGACCGGCGCGCTCAGCGTCAACAGCCACTCGTCGGTGCGCTACTGGACCCCGTTCGGCGGGATGAAGCAGTCCGGCCTCGGCCGCGAGCTCGGCCCGGACGCGCTGCTGAGCTTCACCGATGTCAAGAACGTCTTCATCTCGACCGACAGCTGAAAGGGCAATTCGTGGAGCGCTTGGACAACCGGGTCGCGGTGATCACCGGGGCCGGCAGCGGGATCGGCCTGGCGACGGCGCGGCGGTTCGCCGCCGAGGGCGCCAAGGTGATCGCCGTGGACATCTCGGCGGATGCCGGCAAGGCGGCCGCGGACGAGGTCGGCGGCGAGTTCGTGGCCTGTGACGTCAGCGACGAGGAGCAGGTCAAGGCACTCTTCGACGGCGTCGCCGAGCGCCACGGCCGGGTCGACATCGCCTTCAACAACGCCGGCATCTCGCCGCCCGACGACGACTCCATCCTGGTCACCGGGCTGGACGCGTGGGAGCGGGTCATCAAGGTCAACACCACCTCGGTCTTCCTCTGCTGCAAGTACGCGATCCCGCACATGCAGCGGCAGGGCAAGGGCTCGATCATCAACACCGCGTCGTTCGTGGCCCTGATGGGCGCGGCCACCTCGCAGATCGCCTACACGGCCAGCAAGGGCGGGGTGCTCGCGATGACCCGCGAGCTCGGCGTGCAGTTCGCCCGCGAGGGCATCCGGGTCAACGCGCTCTGCCCCGGGCCGGTGGCGACGCCCCTGCTGATCGAGCTCTTCGCCAAGGATCCGGAGCGGGCCGCCCGCCGGCTGGTGCACATTCCGATGGGCCGGTTCGCCGAGCCGTCCGAGATTGCGGCGGCCGTGGCGTTCCTCGCCAGCGACGACGCCTCGTTCATGACCGCCTCGCAGTTCGTGGTCGACGGCGGCATTACCGGGGCGTACGTCACTCCGCTGTGATGTGCCGCCCTCGCGGTTCGATCCGAAACACGACGTGATTACGGTGGAGCGATGCGTCCGATCATCGGGATAACGACCTATGTGGAGCGTGCCGACTTCGGCGTCTGGCGCGACGTGCCCGCCGCGCTGGTGCCCCAGGCGTACGTCGAGGCCGTCACGGTCGCCGGCGGCCGGGCCGTGCTGCTGCCGCCCGACGACCTCGACGCCGGCGTCGTTGACGTGCTGGACGGGCTGGTCCTTTCCGGCGGGGCCGACATCGGACCGTCGCTGTACGGCGCCGAGCCCGAACCGCTGACCGTCACCCGCCCCGACCGCGACGGCGGGGAATCGGCGCTGCTGCGGCGGGCGCTCGACCGGGACACTCCCGTCCTCGGCGTCTGCCGCGGCATGCAGCTGCTGGTGGCCGCCGCGGGCGGTCGCCTGCACCAGCACCTGCCCGACGTGCTCGGCCACGAGCGGCACAGCCCGGCGCCCGGCGTCTACGGCGAGCAGGTCGCCCGCTTCGTCCCCGGCAGCCGGGTAGCGGGCCTCCTCGGCGACGGCGCCGAGATCCAGTGCCACCACCACCAGGGCGTCGCCGACGCCGGCGGGCTGGTCGTCACCGGCCGCACCGAGGACGGGCTGCCCGAGGCGGTCGAGGACCCGCGGCGCCGGTTCGTGCTCGGCGTCCAGTGGCATCCGGAGGTCGGCCGCGACGGACGGCTGTTCCAGGCGCTCGTCGACGCGGCCCGGCGGGCCGCCCTCAGCGCGGCCGGCTGACGGCCGATCGACCCTTCGACAGATCCCCTCCAGGAGGACCTCTTCGCATGCGTAGGCCCCTGATCGGCATGACCGCATACGCCCAGCAAGTTCACTACGGCGGCAACGACCTCATGGCGGGCATGCTCCCCATGACGTATGTGCGGGCCGTGCACGCGACCGGCGGCCGAGCCGTGCTGATCACCCCCGACGCCCCCGACATCGACGTGATCGAGTCGCTCGACGGGATCGTCTTCAGCGGGGGCGGGGACGTCGATCCCGCGTACTGGGGGGCGCAGCCGCATCCGGAGACCGAGATCGACGAGTTCCGGGACACCTCCGAGCTCATGCTGATGAAGGCGGCCCTCGCCGCCGACCTGCCCACCCTGGGCGTGTGTCGCGGCATGCAGGTGATGGCCGTCGCGGCCGGCGGCACGCTGCACCAGCACCTGCCCGATCTGATCGGCCACGACCGCCACCGCGCCGCACCGGGCGTCGACCCGATGGGCGCCGGCGCCTCCGCGTTCGGCCGGCACGACGTGGTGATCCAGCCGGGGAGCCGCGCGCATGCCCTGCTCGGCGCGGACGCGACCGTCAACTCCTTCCACCACCAGGCGGTCGACGATCCGGGCGACTTCACCGCGGTCGGCTGGTGCCCGGACGACCGGGTGATCGAAATCATCGAGAGCGGCTCCCTGCGGTTCGCGCTCGGCGTCCAGTGGCACCCCGAGCGCACCGCCGACCTGCGCGTCTTCGCGGCCCTCGTGGAGGCCGCCGCGTACTGTTCGCGCCGCGACTCCCGGCTCGCGGCCTAGATCCGCCGGCCCGGTGTTCGCGACTCGGGAACCCGATCGCGGGTGTCCGGGCGGCGGGGGAACATGGGGGCATGAAGCTGCATGACGGAATCGGGGGCCGGCTGCGCGAGTTCGTCGAGGCCCAGCACATGTTCTTCGTGGCTACCGCGCCGTCCGGGGACGGCGGGCATGTCAACGTGTCGCCCAAGGGCATGGCCGGGACGTTCGCGGTGCTCGGCGAGCACCGGGTGGCCTATCTGGACTTCCACGGCAGCGGGGCGGAGACGATCGCCCACCTCGCCGAGAACGGGCGGATCACGATCATGTTCTGCGCCTTCCAGGGGCCGCCGAACATCGTGCGGCTGCACGGCGTGGGGCGGGCCGTGCCGGTGACCGACACCGAGTTCGCCGAGCTGATCAAGCTGTTCCCGGAGGCGAGCGACACCCACGGCGCACGGTCGGTCATCGACGTCAACGTGCGCCGGGTCAGCGACTCCTGCGGCTATTCGGTGCCGCTGATGTCCTACGAGGGCGACCGCGATCTGCTGATGCGGGCGCATGAACGGCGCGACGACGACGATCTGGCCGAGTACCGCCGGGTCAAGAATGGCCACAGCATCGACGGGCGGCCGATCTTCGCGGAGTAGGGCCCGGCCTCAGCAGCGCTGAAACGGGCGGAGTCCGGTGTTACCGTGCACAACCGTGAACCGGTTCCGCGGCCGGTGCCTGATCAGCGGGAGGAACGCATGGGCGCTAGCTCGGACGGCGCCCTTCCGAGCCGGCTTCGCACCGCCTTCGAGCGCGGCGGCGAGATGGGCCGCCGGATGCTCGAGTTCGACTGGGCGGCCACGCCGCTCGGGCCGCCGGCCGGCTGGTCCCAAGCGCTGCAGGGCGCCGTCGCCACGATGCTCGCCTCCCGGGCGCAGATCGTCGTCTTCTGGGGCCCGGACTACAGCGCGCTCTACAACGACGCGTACATCACCACGATGGGCAGCAAGCACCCCGGACATCTCGGTCGCCCCGGCGACGAGATGTGGGCCGAGGCCTGGGGCGTCCTACAGGAGCTCTTCGACGGGGTCCGTGCGGCCGGCCGGGCCTTCTGGGCCGCGGACCACCCGTTCACGCTGGAGCGGCACGGCTTCCTCGAGGAGACCTACTTCGACGTCTCCTACGATCCGATCTGGACGGAGTTCGGCGAGGTCGGCGGGGTCTTCTGCATCGTCACCGACACCACCGGGCGGGTGCTCGGCGAGCGGCGGGTGCGCACGCTGAGCGCGCTGGGCTCCCGCCTGGCCGACTCGCCGGACGAGGCTGCCCTGGTCGCTGAGACCGCGACCGTGCTCGGCGAGAACGCCGCGGACGTGCCGTTCGCCGCCCTGTTCCTGCACGACCCGGACGACCTCGAAGTGCCCGCGGCGGTCCGCGCCGTGCTCGCCACGGGCCGGCCCGGCGTCGTGGCGCTGCGCGAGATCACCGACCCGCCGCCGGCCGCCGCAGGCGAGGCGCTCGTCCTGCCGGTCGGGAGCGGCACGGCAACGGTCGGCGCGCTGGTCGTCGCGGTCAGCCGCTCCCTCGCGCTCAACGGCGGCTACCGCGACTTCCTCGAGCTGGCCGCCGCGCAGATCTCCCGGGCCGTGGACAACCTGCGGGCGTACGAGCAGGAACGCAAGCGGGCCGCCGAGCTCGCGGCGCTCGACCGGGCAAAGACCAACTTCTTCTCCAACGTCAGCCACGAGTTCCGCACCCCGCTGACGCTGATCCTGGGCCCGCTGGAGGACCTGCTCGACGACCCCGCCGTGACGGGCGCCGAGCGGGAACGCCTGCTGCCCATGCACCGCAACGGTCTCCGGCTGCTCAAGCTGGTCAACACCGTGCTCGACTTCTCCCGGCTGGAGTCCGGCCGGCTGCTGGCCGCGTACCGGCCGACCGACCTCGCCGACTACACCGCGCGGCTGGCCAGCACCTTCCGGTCGGCCGCCGAGCGGGCCGGACTCGAGCTGAGGGTCGACGCGCCGCGGCTGCCCCAGCCGGTCCACGTCGACCGCGAGATGTGGGAAAAGATCGTTCTCAACCTGCTCTCCAACGCGGTCAAGTTCACCCCCACCGGGCGGATCATCGTGCGGGTCTTCGCCGCGGACGGCTACGCCGTCCTCTCGGTGCGCGACACCGGCGTCGGCGTCCCCGCGCAGGAGCAGCCGCTGCTGTTCGACCGTTTCCACCGGGTCAGCGGCGCCTGGTCGCGCAGCCACGAGGGCACCGGCATCGGCCTCGCGCTGGTCCGCGAGCTCGCCGAGCTGCACGGCGGATCGGTGGGCGCGCAGAGCGAGATCGGTCACGGCAGCGTCTTCACGGTCACGATCCCCTTCGGTACGGCCCACCTTCCGCCCGAGCGGATCGCCGAGGACGCCACCCTCGTGGTCCCCGAGATCGAGCCGCGCCTGTTCGTCGAGGAGGCGCACTGGGTGGGCCGGCCACGACCAGAGCGCCGCGGCCGGCGACCCGATCGGCACCGTCCAGGCCGGCCGCCGCGGCCGCATCCTGCTCGCCGACGACAACGCCGACCTGCGCGACCACGTCGCCCGCCTGCTGCGCCCGCACTGGGACGTGACCGCCGCCGTCGACGGCCGGGCCGCGCTCGAGCTGGCCGCCGGCAGCCAGTTCGACCTGGTCCTGACCGACGTGATGATGCCAAGGCTGGACGGGTTCGGCCTGATCGCCGCGCTGCGCGCCGACGAGCGCACCCGGGACGTGCCGATCGTCGTGCTCTCCGCGCGGGCCGGCGAGGAGGCGTCCGTCGAGGGCCTGGCCGCGGGCGCCGACGACTATCTGGTCAAGCCGTTCTCCGCCCGCGAGCTCGTGGCCCGGGTGCGGGCCAACCTCGACCTCGGCCAGGCCCGCCGGCAGATCATCAGCCGGCTGCGCGGGCTGGTCGACGCGGCGGCCGCCGTCAACAGTGTGCGGACCACCGCCGAGGTGCTGGAGGTGGCCGCGCGGCACGTGCTGGCCATGACCTCGGCGGGCCGCGTCGTGCTGACCGCGCCCGGCGCCCGGGCCGAGGCGGACGGCGGCGCCGAGCCGTCGGCCCAGCCCGACACGGTGCTGCCGCTGCCCGGCGCCTCCGGCGCCGCCCTCGGCGAGCTGCGCGTGTGGTGCGGACCCGACGGCGCGCCCGAACCGGCCGTGCTCACCCAGCTGGCCCGGCTGATCGGCCTGCGTCTCGGCAACGCCCGCCTCTACGAGGCCGAGCACCGCATCGCCAGCACGCTGCAGCACAGCCTGCTGCCGCAGTCGCTGCCCCGGGTGCCGGGCGCGATCGTGGCCAGCCGCTACCTGCCGGGCAGCAGCGAGGCCGAGGTCGGCGGCGACTGGTACGACGCGATCGTCGCCGCCGACGACCAGCTCTTCCTGGTGATCGGGGACGTCGTCGGCAAGGGGGTGCAGGCCGCGGCCGGCATGGGCCAGCTACGCAACGCGCTCCGCGCGTACATCCTGGAGGGTTTCGACTGCGGCGCGGCCTTGACGCGCCTCAACCGGCTGGTGGACAACCTGGGTCGCGGGCAGTTCGCGACCGTCGTGTGCGTGCGCTTCGATCCGCGCACCGGGCAGCTGCACTACTCGTCGGCCGGGCACCCGCCGCCGGTGCTGGCGCTGTCCGGCGAGCCGGGCACGTTCCTGTACACGACCGCGCTGGGCCCGCCGATCGGCGCGCTCGGCAACGCCACCTTCCCGACGCTCCGGGCGGAGCTGCCCGCCGGTGGCCGGCTGCTGCTCTATACCGACGGGCTGGTCGAGGACCGGCGCGAGGGCATCGACATCGGTCTCGCCGAGCTGATCGCCGAGGTCGGCAGGCCCACCGACCACATCGAGGACCTGCTCGACACCCTGCTGGAGAAGGCCGCCCGGCACACCCGCCGCGACGACATCGCGCTGCTCGCGCTGCAGGCGACCGAGGCACGCGAGTTCGTGCTGCGGCTGCCCGCCGAGCCGACCCGGCTCAGCGTGCTGCGCAGCCGCCTCGAAGACTTCCTGACCGGCCACGGCGTCAGCGAGCCGGACGTCTTCGACCTGACCGTGGCGGTCTCCGAGGCGGCGGCGAACGCGATCGAGCACCCGATCGACCCGGCCGAGTCGACGATCACCGTGGCCGCGTCGCTGGACGACGAGGCCGTGACCGTCACGGTCCGCGACTCCGGCAGGTGGCGGCCGAGCACGTCGTCCGGTTTCCGCGGGCGGGGGCTGGCGCTGATCGGCGCCCTCACGGAGCTCTCGGTGGCCCGCACCGGCACGGGAACGACGGTCACCCTGCGCCGCCCGCTCGCCACGCCGGCGCACGTCACCCGCTCACCGCGGGGCGAGGCACTCATCGAGCCGGCCGCCGCCGGTTAGCCCGCCCGCCGGTCCCGTCAGCTCATCCAGGGCTGTGTCGCGAGGCCGGAGATCTCCAGCACGCGGACGACCTGCGGCGACGGCAGCACCTCGAAGGCGCCGGCGTAGCGGTCGGCCAGCCGGACCAGCGCCTGGATCGCGGCCGAGTCGAAGAAGGTGACCGCCCGCAGGTCGAGCGTCGCGGCGCCGGCGCCGTCCCGGGTCGCCGCCCGCAGCATGGCGCCGGCCGTGGCCATGTCGACCTCGCCGGTGACGGTCACGACGACGCGATCGCCGGTCAGAACGGCCGTGGCGGTGAAGTTCGGCTCCCCGTCGTGATCCACGAGGACACGATTTCACAGGGGCCGGGGAGCGGCAAGAACTGCGCATTAAGGTCAGCGGACCCGTTATGCGGCGGCGAGCGTCACCCGTACGGCTCGATGGCCCGGCGATAGGCTGGGCCCATGACCGTTCGCGCCCCACTGGCGCCGGGAAAGCAGTCGCCCTGGCGGGCGGTCCCGGCGCAGATCGTCCGTCCTGAGTATGTCGGTAAGAAGCGGCCGCGGGAGTGGCGCGGCTCGCACGTGCAGACTCCGGAGACGATCGAGAAGATGCGGATCGCCGGCCGTCTCGCAGCCCAGGCCACCCAGCTCGCCGGGGAGCACTGCAAGCCGGGCGTGACGACCGACGAGCTCGACCGGGTCGTGCACGAGTTCCTCTGCGACCACGGGGCGTACCCGTCGACGTTGGGCTACAAGGGCTTCCCGAAATCGTGCTGCACCTCGCTGAACGAGGTGATCTGTCACGGTATCCCCGACTCGACGGCGTTGGAGGACGGCGACATCGTCAACGTCGACGTGACGGCGTACCTGAACGGAGTGCACGGCGACACCGACGCGACGTTCTGCGTGGGCGATGTGAGCGAGGAGGCGCGGCTGCTCGTCGAGCGCACCCACGAGGCGATGATGCGCGGCATCCGCGCGGTCGCGCCCGGCCGGCCGATCAACGCGATCGGCCGGGTCATCGAGGCGTACGCCCGCCGGTTCGGCTACGGCGTGGTCCGCGATTTCACCGGCCACGGCATCGGCGAGACGTTCCACTCGGGGCTCTATGTCCCGCACTACGACAACCCCCGCCTCGAGGCGGTCATGGAGCCGGGGATGACCTTCACGATCGAGCCGATGATCACGCTCGGCACCTATGAGTACGAGGTCTGGGCCGACGGCTGGACGGTCGTCACCAAGGACCGCAAGTGGACCGCGCAGTTCGAGCACACCCTCGTGGTCACCGAGGACGGCCACGAGATCCTGACGCTGCCGTGACGGTTGCCGTGGAGCATCACCACGCGGACGTCTCCGGCGGCCGGCTGCGCGCGGCCACCTTCGGCGCGATGGACGGCCTGGTCACCAACATCGCGCTGATCGCCGGCGTGGGCGGCGGCGGGGTCGGCCACCACACGCTGATCCTGACCGGGGTCGCCGGTCTGGTCGCCGGCGCGATCTCGATGGGCATCGGCGAGTACACCAGCGTCCAGACCCAGAACGAGCAGGTCGCCGCCGAGCTGGCCAAGGAGCTGCAGGAGCTGACCGTCAACCCCGACGGCGAGGCCGACGAGCTGGTCGAGATGTGGGTGGACCGGGGCCTGCCCGTCGACCTGGCCCGCCAGGTCGCCGATGTGCTCAAGCACAACCCTGAGCAGGCGCTGCGCGTGCACGCCCAGGAAGAGCTAGGCGTCGTCCCCGACGAGTTGCCGAGCCCCTGGACGGCCGCGTCCTCCTCGTTCGTGTGCTTCGCGGTCGGGGCGCTGCTGCCGCTGCTGCCCTATCTCGCGGGCCTCGACAACCTGTGGCCGGCGCTGGGCGTCGGCGGGGCGGGCCTTTTCGCGGCGGGGGCGGTGGTGGCCCGTCTCACCTCGCGCCCGTGGTGGCGAGGTGGGCTGCGGCAGCTGGCGCTGGGGGCTATGGCGGCCGCGGCCACCTATGGCATCGGCGCGCTGATCGGGGTCGGCCTCTCCTGAGCGCCGGTCACTCGAGGAAACCGACGGCGCGGCGCTAGCTCGGTCGGCCTGGGAACGGCAGGGTGAGCGGGTTGACCCCGGCTGTCCGGCGCCAGCGGGTGGCCCGCACCGCGGAGTCGGTCATCGCGGCCAGCGCGGTCGTCCGGTCGGCGCCCTCGGTCACCGCCAGGACCGGCCGCCACGCTTGTGCCACCCCATCCTCGACCCGGATCGCCAGCCTCAGCGCGCTCGCCCGGTCGGTGACCGCGAACGGCAGTTGGTAACCGGCCGGCGCGGGCGATGCGCCGGCCTTGAGCTGGTCCATCCGGCTCACCAGGTAGTCGCGCCGGTCGCGGTGGGCCTGCTCGTCCGTACGCGCCTCGGCCCGCTCTCCGTCGGCGGTCAGCCGAACCCCGACCAACCCGTACGCGTAGATCGCCGCCTCCTCGGCGGCGAGCGCGGCCGCCAACTGCTCGTTCACCGCAGGGCCTCGGCGTGCGTGGCCAGGCAGGCGGCGATCGAGCCGAGCAGCGCGGCCCGGGCGGCCGGCGCCTGCCTGCACGCGGCGGCCGCGCTGCGCTGCGCCGCCTGCTCG
>Ga0307508_10002327_pt1 | contig 20151 bp, 14 predicted proteins | sample 9_EM_MG_FD_203089 | JGI IMG/M metagenome (GOLD analysis project Ga0307508, IMG submission 203089) | Populus trichocarpa ectomycorrhiza microbial communities from riparian zone in the Pacific Northwest, United States - 9_EM | ecosystem: Host-associated > Plants > Roots > Unclassified | place...
CGGCCACCAGTGCTTTTCGCGGATAAGGCGGCGGTCCTTCAAGTCGAATTCATACCACAACCCGCCGTCGGTATCCAGTCCCTGCGATGCCGCCCGGGCCAGGGTCAGCGCCTTGTCCCGGGTTTTGCGGATCAATACCGGGTCGCCAATGGTTTCCGCTGCTTCCTGTAGCAGCCAGGCGGCCTCAACATCATGCCCATACGAGAACAGGGTGTTGCGCGCACGCCAGTTTTCATCAAAGAAAAGCACCAGGTGGTGCGTGGCAGGATCGATGATATATTGCAGGAAATTAAGAATAAGCGCGGTTATTTGTTGTTTCAGCCGCTCATCGGGCCAGATGTGGTACAGGCTGCTATACGCTTCCAGTATATGCAGGTGCGTATTCATGGTCTTTTTTGCGTTGGCATCCTTATCGCTCAGGCGCACATCGTCCAGCGACCGCCAGTCGGTCGTAAACGCATCTATATAACCGCCCTTTACGGGGTCATAGCTGTGCTGCTCGATACTATTGAAAAGATGGATAGCCAGTTCCCTGGCCAGCGCCGATTCGCGGCAGCGATAATATTCGCTCAGGCCGTACAGCGCAAACGCCAGCGCATAGATTTGTTTTTTGGTATCCTGCGGCCGGCCCTTATAGTCCACGCTCCAGTATACGCCGCCGTTATCATTGTCGAAGAAATGGGAAATCAGGTAAATAAAAGCGCGGTCGGCTACCCGGAAATACTCGTTCAGCTGGGAATGATTGTACGCAGCGGAAAAAGTCCATAATATCCGGCTGTTAAGCACCGTGCCTTTCGGCGCCCGCGGGCTGGCCTTGTTTTCATTGTTTATTTTTCCATAAAAGCCGCCATGCTCTTCATCTATGGCATGCCGCATCCAGTAAGCAAGAATATGTTCCAATTCAAGCTCCATTTCTTTACGGAATAGCGATAGCTCATTTTTCATGGATGGTTTCAATACCGGTATCATACGCCCTTGGTGCCCGCGGCTTTTTCCCGGCGTCCGGCAGTTGCTTTACCGGCGTCTTCCAGCACTGCCTTGTTATTATCGATAATCTTATTCAGGGTATCCACCGTAGCGGCCGAAGTAAAAGCGTCGGCGGGCGTATGCATGGTATAATCAAGTAACCTGCTCAGGGTCGTGGTAGCCACATGCATTCGCGTGTCGGATGAAGCATAATAAATAAAAACCGTGCCGTCGTCGTCCATTATCCAGCCATTGCTGAATACCACGTTCGATACATCGCCCACGCGCTCCTCGCCTTCCGGCGCCATAAAATATCCACCCGGTTTATATATCACCTTTGTAAGATCGTGTAAATCCGTCATAAAAATATACAAAACATACCTTAATCCCGCAGCCGTATTGCGCACCCCGTGCGCCAGGTGCAGCCAGCCATGGGGCGTTTTGAGCGGCGCCGGCCCCGATCCATTCTTTAATTCGTACACCGTATGGTATACTTTCCGGTCGATAAGGGTTTCCTTGTCTACCACCGCGTTGGTAATGGAATCGCTTAAGCCAAAAGCAATGCCGCCGCCGCTGCCCGCCTCGATAAATCCGTCCTGGGGGCGGGTATAAAAAGCATATTTACCCTGCACAAACTCCGGATGCAAGACCACATTGCGCTGCTGCGGCGACGGCGTTTGCAAATCCGCCAGCCGCTCCCAGGTTTTTAAATCACGGGTCCGGGCAATCCCACATTGGGCAATAGCCGCCGACTGATCGCCCGGCGCCGCCTTCGGGTCGCGCCGCTCGGTACAGAAGAGGCCGTATATCCACCCGTCTTCATGCTGCACCAGCCGCATATCGTATATATTGGTGTCGGGCACCGCCGTTTCGGGCATCCGTACCGGGTAGTCCCAAAAGCGAAAATGATGGATGCCGTTGGCGCTTTCCGCCACCGCGAAAAACGATTTCCGGTTCAGCGCCTCCACCCGGGCCACCACGAGGTATTTGCCATTCATTTTTATTGCGCCGGCATTCAGCACCGCATTGATGCCAAAGCGCTCCATCAGCCAGGGATTGGCATCATAATTCAAATCATACCGCCAGGTAAGCGGGGTATGCTGGGCCGTCAGCACAGGATACCGGTAACGATCATATACACCATTGCCCGGCTCTTCCTTTTTGTTGGTTCTGCTCACCAGTGCTTCATGGGCGAATTGCAACGCCTGCAATCTTTGTTCAAAGCTTATTCTCATCTCGTTCATGTTAGATTATCCTTTAGGTTGCATGTATTTTTTACACGCTATGGATTAAAAAAAATGCTGCTAGTCTTCCAGCTTATCCCACCAGGTCCGCTTTAATACCATTATTATCACACCCAGCACCACAACCGTTACCAGCAGCGGCAGCTTCAGCCAAAGCACCACATACATAGGCAATATCGTAAGACAGCACTGGGCAATGATGCCCAGCACCACGTTAAACATGTCCAGCTTAAACCGCCGGTTGCCCGCAAACCCCGGGTCTTCCGCCACCACCGCCGCATGTACCGGCTTCCACCAGCCCCAGGGCCTGACGGTTTTATAAAAACTTTTGAGTATATCCATATCCGTGGCCGGCGCCGCATAAGTACCCAGCACCGAGCCCGCCAGCGATAAAACAAACAACAGCGGCCAGTAATACAAATCCAGCCCCGACAGCACGTCCAGCGATTTCAGCGCCGCCAGCGCAATCGCCGGCACAATACCGCCCATCATCCCCCAGAAAAAACCATTGGCGTTAAAGCGCCACCAGTACCACTTGAGCATATTGGCCGCCACATAACCGCCATACAGGCCCGATACTATCCATTGCAGCACGCTGTTTACATTCTTTGCAAAAAAACCCAGCACAACGCCTATCGTTACCACTACTATCCCCACCAGGTAGTTGACAGAAATAACTTTATGGGTAGAGGCCGCCGGGCTTACATACTTCAGGTAAATATCATTGACAATATAAGCCTGCGCGGCATTGAGCGTGCCCGAAAACGTGCCCATAAAAGCCCCCAGCAATCCCGTCAGCACCAGCCCCAGTATGCCCACCGGCAAAAAGCTGTTGATGGCTGCGGGCAATATCTTTTCAAAATCGGTTCCCCCGTCGGGTGCACGCAAATCGAGCTGGTTGTAATACAACAGGGCCAGCACCGTCAGCCCGATGATCATCGAATACCGCACCGGCAGCAGGATGATCGATACAAAGCCCGTCATCTTCGACGCCTCCTTAGGAGAGCGCGTACTCAATACTTTTTGCATATCATAATTGGGCGCCGGCCCCGCCAGGCTGGCAAAAATGCCCTTGAACAGCATCATCATAAAAAATACCCCGAACAGCCCAAACCCATCGTCGGCTATTTTTTTATCGGCAGCCGGCACGAGCGTATGCCAGTCCAGCCCCAGGCGCCAGTTAAAGAAAGGATTGAGCCAGCCGTCGGGCACCCGCAGCGTTTGGCCGTGCAGGTGGTATATGGCGATGCCGCCTATCGAAATACAGGCTACCGTCATAATCACATACTTGATCACGTCTCCCAGCACAATACTGTGCATGCCGCCCAGTATCGAATAAAACATAGCAAACAGGGTAAAGACAATCCCGTAAAAATGCGGCACGAACCGCGCAGGAATATCAAAAGGCAGGTAAGGCTGCACGCCGCTCCAGGGAACGAATATTTCAATGAACTTGCCCAGCCCTATAAAACCATACGCCAGGAACCCAAAGCAGCTCAGCAGCGCAAACGCCACCACGATATTATGCGATGCCCGCACGCCCTTCCCCGATGTACCAAACCGCGTGGCCAGCCATTCGGCTCCCGTGGTGGCATTGGAGCGCCGCAGCCACTTAGACAGGAACATCATCATAAATACCTGGTTAAACACCGGCCACAGCCAGGGTATCCAGATACTTTTCATACCATATACGAAACACAGCGCCACCATCCACATCGTGCCCGATATATCAAACATATCAGAGGCATCGCTCAATCCCAGCATATACCAGGGCAGCGATTTGCCTCCCATCAGGTAATTCTCTTTGTTCTGCCTGGCTTTTTTGCGCAATACCCACCCTATCACCACCATCGTAACCAGGTACGCCGCAACAATCAGTACATCCGGCCATCGTAATTTCAAAATGAATTCGTTTTTTATATTAAAAAAAGCTATGAGCCGCGAGCAGTTTCCCACGAACAAACTCGCAGCTCGCAGCTCGAAGCTTCCTCACTCATACAGCTTCCCCGCAGCCACCTCTTTCTCAAACAGTGTCTTGTCCGATTCATAGAATTGTATAAAATCCGCTTCCGATACATCGCCTTTAAAAGGCACATAGTAATGCATCTTCTTCATCCATTGATCATACCCCTTATTCCGCCAGACCAGCACATAGGATATTTTATAATCGCCGATGGCCCTGAGCAGCTTGTCCGTCCACCAGCGCGCATAAGGAATGGCTTCGTAACCCGTTTCCCCCAGGGCAAAAAGCTTATTCTTTTCAAGGGCTATCGCTTCTACCACACCCAAATCACGGTGAGCATTTTTTTCAAACCAGTCTGATTTCAGCGGATCGCCCCACTGGTAAGTATCGAAGCTCAGGATATCCACCATATCGTCGCCGGGATAACGCTCCAGGAAACGCTCCTTTGTTTCAATATCCCCGGCCGTGTTGTATATGAGAATAAGATTGTGCAATTTTTTTTCCTCCTGCAGATAATAAATAGTAAACCGCCACAGTGTTTTGAATTCAAATTCGCTGCAGGCGTTCCGGCACCACCAGAACCAGTTGCCCGTCAGCTCATGAAAAGGCCGGAACAAAACAGGGATGGCCTCACCGCGGTCGCCTTTGAGCGACGCAATGAATACCGCCAGCTTATCGAGCCATTCTTTGTACAGGTCATGGTGGGCGCCGCCGGGAAGAATAGACGCCACCGTGCCATGCGTTGTATCCCAGGCGCCTTTGGAAGCGCCCAGCGGACTGGGCGCATGCCAGCTAAAGGTAATCACCCCGCCCCGCTGGTAACCCGCTTTGACAAACTCGCGCATTTTTTTAAACGGTACCCCGTCGATATCGTTGGGATGGTCTGATTCAAGACCGCTCAAATCCCAGCCGTACAAAGCCGGGTAATCGCCCGTCACGCTTTTTACATCGCTGCTGTCTTTCTGGTATTGCCAGTGAACGCCATACGCCAGGTCGTCCTGGTGGCCGAACAGGAAGCCTTTATTCGCCAGCTGTTTCAGGTTCCTGTAAAGGTTCACCGTTTCCTTCGTCGCTTTCTTATCACAAGGGCCGCCTTCCTGCGCCGCAGCGCAGCCGCCTGTTATAATAAACAGGGCGGCAGCCAGGATACTATTGCCTGCCCGTCGTACCATGTGTGGAATGTGTTGGTTGTATAAAAGATTCAATGATTTTCCAGGTGCTGGCATCGCTGTCAAAAACGGTATTCAATCCCTGTTCCTCCATGGGCGGATCTCCCAGCAGGGCATCGCCTTCTTTCCAGAAAACCTGGCCCGCCACCGGCCTTCCTTCACCGCCGAATGCCCAGAATCCGGCGCCGCCAATGACACCGCCTTTCTTCCGGCTCTCCATCAGGTGCGCAAACACGGTCTCAAACCATTTATCACGAAACACCGTAGTGGCGCTTGTATCGAACGAATGCCCGTCCCTGGGCAAACCAAATTCTTCTATCACCAGCGGCTTGCCGATTCGCGCGGCAATGGCTGCATGCCTGCTGATAAAATCGTTGCCTTTGCTGATAACGCTGTCCATGCCTTCGGCGATAGCGCTTCCCTGGAACCAGCTCCAGTTTTTAGGCCAGATATGAATGGTGAGGTAATCTACATTTTTATCGCGGTGTATTCTTTCATACGCCTCCGCCGATTCGGTCCCTATATCCCCTTCGGCGCCCAGCGTAACCAGGTGATGCTTATCGATGGATTTTATCAACGCGGTCGTCTTTCGCAAAAAGGCTTCATAGGCGGGCATGGCATAAGGCCGCATGGGCCTTGGCTCATTGGCCACCTCCCATGCCATGACGGCAGGGTCTGCTGTATATTTTCTGCCGGTAATGGAATTGGTGCGCTGCAGCACTTTGCGCACATATGCCCAATAGGCATCCATACAGGCATCGCAACTATAAAACCGGCTTACATAATCGCGGTAATTGTCCCATTCTATTTTTTTTGCCACCGAATCACGGTTGAGTTTCCCGTTCCAGGTAAGGTATTGCAAAAAGCCGCCGCTCCATTCCCAGTTATTGCTGAAAAAGAAGACGGCATTCATCTTTCTTTTACCCAGTGCGCGCAACAGGAAGTCGACCCCATAAAACACCTTTTCGTCAAAACGCCCCTGTTCCGGTTGTATCGCCGGGTGGATAGGCCTTACACCGTTGAGCAGCTGTACGCCGCCCTCGGCCCCCAGCACCACGCGGATATTTGTGATGCCTTTGCTTTTCAGGAAATCGAGCTCATGCTCCAGCCGCTGTTTGCCTTTTACACCGTCCACGGCCAGCAAACCGGCATACCACATATTGGCGCCGATAAAATAATACGGCTGGTTATTCACTACAAACTTGTGTCCCTTTACTTTTACCAGGCCGGCCGCCACCTGTCCCAGGCTGGCGGCGGCTATGCCCAGTAATCCCGTCATCAGTAATATGAACCTGGTTTTTCGCCTCATCTTTTATAATTTAAGCGTACGGATTAAAGATTAAATTAAGCCAAAATCATCTACATATATTATTTCCGAGCCGATGCCGCTAAATTCCTGCACCCATATATCGCTCAGGGTGGAAGGATTGCCAAGATTGCTCAGCAGGATGGTGTAATCGGTCCATTTCCCTTCGGTCAGCACCAGCTCCACGCCGTTGCTGGCCGAGGTATTGAGTATCAGCTTTACTTTGTTGTTGTTACTGCCCGGGCCGCCATAAATGGAAATTTTCACAGCGGTATATCCCGCCAGGCTAAGCGTACCGCCGCCCATCTGTATGGGCGAACCCCATCCGCCGGAATAATTCACTTTAATGGAATAGGTGCCGCGTTTTACAATCGTCGTATTCTGGTAATCGGTGGTGCCGCCCCATCCCCCTCCTACCCAGAACGAGCTGGCGGTAGTCGCGGCATCATCATAGATAACGAACTTAAACCCGAATGCGCTGGCAGACTTCGTCGTACCTCCGCTGGTGACCACATACAGGTAGGCCTGTGCAACCCCCGCAGGCACCTTCACCTTTATCTGTGTTTTTGAAGAAGATACGACCGTTGCCGTTATGTTGTCAAATTTCACCGACGACAGGTTGGTAAACCAGTCGCCTGTTATGGTCACGGTATCTCCTGCACCGCCCGATACGGGATTAAAGCCCGTAATAGTCGGCGCCGGCTGAAGAATGATAAAATTATAGGTAGCCTGCCCGTATTTCGTATACACGGTGACCGGGTTGGTGGTAGCGCCCGCAAGCGGCCCGGGTATCTTAACCGTTACAGATGTATCGTCGGCAAATACCACCGAATCCACTGCCGCCGTTCCGTTGAAGTCTACCTTATAGGTTGTGGCAAGGTGGGCGCCTTTTATCAGTACCCACTGCGAATACCTTCCCGAGCTCAGGGTATCTGTTCTGTTGGTGAGCGTGGTTATATTTTTGATCACCGGCGCTGTGGTATCGGCCGACTCCTTTTTACAGGATGCCAGCAGGAGGCCGGCAGCAATCGTTAAAAGAAATATATTTTTCATCCGTTCATGTTTTATTGGTGAATAAGCAACCGCTGTTACCAGCCGGGATTATTGGAAGTAATGGCCTTATTGCTGTTCAGCTCGTCCTGCGGGATGGGCAGCAATAAATTGCGTACATTTCTCACTTTGTTGATATTGTCCTGCTGCGCGGTTATCTGGTTCATCGCGCCCAGGTAAATACCCCAGCGCAGCAAATCGAAATGGCGGACGGAGCTTTCCAGCGCAAATTCTCTTCCTCTTTCTTCCAGTATATAATTCCTGAAATCCGACTGGCCCATCGAAGGAGGCGCATTGCTGGCCAGCGCACGGCTGCGCACCGCATTCAGCTGTGTATAAGCGGCGGCCGAACCGGCATTGATTTCATTCTCGGCTTCGGCATACGTGAGCAGCACTTCCGAATAACGCAGGAACGGGTAATAGGCATCGCTGTTCCCTGCCGTCGGGCTGGTCACATCGCTGTATTTGGTCACATACGCTTTATTGTCTGTTCCGCCGTTGTTGTTATAGGCAGTACCGTTGACGTTCTGGTACAGGCCTGCCTGCCACGAAGGATAAAAATAATAGGTCCCCCAGTTGGCTTTATAGTTATGGGTAACGCCATACAGCACGCGGGTATCGTTTGCTTCATAATCGTTGTAATGATTATTGCTCATCCACACGGCGCCGATGCCAAATTGCGAACCGGCACTGAAATAAGAATGCAGGTTGTTGATAAAATCAGTCCCCTCCATCGATTGCAGCTCCCACATATGCTCCTGCTTGTTGCGGTTGGCCTTGGCCCAGATATCCGCCCAGTTGGCAAACAGGCTGTATTCATGGCTGTCAATCACTTCTTTTGCCTTGTCCCTGGCCAGTGTGAAATAACTGGCGCTGTTAAAGGATGCATAGCCGGCTACCACCGATTTGGCATACGAATAATAGCTGTTGTCATTACCCCCGCGCACTTTGATGGTAGCACCGCTCATGGCGCCCGAAGCCATGGTGAGGTATGCCTTGGCCAGGAAGCCTTTGGCTACGCCGCGGTTTACTCGTCCCACATCACTGGCCTTCGGATCGCTGGCCCAGAGCAGCATCGACTCGGCTTTCTGAAAATCGGAAACCACTACGTCGTACACTTCTTTTACGCCCGAACGTGGCACATCCGAACTGGGATCTGCCGATAAGGATTTCAACCGGATGGGAACGCTGCCATACAATTGCACCAGCTGAAAATATGCCCATCCCCGCAGGAAATACGCTTCACCCAGTATCCTTTTTTTAACAACGGTATCGATATCGGTCGTGATGCCCGGCACATTTTCGAGCACCGTATTGGCGCGCGATATAATGGTATAGCATCCTGCCCAGGGGCGGGCTATGCCCCAATAACTCTGGGGATTGCCGGCCCCCGTATTTCCCAGGAACCAGTCAGCGCCCGATACATGGTCATCGTCCAGCAGCGTAATGGCCCAGAATGGCTGGAGAAAAAGATCATAGGTATACAGCTCGCTGTATACGCCGTTGATGGCCGTTTTGGCATCCGTTTCGTTCTTATAGTAATTGGCCGGCGATAAGAAGGAATAAGGTTTTTCTTCCAGGGCTTTACTGCAGCCGCCCATGGCAAGGAAACCAAGGCCTGCAGCCGCCAGCGCTATATGATTGAATATGTTTTTTATCGGTTTCATAACATCAGTTAAACAGGTGAATTAAAAATTACAGCGAACGGTGAAATTATAGGTGCGTGCATTGGGATAGCCACCCAGGTCAACGCCATACAGGGCGGGGTTATCGCCATAGCTATTCATTTCGGGGTCATAACCGGTATAGTGGGTCATCGTCACCAGGTTGTTCACACCCAGTGAAACCCGCAGCGACTGCATACCGCTTATATGCGTTTTTATGTTATACCCCACCGTTACGTTCTTCAGCCGTACAAAGCTGCCATCTTCGATAAAGCGCCTGGTAAACTTGATATTGCGCTCATACTGGCGCCATACTTTCGGGCCCGTGGCCTGGCTGTTGTCCTTACCCGTTGTCCATGCACCATCTCTCATAGCCACGGTGACGTTCTTGAAATCGCCCAGGTTGGCCATGAAGCGCGTGTTCATATTGATGATGTCATTACCCTGCACACTGTTGACAAATACGCTCAGGTCCCAGCTCTTATACCTGAAATTATTGGTAAAGCCCAGTGTATACTTGGGGTTCACATTGCCTATGAATGTCCTGTCTTTGTCTGTCAAAGCCGTCGGGTCGCCGTCGGAATCCCGGTATTTTATTTCGCCGATTTGTTTTCTCACCACCGCATCGGTGGCCGATGAATACAGCGGGTTGCTCCTTACTTCGGCATCATTATCGTAATAACCGTCTTCCACCCAGCCATACAGGGCGCCGATGGGATGGTCCGCTTTCTGTATAAAAGGCGCATCGTTGGTGGAAATATTTTCGGCATATTGTTGCTCTACGCCGGTAGCAAGCGTCAATATTTTGTTCCGGTTGAAAGAAATATTAAAGTTGGTATTCCATTCAAAATCCTTGTGGCGAACGATTCCCGCGTCAAGGGCCAGCTCCAGGCCTTTGTTCTCTACAGAACCGGAGTTAACCAGTTTTTTGGGAAAACCGGAAGACAGCGGCGTGGTAAGGTATTGCAGCAAATCATCGGTCTTTTTCCTGTAGGCATCCACGTGAAGGTTGAGCCGGTTGTTTAAGAATCCAAAATCGACGCCTATATTAAAGGCAGTGGTCGTTTCCCACCTCAAATCGGCGTTGGCGGGACCGCTATAGTAATCGTCGGCATAACCCGTTTGCAGGCCGCCGTTGAAAGGATACCTGTAGATGGCCAGCTTAGACAAGGAAGAATAGGAGCCGATGCCCTGGTTGCCCGTCTGCCCCCAACTGGCCCGCAGCTTCAAATCGCTCAGCCAGTTGAAATGCCCCGCAATAAATTTTTCATTGATGGCCTTCCAGGCAAACGCCAGCGAAGGGAAATTAGACCATTTGTTGTTTTTACCAAATTTGCTCGACCCGTCGCGGCGGAAAGAAGCCGTAAGCAGGTAGCAGTCATTGTAGGTGTAGTTAACACGTCCCAGGAACGAAATAAGGGTCGACTGGTACCTGTTGCCCCGCGGCGCCAGCTGCGTCTGTCCTGCGCCCAGGTTTTCGTTCTGCAAAAGATCGCTGGTAAAGTTCTGCGCTTCATACTTGTTCCACTGTCCGTTGGTACGCTCGTAGGTAGAGGCGCCGAATGCAGTAATACTGTGCTTGCCGTATTGATGGGTAAAGGTGAGCATGCTTTCCGAAATAACGCTGCTCCAGCTGTCGTCCGATTTCAGGGCATCCCCGCCTACCGTTTTGCCTTCATATACCGTCGTGGGATAATACTGGTCCCTTTTATTGGTCGCATAGTTGATGCCCAGGTTCTGGCGGAATTTAAAGCTGGGAGTAATGGCCGCTTCCACGTAATTGGAAGAGAAGATATTGATGCCCGTTACCCTGTTCAGCACATCGCGTGCGTATATAACGGGATTGGTGATAAAAAATCCCTGGCCCTGGCCATCGTATGCCTGTACGGTGTCTATCGTGGGCGGAAAGGTCAGCGCCGAACGGATAACCCCGGCATTGGCATCGTCCGATTTATCGGTACCGGTTTTTACCCCGTTGGTAAGCGAATGCGCCACCGAAGTGCTGGTCCCTATCTTGAATATCTTACCTACGTTCCTGTTGAGGTTGAGGTTGAGGCTAAAACGCCTGTAATTGGAATTGATGATGGCGCCGTCCTGTTTGAGATAGTTAAACGACAGGCTGTGATTGCCTGCGTCGTTGCCACCCGAAATATTAACGGAATAATTCTGGTACAGGCCGCGCCTGAATATTTCATCCTGCCAGTCTTTTCCCCTGCCCGCATAATCGGCCGGCCCTAATTTATAATAATTACCGGTAGCACCGGGTAAGCTGTCGCCGGGATACGGGAAATCATTCTTGGTATAGCTGGCGCCGCCATACAGGTTGGCATTGGTATAGCTCAGGTTCTGATAAGTGGCAAAATCCTGTGCATTGAGCATTGTCAGTCTTTTCGACACCTGCGACACACCCATATTCATATTCAGTTCCACTTTGTCCTTGCCGCCACGCCCTTTGCGCGTGGTAATAAGCACCACCCCGTTGGCGCCCCTCGAACCATAAATGGCCGTTGCCGATGCGTCCTTCAGCACGTCTATCGACTCGATATCGTTGGGATTGATAAACGACAGCGCGTTGAGCGTTTGCTTTTCATCGAAGCCAATCGACGCGGGCGTTGAATTGGTGCTGCTGTTGTTGAAAGGGACCCCGTCTATTACATACAACGGCTCCGTACCTCCCAGGAAGGAATTGGAGCCCCGGATGCGGATGCTGAGCGCCGCACCGGGCGCGCCGTCGTTTTGCGTTACGTTTACACCCGCCAGCTTGCCCTGCATCGCCTGCAGCGCATTGGTGGGCGCATCTTTAATAAGATCCTCCCGGCCTATTTTCTGCACAGACCCGGTAAGATCAGTTTTCCTTACAGTGCCATAGCCTACCACGACCACATCGTTTAAAATCGTGGAAAGCGGTTTTAATACTACCTCGAAGGAAGTCTTGCTGCGGATCGCTATTTCCTGCCGCTGCATCCCGATAAAGGATACAACCAGTATTTTGGCGCCCGCCGGCAATGTAAGGGTAAATTTACCTTCCGCATCTGTTGTAACGGCGGCTTTGGTATCCCGCACCGAAACAGTAGCACCGGGAAGGCCCGCCCCCTTTTCATCTTTAATAATCCCGCTGATGGATTTTGTTTGCGCGGGAAGTACAGTGGAGAAGAGCACAAATGCAATAAAGATTGCAATGGCTCTCAGGAGTCTTTTTTTTCCCATATAGCAATTATCGTTTTAGGTTTGAGCACCAAAGCTAGGGCAGTTACAGCCCAATTATAAGTACTTTATTATCCTGTAATAGTATTTTTTTATAAAAAAATTCAACATCATTGGCAAAAAAACCTCCAAAACAGCCTGAAACAGTAGATCCTACAGAAACACCTCATAAACACAAATATGATACTTTATTTACCTATATTTATATATTTTTGACACCGGAAGCATACAAAACATCCAACCTTTTAATACACACCATATGAAACCGACCATTCTGCGGGAAATCACCCCGCTCACACAAAGCGATTGCTTCACCCTCTTTTCAAGGGTAAAATCCGCCTTCGATTTTCCCCTGCATAACCATGAGGAGTTTGAGCTCAACTTTATACAGCACGCCAAAGACGCCCGCCGCGTGGTAGGCGATCATATGGAAGATATAGACGATCTCGAGCTGGTACTGGTAGGTCCCAATCTCCAGCATGCCTGGTTTACCCATAAATGCCGCAGTAAGGAAATAAAGGAAATTACCATCCAGTTTCATAAAGACCTGTTCGACGACAAATTCCTGCGCCGCAACCAGCTTAGCTTTATCCGCGCCCTGTTTGAAAAATCATTGCGCGGCATCCTCTTCTCCCGCGAAACCACCCAGCAGCTGGCCCCGCGCATTACCGACCTCAACCAGAAACACGGCTTCGATTCGGTACTCGAGCTTATCTCCATATTGCACGACCTCTCCACCTCGCGCAACATCCGCATCCTGTCCGATTCGTCGTTTAACGACAACGGGCAGCTCACCTACAACAGCCGGCGCGTGGAAAAAACATTCGAATACATGAACCAGAATTTCGACAGGCCCGTCGCATTGGGAGAAGTGGCGCGGCTGGCCAATATGTCGGAAGTATCCTTCAGCCGCTTTTTCAGGCAGCGCACCGGCAATACCTTTATCGACAGCCTGACCGAAATACGGCTCGGCCATGCCTCGCGTATGCTCATCGATACCACGCAGTCCATTGCCGAAGTGGCATACAACTGCGGGTTCAATAACATCTCCAATTTCAACCGCATTTTTAAAAAGAAAAAAGGCTGCACCCCCAAAGAATTCAGGGAAAGCTATTCAGGAACAAGAATATTCATTTAGCTGACAGATGACCGTTGATGGTTGACCGCAGGAAATATCGACGCAATAGCCTGTCAGTTGACATCTGTCAGCTGTCAACTTTTTTCATGACTTTAAACCGTCTCGCTTCCTCCATGCTGCTCTGCGCCATGTATTGCAGGAACAATACATCTTCCGCTGTTTTTACTTCCCTGCCCAGCCAGTCTGTCTGCAGCATCTCAAAACAACGCAGCCAGTCCTGGTACTCCTTGTCGGTCATCAGTTTTTTGTACAAGGCTTCCTCCAGCCTGGCCCTCATGATAACGAAACTATTGTGTATAATACGCATGGCTTCTACTGCCTGTAAGGCATAGCCGCTGGCAGAAAGGCCGTCTTTGGTGGCGGACGGTTTGTCGGGAAATGGCATGTCACATTGAATTAGATTCAATAATAACGATAAGGTATGGCCTCAGGACGTGATGAAAAGGGGTTTCAGATAGCGGGGTCTTCTACAATGAATTGCAATGGCAAGATAACCATTTATTAATAATTCAGCAACATTGCCTTCCACGCCCGCCGCTGCTTCCTGCTCTTGCATATCACCGGCGCCCGCCTTTTTAAGACAGTCGCTACCGCTGTTTATCCTAACGACTCAACCGGGCCATTCATAAACCGGCCCCGCACTTACTCACACTAAAATATACGTAATCCAATATGCGCAGATAAATAAAAACCCCTAGCTAACAGGCCGGCAACAAAAAGTATCTTTTTTATATACATGTTTTGTGGTAATTTGGCTCGGCATAACCACCGAAATACCCGCCCTGTTTTCAAACGTTCACATAAGCAGTATAACCGGAAGAAGATATTGGTAAATACCAGGCCCCCTGTTTTAGAAGACAGGAGGTGTGGAATGCGCCTGCTTCCTGGCTATTTTTTGCAAGGTGCCTACTGTACCTTTTCATGGAACCTGGGCCGCCTCCAGCTATTGCTCCATAGGGGTACTTTACAACCTGGTTCCTGAAAAATAGGGTTGTCTGCTATTTATTGATCCTGTTTCAATAATGGCATGATGAGATGTAAGCTTTCTTCGGTCACATATGGTCCTATTGAATTAAAGCCGTTTATTCCGGCAGGTCTGTCGCCACTTGTGGTGCCCGGCAGCATTATAAGCGCGGCAGAAGGCCCCTATGGAAAAATAATGTTCCAGGAAATTAAGGCGGGACAGTTTACATTCTTTTATAATACCTATCGTATCCAGGAAGACCTGGCCCTCGATTTTTCCTCTGATGAGAAAGCCATTTTTTCGCACATCGCCCTCAGGGGCAATCTTCGGCACGACCTGAGTGGTATCGGCTCCCTGTACCTGAAAACCGGCCAGTTCAATTTCCTGCATTACCCTCACCTCCGGGGCACCACCTACCTGGAACGCAACAACGAATACCATACATTCAATACCTTTTACAGCCCCGCGCAGCTGCAGGAGCTGCTGCCTTTTTTCCCCTTCCTCGAATCCATGCTGCACAATATCACGGCAGGCGTTCACGGCGTGCTCTTTAAAAACAACGGCTGGATCAACGCCCAGATACGCGATCTCACCGAATACGCGCTCAAATGCCCTTTCGAGGCAGATCTGCGCCGCTTTTACTTCGACCTGAAAATGAAGGAATTCCTGATCCTCCTCCTGGTGCAGGAACAGAAAAGCCTGATTGCGCCCGACCGGATGACCAAAACCAATTTCGACTCCATCCAGGAATCCCGTCACATCATCGATACCCGCTATGATGCGCACATAACGCTCAGCGATATCGCCCGGCAGGTAGGCCTCAACGAGTTCAAGCTCAAATCGGGCTTCCGCCGCCTCTTCGGCATCGGCATGTTCGAATACCTGCTTCAAACCCGTATGCAAAAAGCCCGCACCCTCCTCCTCGAAACCCGCCTTCCTATCAAGGAAGTGGCCCGGCGTACAGGCTATACCAGCAAACAAAGCTTCCAGAACGCCTTCAAAAAATATTTCGACGAAACCCCCGGCTCTTTCCGGAGAGTATAGTTGACGGTTGACAGATGACGGTTGACAGGCTTTTGAGGCGTTGTCCGTGTCCGTTGTTCGTTAGCCGTGCTCCTAATCGAAGCAAATGCCGGCCAACATACAACAATCTTCGAAGCACGCGCCTGTCAACCGTCATCTGTCAACCGTCAACCATCAACTAACAACTGTCATCTGCCATTTCGAATACCTTTTTTAATTTTCGAATACCATTTCAACAGATTTCGCACCTTTTTGTATGGATTTCGCACCTTTTTTCTAAAAAAGTTACAGCATTTCGTCGCAACTTTACAGCAGCAACCTAATCACCTACTCCGCTACCCGGACAACACAGCATCACTGTTCTCAAAGCTCCGGTTAAAACGCACACAAGCCTTTACACAAAACTCCCTGCCACGGGCATCATTGCCTGCGGCGCACATATAACAGTTCTTTTTATAATGGTACCAGGTGTGACAGGTGGAAGAGGTGTTTAATTTAAACAGCACACAGGCTACAACCCCACAGCAGGCAATCGGCAATAATAATTAACAATATTGACCCGGCCAGTTCGCCTAATACGATTACGTATGCTGCAAACAGGGTAGCCTACAACAGTGCCGAACACCGCTCGCACCTGCCGATCATCTGGTACCTGGCTGGGCATCCGTTTAGATGACATTAACTTCAAACTAGCTTTGATAAGGGGTACCTGGAATCTATACCAGGTCATTTAGGGTTATACGGTGGTTAATACGATCCATTGTTCTGGTTAGTAGCATTTTTTTTAACCTTCGTATGCACATCAAAAAAAACATTATCGTAGAAATCATATGTGCCCTGTTCGTTATCCTGTTTATTTATACCGGGCTGAATAAATTGCTTGATTACGACACATTTACATTCCAGCTCGGCCGCTCACCCTACCTGCAAAATTTCAGCCGTCCTGTAGCCCTCCTGCTACCGCCCCTAGAGCTGCTGGTAGCCATTGCGCTGATTATAAAACGGACACGCCTGGCCGGTTTCTATGCGTCCTTCTTCCTGATGAGCCTTTTCTCCGGTTATGTAGCCATCATGCTCAGCCTAAGCTTTTACCTGCCATGCAGCTGCGGCGGCATCCTTCAAGCCTTATCCTGGCGGGAGCACCTTGTTTTCAACAGCCTTTTCACGCTCATGGCTGTTGGGGGTGCACTGCTGCAACACCGTATCCATATACGCAGCTACACACAATAATTGTATCCATCATAAAAAAAAACCCTTGTCATGAAACGATTGCAACTAAGCATACAGGTAATAGTGGCCCTGCTGGCCGTCGCCGTCACGCTGGCCGCCAAAGGCAATATTATAAAAAGCAGCGCATTACGCACCACCGACGACTGCTATATCAATCCCACCAATGCCACCGTGGGCGCCTGCGTAACACCTTCGCTGTTACGGAATACCGATATGTGCACCGAGCCCCCGCTGGCCTATTGCTGCTATACTTTTACGCCCTGCGGCACCAAAGTGCGGGTGTTTGAAATAATATTGTACCGCGGCGACTGATAATAACTCACTACGCCCCCTTACCCCTAACAACTCACCCCATGACCCATAAACCTTTGCTCATCATGGGCTTGCTCCTGCTATGCGCTGCCGGCCTGCTTTTTTTCCTGGTAGTAAGAAGCAACGGCCCCAACGATGAAAAAAATGGCTTTACCCGCCGCGGCCTGCACAGCCGTAAAGCCGTTTACCTGCATGAGCTGGCCGTAGGCGAAACCCTCTATAAAATTATCGGCAACACCGGCCGGCGCTTTTTCTTTACCGGTAAAGATCCCCGTATCCTTTATTCCGCCGATATGCAGCTGCACCGCCAGCCGGCCATCACTATCCCTTTTCCCCTTAGCAGCCAGGTAATGCTGGCCTACGACCTGCGGGTTGACTCTCCCTGCGTACACCTGTACGCCAATAATCTTTCCGCTATCCTGTCGTCCCGGCTCGATGATACCACCGTCCATCGCATCCCGCTGCCCACCCGCTTGTTTACCGCTATCGTACCCCTCTCCGCCCACAGCCTCGTGGCAAGGGCTTTCGACAGCGCGGGCGACCGGCAGGTATTAAAAAAAATAATCCGCGGCGTAAACAGCCCGGTACGTGAAACCGCCATCGTGGAAAGCACCGGCGACGCAGGGTTTTCGGCCGACGGCATGCTGCGCTACGACAGCAGCACCCACCGCCTGCTCTACACACAATTTTATCAAAACCGTTTTTTTTGCCTGGATACCAACCTTAACCTGCTCTATACCGCCAGAACAATCGATACCACCAACACAAATCCCGTACTTACCCGCACCTTCGCCCGGCAAAACAAAGGCAGCCTCATGCCTGCCGCACCCCTGCACATTATCAACCGCGCCTGTATTACTGATGGCCGTTATATCTATATCCTGTCTACCCTTAAGGCCGACAACGAAGATCCGGCCGATGTTGAAAAGAATGCGGTAGTGGATGTATATGCCCTTGGCGACGGCGCCTACCGGCGGAGCTTTTATATCCCAAACCTGCACCATGAAAAAGCGCAAAACCTGTTTATGGCCAACGGCCTGCTGCTGGTATCTTATACGAAGTATATAGGCGCCTTCCAGGTACCGCCGCCCTGACACCGCTTACCAGCCCGGGTTTTGCGCCATACCGGTTACCTGTATGATATCATCGGGAATAGGAAAAACATACCGGTAGCTACCGGGTTCCAGCCTGAACGTATCGCCACCCGCCACCCGGGTAATCGTTACCGCCGCCTCCATGGTATGGTTCAGCCTTCTTATATCCGTCCAGCGCAGGCCGCGCAAATACAGCTCTTTCCTGCGCTCCCGCAATACAATGGCCAGCACCTCCTTTGCATTGGCCACCGCCGGCGGCGCAAAATGCCCGGCCCTGTATCGTTTGCCGAGCAGCGTGATGAGGTCGCCCATCGCCCCGGCGCTATCGCCCCGGCGCGCCCGGCACTCAGCCCGGATAAGATATTGCTCATCCACCGCCAGCCCCGAAAACAACAGCTGCCCGCCGTAATAACTGCCTTTGAACTGGATGGCCTGCACACCGCAATTAAAAAAACAACCCCGCCGCAGGTCGGTGCTGTCATATAAAGCATACAGGCTCGAGTCGACCATGATATCCCCCAGTATATTGCCCCACTTTACCAGCGTGGCATGAAAAATCACCTCGCTGTTAAAACGTGGCACCGGGTAGGGCGTGGCGCTACTCATATCCAGCCCGTTATAATCCAGCAGGCTGTTTTGCAGGAGCAGGCAACTGTCGGCATACGCATAAGCGGAATCATATGCCTGCATCGCCAGGCATACCCTTGCCAGCATGGCCAGCGCCGCAGGCTTCGATGGGCGGGTTTTATACACTGGCGACAACGGCAACAACTGGCTGGCCATCCGCAAATCGGCCAATATCCTGTCGTAGGTCTGCCCAACGGTAGCGCGTACCGATGGTTCGTTTACGTCTGTCGTCAGTCGCAGCGGTATACCCGGCCGGTCTACCGTTAACGGCAATGTATAATCGGGCGCGAATACCTGCGCCAGCTCAAAAAAACTCCGCCCGCGCTGAAACAGGGCGGCCCCCTTCATCTCGTTCCACCATTGCCGGTCGCCGGCATTACCCGGTTTTATTTCTTCCAGCACCTCGAGCACCTGGTTGCAATAAGCCACCCGCCGGTAACTGGCATTCCAGTCGGGCGAGCTCACGACCGGCTTATCGTGTGTCCACGTATACGCATTGTGCTCCTGATCGCTTTCAAGCAGCCAGCCGGACGGCAACACGCCGTGCCCGTCGGAAGCCACCTCGGCAATGCCGCAGCTGTTGGCGTTCATCTCGCCCGTATTGTCCAGCAAGCCCTGGCAATCGCTGAGCGTAGACGGCACCGCCAGGTTTTTGTCTGTCTTTGCATCCAGCCAGTTTTTCTTACAACCATACTGCAATACAGCCAATACAAACACCCATGCATACCGGCGCGTGTTTCTTACAAGGCAGGTTCTCATACACTGATTTTTTTGGGTCCTCAGAAATCAATCACCACCCCCGCTGCAATACTGCGCGGGGCCGGAATAAGCCAGCTTCCATAATCAGGGTCTATGCCATATTTATTCGCCTTCCAGAGAATACAGATATTATTGATATATACATACAGCTGCACGCGCTGCGCCGGCAGCTTGCCCCGCGCCCGCGGGTTGATATCATAGCTCAGCCGCAGGTCACGCCAGCGTATGTGATCGGCTCTTTCCGACAATATATCGGAATAGAGGTATACCTGGTCCCGCGACCGGCCCGTTACTTCAGCCATCGAAGGCACATCGGTCACCGCTTCGTCGCCGGGCTTCTGCCAGCGCAGCAGGTAATCGCTGTGCCCGCCCCAGTTGTTGAGCAGGTTGAGGTAATTGATGGAGCTGCGGCGGAAATAGTAGCCGAGCTTATACGTT
>Ga0307508_10002328_pt1 | contig 20144 bp, 31 predicted proteins | sample 9_EM_MG_FD_203089 | JGI IMG/M metagenome (GOLD analysis project Ga0307508, IMG submission 203089) | Populus trichocarpa ectomycorrhiza microbial communities from riparian zone in the Pacific Northwest, United States - 9_EM | ecosystem: Host-associated > Plants > Roots > Unclassified | place...
CGGATTCATACCTCACTGAGTCGAATGCCACCGGTCGCCTTCGAGCTAACGCAGGCCTAACAACGATGTGTCCACTTTATCGGCACAAGTTCCCTGGCCTTCGGCCAGCCGCTTAAGTCAAACGTTAGCCGTCACCATGCTGATTCGCACCGCACTTCAGTCCGACTGCGCCGCCATCGCAGAGCTTCATGCCTCAAGCTGGAGGTCTGCATACAGAGGCGCACTCAGTGACGAATACCTCGCTGGCGATGTCGAGCAAGACAGGCGGCAGCTCTGGGAGTCTCGTTTAACCGAGCCCCCGAAGCACCAGCACGTGTACGTCGCGGCAGATGGCGATCGGTTGATCGGCTTTGCCTGCCTGTATGGGAACGAGAATGCCAAATTGGGCTCGTTCCTCAATAACATCCATGTATCCCAAGCGGCGCAGGGGCGAGGTATAGGTGCCTCACTTCTTCACGCTACAGCTGAGTTGTGCACACAGCTATACAGCGAAGTAGGTCTGTACCTTTCGGTGATCCAGTCCAACACAAAGGCTCAGGCCTTCTATACACGCTATGGAGCCAAGAACGTCGGAACCGCTGTCTGGCATGCACCGGGTGGTACCGATGCGCCTCTCCTTCGCTTCGCTTGGGAGAGTCCTCGCGCGCTCCAAGAGGCGACGGCTAACCCTTCCTTCAAGCGGACTGGCCTACGGCCAGCCGCTTAAGTCAAACGTTAGAGCGCTTTCCTCTTCGATCAGAAAGGTTCAAGAAGATCGTCGGCTTCTTTGCGGCAAGTACACGGGCGTAGCCGTTCGCCTGCCGCACCGTTCAAAGTTCTGGCATCCTTCGGCTGTAGTGGCGCGAGGCCTTCTCGCTTCGGCAACCATCGTGCCTTCGTTCCAAGTCTGTGCACATGGCCAAGAGCAAAGATGCAGCGCTTCTCGAAAGAGGTCTGCCGCTGAGAGCAGAATCAGTCTTCGTTCGAGCGAGCCCAACTTGAAATACAAGACCAAAGTCCAAAAGCACAAAGAGCACGAGTTCAGCACGGTGGTTGCCGCTCGGCTTCAACCTCACGAGCGCTCTAACCATTCCTTCAAGCGGACCCGCCTACGGCGGTCCGCTTAAGTCAAACGTTAGGCGTCGCAGTTCGCTCATCCGAAGATCGGTCGCTTCTCGATGCTCTTCATATCCGCCACTCGTCTAACCGCAGCGCGTCTCGCAGCCAGTTGTGTGCAGGGCCGCAAAGCTCGCTACGCCGAATGCACGGCAGCACATCGGAAGCGCCCTTGGTTCGTGCTCTGCGACCGCAGCAGCGCCGGCCAACGCCTTTCACGGCCGGTGCGTGCCCGTCCCGCCTCGCTGGCGGTCAGCGCACGCAGTTCTGCGTTTGAGCGGTTCAATCTTCCTGCTTGCGTCCACCGTGCCCGCACACCGTCGTGCACAATGAACCGCATGAATACATGGGCGCAAGGTTGCGGCTGTTCGGTGGCAGTTGGCTCGGGCTTGGCCAAGAATGGTTGTGGCACTGCAGCCCGTCCGACGCCTAACCAATCCTTCAAGCGGACCTGCCTCCGGCAGGCCGCTTAAGTCAAACGTTAGACCCCAGATGCGCTCTCTAGCTGTCATCGCCGCCTTCATCTCGGTCTCTGCATGCGCGCAGTCACGCTTCGCGTCCCTCGCTCTCATTGAAAACGGTGCCAGGCTGGAGATCCGCGACCGCTCAGGCTCGACCTGGCCCGCACCGAAGCAAGATGATCAAGTGGGATTCCAGTCCCCAAAAATCGCGCCTGGAAGTCGGTATGCTGGGTGGCTCGCACTTTTCCCGAACTGCTGCACGTCTTACCCCATCCCGCTGGCGCTGATAATCCTAGACTCGCAAGGACAACTACATGAGTTCAAGGGGAAGCAGGCAACCTTTGGTTGGTGTTTCGAGCGTGGCGGAACAGCGGTCGCATACAAGCGTGCGCTACTTCACGGAGCAACTTCGGAGCTGTTTGAGCTCCGCCGAATTCAGGACGGTGCATTGCTTCGAACCTTCAAAGTTCCGGTTGAAGTTTCTACTGGAGAGGCATCAATGCCTAAGTTGCCCAAGTGGGCCGCCTGTGCGGCGAAAGATACGGCCGGGGTCTAACCCTTCCTTCAAGCGGACGTGCCTTCGGCACGCCGCTTAAGTCAAACGTTAGGCGTCTATGGTCCCGTCGCTTTCGGTCATCGCTGAAAGTCCGGTCTATCGCGTATTCACGGAGTCCCTTGCCTCACAAAGCTCGCGCGTGGAGCGTTTCAGTCACCAACGCATCTTCTCGGCCGAGCGCCATGGCAAGCGGTTTGAACGCCTCGCGCCGGCGAGATCGCGAGCTTCGATCACGAAGTTCTGGTCTTTCAAGTTCCCGCCTTTGAGTACTTTGCATCGCTTCCAATCTCGCAGCGTTTGAAGCCACAATCGAGCATGCCCGCACGGTTCTGCATCAGCCCCTCTTCTTCGGCTGCGCAGCGCATCTGCCGTTCGTTGCGCACGCAAGGTCGGCGTGCATCCGTGCGTGTCCCGTCATCGAAGCAAGAGCGCGTCGGTTCTCATCCGACGCCTAACCCTTCCTTCAAGCGGACGTGCCTTCGGCACGCCGCTTAAGTCAAACGTTAGGCGTCGCAGTTCTCTCTTCCGAAGATCGGTTCGGTTCTCAGTGCCTTTCATATTCGCCACTCGTCTTTCAGCAGTGCGTCTCGCAGCCAGTTATGCAGGGCCGCAAAGTCCACTACGCCGGAAGCGCGGCATCACATCGAAAGCGTCTTGGTTCGTGCTCTGCAATCGCGGCAGCACCGTTCAACACCTTTCACGGCCGGCGCGGGCTGCCCGTCCCGCTTCGCTGGCGGTCAGCGCACGCAGTTCTGCAGTTGAGCGGTTCAATCTTCCTGCTTGCGTCTACCGTGGCCGCGCACCGTCGTGCACAATGAACCGCATGAATACATGGGCGCAAGGTTGCGGCTTTTCGGTGGCAGTTGGCTCGGGCCTGGCCAAGAATGGTTGCGGCACTGCAACCCGTCCGACGCCTAACCCTTCCTTCAAGCGGACCCGCCTACGGCGGTCCGCTTAAGTCAAACGTTAGGCGTCTACTCGTGAAGGTCGGGCCAGTTCAGTGCTTCGGAGGTTGAAGTCATGCGTTCAGTCGTGCCACCGTCACCCTCAGCTTGTCTTCCTCGGTTTGGTCCGCTGCCGCTCCAGCCTCGGCGTGGGCTGTCCGCCCTACGGCGGCCAGCGCACAGTGTCTTCAACTCCAGCGTCGCTTTCAATACACTCAGCTCTCGGGCGCCCTGCACTGCTCTTCTCAGAGTCGCAACGCCTAACCATTCCTTCAAGCGGACGCCTTACAGCGCCGCTTAAGTCAAACGTTAGAGCGCTTTCCTCTTCGATCAGAAAGGTTAAAGAAGATCGTCGGCTTCTTTGCGGCAAGTACACGGGCGTAGCCGTTCGCCTGCCGCATCGTTCAAAGTTCTGGCATCCTTCGGCTGTAGTGGCGCAAGGCCTTCTCGCTTCGGCAACCATCGTGCCTTCGTTCCAAGTCTGTGCACATGGCCAAGAGCAAAGATGCAGCGCTTCTCGAAAGCAGGTCTGCCGCTGAGAGCAGAATCAGTCTTCCGTTCGAGCGAGGCCAACTTGAAACACAAGACCAAATTCGAAGAACACAAAGAGCACGAGTTCGGCATGGTGGCTGCCAATCGGCGTCAACCCCACGAGCGCTCTAACCATTCCTTCAAGCGGACCTGCCTTCGGCAGTCCGCTTAAGTCAAACGTTAGGCATCTGTACTACGTCTACCGAATACCCGTCCAGCCGCAAGGCGCGCAATCGAGCCAAGCACGCAGCCAGGGTCTTGTACTTCTTAGCTCCGTATCGATCTCCGAACTGAGGCTCACCGTAGATGTCCTTCCGCCAGAAGTGGAAGAACTCGCCAGAGTGGTCACGGATCATGATGTCGATTTGCATGCTCTTTCTCTTCGCTCCCTATTCCATCGAGCGGACAGTCGCCGGAACCAACTCTAGGCTCTCCATTTCAATGGCTTTTTGCAGACCGTCAGTCGCACGTGCCAGCGCAATCGCACGCTTTGCCATCGGGCTTGCGAGCGGCAGATTTCTCCACCCAAAGCCGGTACCGCCTGAGCGGCGCACATCGACCTTGCGTTGCACCATGTGCGGCCGACCGTCGATTTCAGAGAAGTACACGAGGCACTCTCTGCCGTTCATTTCGATGTGTTTCGTGCTCATCGCCATTCCTTTGCTTCGTTCACCCTGCCTAACCCAACGGTGAAGGCGGACGCCCCTTCGGGGCGCCGCTTACCTTCACGTTAGGCCTACGAATTCAACCGATGTCGTCACTCAAGCGCTTTTGGAACAATACGAAGAATCTCCCCTTCGGTATTCGGCACCTTTGTCAGGGCAGCATGATCGCGGCACCTTTGCTCGCGCTTCTGCTGGTAGTCCCTATTGGCAGCTGGAACGTGAATGAACGCGACGTCCCCTACCAAGATTTGTGGGCTTCTGGCGCAGGTTCGGCATTCTTGGCCTTCACTTTGCTCGGAAGCGTTGGCTCTTGGGAAATGGCCGCGAGATCTCCTGCCACACGGTGGGCCTTCGTACTCATGCCCTCCCTACCGTTCCTCGTTGCAGCGCTTCATCCCGCGTCCTGGTTCACTCGAGAGGCACTCTCCACTGCGGCCTCACCTTTATCCGCTCTTGCTATCTCTGCGGCAATCTACGTATGCTTGTTCCATCTACCAAGCATGCGGCGTTACTTCCATCCGGTTCGGCCTGCAAGTGGTATCGCGCAGGCCTAACCCTTCCTTCAAGCGGACGTGCCTACGGCACGCCGCTTAAGTCAAACGTTAGCCATCACTAGAATTCTTCCGGAGCCACTCCTTTGCTCAATCGAGACATCAACTCACGCTTCGAAGACTGGCTCCTGAGCCCGAGTGAGACTCTGGATTTCGAGGTCAAGCAGTGGCTGGATATGACAGATGCCGAGTCGCATGGAATTGTGGCGAAGGCATTGATCGCACTTGAGAATCACGGTGGAGGATTTCTTCTCTTCGGCTACAAGGAAGACACCACAAAAAAGTTGATACCGGACCCGGCACGGCCGGCTTCGATGGAGCCTTATCTGACGGATGCGATGAACGCAATCCTGAAGAAGCGTGCCGAACCCTCCTTCCACGTTGAAGTGACGCTTCAGACCCACCCGGTGAGCAAGGAGAACTATCCTCTTGTTCGTGTAACGGGTAGATCGAAGGTACCGATCCGGTCGGACAGCGCAACCGTCGGCGGAAGCCTGAAGAACAACGTGTACTACGTCAGAGCGCCTGGACCCGAGAGCCGCAGCCCTCTCAACGCAGCCGAGTGGGATGCGCTTCTGAGGCGATCTCTACAAAACCAACGCGAAGAGATTGTTGGGTTGCTCCGCACGCTGCTTCCCCGTGCGCCGGAATTGTTGGGCGGTCCGCCTACTGACGAACAGCAGATCTTGCATTCTTTCGTACAGGCGTCCACTGCGCGATGGGAGACATTGAACGCCGGGCTACCCGCAGATCACCCTTCAAAGATAACGCGAGGATATTTCTCGTTCGCTGCACGAGTTCTTGGCACTAGCAAGAACGCTTCAGCCAAGGCGATCATTGAGGCAAATCAGTCCGCGCGGAAGTACACGGGATGGCCGACTTTTGTCACGCTCCATCAAGATCAAACCAAGCCAAGACTTGTAGACGGCTGCATCGAAGCGTGGCTGGCCCACATCAACTATCCAGATGTAGGGCATGCAGACTTCTGGAGAATCGACGCCAAAGGCAACTTCTTTCTGCTTCGTGGCTATCAAGAAGACTCTCTCGATCCCGCCAAGGGATTCGGAAAGCCAGGTGAATTGTTTGAGGCCACGCTTGCGGTTTGGCGGCTTGGCGAGTTCCTCTTGCGCGTCACTGACCTTGCTGAACTGATGTTCGAGCCAGGCTTTGAAGTGCTAGTGGAGTGCGAATGGACGGGATTGGCTGGTCGTCACCTGTTTGTTCACAACATGCGACGCTACATACCGAGCGGCTATGCGGCGACAGAACAGGCCGTAACGACGCGGGGTAAGTTCACCCAACAGGTAGTTCGAGAACTCTTGCCGGAAACGGTAAAGGCACTGACACATTCGATGTACGAACACTTTGACTTCTTCACTCCGCCTGACTCTTTCTATTCGGAGGAGCTCGGAGAAATGACGAAGAATCGCTTCTAAGAATACGCTGGCACTGTCACTGCGGCGATGGCTAACCCTTCCTTCAAGCGGACCTGCCTTCGGCAGGCCGCTTAAGTCAAACGTTAGGCATCGAGCACAAGACTGCATGAGCACCATCCATACCCGAGTCGCAACGCTCGCGGACCTCGATATCATCGCCTCACTGTTCGATGCCTATCGTCAGTTCTATGAGCAAGAACCTGACCTTGCTTTGGCCAAGAGCTTCATCCATGCTCGCCTTCAGAACGACGAATCCGTGATCCTGCTGGCTTCAAGCGAAACACATGAAGTCATCGGCTTTTGCCAGCTTTATCCAACCTTCTGCTCGGTCGAAGCAAAGCCGATCTACTCGCTCTACGATTTGTTCGTCAGTCCGGATGCAAGGCGCTCAGGCGCTGGTAAGGTTCTGCTGCAAGCTGCAGAGAAGCTTGCAGCGGCGCGTGGCAAGGCGAGAATGGACCTCACTACTGCGAGAACCAACAAGCCAGCCCAGGCCGCATACGAATCACTTGGTTGGGTCCGAGATGAAGTCTTCTACGCCTACAGCAAGTCCGTCGATGCCTAACCCTTCCTTCAAGCGGACATGCCTTCGGCATGCCGCTTAAGTCAAACGTTAGGCCGCATAGCATCACCAGAATCGACGAATGATTCAGATCTCATCCGGTAGAGGCGATCAGCTTCAAATTGAACTTCTTGAAGAGGTTGAGATGGCACAGTCCTCGGGTGACATTCGTCTCTCTGTTTCGGTGCGCTCAAGCCAATTCCAGGGTCAGGTCATCGTATGGGTCGCCAAGGAAGCAGCGGTATCGTTCTCTCGGGTCGCAATGAGCCTCAACGAGACCCTGCAGGGCTGCGCAGTTCTCGAGTCAATCTCTCCAGACGAACTACGCATCGAAGTTCTGGCCGCTTCACCACGTGGTTACCTAACGATTCGGGGAAGCCTCGGCTGCCGTGTTCTCGGGGAGGAGCAAAGACAATGGCACAAGCACGGCATCGTCTTCGGTTTTGAGTTCGAGCCAAGCCAGCTAGACGCTCTCGTACGTGAGCCCTGGGTTGCAAAAAATGCGGCCTAACCCTTCCTTCAAGCGGACCCGCCTTCGGCGGTCCGCTTAAGTCAAACGTTAGCCATCTTTGCAGCATCAACCCATGCCTTTCATCTTCAAGCTTCTCGTAGTCGCCGCAAGCATGTTCTGCACTCTTGTGTATGGTCAATCTGACAGCAAGGCACTCGCGGAAGCGCCCCTGAAATCTCGTGCCTTTTACTTCAAGGATGGCGGGACCAGTAGCTACTTATCCTTTGCCATTGGTGGGAACGCGCAACCGGATACGCTCATTTTCTTCTATGGCGGTTCCGGGTGCCGAAGCTGGCACTCGGTCATGCCGGGATACGTCAAAGGCATTGGCGTGGACGCCCGCATACTTGTTCTGAACAAACGCTTCGTTCCCGACGCGCCCAGTTCCTCTCGCACATGCAGTACCAAGTTCAACCGGGCGAACAATCCGGAACAATGGGCTTCCGACTATTCGGAGTTCATCACAGCTCAACTGGCCGCCACGATGCCAAGGCCGAGGAACGTGGTCTTAGTCGGGGTCTCGGAAGGTGCACTCGTTGCAGTCAAAGTAGCAAGACTTTTGCCTGAAATCACTCATGTCGCAATCATAGGAAGTGGCGCATGGTCTATGCGGACTTCACTCAGGGAACTCCACCTTCGGGGCGCGATACCGTTTAACGTTGACGACGAGTGGAAGAAGCTGGCACTCGACCACCGAAGCCTGCAGAAGCAATGGTTTGGGAATCCGTACCGCTGGTGGGCAGATGTCATGGACATCGAACCAGCGGCTGACTACCTGGCCTTGTCCGTTCCCGTCATCGTCGGGTTCGGGGACAAGGACGAAAGCGTACCCGTTGAGTCCGCACTTGCACTGAAGGCGGCGTTTGAAGCGGCTGGCAAGAACAATCTGAGCCTCGTTGTCTATCCGGGCGCTGACCATCGGCTAAGTGCAGGCGACGTTTCGTATCGACCCGCGTTCTTCTCTTCCCTGTCAGATCACCTTCGCTAGAAGATGGCTAACCCTTCCTTCAAGCGGACCTGCCTTCGGCAGGCCGCTTAAGTCAAACGTTAGGCGTTCAAATGAAGTCTTTCTCTCACTACGCAACTATCACGGCCCTCGCTATTGCCGCCGCAGTGGGCTCGTACCTCCTGGGCGTCAAAGTTGGTAAGAGTTACTCGAGTGAGCTTTTCGCGGATATCTTGGCTTCGGTACAAGCTGATCTTGCCCTGAACAAGGTGGTTCGGTTGCGTGAGCTTGAGAAAGACTTGTCGGTGGGCTGCTCGACAGAGGCTCTGGACAAGATCCGTATCGATATAGACAACCAGATGTATGTCCTCTCATCTTTGTACAAGGAGCACAAGAACAGTGGTGCGATGGCGAGCATCTCAAAGAGAGACCCCAGCTTGCCTGCACAGCTTGAGAACTTCAGTAGGAAGAACGGTGATTCTTGGACCGAACCCAAATGCGCAAAGTAGGGCAACCCGCATCCGGAACGCCTAACCCTTCCTTCAAGCGGACCCGCCTACGGCGGTCCGCTTAAGTCAAACGTTAGGCGGCACGAAGTCCCACACAACGACGAGGCCATGTTGCGGGCTCCGAGGCGTCGGATATGATCCGTGCCGTTGGGAAGCAAGAAATCGATCACATCGGTCATTCTTGGCCGGCTCCCCTCGCGAGAAGTTCGGTTTCTCGCGGCACACGAATAACGCTGCCAGATGCTGCTAAGTCCATACTTGGCGCAACCCTGACTCCGGAAGTCGATCAACGCCGCAATGGCGGCCTCTTCCAAACTTTGGAGTCACGTATGAGTACCAAGCGCCTTACCACTATCGGTTCGTTCGCCATCTTTGGCACAGCTCGCTACTGCCAACGGTATGGCTGGCTCGCAGCAATGCGAGTCGAGCACTTGCCAACGCAGAGCATTCTCCATTCGACACCAGTCGCACAAAGCTGTCTTCCGAACCGACGCGCTGTGCTTCAATGGGCACTCGAACACGGGAGCATCTGGCTAAGTGGAAATATGCCTCTGGAGCGAAGCGATTCTTCAAGTTTCCCACTTCGAAGAAGTGCCGCCTAACCCTTCCTTCAAGCGGACTGGCCTACGGCCAGCCGCTTAAGTCAAACGTTAGGCCGCACAGAAAGCTTCACATGAAGGCAGATCTGCCGTTCGCTACGCTGCTCGCGCTATCGCGCCAAGCACAGGCTGCCGCAGGCGCTTCGAGTTCTGCGTATCGAACGAAGGTCGTAGCCAAGGTCGGCGTGGGCTGTCCGTCCTTCGGCGGCCAGCGCACGGTCGAATCGGCTCGAAGGCAAGAAGAAGCTGCGCAGCGCCCTTGCGATCGTCTACTGCGTTCCATAGAAGCACAGAAATTCGAGCCAGTTTCGTCGCATCAACTCCGCAGGTCTGGTGCCCTGTCACCGCGCCAAGCGCCAAGATCAGCACAAGGCTCAGTCCGGCAGCTTGCACACCCAGCGTTGGTATGCTTCGCCGTTCAAATGCAAGGCAAGGCTGCGGCTCCGCGAGCGCGGCCTAACCATTCCTTCAAGCGGACCCGCCTACGGCGGTCCGCTTAAGTCAAACGTTAGGCGTCTATGGTCCGGTCGCTTCCGGTCATCGCTGAAAGTTCGGGCCATCGCGCTTTCACAAAGTCACTTTGCCTCACAAAGCTCGCGCGTGGAGTGTTTCAGTCGCCAACGCATCTTCTCGGCGAGGCGCACATGGCAAGCGGTATGAACGCTTCGCGCCGGCGAGATCGAGAGCTTCGATCACGAAGTTTTGGTCTTTCAGAGCGTCGACCTTTGAGCACTTCAGGCGGCTTCCAATCCCGCAGCGTTTGAAGCCACAATCAAGCATGCTCGAACGGTTCTGCCTCAGTCCCTTTGCTTCAGCTGCGCAGCTGTTCGTCGCTCGTTGGGCACGCAAGGTCTGCGCACGTTCCAGCGTTCCCTGCCATCGAAGCAAGATCAGGTCGGTTCTCAGCAGCCGCCTAACCCTTCCTTCAAGCGGACCCGCCTACGGCGGTCCGCTTAAGTCAAACGTTAGGCGTCTATGGTCTCGTCGCGCTCGGTCATCGCGGAAAGTTCGGGCTATCGCGCTTTCACGAAATCGCTTGCCTCACAAAGCTCGCGCGTGGAGCGTTTCAGTCGCCAACGCATCTTCTCGGCCAGGCATCAATGGCAGGCGGTCTGAACGCTTCGCGCCAGCGAGATCGAGATCGAGAGCTTCAATCACGAAGTTTGGGTCTTTCAGAGCGCCGACCTTTGAGCACTTCAGGCGGCTTCCAATCTCACGGCGTTTGAAGCCACAATCGAGCATGTCCGAACGGTTCTGCACGAGTCCCTTTGCTTCGGTTGCGCAGCGCGTCTGCCTTTCGTTGGGCACGCGAGGTCGGTGTGCATCCTCGCGTGTCTCGCCATCGAAGCAAGAGCAGGTCGGTTCTCATCAGCCGCCTAACCATTCCTTCAAGCGGACGCGCCTTCGGCACGCCGCTTAAGTCAAACGTTAGGCGTCTATGGTCTCGTCGCGCCCGATCATCACTGAAAATTCGGGCCATCGCGCTTTCACAAGGTCACTTGCCTCACAAAGCTCGCGCGTGGCGCGTTTCAATCGCCAACGCATCTTCTCGGCCTGGCATCCATGGCAAGCGGCCTGAAACGCTTCGCGCCGGCAAGATGGCCAGCTTCGGTCACGCAGGTTTGGCCGTTCAGGCACCGGTCTTTGAGCACTTCATGCGGCTTCCAGTCCCGCAACGTTTGAAGCCACAATCGAGCATGTTCGAACGTTTCTGCACGAGTCCCTTAGCTTCGGTTGCGCAGCGCGTCTGCCGTTCGTTGCGCACGCGAGGTTGGCGTGCATCCTCGCGTGTCTCGTCATCGAAGCAAGAGCAGGTCGGTTCTTATCAGCCGCCTAACCCTTCCTTCAAGCGGACCTGCCTTCGGCAGGCCGCTTAAGTCAAACGTTAGGCGGCACAGAAGATGCAGTTCGGTCCTCGACTGATGCGAAGAGTGCCTCCCTTCGGGCCGCCCGAAGAAGAGATGAATGCTTTACGACGGGTACTTTCCTCGTGTCCAGGTGTAGCGCGCGTCCTATCAATAGCGCCACACCACAAGGGAGGCTACGTCGCCGTCTTTGATTTCGAGCGTCAGCATCTGGACGGATACATTGAACACTTGGAAAGCCGTGGGTGGATGAACGTCTTTTAGCGTTGGGTGCTTGGGAACGACGCCGCACCTACTCGAACTACTTGCAAGCTCTTGTGCGATACCTTTACACGTTCAATTGACTATGAAATATCAACGCATAGAGTTTTCGTGGCGCGCGGCCTTCATTGGCCTGTATCTCACTCCAGAGCGAGACAAGCTTTGGGTGACCATCTTCCCCTTCTTCCCGTTTTACTTTAAGAAGGTCTAGGTGAGTAGCAGCGAGTGCCGCCTAACCCTTCCTTCAAGCGGACGTGCCTACGGCACGCCGCTTAAGTCAAACGTTAGGCGTCTATGGTCTCGTCGCACTCGGTCATCGCTGAAAGTTCGGTCTATCGCGTGTTCAGAGAGTCCCTTTCCTCACAAAGCTCGCGCGTGGAGCGTTTCAGTCACCAACTCGCCTTCTCAGCCAAACGCCATGGCAAGCGGTCTGAACGCTTCGCGCTAGCAAGGTGGCTTGGTTCGGTCACGAAGTGTTGGCCTTTCAAGCGGCGGCCTTTGAGCACTTCACGTCGCTTCCAGTCTCGCAGCGTTTGAAGCCACAATCGAGCATGCCCGAACGGTTCTGCACCAGTCCCTTTGCTTCAGTTGCGCAGCGCGTCTACCACTCGTTGAGCACGCAAGGTCGGCGTACATCTGTGCGTGTCCCGTCATCGAAGCAAGAGCGTGTCGGTTCTCGTCCGACGCCTAACCCTTCCTTCAAGCGGACGTGCCTTCGGCACGCCGCTTAAGTCAAACGTTAGGCCTCACGTTTCCGCCCATGAAACCAATTACTGCCTTCCTCGCAGCGCTTCTCCTAGCAACGAATGGTGCTTGGTTGTACCGCGCGTTCGATCACGGGGTTACTGAGAGCTATCGTGTGCAGGAGCGATATGAGAATGCAAACCGCCTCATCGTCGCATCCACCCTTGCAGCAGAGAGCGTGCGCGGGAGGCCGAAAACAGAGGTTGAAGCCCTGCTGCGCAAGCTCTTCCCGACTGAGCAGCCATTCGAGAAGGGAGGATCGCTGCAGACCGTTTGGATCTCCATGCCACTCAAACCGGACGGTAGCGTCGGCGGTGTGGCCATCGATCCGGGCACAAGGAAAGAGGCCGCGCTCACGCATGCCGCTGTCGTCAGCAATGAAATCTTCTATCCCTCGGCTTCTAGTGGCGGCTCACAGCGGTGAGGCCTAACCATTCCTTCAAGCGGACGTGCCTTCGGCACGCCGCTTAAGTCAAACGTTAGGCGTCGGCATGCATCTATCATCCCACTCATCATGACCACACGAACCGCTTCATGTAGCTGCGGGCAACTCACAGCGACAACGACCGAAGACCCAGTTCGAGTCTCGGTTTGCCACTGCCTTGCATGTCAACGTCGAACTGGTAGCGTATTTGGAGATCAGGCGCGGTTCCGTAGGGAAAGCGTCGATATCAAAGGCCAGTCGAAGCAATACGTGCGTGTGGGCGATGAGGGCAGCAAGATCACTTTCAACTTCTGTCCTTCCTGCGGTGCAACCGTGCACTACGCAATCGGAGAAGAATACGTTGCCATTCCAGTTGGTACATTCGCGGAGCCAGGCTTTCCGGCGCCTTCGTTCTCAGTCTATGAAGAACGCAAGCATGCCTGGGTGGTCATGCCGGAAGACATCGAGCACATGGCGTAGTGAACAGCCCGACGCCTAACCCTTCCTTCAAGCGGACGTGCCTTCGGCACGCCGCTTAAGTCAAACGTTAGACGCCAGAACCGTGCCTTCGAGAGCTCAAGCCGTTTCAATCAATGGCACTCGTGCATTCGATATGTCCCCCTTGATCGTCACATGAAGAAGCGAACTGGAATTGATCGTGCCGTAGCTCAAGTAGCGAGCGTCGACTTGCATGGAATGCCGACCAAGGCACTTCTGGCGAGGCTCGCCCGCCTCCGCACATGTGAAGAGTCTTTGGCCGCGTCTGATCTTTCTCCTGGCGAGGTAGAGCACGTCGCTGGAATTCTCTTCAAGTCGAGTCCCGAATGGCTGAAGGCGTTTGCCGAGATTAAGGAGGCACTCGCCACTCGAGAACACTTACCGCGATCTACTGCAAAGTTTCGCAGTAAAGAACCAAAATAGCGTGGAGCGGCAATCGTTCATCGGCATCCCAACGCCCGCACAACCGCGCGTTCCAAAGAGCCGAATTGCAAGCCATTGGCGAGTGCTGCAAACTGGCGCCTAACCATTCCTTCAAGCGGACCTGCCTTCGGCAGGCCGCTTAAGTCAAACGTTAGGCGTCGCAGTCACCATGTTCAACGAACCAATATTAGCTTCGCGAGACGTTGTAGCTTGCTTTGCAAAGCTCGCCTGCTCGCGCCCTACTCTTGCCTGGTCACCGCACTGCCAATCGTGGTCGGCGCGGGCTGTCCGTCCCGCTTCGCTGGCGGCCAGCGCACGCCAGTCTTCCTTTCGTCAGCCTCAGATCAAGACCGGGCGCGTTACTCAGCCAGACCTGAGCCCTTCACGCTTGCAGAATCTCAGGCTTCCGTCGCGAAGTATTGGCCGTCCAAGCCAATCACTGAGTACTTCACGCGGCTTCCAGTCTCGCAGCGTTTGAGGCCACAATGCTTCGTCATGCAAACGCGTTCAACCATCAAGGCTCCTGTCATCACCCTCGCCGCGCTGGCCATGGTCGCTCGTTTGCAGCCTTGGCGCCCACGCACCGGAGTCTCGAAATTTAAGGTAAAGAGACAGGTGGTCCAGACGCCTAACCCTTCCTTCAAGCGGACGTGCCTTCGGCACGCCGCTTAAGTCAAACGTTAGGCCTCACAAATGCATCTGGCAGATCGTCACTATTACCGCGAGCTCACACGGAAGAGCCGCAACTACGCCGTTCGAATGGACAAGAAGCAATGGTGCGATTTGCACCACGATCACTTCGACTGGGACGGCAAGGGCAATACAGACAGAACTCATCACGTTCGACACCTCAACGCACTGCTTCGAGCGCTCCGCAGAGCTCGAACTGAACTTGAAAGCTATGGTCACCCATACCAACTATTCGCATACGTGGATCTAAAGAACTCTGCGGACGACGCCTTGTACGTCCACACGCCAAATCCGAACGGAACTGAGTTCCCCAATCCAATAGATGACGTTTCTGTACTCGTGCAGGCTCCACCAATACTCGCTGCAAGAGTTGACTCAAAGCACTACGAGGTTCGTCGCCACGGCCGTGAAAGCAGCTCAATCTACTATGTCGTTCCCAGGGCCAGCAGTGAGGCCTAACCCTTCCTTCAAGCGGACGTGCCTTCGGCACGCCGCTTAAGTCAAACGTTAGACATCAAGAAGCCTTACCCCATGCCAAACAAGCCGAAGAAGTGGATTGCAGCGCTACTAGGTCTCGTCTCCCCACCAGTCGGCATGATGTATGTCGCCCATGCCAAACTGGCTTTGGCCTATCTTTCTCTCGCCATCGTTTTGGGTGTTCTCGGCATCCTGTCATCGACATGGAAGGCTGCAGCAGACTACATATCGCTGCTGCTGGCAGTCGTAGGCGCCTCCCACGCGTACCTTCTTGCGAAGAGGTATCCCGATGAGAAACCTCGCCCCGCGTACAGTCGCTGGTACGGAATCCTTGGAGCCGTTGCTTGCTTGGTAGTCCTAGCAGTTGTCACTCGCACCTTCTTCTTCGAGCCGTTTCGTTCTCCCTCAGCGTCCATGCTGCCCACCATTCCAGTGAGGGCCGGCCTACTCGTTCAGAAGTGGGGCTACGGGAACTATGGCACCTATGGCCGCAGCCTCTTGCATATGCCGATCTCCTCACCCCTCACACGAGGCGAGCTGATCGTCTTTGAATTCCCTTCGGACAGATCCGTAAGCTATGTGAAGCGTCTTGTCGGCCTTCCAGGTGACAAGATCACATACCGGGAGAAGCACCTTTTCGTCAATGGAAATGCGATCCCACTTCGTCCCAACGGGGACTACTTCGATCCCGATTCAGTCAGATACATCCCACGCTTCGTCGAGTCTCTATCGGGCAACGAGTACTCAGTGCTTATAGAAAAGGGACCGGGCGTTCTCCCGCCCGGTGTCCCTCGGTTCCCTTTCGCCGAAAAATGCACCTATACCGCAGAGGAAATGGCTTGCGAAGTTCCAATTGGACATTTTTTCACAGTTGGGGACAACCGCGACAACAGCAACGACAGCCGAATGTGGGGTTTCGTACCTGCAGATCACGTAGTCGGAAAAGTCGTGTTTGTGGGATCCTAGTCACGAGGGAGAGGTGATGTCTAACCCTTCCTTCAAGCGGACCCGCCTACGGCGGTCCGCTTAAGTCAAACGTTAGGCGTCTCGGGAGTACATTCTGCGAATGAAGCTTCTCGTCTCCATTCTCTTCTCGGTGGTGCTCACGGTCATGCCGGCCAGTGGCGCAGAGATATCGTCAGTACTGGCTCAACCTATCTTTGGGCAGTACTACTCCTGTGCGGAGCACTGGCAAGGAAACCTGAAGGGTCTCGGCGATGAGTTGGGAACCGACTGCTCGATACAAGAGGTCACCGAGGTCAACGGCAGAAGCTGGATGAGGTCCTACATCGGCGATGGCCGAAGGAACGCGGATTGGTATGGGTGGCACAAAGATGTTCTCTCTCCATGCACTTGTGAGGTGGCCAAGATCAACGAGAACCCCGTTGTCAATCGACCGGGCGTTCTGGGCAAGCCCCCCGCGTCGTTCATCGCGCTGAAGCGAGACGATGGCGTCTTCTTTCTTCTTGCTCATGTCGTCAACTTCAGAGTGAAGCCGGGCGACAAAGTTGAGAGTGGTCAGGTCATAGCTCAGGTCGGAAACAATGGCTACTCGCGTCAGCCTCATATCCACATCGGCGCCTGGAGAGGCGATGAGCCGCTGCAAATTCGGTTCGATCAGGCTGCCATGGGAAGGCTGCTCGAGCGGTGAAGCTGCCGACGCCTAACCCTTCCTTCAAGCGGACATGCCTACGGCATGCCGCTTAAGTCAAACGTTAGGCGTCGTATGTCACGGAGATGCAGGTGAACGCTGTGCTTTCGCTTCTGGTCTCCAACTGGCTGTGGCTAGTCCTTGCCGGTATCGTTGCGTGGAATGCATCGCTGCTTCTTCCGCGGGCGCGACCTACGACGGTCGCTTCGGTCGGGTTGCGTGTTCTCTCCCGTCTACTGATCTCAGTCCCAATTGCCTTGGGGGTCGGTATTCCTCTCGGTCTCTTTCTTGGCTTTGTTGGTGGAGGTGTTGGTGCTCTACTTGTTGCGCTTCTCTTGGCAATTGCTGGTCTGCTCTGGGCTTTGTCCCCGCTCGTCATGTGGAGCTTTGAGCGCTCACGCCGCGAGAGCGGCTCCGAAAACAACTAGCCGCGACTCGGGCCACCTCTCTCTTCTTTCGTCTGCTGCGCCACCGCACCCTCGTGCACAATGAACCGCATGAGAGCCCGGGCGCAGAGTTTCGGATCGCCAGCCTCGGCGGCTTCCACAGCTCCGTCACAGGAAGGTCGTGGCAGTGTCGCTGGTCCGACGCCTAACCCTTCCTTCAAGCGGACCTGCCTTCGGCAGTCCGCTTAAGTCAAACGTTAGGCCGCACAAGATATGCCGTATCAAGTCGTAGCAGTGCACAGGAACCGAACTCACTCGTTCTCAAAATCCGCAGTCCTGAGCGTGGAACTTGTGGCGGGTCACGGCGTGCGAGACGACGCGCACTTTGGCGTAACGGTCAAGCATAGGTCGAGAGTGGCCAAAGATCCCACGCAGCCGAACCTACGGCAAGTCCATCTCCTCCACGAGGAGCTATTCGCCGAGGTTGCAGAGCATGGTCTGCAGGTTCTGCCTGGCCATATGGGCGAGAACATCACCACACGAGGAATCAAGCTCCTCGCTCTGAGCACAGGCACAAGGCTCAAGATCGGCACTCACGCCATCGTCAAGATCACAGGCCTGCGCAATCCGTGCGCCCAGATAGAAAACTTCCAGCCCGGCCTTCTTTCAGCCGTATTGGGCCGCGCCACTGATGGCTCACTCATCCGCAAGGCTGGAGTGATGGCAATCGTTCTTGAAGGTGGGGTCGTTCACGCCACCGATACTGTCGAGGTCATGTATGAACCCCGCGATTTCAAGGCCCTTCTGCCGGTATAGAGTGCGGCCTAACCCTTCCTTCAAGCGGACCTGCCTTCGGCAGTCCGCTTAAGTCAAACGTTAGGCGTCTATGGTCTCGTCGCAATCGATCATTGCTAAAGGCTTTGGCCATCGCGCTTTCACAGGTCCCTTGCCTCACAAATCCAGCGCGTGGAGAGTCTCAGTCACCAACGCATCTTCTTGGCCGAGCGCCATGGCAAGCTGTCTGAACGCTTCGCGCCGTTGAGATCGCGAGCTTCGATCAGAAGTTCTTGTCTTTCCAGTCCCGACCTTTGAGCACCGCGTCCAGTCTCGTAGCGTTTGAGGTCAAAATCGAGCATGTTCGAACGGTTCTGCACGAGTCCAATTGCTTCGGTTGCGCAGCGCGTCTGCCGTTCGTTGGGCACGCAGGGTCGGCGTGCATCCGTGCGTGTCCCGCCATCGAAGCAAGAGTGCGTCAGTTCTCGGCAGACGCCTAACCCTTCCTTCAAGCGGACTGGCCTACGGCCAGCCGCTTAAGTCAAACGTTAGAGCGCATGAGCAAGTACGAAGAACCCTCTCATTCGAGCGAACTGTCAAATCTCCCTGCGTGGGATAGAAACATTTGGCTTTCTCGTGCGTACCTCGAAGCGGGTCAATGCCTTAGCGACAGCATGCTCGAAGGGGATTTCACTTCTCAATACTCCTCAAGCCGCGTCATATTGCATCTCGTGCGGCAAGGCATCGAGCTCTTCCTGAAAGGTGCAGTCCAAGCGGCAGGAGGAACGGCAGAAAACTTAGGGCACAACCTCGATTCACTGTATGTGGAGTATCGGCGTCACCACCCTGATCTTGCCTATCACTTTGAAATTCCGAAGACCTACCAAGTCGATCTGAATCTCGACTTGTTCCCTGAATCGGCAAATCAGTTTCACCGCACGCTTGACCAACGTCATCGCTACGCAACTGACAAGACTGGAAAGACATTCGCCACGCCTGAAGTTTTTGATCCGGTAGCAACGAGAGATGAGATCGATGAGCTGCGTCGTGTACTCGGTATCATTGAGTGGGTTGAGCTACGACCAAGTCTGCAGGCCAAGAATGCGCCCTAACCCTTCCTTCAAGCGGACCTGCCTACGGCAGGCCGCTTAAGTCAAACGTTAGGCGTCACACTTGCGTGTTTGTTTGTTGGGAGAAGTCATGAGTTCGCGACCTCCATTCATCGTCTCCACCAGCGAACTGCCGGAACGTAGTCACGTCTATCCACAGAGCGAGGAGAAGATGGGCCCTGTGCGTAGCGTAGGCAGCGCCGCGGGACTGGTCCGCCTTGGTATCAACCTCCAGCGCCTGCCGCCCGGCAGGCGCTCCTCCTGGCCCCATGCGGAATCGGATGAAGAAGAATTCGTCTACGTCATCGAAGGCGAAGTCGACGCCTGGATCGATGGAGAAGTTCATCGCATACGGGCGGGCGACTTTGCGGCATTCCCGGCCGGAACTGGAATCAGTCACTGCTTCATCAACAACACTGAAAAAGAGGCACTGCTCCTGGTTGGCGGCGAAGCTGCAAAGCCAAGTAATCGCATTGTCTATCCCCTGAATCCATCGCGTCGCGTGGATCTCAAGGAAGCCGATTGGTGGGACGACGCGCCGCCGAGAGAGCTCGGAAGCCATGACGGTCTTCCGGATCAACTGCGCGGTTCCAAGCGCTCGAGCAATGCCGCCTAACCCTTCCTTCAAGCGGACCGGCCTACGGCCGGCCGCTTAAGTCAAACGTTAGGCATCATGAGCACCATATATCGAGCGTCGGGAAGTGAGACCGACTCGTGGGTTCGCGAGTACCTACAACCGCGCTTTCCGGAACTGGTGAAGCCATTCCTTGATGCGCTTGATCTCTGCAGAAGAGCGCATTCCAGCGGTGCTCTGACCGCAATGGACGCGCAAAAACTGCTTGCGCATGCGAGATCAACGCGCACGCCGCTCGGAGAGAATGCCGCTGCGTTTCTCGGCGAACTGTGCGATAGCCAATCGGCTGCGTGCGAGGTGGTCCGCACGCTTGCCTCAAGCAGCCGCGTTCACGAACGCGTCAACGCCCTTGTTGCGTTGGACTCGTGTCAAGCTGGCGAGCTTCACGTCGAGATACTTGCTTCAGCACTAGCCGACCGAAGTGCACGCGTCAGAGCGTTGGCTGCCGACAAGGTCGTAGGGCACGGAGTGAAGTCACTCATCGCCGAACTTGACTCTGCCATCGCGAGAGAGAAGGACTCGAAGCTACGAGCAGAACTTACAACCAACCGAGCACTGCTAGCGTACGGCTACGATGTCCGACACGAAGGCGAATTCGTCTACGTGACCTGCAGGCCGCCGCGCTGGTCGAGTACCTTCAAGCGCTTCTCGCTCGCGGAGTTCGAAAATGAAGGGAACGAGTGGATCGCTGCCCACAAGGTCAACGCAGAATGATGCCTAACCCTTCCTTCAAGCGGACGTGCCTCCGGCACGCCGCTTAAGTCAAACGTTAGGCAACACGAGTTCCGCCCATGAGATTCGGCATCTACGTGCACGAAACAGGTTCAACCTGGCTTGACCAA
>Ga0307508_10002329_pt1 | contig 20137 bp, 18 predicted proteins | sample 9_EM_MG_FD_203089 | JGI IMG/M metagenome (GOLD analysis project Ga0307508, IMG submission 203089) | Populus trichocarpa ectomycorrhiza microbial communities from riparian zone in the Pacific Northwest, United States - 9_EM | ecosystem: Host-associated > Plants > Roots > Unclassified | place...
CGACGCGGACCGCGCGCGCGTTGTCCTTCGTGTGCACCCATTCCTCGTGCATCCGGCTCACCAGGAAGACCTGGTAGTCCATCGACAGGCCGAAGAGGAGCGAGAGCATGATGACCGGGAGGAAGGCGGTGATCGGGCCCTCCTTTCCGATGCCGAGGAGTTCCGTGCCCCAGCCCCACTGGAAGATCGCGACGAGGACGCCGAAGGACGCGGCCGCCGCGATCAGGTTCATCAGGGCCGCCGTCAGCGGGACCACCAGCGAGCGGAAGGCGATGAGCAGGAGCAGGAAGCCCAGCGAGATGATCGCCACGATGAAGTAGGGCAGGCGCTCGCCCGTCACGGACGCGAAGTCCTTGAAGACGGCCGTGACGCCGCCGACATGGGCCTCGGTGCCCGAGGCGGGGATCACGTCGTCGCGCAGGCGGTCGATGAGCTGGTCGGTCGCCTCGGACTGCGGTGACGTGGTCGGGACCACCTGGATCACTGTGATGCCGTTCGCGGGCGGGGCGGCGGCGACCCGCGCCACGCCTTCCGTCGACTTGATGCCGGCCACGAGCCCTTGGGTGTCGCCCTCCGCGACAACCACCTGAAGCGGGCCGTTGAAGCCGGGGCCGAAGCCTTCGGCCAGGAGGTCGTACGCCTGTCGGGTCGTCGTGGACTCCTGGTGGTTGCCCTGGTCGGTGGCGCCGAGCCGGATCGACAGGACCGGCAGGGCCAGGATCAGCATCACCAGGAGGGCCAGCGCGGCGACCGAGCGCGGGCGCCTTTGGACGTACGACGACCAGCGCGCCGCGAGCCCGCTCGTGTGCTCCGGTTCCGGTCCCGCCGCGGCGAGCCTGCGCCGCTGGCGGCGGCTGAGGACGCGCATGCCGAGCAGTCCGAGGAGCGCGGGCAGCAGGGTGGTCGCGGCCAGCACGCTCAGGACGACGGTCAGCGAGGTCGCGATGACCACGCCGTCCAGGAAGCGCATGTTCATCACCAGCATTCCGGCGAGCGCGATGCACACCGTGCCGCCCGCGAACAGAACCGCGCGACCTGAGGTGTTGAGGGCCGTGACGGCCGACTCCTCGGGCTTCATGCCGCGCAGGATGCCCTTCCGGTGCCGGGTCACGATGAACAGGGCGTAGTCGATGCCGACGCCGAGTCCGATCAACGAGCCGAGCAGCGGGGCGACTTCGGGCACGTCGGTGACATGGCTGAGCAGCGAGGTCGCCATCAGGCCGGTGCCGAGGGCCGCGACGGCCACCACGAGGGGCAGCAGCATCGCGAAGAGCGAGCCGAAGGCCAGGAAGAGCACGACCGCCGCGGCGAGGATGCCGACCATCTCGGCGATGCCGGTCGGCGGCTCCTGGGTCCGGGTGATCGCCTGACCACCCAGCTCGACCTGGAGTCCGCTCTGCTCGGCGGCCTGTGCCGTGTCGACGACGTCCTCGACCAGCGCCTTGGGCACGGCGTTGGCCTGGTCGGTGAAGGTGACCTGGGCGTACGCGATCCGCCCGTTCTCGCTGATCTGCGCCGCGCCGTCCGCCGTGTACGGGCCGGTGACCTCGCCGACCCCCTTCATCGCCCCGATCTCCTTCAGCGCGGGCTCGATCCGGGACCGTACGGACTCGTCCCGGACCGAGCCCTCGTCGACCTTCCACACCACCGTGTCGGTGTCGCCCGAGCTCTGCGGGAAGGCCTTCTCCATCAGGTCGTACGCGCGTGTGGAGTCCGTGTTCGGGAGGGAGAAGGTGTTCGCGTAGTCCGTGCCCGCGGCGGAACCCGCGAAGCCCAGACCGAACACGGTCCCCACCCACAGCAACAGGACCACCAGCCGGTGCCGATAGCACCACCGTGCCAATGCCGCCACGCTCAACACTCCCCAGTCGGTCGTCGGTTGGTCCCCCAGGTCCTGGGCAACAGGATCGGCGGCGGCACGCGCGCGTGGACATGAGAGGCCCATGACTCTCAAGGAACTCCAAAGCACGAACCGGCCCGACTGTCAGTGGGCCCGCCGATACTGGGGGCATGACGACGAATCCGGGCACCGTGCTGGTGGTGGAGGACGAGGAGAGCATCGCCGACGTCCTCACCATCGCCCTGCGCTACCACCGGTTCGAGGTGATGGTCGCGGGCACCGTCCGCGAGGCGCTCGCGCTCGTCGAGCGCACCCGCCCCGACGCCGCCCTGCTCGACGTCATGCTGCCCGACGGCGACGGCCGCGCCCTGGGCCGCGAACTGCGCGAGCGGCGGCCCGACCTGGCCGTGGTCTTCCTCACCGCGCGCGACTCCCCCGCCGAGGTCGTCGGCGCCCTCGGCTTCGGCGACGACTACATCACCAAGCCGTTCAACATCGACGAGGTCGTCGCGAGGATCACCGCCGTGCTGCGCCGCACCCGCCCGGCCGACGTCCTGCCGCAGCGCCCGCCGCTCAGATACGGCGACCTGGAGCTGGACGAGACGACGTACTCGGTGCACCGCGACGGCCGTACGGTCCAGCTCACCCCCACCGAGTACGCCCTGCTGCGCTTCCTGGTGCGCAACGGCGGCCGGATCGTGCCCAAGGAGCAACTCCTGCGCCATGTCTGGCAGTACGAGCACACCCCGCCCGAGTCGACCGTCGTCGAGACCTACATCAGCTATCTGCGGCGCAAGCTGGACGCGCTGGGAGCGCCGGTGATCACCACCCGGCGGGGTGTCGGATACGGGCTCGCATGAAGTTCCGCGGCCGGCACGGCATCCACTCGCTGCGCGGCAAGCTGACGCTGGCCAATGTCGTGCTGCTCGCGATCGGCATCGCCGCGGCGACCGCGGTGAGCGTGATGGGCATGCGGTACTACCTGCTCGACCAGATCGACAGCGAACTCGTCAAGACCCGGGACTCCCTGGGCGGTTCGCAGCTCACCCTGCGGCAGATCGACTCGCTGAGCATGCTGGGCTTCGTGCGCGAACGGCTCATGCCGAAGGAGCAGGAGTCCAAGGACGAGCGCTCGGCGGACACCGTCTTCGCGGCCGTCGACAGCCGGGGCGAGCCGGTCGGGATCCTCGGCTTCGATCCGACCGAGGCCCAGCGGGAGCTGGCGAAGGCCGCCGGCGACCCGAGTGCGCTCGCCGCCGACTCCGAGCCGCACGACGTCACCCTGGACGGCTCCACCTACCGCGCCACGGCGGCCCGGCTCGGCGACGGCTCCTACGCGCTGCTCGCCGCGCCCACCGACGTCCTGCACCAGGGCGTCGCCAAGGCCATCCGGCTCGACCTCGCGATCGGCAGCCTGCTGCTCGCCCTGCTGGCCTGTCTGACGATGTTCAGCGTCCGGCGCCGGATGCGGCCGCTGGAGGACATGGTGGAGACCTCGTCGGCGATCGCCGAGGGCGATCTGACCCGGCGCGTCCCCTCCAGCCGCGAGGCCACCCTGGAGGTCGAGCAGCTGCGGGTGGCCCTCAACTCCATGCTGCACCAGGTCGAGTCGGCGTACCGCACGCGCGAGCGCAGCGCGGCCCAGCTGCGCAGCTTCGTCGCCGACGCCTCGCACGAGCTGCGCACCCCGCTGTCCGCGATACGCGGCTATCTCCAGCTGTACGACAAGGGGATGCTGCGCGAGGCGGACGAGCGCAAGCGGGCCTGGGAGCGGGTGCTGGCGGAGGCCGACCGCATGGGGCGGCTCGTCGACGAGCTGCTCACCCTCGCCCGTCTCGACCAGCAGCCCGAACTGCGGTTCCGCAACGTCGACCTGAGCCGGCTGGTGCGGGACGCGGCCGAGGACCTGCGGGTGCAGCAACCCGGCCGGCCCGTCGAGGTCGCCGCCGAGGGCTCCCTGCTGGTGCGGGCCGACGAGTCGGGGCTCAGACAGGTCCTCGGCAACCTGGTGGGCAACGTCCGCACGCACACGCCCGCCGATGTGCCGGTGCGGCTGGGGGTGGAGCGCGAGGACGGGGTCGTACGGCTGTGTGTCGCGGACGAGGGACCGGGGCTGGACGCGGAGGACGCGGCACGCGTCTTCGACCGGTTCTTCCGAACCGGCGGCGGCGCGGGCAGCGGCCTTGGCCTGGCGATCGTGCAGGGCGTGGTCCGGGCGCACGGCGGCGAGGTGGCGGTCCGCACGGCCCCGGGCGCGGGGCTGGCGGTCACGGTCACCCTGCCGGCGCGTTAGGGCGTACGGTCGTGACCGCGCCCGTACGTCCGCTCAGTTGGTCATCACCAGGGCCCAGACGGTCTTGCCGTGCCGGCCCCGGCTCCACACCCCCCACGCGGCCGCGATGTTCTCCACGAGGTGCAGACCGCGGCCGGCCTCCTCCCACTCGCCGACCAACCGCAGCCGGGGTTCGAGACGGCCCTCGTCGGAGACCTCTATGAGACAGGAGCCGTCGGCCAGGGCGGTCACCGCGACCTCGAACTCCCGCTCAAGGAGCGGTCCGTGGCGCACCACGTTGGTGGCCAGTTCCGACACCAGCAGCACCGCGTCGGCCAACGCCGCGTCATCCGGCCCGTGCCCCCAGTCGGCCAGATGGTCCCGGACCCGGCGCCGGGCGAGACCGACGGAAGCCGGATGCCGGGGCAGCCGGAAGGAGTTGCGTCTCAACACGTTTGCTCCTCACCCCGCACACACCTCCGTCACATGGTGCTGCGTTGAGTGGCTGCCCAGCGTCACTCGGGCGAATGTCTGTTCCATGGAAATGCGTCAGATACGGCGCAATCGCGTCGGCGTCAGATCCAGTCGAGACGCCAGAGCCGGAAGACCCCGGTGCCGTCCGAGAGGTACTGGCCGCCACCGACGTCCTCGCTGGTCACGACGTAGTCCTTGGCCTGCCACAGGGGGATGACCGGGACATCGCGGGCGACCGCCGCCTGGAGATCCCGGAAGTCCTGCTCCGCTTCACCCCGGTCGGCGAACCGCTGACTGTCCTGAACCAGCCGGTCGACCTCATGGCTGCTGTAGCCGGTGTTCATGGTGCCGTCGGTGCCGACGAGCGGGGCGCCGTAGGTGTCGGGGTCGGGATAGTCGGCCACCCAGCCGACCGCGTAGGCGTCCAGCTTCCCGGTCGCCCAGCGCTTCTGGAAGTCGGTCCACTCGTAGCCCTTGAGCGTCACCTTGAACAGGCCGCTCGCCTCCAGCTGCCTCTTGAGCTCCTTGGCCTCCGCCTCGGCGGAACCGCTGTTGAGGCCGTAGCCGTAGGTGAAGCTGACGGGGGTGGACACGCCGGCCCCGGTCAGGAGCGCCCGCGCCTTCTTGACGCTCGGCTCCGAGTAGGTGTCGAAGAACGACGTGGTGTGGCCGGTGATGCCGGTGGGGATCAGCGAGTACAGCGGGTCGACGGTTCCCTCGTACACCGAGGCGGCCAGCTGCTCGCGGTTGATCAGCCAGGCCATGGCCTGGCGCACCTTGGTGTCGTGCAGCGGCTTGCCCGCGCGGGTGTTGAGATAGAGGTTGCGGACCTCCGAGCTGTCGGCCTCCGAGACGCGCTGGCCGGGGTCGCTCGCGTTCAGTCCGGCGAGGACGTCGGGCGGCAGCTGGCGGTAGGCGACGTCGATCTGCTTGGCCTTCCAGGCCTTGTTCAGCTTGGTCGAGTCGCCGTAGTAGACGAGTTCGACCGGGCTGCCGGCGCTCTTGACGGCGCCCTCGTAGTCGCCGTTGGGCGCGAGGACCGCCTTCTTCTCCTTCGTATACGCCTTCAGCTCGTACGGCCCGGTGCCGTCGACGCCGTTGTCGGTGCGCAGGGAGTTCGCCGGGTACTTGGTGCGGTCGACGATGGCGCCGGCGCCCGTGGCCACCTTGAACGGGAAGGTGGCGTCGGGCGAGGAGAGCCGGAAGGTGATGTTCCGGCCGCTGGCGGCGACCGACTGGAGGGTGTCGAGCAGGGCGGCCGGGCCGACGTCGGAGTTGATCTTCTTGACCCGGTCGAAGGAGTACTTGACGTCCTCGGCGGTCATCTCGCGCCCGCTCGGGAACTTGAGACCCTGGCGCAGTTCACAGCGGTACGTACGCAGATCGCTGCTCTCGAACCCGCAGCTCTCGGCGGCGTCGGGCACGGGCTTGGCACTCCCCGGCTCGAAGGAGAGCAGTGACTGGAAAACGTTGTTGAACAGCGCCCAGGAACCGGCATCGTAGGCGCCGGCCGGATCGAGCGAGGTGACCTCGTCCGTCGTCCCGACCTTGATGGTCCTCCCTGTGCCGTCCTGCGCCGGCAGCAACTGCCAGCCACCCACTCCCACCACGCCCAGTACGAGCAGCGTCGCGAGAATCCGCATGCGAACCGACCGCATCGGTTTGCCCTCCCCGGACCTCTACGGGCCCCAGTGCATGAGCCACCCCCTAGTGGCGCGGATCACCTAACCACAGGTGTTTCACCTGGGGGAAGAGGGATTTGGGGAGTTGGGCAAGACGTTACCGCAAGGGGTTTCGGCCATATTTCACAGGGCTCGCACAGGATCTCCCGTGAAAGGTCGGCGGCGGATCGAGCGCGAGGTCAGGCGGGGGATCAAGAGGCCATCGCGTAAGCGAACACCGCGACGCACACCGCGATCGACGCGAGGGCCCGCGCCATGATCGTCCGGTCCACGATCCGCCGCAGCCGCGCGACCGGGACGCCTCTCAGCGCCCAGGTGACCGGCAGCGAGAGCACGGCCGCGTACGCGAGGAGGAAGAACGTCCGCGTCGGCGGACCGCCGGGCTGGGACCGGCTCTCCAGGTACAGCAGCCCGGCGACCACGTACCAGGCCACCGCGCAGCCACCGGTGAGCAGGGTCTCGAACAGGGCGAACAGAACCGGCCTGCTGCGGGCGAAGCGCAGAACGGCCACGTCGGACCTCATACGGCGGGACCTCCCCCCGACCGGCCCCTACAGGGCCGTCGGGGTCAACGTACGCCGACTCCCGTACAGCGCACAGTGGTACGGCGTCCCGGTCCGCCGTTCAGGCTTGCTTCGACGCCAGTTGGATCACCGTGATGTCCGACGGCGCTCCCACGCGCGTGGGCGGGCCCCAGGCGCCGGCGCCGCGGCTGACGTAGAGCTGCGTGTCGCCGTAGCGCTCCAGGCCCGCGACCGTCGGATTCGCGGCCTCCGCGAGGAAGTTGCCGGGCCAGAGCTGGCCGCCGTGGGTGTGGCCGGAGAGCTGGAGGTCGACGCCGTGGTCGACCGCGTCGTGGATCTGGACCGGCTGGTGGGCGAGGAGCACGCACGCGCGTGCCGTGTCCCGGTCGCCGAGCGCCTTGGTGAAGTCGGGGCCCTGGCCCTCGCTCTCCCCCGCGACGTCGTTGACCCCGGCGAGGTCGAACCACGCCAGTTCCGTACGGTCGTTCTCCAGCGGGCGCAGACCGAGCCGCCGTACCTCGTCCACCCACTGCTCGGCGCCGGAGAAGTACTCGTGGTTGCCGGTGACGAAGAACGAGCCGTGCCGTGCCTTGAGCTGGGCGAGGGGGGCCGCCGCCGGGCCGAGGTCCTTCACGCTGCCGTCCACCAGGTCGCCGACGACCGCGATCAGGTCGGGCTGGGTGGAGTTGATGGTGTCGACGACCTTCTGGGCGAAGCCCCGGCCGAGCACCGGGCTCAGATGGATGTCGCTGACCACCGCGATCCGGTAACCGTGCGCTGCGCGCGGGAGCTTGGCCAGCGGCACGGTGACCCGCTTGACCTTCGGTCCGCGCAGGACGCCGTAGGTGCCGTAGCCGACGGTCCCGACGGCGGCCGCCGCGGCGGCGCCCGCGACCACGCGGGAGACGAACAGGCGGCGGGAGGGGGCGGCCACGAGACGGGGCGTGGCGGCCTCCTGGGGCTGCCCGGTGGACTCCTGGGCCGCTGCTGCTTCCTGGGGCTCCTCGGGCAGCCGTGCGGCCTCCTGCGGCCGCTGTCCGGCCGTCACCGGCTCCTTGGGCGACTGTCCGGCCGTCACCCGCTCCTTGGGCGACTGTCCGGCCCGGACCGGCTCCGGATGCGGTACGGCGGCCGGGGCGGGCTCGCGACGGCTGTCCCGGCGTTCGAGGAAACGTCGCAGCAGGGGCCGTACGACCTCCCCCGCCAGGACCGCGAGCAGCAGGTAGATCGACAGCGCCAGCCACAGGAAGCCGGGCCACGCGAGCACGCGCTGGAGCCAGAAGGGCGCACCGGTGCGCTCCGCGACCAGGGCACCGACCGCGAGCACCCAGCCGCCGCCGATGACCACCGCGCCCACGCGGCGGGCCCGTCCGGGGCCGCCGGTGGTGTCGCGGAACAGGCGGCGCCACAGGTACCAGTTGGCCGTCACGAGGACGGCGAGCGCGAGCAGTGCGAAAACGATGACCACGGCGTACTTAACTTTCCCGGGTCGGCTGTGAGTTCCCGCGCAGTGCGCGTACTCCGCGCAACCCGATGAACCCGACGACCGTCCCCAGTACGAAGGAGACGACGGCCAGCAGCAGGTGCACCCAGAAGTACCCCGTCGGGTCGCCCGCGTCGTCGAACGCGAGACCGCTGGCGTCCTTGACGAGGTTCTTGACGAAAGTGATCCAGATGATCCAGCTCCACACCCCGAAGGCGAGCAGGAACCAGGAGACGGGGCGGCTGAGCTTCATGAGTTCAGTATCGCCGTCGGCCGTCCTGTTCCGTGGCCGGGGTGGGGTGGGCGGTGGGACTTCGCACGGCGCGCCATGTACGTTCCTGAGCGTGTCCGCTCCCCAGAAGACCGCCGGGCGATCCCTGCTGGTCACCTCCGCCGCCGTTCTGTCGTCCCTCGCGCTGACCGCGCCTGTCGCTCTGGCGGCTCCCAGTCCGACGCCGAGCGGCAGTCCGTCGCCGAGTGCCAGCCCCTCGGCCACTCCCCCGGCGAACATGTCGAACGTGGGCGGCGCCCGGCTCGGCGAGGCGGGCACGCAGGTCAATCTCGCGAGCGGGGTCCCGGTGCTGCCCAAGGACGTCACCGCGCGGTCCTGGATCGTCACCGACGCCGAGTCCGGCGATGTGCTCGCCTCGCACAACGCGCACTGGCGGCTGCCTCCGGCGAGCACCATGAAGATGCTCTTCGCGGACACGGTGCTGCCGAAGTTCGCCAAGACCGAGAAGCACAAGGTCGTCCCCTCCGACCTCGCGGGCATGGGCGCGGGCTCCAGCCTGGTCGGCATAAAGGAGGGCGAGACGTACACGGTGCACGATCTGTGGCTCGGCGTCTTCCTCCGCTCCGGCAACGACGCCGTGCACGTGCTGTCGGCGATGAACAAGGGCGTCGCCAAGACCGTCACGGAGATGAACGAGCACGCCGAGGAGCTCCAGGCCCTCGACACGCACGTGGTCAGCCCCGACGGCTACGACGCCCCCGGCCAGGTCTCCTCCGCCTACGACCTGACCCTGTTCGCCCGCTCCGGGCTCCAGAAGAAGGACTTCCGCGAGTACTGCTCCACGGTCACCGCGAAGTTCCCGGGCGAGACGAAGAAGAACAAGAAGGGCAAGACCGTCCGCAAGTCCTTCGAGATCCAGAACACCAACCGGCTGCTGAGCGGCGACTACGACATCTCGCAGTACCAGGGCATCGCGGGCGTCAAGAACGGCAACACCACCAACGCCGGTTCCACCTTCACCGGGGTCGCCGAGCGCAACGGCAGGGTGCTGCTCGTCACCGTCATGAACCCGTCGAAGGAAGAGCACAACGAGGTCTACAAGGAGACCGCGAAGCTCTTCGACTGGGGCTTCAAGGCGGCCGGCAAGGTGGAGCCGGTGGGTGAGCTGGTGCCGCCGAAGGGTGCCGCGCAGTCCAGCGCCCAGCCCGGGGCCTCCGGCGAGGCCGGGGGTGGTTCCGGCTCCGGGGACTCGGGGGACTCCGGGGCTTCGGCGAAGCCGGTGGCGTCCGCCACGGCCGACGGCGGCTCCGGCGGCATCGGGACCGCCCTCGCGATCACCGGCGGTCTGCTGGTGCTGCTCGCGGGCGCCGCGTTCCTCGTCAACCGCCGCTGGCCGTTGCCGGATCTGGTACGTCGTCGCTCTCGTCCATGAGCTCCTGTTCCTTGCTGCCCGTCGCCGTCCAGGCGGCGCAGAACAGCACGAGTTTCGCCGTGAAGTTGATCCACAGCAGCAGGGCGACGGGGACGCCGAACGCGCCGTACATGCTCTTCGTCGCGACGCCCTGCATATAGCCGCTCAGCAGCAGCTTCAGCAGCTCGAAGCCGACCGCGCCGGTCAGCGCGGCGACGGAAAGGCGGCGGCGGGACGGCTCGACCCCGGGCAGCAGGGTCAGGACGTACAGCAGGAGCAGGAAGTCGGCGAGTACGGCGACCAGGAAGGCGGCGGTCCGCAGCAGCACGCTGCCCCAGCCGGCCTCGTCGATGCCGAGCTGGTCGCTGATCCAGCCGACCATCGCGGAGGCCACCGTGGAGATGGCGATCGTGGCCAGGACCGCGCCGCCGAGGCCGACCAGGATGCCCAGGTCCTTGCCCTTGCGCAGGACCGGGTTCTCCTCCTCGTCGGGCAGCTCCCACACCGCGCGCAGGCACTCGCGCATCGAGCCGGCCCAGCCGATGCCGGTGAACAGCAGGGCAGCGGCGGCGATGAGGCCGACGGTGCCGGCGTTCTGGACCAGGCCGTCGATGTTCAGCTGGTCGGAGATGCCGGGCACCTGGTCGGCGATCTTGTCCTGGAGTTCGTTCTGCTGCTTCTTGCTGAGCGTGGCGGCGGCGATCGCGGCGGCCACCGTGAGCAGCGGGAACAGCGCGACGAAGCTCGTGAACGTCATCGCCGCCGCCAGCCTGGTCCACTTCACCCGGTCCAGCCGCTCGTACGACCGCCACGCGTGCGTGGCCGTCAGACGCACCCAGAGGGGCCCGACGACGGGGAGTTTCTTCAGCCAGTCCATGATCCGACCTTGCCCTCCGTGGGGAAGACCAATGTGCGAGTACCCCGAATACGCGCAACCGTGACCGGCGCCGCGCGTTCGGTTACCACCTGGCCACCGCCAGCCCGTACAGCGCGAGCCAGGTCAGGGCGATGAGGGCGAGGGCGCGGTCGCGCAGGACCACGTCCTCGGGCTCGCCGGCCGTACCCCGGTCGGCGAAGACGGCGTAGCGCAGGATCGCCAGGATGAAGGCGACCATGGACAGTTGCCGCCAGGGCAGCAGGCCGTTGTGCGGGCCGCCGTCCCCTTCGAGGGCCCACAGGCAGTAGCCGAGCACGGCGACACCGGCCGCCAGCTGCCAGACGAAGCGGAGATAGCCGGGGGTGTACTCGGTGAGCAACGCGCGCGTGGCGCCCGCTTTCCCTGCCAACTGGACGGCTTCGGAGTACCGCTTGGCCGCCACCATGAACAGCGCGCCGAACCCGGTCGTGATCAGGAACCAGCGCGAGAGCGGGATGCCGAGCGCCAGCCCGCCCGCCGTCGCCCGCATCAGGAAGCCGGTCGTGACGACGACCAGGTCGACGACGAGGACGTGCTTGAGGCTGACGCAGTAGGCCAGTTGCATGCCGATGTACGCCGCGAGCAGCGCCGCCACGACGGGTGAGGTCCACCAGGCCGCGGTGGCCGGGGCGAGGACGCCGAGGGCGCCGCCGACGGCGTACGCGACGGGGACCGGGACCTGTCCGGCGGCGACCGGGCGGTGGCGCTTGGTGGGGTGGGCGCGGTCGGCCTCGGCGTCGCGCGCGTCGTTGATCAGGTAGACGGCGGCGGCGCAGGCGGTGAAGAGGGCGAAGACGAGGGCGAGTTGAGCGAGGGCGTGCGGGGTGAAGAGTCGGCCCGCGGCGGCGGGGGCGGCGATGACCAGGACGTTCTTGACCCACTGCTTGGGGCGGGCGGTCTTCAGGAGGCCCTGGAGGAGGGTGGTGGTGAGGCTGTCTGCCGGGGACGGCGGGGTGGGCCGTGGAGGTGTGCGCTGTTCGAGGAGCGCGGGGCGTGTGCCGCCCGCGCGGGGAGCGGTTTCGGTCATGCGCGCTCCCTGTGGTCCCTCCCGTACGACCTCTGTCATGCGCGCGCCCGGCGTGCCGTACGCCCGGAGCGCCGCGCGAAGGTCGTGGTCCATGCGATCCATGGGGACTCACTGTTCACGTCGGTGCGACCGGAACTCCGGCAATATTGAGCGACATCCCATTAATCACCCATTTCGGGGAGGGTAGGGATGTTTCAAAAGCAATCGCTCGCAAAGCGGCGATACGGTCACCGGCATGTCTGCCGACACCGTTCCCGTCACGGGATGGGGCCGCACCGCTCCCACCGCGGCCCGCCTGATCCGTCCACGGAGCTACGAGGAGGCCGTGGCCGCCGTCCGGGACTGCGGGGCCCGCGGCAGCATTCCGAGAGGCCTGGGGCGGGCGTACGGGGACGCGGCGCAGAACGCCGGCGGTGCGGTGATCGACATGACCGGCCTGGACCGCGTCCACGCGATCGACGCCGCCGGCGGCACCGTCCTGTGCGACGCGGGCGTCTCCCTGCACCGGCTGATGGAGGTGCTGCTGCCGCTCGGCTGGTTTGTGCCGGTGACGCCCGGCACCCGCCATGTCACCGTCGGCGGTGCGATCGGCGCGGACATCCACGGCAAGAACCACCATGTGTCCGGCTCCTTCTCCCGCCATGTGCTCTCGTTCGAACTCCTCACCGCCGACGGCGAGATCCGCACCGTGGGCCGCGGCACGCCCCTGTTCGACGCGACCACCGGCGGCATGGGCCTCACCGGCATGATCCTCACCGCCACGGTCCAGCTCCAGCCGGTCGAGACCTCGCTGATGTCGGTCGACACGGAACGCGCCCGGGACCTCGACGATCTGATGGCCCGTCTGACGGCGACCGATCACGCCTATCGCTACTCGGTCGCCTGGATCGACCTGATGGCCCGCGGCGCGGCGACGGGCCGTGCCGTGCTCACCCGGGGCGACCACGCGCCACTGGAGGCACTGGGCACACGCGCGCGCAGAGACCCGCTGGCCTTCCGGACCCCACGCTTTCCGGCCCCGCCCGCCTATGTCCCGGACGGACTGCTCAACCGCACGACCGTGGGGTTGTTCAACGAGTTCTGGTACCGCAAGGCCCCCCGCGCGCGTACCGGCCAACTACAGAGTCTCTCCGCCTTCTTCCACCCCCTGGACGGCATCCCCCACTGGAACCGGATCTACGGCCGTGGCGGCTGCGTGCAGTACCAGTTCGTCGTCGGTCACGGCCAGGAGGAGGCGCTGCACCGGATCGTGCGGCGCGTCCGCGAGAACCGGTGCCCGTCCTTCCTCGCCGTCCTCAAGCGGTTCGGCGACGCCGACCCGGGCTGGCTCTCCTTCCCGGTGCCCGGCTGGACGCTGGCCCTGGACATTCCGGCCAGCCTGCCCGGCCTCGGCACCTTCCTCGACGAGCTGGACGAGGAGGTGGCCGCGGCCGGCGGGCGGGTCTATCTCGCCAAGGACTCCCGGATGCGGCCGGACCTGCTCGCCGCGATGTACCCGCGCCTCGGCGACTTCCGTGCGCTGCGCGCGCGGTTGGACCCGCGCGGGGTGTTCACCTCGGACCTGTCCCGCCGCCTCACCCTCTAGCAGGCCTCCAGTGGGCCTCTCAAGGAGCTGCTCGTGAAGGACGCCTTCGGCATCCCCCAGTCCCTGCTCGTCCTCGGCGGCACGTCCGAGATCGGGCTGGCCACCGCCCGCCGCCTCGTCGTCCGCCGCACCCGCACGGTGTGGCTGGCGGGGCGTCCCTCCCCGGCCCTGGAGACGGCCGCCGCGGAACTGCGCTCCCTGGGGGCGGAGGTCCACACCGTCGCCTTCGACGCGCTGGACCCCGAGTCCCACGAGGCCCTGCTCGGCAAGGTCTTCGCGGAGGGCGACATCGACATGGTGCTGCTCGCCTTCGGGATCCTCGGCGACCAGGCCCACGACGAGCGCGAGCCGGTCGCCGCGGTGCGGGTCGCGCAGACCAACTACACGGGCGCGGTCTCGGCCGGCCTGGTCTCCGCGCGCGCGTTGCAGGCGCAGGGCCACGGCTCGCTGGTCGTGCTCTCCTCCGTCGCCGGCGAGCGGGCCCGCCGCTCCAACTTCATCTACGGCTCCAGCAAGGCCGGCCTCGACGCCTTCGCCCAGGGGCTGGGCGACGCCCTGCACGGCACGGGCGTGCACGTCATGGTCGTACGCCCCGGGTTCGTGCGGTCGAGGATGACGGCCGGTCTGGAGGAAGCACCCCTCGCGACCACTCCGGAGGCCGTCGCGACGGCGATCGAGCTGGGGCTGCGGCGCCGCTCGGAGACGGTGTGGGTGCCGGGGGTGCTGCGGGTGGTGATGTCGGCGGTGCGGCATGTACCGCGCGAGGTGTTCCGGCGGCTGCCGCTGTAACTACCGGTATGGCGGCTGTAGCTGCTGGTACAAGCGTTGTACCGGTGGTTACAGCTGACCCGTCGGCAAGGAGCCGCGCTCCACATGCCCCGCCTGGGGCGGTACGACCGAGCCGCCGAAGGTGAACTCGCGCAGCTTGCGCCACACCCCGTCGGGGCCCTGCTCGTAGAGCGCGAAGCCGGTGCAGGGCCACTCGGCCTCGAACCCGGCGAGCTCGGCGAAGGCGCGGTCCATGGCCGCCTCGTCGATGCCATGGGCCACGGTGACGTGCGGGTGGTACGGGAACTGCAGTTCCCGCGCCACCGGTCCTGAGGCGTCCCGGACCTGCTTCTGGAGCCAGGTGCAGGCCTCGGCGCCCTGCGCGATCTGGACGAACACGACCGGCGACAGCGGCCGGAAGGTGCCGGTGCCGGAAAGCTTCATCGGGAAGGGCCGGCCGGCCGCGGCGACCTCGGTGAGGTGCGCCTCGATGGCCGGCAGAGAGGTGTCCTCGACCTCTGTCGGCGGCAGCAGCGTGACATGGGTGGGAATGCCGTGAGCAGCGGCGTCGCCGAAGCCCGCGCGCCGCTCCTGGAGCAGGCTGCCGTGGGGCTCCGGGACCGCGATCGACACACCGATCGTTACGGTCCCCACGTCGTCTCCTGTTCTTCCCTGTCGTCCTGTCGGATTCGTTCCCAGCCGTCCGGCTATCGACTGTACGGCCACGGCTGTGTTGTGGGCAGGCGCAGGCGTAGTGATGTGCAGCGCTCTGTCCGGTGGTACTGGTGTGCGGTGGTACGCCTCGGCGGTGGTGTTCGGCAGCAGGTGCCTCGCGCGCGTGCCCGGCGCCCGCCTCTCGTCAGTGCTTGGCGGGCAGGAAGCCCACCTTCTCGTATGTCTGGGAGAGGGTCTCGGCGGCTACGGCCCGCGCCTTCTCCGCGCCCTTGGCCAGGATCGAGTCCAGCGTCTCCGGGTCGTCCAGGTACTGCTGGGTGCGCTCCCTGAAGGGCGTCACGAACTCGACGACGACCTCGGCGAGGTCCGTCTTGAGCGCGCCGTAGAGCTTGCCCTCGTACTGCTGCTCCAGCTCCGCCACGCTCGTGCCGGTCAGGGTCGAGTAGATGGAGAGCAGGTTGCTGACGCCCGGCTTGTTCGCCACGTCGTAGCGGATGACGGTGTCGGTGTCCGTGACCGCGCTCTTGACCTTCTTCGCGGTGGCCTTGGGCTCGTCGAGGAGGTTGATGAGGCCCTTCGGCGTGGACGCCGACTTGCTCATCTTGATCGACGGGTCCTGGAGGTCGTAGATCTTCGCCGTCTCCTTGAGGATGTACGGCTTCGGGATCGTGAAGGTCTCGCCGAAGCGGCCGTTGAAGCGCTCGGCGAGGTCGCGGGTCAGCTCGATGTGCTGGCGCTGGTCCTCGCCGACCGGGACCTCGTTGGCCTGGTAGAGCAGGATGTCCGCGACCTGGAGGATCGGGTACGTGAACAGGCCGACGCTCGCGCTCTCGGCGCCCTGCCTGGCGGACTTGTCCTTGAACTGGGTCATGCGGGAGGCCTCGCCGAAGCCGGTGAGGCAGTTCATGACCCAGGCGAGCTGGGCGTGCTCGGGGACGTGGCTCTGGACGAAGAGCGTGCAGCGCTCCGGGTCGAGGCCCGCGGCGAGGAGCTGGGCGGCGGCCAGGCGGGTGTTGGCCGTGAGCTCCTTCGGGTCCTGCGGAATCGTGATCGCGTGCAGGTCGACGACCATGTAGAACGCGTCGTGGGACTCCTGCAGGGCCACCCACTGGCGGACGGCGCCGAGGTAGTTGCCGAGGTGGAACGAGCCGGCGGTGGGCTGGATTCCGGAGAGCACGCGGGGTCGATCAGAGGCCATGCTCACCATTCTCTCAGGTGCCGGGGGCCGATCCGGAACCAGTCGGAAACAGATGTGCCACGGGTGGGAACCGATTCGGTCCGGGCGGTGTACCAATCCTGTGAGGACGCGGGAGGGGGGCCGCATCGTCGATGAGACAGCGGTGATCGCACGCGTACGCGCCGGGGAGCCGGAGGCGTACGCGGAGCTGGTGCGGGCCCATACGGGCATCGCGCTCAGGGCGGCCGCCGCGCTCGGGGCGGGGGCGGACGCGGAGGACGTGGTGCAGCAGGCCTTCGTCAAGGCGTACTGCGCGCTGGGCCGCTTCAAGGAGGGCTCGGCGTTCAAGCCGTGGTTTCTGTCGATCGTGGCCAATGAGACGAGGAACACAGTGCGGACGGCGGCACGCCAGCGCACGCTCGCCGGCCGCGAGGCGGCCCTCGTGGAGGCCGAGCCGCTGATACCGGAATCCTCCGACCCTGCGGTGGCGGCCGTGCGGATAGAGCGCCGTGCCGCCCTGGAGTCCGCGCTGGAGAAGCTGAGCGAGGAGCACCGCCTGGTCGTCACCTACCGCTATCTGCTGGAGATGGACGAGTCCGAGACGGCCCAGGCACTGGGCTGGCCCCGGGGGACGGTGAAGTCCCGGCTGAACCGCGCCCTGCGCAAGCTCGGGAAGCTGCTGCCGGATTTCGAGCCTCGGGAAGGGGGTGATGAGCGTGAGTGAGTCCTACGGCGGTGAGGGCGCCGACGGGAGCGCGCGTGAGCCCGCGTCCCGGTTGCCCGAGGAGCTGCGGGCGCTCGGGCGTTCGCTGGACGCGGCGGGCCCTGGTGTGTCCGAGTCGATGGTGGAGCGGGTGCTGGAGCAGATACTCGCCGAGCGGGTGCCGGTCCCGGTGGCCGAGCCGCGGGGTTCCGGTGCGCGGCTGCGGGCGGCCCGGCGGTGGGCGCGGGTGCGGTGGCGTGCGCTGACCGCGACGCTGTGCGGACTGCTGGCGGTCCTCACGCTCACGCCCCCGGTGCGGGCGGCGGTCCTGGACTGGTTCGACTTCGGCGGGGTCGAGGTGCGGTACGACCCGTCGGCGGTGCCCTCGCCGGGGGCCGAGGTGCCCGGCTGCGGGCGCTCGGTGTCGCTCGCGCAGGCCGAGCGGCGGGCGGGGTTCGAGCCGCTGGTGCCGGCGGCGCTCGGTGTCCCGGACGTGGTGACGGTGACGGCCGAGCCGCGGGGTCGGTCCCTGGTGAGCCTGTGCTGGCGGGAGCGGGGGGACACGATCCGGCTGGACGAGTATCCGGCCCGTCTGGACATCGGCTTCGCCAAGAGCGTGCGCGAGCAGCCGGAGTGGCTCTCGCTGAGCGGGGACTCCTCGGACCTCGGTGGCGTCAATGACACCGCTCTGTGGTTTCCGCGGCCCCACCTGTTGAGTTTCTGGCTGGTGGACGCGGAGGGCTCGCACTACACGCGTGCGCGGCGGACGGCCGGGCCGACGCTGCTGTGGATGCACGGGTCGGGTGTCCTGGACATGCCGGACGTGACGCTGCGGCTGGAGGGCGTGGCGTCGAAGGGGCGGGCGGTGGAGATCGCCAACTCCCTCGGCGAGCCGTCGGACGCAGGCGCGGAGAAGTCCTCGAAATAGTGCGCGCGGGGTGGGAACCCCGTCGGGCCGGGCGGTGTACCAGAAGTGACACGCGGCTCGTGGACGGGCCGCACGGGGATCGTCTGTTGGGGGTTGCCATGAAGTGGAGTGAGGCCGGCCCGAGGGGCCGATGTCGTGAACTGACCGCGGGGGCGGGTGCGTTGGCGGTGGCTCTCTCGCTGATGCTGTGGGGCGCGCCCTCCGCGTCGGCGGGAGGACCGACGAGCGTGCTCGTGGTCTCGCCGGAGAGCGGGGAGACGGCGTCGCTGTATTACTCCGACGAGGAGTACGGCGAGTTGGAGCGGCTGCTCGGGCCACCGGGCGTGGGCACCCGTGACAAGCCGCCCGCGGCGAATCTGCTCGCCGCCCGGCAGATCAATGTGACGTGGCTGGCCCACGACGTCTCACCATGGCGCCTGGACCAGGTCTTTCCGCTGGCCGATGCGGACGCGGTGTGGATACACACCGCGGACAACGTGCCGGAGTCGGTGAACGGCCGATGGCACCGCACCAAGAACCCCGCCCAACTCCGTGCTCTGTTCCGGGACTTGGGCGTGATGGGCAAGACGTCCGGCGAGGGCCACGCCATCTTCCCGGCGCCCGGGCAGGAGGCGGGCGGTGACACGGGCGCGGCGGATGCAGAGGCTGCGGGGGCCTCGGCGTCCACAGGTCCGGCCGCGACGGCGGACGACGGGACCCAGTGGTGGTGGGCGCTGCCGGGCCTGGCGGCCGGGGCGGTACTGGCGCTGGTACTGCGGCCGTTCGCACTGCGGATGCCTTGGGACCGCGTGCGCCGGGAGCCGGGGCCGCGGCAGGAACTGCGCGATGTGTGAGACGGGACCAAGGCCGGAGGGGGATGGCAGTGCGAAGGAGACACGCAGGGCTGCGGCGTGGGCCGCTCAGGACGTTCGCAGCTCTCGCACCGGTGGTGGCGGCGGTGGCGATGACCGTGCTCGCGGCACCGACAGCCGATGCGGCGACACCACCGATGCGGGGAACGGGCCTGGACAAGCCCGACCTGGCGATGGTCGTCACCGGCGGCTCGGGCCGGACGACGGCCGTGCGTTCCGGCGAGCCCGACTTCGCTCGCCTGTGGCAGCTGCTCAATCCGATGTACCTGGGCACGGAGCGGGTGTCGGACGCCTGGGAGAAGGGCCGGTATCCGTCGGTGCGGATCACCGTGGGGTGGGGGCTGACGGGTGTCGGTGGCTGGCCGCAGACGAACTCGCCGCCCGGTGGTGATGTGGCGGTGGAGCGGCAGGACCAGCTGTTCCTGGCCGAGGACGGTGCCCCGTGGGTGCGTACGGATCCGGCGCCGGAGCGGGAGGACGACGACATCCGCTGGCATCGGGTGCCGCGGGCGGTTTTCGATCGGCTGGACCGGGCGGGGCTGCTGGGCTCCGGGGAAGGGCGGGACGGGGAGGCCCAGGGGTGGACCGGTCTGGAGCACGGCTCCTGGTGGGCGGTTCCGGGGCTCGCCGTGGGGTTCGCGGCGGGAGTCGGCGGCACGCGGCTGATACGCCGCGCGGCGGCCCGGCCGGGAGCCGGACCGCCGCGGGAGGAGCCACGACAGGAACTCATCGATCTTTGAGAGTCGCCGGTCTTTGACAACTCGAGAGAGGGCGTATGTCAGCCCAGGTCGATCTCCGGGTACAGCGGGAAGCCCGCCACGAGGTCGGTGGCCCGGCGGGAGATCTCGTCCGCGACCTTCGGGTCGAGGACGTGCTGGGCCTTGGAGGGGGCACCGGACTTGGTGGTGCCGGACTCCGTGGTGGTGAGGACGCGGTCGATGAGGGCGGCGACCTCGTCCATCTCGGCGGTGCCCAGGCCACGGGTGGTCAGGGCGGGGGTGCCGATGCGGATGCCGGAGGTGTACCAGGCGCCGTTCGGGTCGGCCGGGATGGCGTTGCGGTTGGTGACGATGCCCGAGTCGAGGAGGGCGGCCTCGGCCTGACGGCCGGTGAGGCCGTAGGAGGAGGCGACGTCGATCAGGTTGAGGTGGTTGTCGGTGCCGCCGGTGACCAGGGTGGCGCCGCGGCGCATCAGGCCGTCGGCCAGGGCGCGGGAGTTGTCGACGATGCGCTGGGCGTAGTCCTGGAAGGAGGGCTGGCGGGCCTCGGCGAGGGCGACGGCCTTGGCGGCCATGACGTGCGGGAGCGGGCCGCCGAGGACCATCGGGCAGCCGCGGTCGACCTGGTCCTTGAGGGAGTCGTCGCACAGCACCATGCCGCCGCGCGGGCCGCGCAGCGACTTGTGCGTGGTGGTGGTGACGATCTGGGCGTGCGGGACCGGGTCGAAGTCGCCGGTGAGGACCTTGCCGGCGACGAGACCGGCGAAGTGGGCCATGTCGACCATGAGCGTGGCGCCGACCTCGTCGGCGATCTCGCGCATGATCCGGAAGTTCACCAGCCGCGGGTAGGCCGAGTAGCCGGCGACGATG
>Ga0307508_10002330_pt1 | contig 20134 bp, 24 predicted proteins | sample 9_EM_MG_FD_203089 | JGI IMG/M metagenome (GOLD analysis project Ga0307508, IMG submission 203089) | Populus trichocarpa ectomycorrhiza microbial communities from riparian zone in the Pacific Northwest, United States - 9_EM | ecosystem: Host-associated > Plants > Roots > Unclassified | place...
AGGATCCCCTTGCCACTGCCGTTGCTATGCCATTGCTCTTCACAGCGTTGTCGTCGCCGTTGCTGTGCTGACGCTTCCACCGGCGCGCCACGCCGGAGTGGCGAGCGGCGAGAAGCAATTCCAACAAAGACCATGCTCGATACGATGAATATGTGGGAAATCGTCACTGGAGAAGAAAAAATGCCAACCGAAACCTCTCCGGCCCACTCGACGAGAGCGAAAAGCGGTGAAACGGATGCCCTCAACCTTCAACGCGCCATCGATTCCTTCAACGAACGAACAAAGGCAGCTGTTGCCCTCATTCGCTACTCTGTTATCACAACAATCTAGAGGCAACTTCTTCATCTCCAGGACCCAGCTGAGATGTGGACGATGCTGAGCAACCAGTTCAACAATACATACTCCCAGACACAACACTCCCTCCACGCGAGCAACCTCCACACAGTTAGGCCTCACCCAGGCGAAAAAATTGGATCCTTCTGTGAACGCCTGCAACAGTATCACGATCCTATCGAAGGAACCAAGGAAGAGATCTCCGACAACACTATGATCCATCACCTACTCAACTTCACGGGAATCTGATTCAGCGAGGCCACCCACGTGCTTCGGAAACAGCTTAACAAAGGGACGCTCACTCTTCAAGAAACCATCGACAAACTCTGCAAGTACGAACGGAATAAGCTAATCCATGAGATAAACGATCCCAGCAATAACATCTCTGGGGCACTCCTCTACTCCCATGGCGGTGGAAAGAAACTCCTCTGCCAATACTGCAAGAAGAAGGGTCACCATATCTCCAACTGTCATAAGAAAAAGGTGCAAGAATCTCAGAAGAAGTCCCCCAGCAATCCCACCCACGCTAGGAAGGATACTGGACAATCAGCTGGCAAGAAATGCTCCCGGGATAACTTCGAGTGCTGGCATTGCTGTGAAACTGGGCACATGGAGAAGGACTGCACTCTCAAGAAAAGATTGGATGAGCTCAAAGCCGCTCGGAATCAGAAGCGTTTTGGCAAAAAAGGAAGTGCCATGGTGGCAAATGGTGATAATACCGAACAATCTCTCATTCTCCGGTCAGATCTAGATTGACTAACCGACACTGCCATGGGCCAAGCCCTACTCACATCAGGCTGAGCCATACTCACACCCGACCGAACTCTACTCACACCCGTCGACCGAACCTTACTCACATCCGGCCACGAGGCAGTACCTGATGACAAGTTCCTCCACCACGGTGAAACGTTCTCAAAAATGGTTGCTGCCTTAGCGCTCGGTGAACGGGAAAATGACTACGGAACACATGAGTACGGTGCGGCGTGTGAGTACAGAGCGTGTGAGTACGGAACACGTGAGCACCGCGCTGCACATGAGTACGGAACGCGTGAGTATGCGAGGACGTATGAGTACGCGGGGGCATGTGAGTACGCAGGGGCGTGTGAACACAACTGTGAACCCTACTCAGAGAATACCTTCAAGACTGGCCACTTTACCTTGGCCACCGAGAGAGCACCCTCAATATGGATAATCGATTCCGGAGCCTCCCACCACATGTACAATAGCCCTCGGAGCCGGTTCCGGACCTACTCCTGATTATCACACACCATCGACATAAGGCTATGAGATGACACCATTATCCAAGCTACCCATAAGGGCCTCGTGCAAGTCCAGAATCACTGGGTCAAGGCCCTACACCTTCCAACCTTTCGATACTCTCTTCTCTCAGTAGGAGACCTAGATACCCACGGATACAGCACCACATTCGAGAAGGGTAGGTGCATCATCAGCGATCGCGCCAACCAACGGATGATAATGTAGGGACAAAAGAACGGCATGCTCTATGAACTAGATGCTGGTCCTTCAGTCCTCGACTTGTAAAATACGGCCCTTATCACTTCGAACAGACAGGCAAAACTATCCATCGCCGAATCAAGGATGTGGCATCAACGCCTCGGTCACCCCGGAGAAGCAGCGATAAAGTTTATTGTTAAAGGTTACATCGATGACGGCCACATCTATGACGTATGCATCCAGGTAAAGCTCAAACAGAAGATAATCCGCATTCCAGTCCAGCGTACCACTACACCATTCAAGTTGGTTCATTCAGATCTGTGCGGACCATTCGCTATATGCTCGTCAGGTGGTGCCCAGTACTTCATTGTCTACATCGATGACTACTTTCGTCATGCGGAGATCACCGTCCTTCCTGACAAATACGCGGAAACCTACACAGCAGCCTTCCAATGGTTTCAAGCCAAAGTGGACGGCTGGGGATACGATATCCAGAGGTTTAGCTCTGACAACGGAAGTTGGGAATACAATAACAAAAGGTTCCGAAGCATCCTCGCTGTCCGAGGTATTGCATTCGAGCCATGTCCGCCACATACGCAACACAAGAACAGCATCGCGGAAAGGATTATCGGAGTCCGGACCCAGAAGGCCAGGGATATGATGCTCGATTCGCAAGCCCCAATGCACTTCTGGGCGGAGGCCATCAACACTGCGTGCTATCTGCATCGAAGAACCCCGAATCAATCCTTGGACGGAAAGACGCCATACGAGGTGCTCAAATGCCATCACCGGCTATACCGAAGTGGCTACTACGCCAACTCACAGTGCGTGAGTACGTCGCCAAATGCCAACTCACAATGTGTAGGTATGGCAATCGGCAACTCACAGAGTGTGGGTATGGCAATCGGCAACTCACAGAGTGTGGGTACGGCCCTCGACGGTAACTCACAAGATGTGAGTACAAGGCCGACATCGGCCGCAAACAAACCCACTCTGGATCACCTTCGCCGCTTCGGATACGTAGTGTGGAAGCACATCTCGAAATCTCAAAGGCTGGATGCAAAGATGGGTGCCCGTACAAAGGCTTGCATGATGCTCAGATACGTTCACGATACCACCAAGATTTGGTGGATATGGGATCCCGACTTTGGCAAAGCTGTTAACTGCGTGGACCTCTACTTAGATGAGAGCCAGACTGCCTATACGTCCTGCATGGCAGATAATGAGGGAAGCGGTGACCCACTCGGACTGCCGGAAGAGGAACAAGTGGTCACCGAGGTGATGGAAGATTCACCTGAAGCTGAAAACCCGGACACGGCTCCTGAGTAGGAGAGCAATCCAGCTGCAGTGCTAGACACACCTGCAGTAACCCCAGTGACGAGGTCGGGGACATTGGAAGAGGCACCCGCGCCAGATCCACAATGCGAGCCTGACGGGGTCATCACTGCTATTCCCTCTCAGCCTTGCATGCTGATGAGAAGCCAGTCAAGACAGGCAGCCAGGACCGGTACAGCTCTGGCTGCTGAGGTCACAACTGATGACGACCCACGATCGTACAGAGAAGCCATGAACGGCCCTCTTCAGCGCCAGTGGAAGGTTGCTATGCAACAGGAGTACACGTCTCTGTTAGAGAACCACACCTTCACCCTGGTAGAGCATGCCCGTAGCAAGCCTATCAGCTGCAAATGCGTATACAAGATGAAGACGAACCCTGACAGCACCCTGAGATACAAAGCTAGGCTTGTCATCAAAGGCTATGAACAGATGCAGGGCATCGACTTCGATGAAACATACGCTCCGGTCAGTAAGATGACTACCCTTCGCTATCTAATGTGTCGTGCTGCCCAGGAATACTGGGAGATGGACCAGCTCAACGTCGTCACTGCGTTCCTGAACCCAGCAATCGACAAGGAAGTCTACATGCAGCTTCCTGAAGGTATCGAGTGGCTCATTGCTGAGCTGCTCTCCTCATCATCCTCCTCATCACAGGCCGACTCTACTCACAAATCTACTCACAATCCATGTGCTGAGGTATATTCAGTGAGTAGGGCAAGGAGAGGTTCGTCAAGTCATCTCGGACTCCGGACTGCAACTTGCAGCGTTTGAGTACGACGCCCAGCAACTCACAGCGTGTGAGTACGACGACCGCACCAGATCCTATGGCAATGCCAATCTACATGAACGGTTCCCTGCGACTCAACAAGGTGCTCTACGGCCTCAAGCAATCACCTCTCCTATGGCACACTACCATAAATGAGTTCCTCCTGTCGATTGGCTGTATACGTATACACGCAGACAAGAATCTGTACCTCCACTCCGACGTCTTTCTCCTTCTCTATGTCGATGACACTACGATCCTGTACCCGCGATCAGCCTCCAAGGCCGCCGAGGACCTCAAGATGGCACTGAAGAAGGAATACAAGATGACAGACTTCGGGAAAACCAAGCAGTTCCTAGGCCTGGAAATAGCACGTCAGGACTCCGGTGCCATCACCCTTGGACAGGCCAAATACATCCAGACCATCGTCAAACGCTTCGGGATGGAAGATGCAAACCCCGCTCCCACTCTTCTCCATGACAAAATGACTCTCGAAACCGAGCCGCAAGGAGAGATGGAAGTAGATGCTGGACACTACCAGAGTATCGTCGGCAGCTTGTCGTACGCAGCCACAGTGACCCGTCCTGATATAGCCTTTGCCGTATCGGCACTCAGCCGCTACAGCAGCAGACCCTTCACGTCGCACCTAACAGCTACCAAACAAGTCCTCCGATACCTCAAAGGAACCGCCGACCTCAAACTAGTGTTCCCTCGCATACCCGTCACTCCGTCACGGATACTCGGATTCACGGACTCCGACTTTGCAGGGGATATCAACGGAAGAAAGTCGCAGGGAGGCTATGTCTTCCAAGTCTACAACGGACCAGTCTTGTGGAAATCCTACAAGCAGTCGATGGTAGTACTCTCCACCACGGAAGCCGAATACGTTGCTTGCTCGGAAGCCACTCGAGAAGCTTAGTGGCTTGCTAAGCTTCACACAGACGTTGTCGTGAAACTCGGATGTCCTCTCCCCATCTGCACCGATTATAATGGCGTATTGAAGAACATCTAGGCAGCTGGATACGGGAAAAGCAGGAACAAGCACATCGATGTGAAGTTCCACCACTGCCGGGGTCTTCACGCCACTCGAGAGTTGGAATTCTCCTACGTTTCCACCAATGACAACTTGGCAGACATCATGACGAAGTCGCTGGGACCTGAGAAGCATAGGGGCTTTACGGAGGGTAGTGGGCTACGGCATTAGCGAGGTTGTTGTTCTGGTCTTTGCCTGTTTACTTGCGTTGAGCTGGTACTCTTTTGTCCTCTAGCAGATCAGCTTTTTCCCATGAGGTTTTGCAACTGCAGAGGTTTTAATGAGGCCAGCGAGGATTTGTTTTATGAGGTTGACTTTACTGTCTTGCTGCTCTTTGTTGCTTACTTGCTGCTCTGTCATCGATGGTATGCTGCAAGTGGGGAAGTGTCATGAGATGTGGCTCAGATGGGGTCCGGGCACATTCTCGGAGATGAGACTGATAGCGTTGGCGTATTGTCCGGTTGACTAGCCACCAAGACCAATAGTGTCAGCATTCCGGCCTCCAGTGGAATAGCCATGGAGACCGATAAAATAGGGCGTCCAGTGTCGGGACGTTCGCTCTACACTGAATATACTGTATACCGATACACATATCTTGATAAAAAGAAAGAGATTTCTTGTCCCGATGGAGGGAAATCAGCACGAACATCCTCACCAACACTACCACCCAACCCACACACAAGATCTAAGATTATTCCATTGTGAATTATCGAAAGTAGCCTGATTACCTTTAATTCCAACCGCACTCCAGTTACGAGACAACCCCAGTGTCACACTATAATCTTCGATCCAAAATCACCCTACTTTCTCAAAAAAAAAACCCAGCGGATGCCCTCCTTTGAACAAGATCATCAATATCTTTTCGAACCCTGAAATATATTCGAACTAACATCCCAATACTCACTCGACTACATATTCTCCGCAAGTGACAGCGAAATTAGGGAATATGAGCAGTTGGAAGTACGCATCGATGGACCAATACCCTCTGAAACAACCGATTGTACCCCCAAAAACTGGTATATTCAATATTGGTTCAACTGCGCATCCCAGCTGTGACACTGGGGTCATCTCTGTAACCGGAGTGTGGGTAGAATCAAAAGGTTATCAGGCTACTTTCGATAATTCACAACAGAATAATCTTAGGTCTTGTGTGTGGGTTTTGGTGGTAGTGGAGGTGAGGATGTTCGTGCTGATTTCTCTTCTGACGAGATGAGAAATCCCTTCTTTTTATCTGAGAGAATCCAGCGTGAGAAGTGGTGACTCGGATTTGGATTTCCCTAAGATGCAGTGACCCCGTGGGTGATTCATTGGTCATGGCCAGGTGTAAGATAAGGGGAGATGAGGTTTCATGCAGTCGAGTGGGGTGTCTGGACCCAGAGCAGTCTACCTGTCTTTCGGGAGGTGGTCGGACCCTGCTCTGTTCAGTTCCGCTCGTTTGTCTATCAACCCCTTACCTTCGGAGTTAAACTCTTGCAGCCTGTCTCGGCCACAAGCTAAACTCCGTTTCTTATCTCCCTCCTAGACTCTCTGCATCGCTCAGTCATCCTACTGCTACGTACTTCTTCTGGCTTCGTGCTCTAGATAATTTCAGGTCCAACACTACCTCCCCTCCCCATTTAGCCTCGTCCCGAGTGCTAACACTTTTCCATCGTAGCCCTACTCCTTTTTTTTGATTGTGTTGTTGATATATATCGCTGAATTCAATATGGTGCTGTGACTGCAGTCCTCCACCCCTGCAGCCCTCCCAGTTACCGGATAAGACATTCTTCCCTCAGAAATGTTCTTTAATCCGTTGGTATGACTGGACTCTCAGACTAGGCTGGTGCGTAGTCTTACTGTCGTACGTAGGTTCTGTACTCAGCACCGCGCCGCGTCCTAACAGTGGTCCGAGTGTTTTCAAGGGCGGAGGAGTGATCGGTGGACCCGAGGCGGGAATCGGTATTCAGGTAGGGACTACGACCACTCATCCGGAGGAAGCAAGTGTACCAAGAAGTGACCATACTTTTTGGGTCATCGTCCCTTAACCTTCCTTCGGCTGCTCAGTGGCTCGGACCCGTATTGGGAGGTGCCTGACATCTGTTCTGAACGCTTATCCTAGTAACCCCGCATTTCGTTTCGGGAGTCCTCGCCGGGTACCCAGTTGGCGGCTATACATCCTGATGGGGCTCATCAGGAGCAGGTCTTCTGTTTTTGTGCCTGAGAAGCGGGTCTTTGTACGTATCGTTGGCTTCAGTTTCGGGGTCGTCTTTAAGCTGCCCTTCTGGGAGAGCCTGTAGTGTCCTTCGTGCTGGTACTGGTATCCGGGCAGTGACCCTCTGAAGGGACCTTCATGGTCGAGGAATGTACCGAGGAGTAACCACGCTTTTGGGGATGGAGTCACCACCAAATTGGCTCGAATCGCCGGTTCCTTATACGAGGCGATAATCTTTCGGGGCATCCGGGTTTCGCTGGTGGAATTCCTGTAGTTTCTCCACACCTCCTTTGGAGAAGTTGTCGAATGGCTCTTCCATCCAATCGCTGCGTTCTGGATAGTTGAGCCATTCGACAAGGTAGAGGATTCGTCAGCCTTGTTTGACTGAGGACATAACCATCAGGAAAAATAAAAATTGCGTCCTGAGCGTCCGGACGCACTAGACGCACTGGATGCTTCGGACGCAACCTGCTTAACTCGGACGCAGTTCGCCATGGCACCGTGCATCCGGACGCAGCTCGCCATGGCACTGTGCGTCCGGACGCAGCTCGCCACGGCATCTGCTTACCAGATGGAGCGTGTCAGGGCATTTTGCTTCTGGACGCAGCCGTGTCAGGGCATTTTCCTTCTGGACGCAGCTGTGTCAGGGCATTTTCCTTCTGGACGCAGCCGTGTCAGGGCATTTTCTTTCTGGACGCTGCCGTGTCAGGGCAAATGGCGTCTGCACGACACGTGTTGTGACACTGCGGTCACGCTTGCTGTCAAGGCACGGAACATCGCAGCAAATACTCTTGTTGCATTCGCAAACATGCAGTGGGTTCCAGGCATAGTGGCTCAGTCCAGTTTTATTCATTCTATCTAATGTACATCTATATATGCTACTACCACACTTCGCGCGGAAACAAAGGAAAGTTGGCAAATACGACACGATGCGTTGAGCACGACGCGATGAGCATGACACGATGAGCATGATGCATTGAGCACGACGCGATGAGCACGACGCGATGAGCACGACGCGATGAGCACGATACGTTCAGCACGACGCGATGAGCACGACGCTATGAGCACGACAAGATGAACACGACGTGATGAGCACAATGACTATGAGGAGGATGGCGATGAGCACGCCACCGGCAGTGAGGACGATAGCAAGTAGGATGCGGGGAGTATGATTGCGAGCTTTGTGACATGGTTAGCACAGCTCTCAGAGCGACAGACAGCGGGAAGTTGTACAATACAACATGACAAGTACGATGTCAATGAGGGTGCCGGCGGCGAGAACGATAGTGGGTAGGACGCGGCGAGTATGATGTCAATGAGGGTGCCAGCGACAAGGATGATAGCAAGTAGGTCACGGCAAGTATGATTGCAAGTAAGACATGGCGAGTATGATTGCGAGCTTTGTGACATGGTTAGTGCAGCTCTCAGAGTGACAGACAGCGGGAAGTTGTACAATACAACGTGATGAGTACGATGTCAATGAGGGTGCCGGCGGCGAGAACGATAGCGGGTAGGACGCGGCGAGTATGATGTCAATGAGAGTGCCGGCGGCGTGAACGATAGCGAGTAGGCCGAGGCGAGTATGAGCGCGCTTAAGACGTGGCGAGTATGATGTCAATGAGGGTGCCGGCGGCGATGATGATAGCAAGTAGGACGCGGCGAGTATGATTGCAAGTAAGACGCGGCGAGTATGATGGCGAGCTTTGTGACATGGTTAGCACAGCTCTCGGAGTGACAGACAGCGGGAAGTTGTACAATACAACGTGACGAGTACGATGTCAATGAGGGTGCCAGCGGCGAGAACGATAGGGGGTAGGACACGGAGAGTGTGGGCGAGTAGGACACAGCAAGTATGAGAGCGAGTAAGACACGGCGAGTATGATGGCGAGAAAGGCACAACGAGTAAGATGTCGATTAGGAAAATTTCAACAAGTAGGACAAGGTGAAAGGAGAAGAAAAAAAGGGTCTATCTATGAGTGATGAGCCGAACCTTGGGAAAGCGCAAGCGTTAGTAGTGGCTTGGCGCTTTCTATTGCCATTGTACTCGTCGCGTCTTTCACGCCATCATACTCGCCACGACTTACTCGCCGCATCCTACTCGCTATCGTCCTTGCCACTGGCACCCTCATTGACATCGTACTCCTCACTGTGTATTGTACAACTTCCCGGTGTCTCTGTCACTCTGAGAGCTGCGCTAACCTTGTCAGAAAGCTCGCCATCATACTCGCCGCGTCTTACTTGCAATCATACTTGCCGCGTCCTACTTGCTATCGTCCTCTCCACCGGCACCCTCATTGACATCATACTCACCGCGTCCTACCCGCTATCGTTCTCGCCGCCGGCACCCTCATTGACATTGTACTCATCACATTGTATTGTACAACTTCCCGCTGCCTGTCACTCCGAGAGCTGTGCTAACCATGTCACAAAGCTCGCCATGATATTCGCCGCGTCTTACTTGCAATCATACTCGCCGCGTCCTACTTGCTATCGTCCTCGCTGCCGGCACCCTCATTGACATCATACTCGCCGTGTCTTACGGGTGCTCATACTCGCCACGGCCTACTCGCTATCGTTCTCACCACCGGCACCCTCATTGACATCATACTCGCCGCGTCCTACCCACTATCGTTCTCGCCGCCGGCACCCTCATTGACATTGTACTCGTCACGTTGTATTGTACAACTTCCCGCTGTCTGTCACTCTGAGAGCTACGCTAACCATGTCACAAAGCTCGCGATAATACTCGCCGCGTCCTAGTTGCTATCGTCCTCACCGCCGGCAGTGTGCTCATCGCCATCCTCCTCATAGTCGTCGTGCTCATCGCGTCGTGTTCATCTCGTCGTCCTCATCACGTCGTGCTCATCACGTCGTACTCAACGCGTCGTGTCGTATTTGCCAACTTTCCTTTCTTTCCGTGCGAAGTGTAGTAGTAGCATATATAGATGTACATTAGATAGAATGAATAGAACTGGACTGAGTCACTATGCCTGGAACCCGCTGTGTGTTTGCAAATGCGACAAGAGTATTTGCTACGATGTTCCGTGCCTTGACAGACAGCTTGACCGTAGTGCCATGGCACGCGTCGTCCGGACGCCATTTGCCCTGACACGGCTGCGTCCAGAAGGAAAATGCTCTGACATGGCTGTGTCCAGAAGGATAATGACCTCACATGGCTGCGTCCAGAAGGAAAATGCCCTGACATGGCTGCGTTCAGAAGGAAAATGCCCTGACACGCTCCGTCCCGTAAGCAGATGCCATGGCAAGCTACATCCGGACGCACGGCGCCCTGGCATACGGTGTCCGAATGCATGGTGCCATGGCGTGCTGCGTCCGGACGCACGGCGCCCTGGCATACGGTGTCCGAATGCACGGTGCCATGGCGTGCTGCGTCCGGACCCACGGCGCCCTGGCATACGGGGTCCGAATGCACGGTCCCATGGCGTACTGCGTTCGAATTCATATTGCCTGTGCGTTTCGCGTTGGGAGCGTTATGTGCCCTGCCAGGGTGCATCCAGAGCGTCCCAAGCGCCTGGTGCGTCTGGACGCAGCCTGTGCGTCCGGATGCAGATTTTTTTTCCTGATGACTTCTTCCATGTTGTATTCCTCGCTTTGCTCGATATCATCCTCTTTCCGGAGTATTTTCAAGGGATCCAGCAGGGCTCGGTGCTCACTGGTTCGGTAGGGCTCAAGTAGTGAAATGTGGAAGACGTTGTGTATCTTCTATTTCCGTGGTAGTATAAGGTGGGCAGCCAGTAGGGAAACCATTTTCTCGATTTGGAAGGGACCCCGATTTTTGTGATCCAGCTTCTTCGAGGGTCAGCGCGTTTTGATATTGCGTCTGTTGAGTATGATCAAGTCTCCTACTTGGTACGCTGGGGGTTCCTTCCGAGCTGGGTCCGTATATCGGCGCATTCGCTCCTGCATAACCTCCAGTCCTTTTCGAGATTCCTCGTGCATGGTGTGCATCTAGTCTGTATACACTGTGCTGGTGGGGTTCAATGGTTCCTCCATTGGTGAGTCGACCGTTGCTGGGTGGAATCCGTAGTTGGCGTAGAATGGTGACTTTCCCTTTCCTATCGTGACTGAGTTGTTGTAGGCAAATTCGGCCATGGGTAGGAGTGCTACCCAATCGTTCTGTTCTCGGCTGACGAACGCCTGCAGGTATCCCTCAATAGTTTGGTTGAGGCACTCTGTTTGTCTGTCCGTTTGCGGGTGGAATGCTGTTGACATTTGGGGTCGGATCCTCGATACTCAGAGAAATTCCTTCCAGACTTCTGAGGTGAAGCGAGAATTTCTATCTGACACGATGTCAGTTGGGAGGCTGTGGTACTTCCACACTTCCCGAACGAATATAACTGCTAGGTCTGTGGCTGTCTTCCCATTCTTTTTTAGCGAGAGGAAGTGTACCATCTTGGTGAATCGATCGATGATTACCCAGAGCTGGTCGCATTCTTCCGAGGTTGGAAGCTCCATGATAAAATCCATTGTGATCAACTGCCACAGGGCATATGGAAGTTCCAGTGGCGAGGATAGCCCGTATGGTTCGTGTTGGGAAGTCTTATTTCGCTGACATTCCAGGTAGTTTCTGACGAAATCAATATTGCGTTCGTTCATTCTTGGCCACGAGAAATTTCGCCAAATGAGTTCGATAGAAGAGTCCTTCTCTGACCTCGATCTTTCCCTTCTTGGCTTTTTGATCCGTTGGTGCTGGTTCCTCTGAGGCCACTTCCTGCTTCTTCATTTCCTCTTGGTATTCGTGGTCCTGTTTTCCTTCTTTTTCCATCAGGGTTAGGAATTCCTTATTCCATTTCCTTGCCGGGAGTGATGATAGTCTTGCTGACGAACAGATGAATGAGCGCTTTAGTCTTTCTTCGAAGTGGTTTTTGCTCAACACCGACATTGTTGGTTGGTTTTCTACCCCCCCCTTTTCAGGGCGGTACTCTGAACGCCTTGATAACATGTCTGGTTTCCCATTTTGTGAGCCTGGTTAGTAATAGATCCTAAAGTTGATACCTGTCAGCTCTTGGACCCACCGTGCTTGTCGTTGGTTGAGCACCTTGGTTGTGGTGAAGTATTCCAGGTTCTGGTGATCCGAGAAGACCTGGACTTAGTGCTCTGCCCCTTTACAGTACCGGTGCCAATGCTTAAAGGCGTCCACCACTGTCAGAAGCTCTTTGTCGTGGATTTTGTAATTGATTTCCGTGGGTTGGAATTTTCTTGAGTGGAAGGCTACCGGGTGTAACCGATTCTCCTTGTCACGTTGTGATAGGATGGCCCCAATGGTGAAGTTCGATACGTCAATTTTGATGATGACCGGTTTCGCTGGGTCAAAGTGAGCCAGGATTGGGGCTGTGGTGCAATATTCCTTCAGTTTTTTGAACGCTGCTTCTGCTTCTAGGTTCCAGACCCAGTTTTTCCCTGCCTCCTTTTTTGTGAGCTCAGTGAGGGGTTTTGCTATTTTGAAGTAATCTTGGATGAAACGTCGGTAGAAGTTAGCAAATCCTAAGAATGCCTGTACTTCCGTCACGGAGTTTAGCGTATTCCAGTTCAGCACTCCCTCCACTTTTTCCGTTGACATGCTGATTCTGTTTCTTCTGATCACGTATCCCAAGAATTCCACTTCCTGTACTTTCCAGATGCATTTTTCTGCCGAGACTGTGAGCTTGTTAGCTTGTAGCCTCTTCAGGACCTCCCGTACGATGTCATCGTGTTCCTTTTCCATTTTTGCGTAGACTAGTATGTCGTCCATGTATGCTAGTACACCGACATCCAGCATATCGGAGAATATGTGGTTCATCATATCCTGGAACGTGGATGGGACGTTAGTCAGGCCGAATGTCATTACCTGGAATTGGAATAGCCCGTAGTGGGTTCTGAACGCGGTTTTCCATTTGTCACCGTCAAGCATGCGGATGAGGTGGAATGTGACACTGGAGTTGTCCCATAACCGGAGTGCTTGGAGAATCAAAGATAATCAGGCTACTTTTGATAATTCACAACGGAATAATCTTAGATCTTTTGTATGTGGGTTTCTCAGTGGTGGTGTTCCGTTTCCTTTTTCCAGCGGGCGAGCAGAAGGACATATATAGTGGTGGGGCATGGTGAGATCTGATGACGTGGGCTAACTATCTCTCTGAGGACAGTGAACCCCCACCTGAGCATGGGTTCGTCTGAGGCTCCTATTGGTCCTGGTCAGTGATTTGCGATAAGGTGAGATCCAGGGGTCCTGTTGGCACTGCAGAATTCCCTCAGTTCTGGACCGAGTTCAATCCTGCAGCCCAGTAGTATCTGGAGTTCGTATGTTATGACAAATGAGCTCTCTGGAGAGTCTTGACAAGGCTCCCTGGGGAGTCCCATCCTAACTTCCTTCCTCTCATGCTCCTGGTTTGCAGTGGCCACTCTCTCCGGAGTTAATCTTTACGACCGGTTCTCAGCCGTAATCTTTAACTCCATCTTATCTCCCACCTGGACTCTCTAGGACCTGTCTTCTATGAATAGCTAGCTACCGGTAGTATCTCCTTCTGGTACCTACCTGGGTACATACCGGCCCGTGCTTTTCCTCAAGTGTAACACTACCTCCCCCCTTTCCTAACTTCGTCCCGAAGCTGATCCAGTTCCAAGTAGCCCGTCTCTTTTATTGTTTTCGGTTTGTCTCGTGTATGTGTTGCTACATGCAGTCCTCCACCCCTGCATCCCTCCCAGCCACCGGTCAGCAGGCGCTCTCCCCTCAAGTGCTCCGGGAACCTTCGAAAGTGTCTGGGTCCTCAGAGTAGACCGGTACATACTCTTACTATCTTGATGAACTTGTTCACATTGCGTATTCGCTTAGACTGCTTCCTGTACTCAAGTTCCGGGATCAGCAAGACCCATAGAGGAATGGGAGCGGCATGGTGCCCTTCAGGGCTGGTAACCGGTATCCAGGTAGTGACCCAAGCCTGGCCAAGCCAGTCGAGCCAATAGGTGTGCTGAGGAGTGACTGTGCCATTTGGGGGCGGCGTCACCATCATGCTGGTTTTGTCGCCTGTTCCTTTTCGGGGTAAGGAGAATATGACCATACAGGAGCACGTCAAGTTCATCATACTGTTTCGTTTTTTTCCGTCGGGTGCCCAGTCGGTGGCTTCCACTAATGCCCGTCTGGCGGAGTCGTGAATGTGCCCGAGAAGCGGGTCTTTGTCAATTGTGTTATGAGATGAAGTCCTCCAACCCCTTCATCCCTACTACCGCTCGTACTTCATCAGGCCCTTTTATGGACATCCTGCTTAGGCATCCGTGAGCCGGTAGTCCCTCGGCGCATTTGTGTTTCACTGATGAAACTCCTGGAGTTTCTCTAGACCGCCTACTGAAAAATTGTCGTAAGGTTCTTCCGTCCAGTCCTTCCGCTCTGGATAGTCGAGCCATCGGACCAGATAGAGAACCCGTTTGTTATTTCCTCGGCCACGCTCGACCGAGGACACAACTTCTTCCACATCGTATTACTCGCTTTGTTCAATGTCGTCCACCTCTCGGAGTACCTTCGAAGGATCCGGTGGTACTTGGTATTCACTGGTTCGATAGGGTTCGAGTAGTGAAACATGGAAGATGTTGTGAATCTTCCACTTCCGAGGCAGCATGAGGCGGACTGCGAGTGGGGAGATGACTTTCTCAATTTGGAAGGGACCATGATTCTTGGGGTCTAATTTCTTTGTGGGGCGGTGTGTTTTGATGTTGCGGCCATTGAGTATAACCAAGTCTCCTACTTGGTATGTGGGAGGTTCCTTTCGTTCCGGGTTCGTATACTGTAGCATTCATTTCTGGGCTGCTTCTAGTCCTATTTGTGCTTCGCTGAATATAGTACTCATCCAATGAGCATATACCTGGCTGGTCAGATTGAGAGGTTCCTTCACTTTTGCTGGGTTTGTTGCGGCAGGGTGAAATCCGTAATTTGCAAAAAATGACGTTATTCCATTTCCTGTTGTGACCGAATTGTTGTAGGCAAACTCTGCCATGGGTAGCAACGAAACCCAGTCATTCTGTTCTTGACCGATAAACACCCCGAGGTACACCTCAATAGTCTGGTTGAGGCGTTCTGTCTGGCCGTCCATCTGGGGATGAAATGCTGTTAACATCCAGGGTCGAATCCCTGACAGCTGTAGGAATTCCTTCCATACTTCCGATGTGAATCGGGAGTCTCGGTCCAACACTATATCCGTAGGAAGTCTGTGGAGTTTCCAGATTTCCTTTACGAATATTACTGCCAGGTCAGCGACTGTTTTCCCGTTATATTTCAGGGGGAGGAAGTGCACCATCTTTGTGAATCAGTCGATGACTACCCATAGCTGGTCGCACCCCTCCGAAAGGGGCAGTTCCATGATTTAGTCCATCGCAATCGACTGCCAGGGGGTGTAGGGGAGCTCTAGTGGTGAAGATAGTCCGTAGGGTTGGTGTCTGGCGGCTTTGTTCTGCTGGCACTCTGGGCAGCTCTGGACGAAGTTGATTATTCGCGCGTTCATCTTTGGCCACCAGAAATTCCATTGAATGAGCTCGATTGTTTTGTCCTGATCCCTGTGTCCCGCTATCTTTGTGTCGTGCTCGGATTTCAGTAACTTCCGCACCAGTTCTTCTGGTACCCAGAGCATACTTTTTTCGTAAAGCAGTCCGTCCCGGATTTCCACTTCACTCCTGGCCTTTCGGTCCATCCGCTGCTCCTTTGGGAGAGCGGCTTCCTCCTTCACTTGCTGATAGGCTGCGTCTTTTCCCACACCCTCCTGGACTGCAGGTAAGAATTCCTTCGACCATTTCTGACTGGAAAGCGAGGCAAGTCTTGTCGAGAAGCAAATGAACAATCGTCCTTGCCGATTTGGTTCCGTAAAGTGATTTTTCTACAAAACCTTCATAATCGGCTGGTTTTCTACCCCCCCCCCTTCTCTGGGAGGTACTCCGAATGCCTTGAGAGTGCATCTAGTTTCCCGTTCTGAGAACCAGGACAGTAGTAGATTCTGAAGTCAATCCCCGCTAGCTCCTGTGCCCACCTTGCTTGCCTCCAATTGAGTACTTTCGTCGTCCAATTTATGATGCTTATGTTGTAAATTTTTTGAATATATCAATACGTAATGGTACTATGATACATAGTGAAATGAAAACCTGAATCACAATACTTCCATCGCAGTACAGTAGCATAGCAGTTGTTGAATAAGTACATAATTCAAAGAATGCCACACCTCTGTTATTCAGATGAGGTAATCATACAATTGCCGCCCTTTGCTAGTGCCAGTATTTTCACAATTATTGTTGATAACGAATAGCACAATCTCAATACTGCTAGAGGGATACTGTTGTGCAATCGGATTACAAAGTCTCCATATTCAAACTATGACAGGAGTGAGACCCTACCATTATTGCAGCTTTTGAATTGTGTTATCTGCAGAGAGCCGCTGTCAAAAGACTCCAGTAAGAAAAGAGAAAAGCTGGTAATAGTACAGGAATGATGTGGTCATTTTATTCGCTGATGCAGTATCACTCTCAGATCTATATGATAGTTATGTCATTATAATTCGCATGTGATACTATTCAGAATTCTCTCCAGTACTAGATATAAAGCTGTATGCTACATAGCAATCCCTAGGATTCCCAGGTCCTCAGCTGTTCGCAATCGAGTAACTGTGAGATTTCATTGTTGTACAAGAGCCAGTCCTTCTCATCCTCGCGCATACAGTTCTTTATTCATATTGTACAAGTTATCCACTTGGAAAATTTCAGATAGCACATAAGCCTGATACCTCACACATCATCAGTAGAGAAAATGCATGTTTGAGACTGAGATGTATGGAATTACCAGAATCGTAGTAGAATCAGGGCTCCAAATTCGCAGAACCGCATACTAGAGATGCCAATTGTCACCAGCCTATATACTTGCTATGAGTGTTTGACGAGAAAAATAGACAAGTACCACAAACAGGGACATCCAGGAAGTAAACTTCTACTTTACCGTGAAAGCAGACAGTTCTATGCCAAAGGAATGGCTCAAGATGGCTGATCACTCCAATTATAGTCTGACCATCCTTGATATGTCACAATATCTCAGTAAGGTCTTCGCCTTTGCAGATATAGCTGATTCTCCTCGATCACTCAGGAACTTGATAGCATCCTCTTGAGTGGTATCCTGAGTTTCATGAAGGGAGAGCATAACTTCATCAGAGCAACATGTAGGTGGAGATGAGGTGACACGAGGATTGAGCAAACGATCGTCACTGACATCTGTATATCTGTATATTGTTAATTATATCAAGGAGTGTGAGGAAGCATATGAATGAAGTCAGCAACTATCGGATTGGTCATTATATCAGCTTGATGTATGAGGTTGTAGAGTAGGAGTAAAAGGGTCAGTTCTGTATGTAGGAGTTGTGGTGAGATAAGAAGGTTGCATCAGGAAAAAAAAATCTGCGTCCGGATGTACAGGCTGCGTCCGGACGCACCAGGCGCTCGGGAGGCTCTGGACGCACCCTGTCAGCGCACATACTGCTCCCAATACAAAACGCACAGACAATGTGAATTCGGGTGCAGCTCGCCACAGCACCGTGCATCTGGAAGGAGATCACCATGGCATCTGCTTACCGGACGGAGCATGCATCAGGAAAAAAAATGTGAGTCCAGACGCACAGGCTGTGTCCTGACGCACCAGACGCTCGGGACACTCTGGACGCACCCTGGCAGCACACATACCGCTCCCAACGCAAAACGTACAGGCAATGTGAATTCAGACGCAGCTCGCCACGGCACCATGCGCCCAGATGCAGCTCGCCACGGCATCTGCTTACCGGACGGAGCGTGGCAGCGCATTTTCGTTCTAGATGCACGGTGTCAGGGCATTTTCCTTCTGGATGCACAGTGTCAGGGCATTTTCCTTCTGGACACAGCCGTGTCAGGGCATTTTCCTTCTGGACACAGCTGTGTCAGGGCATTTTCCTTCTGGATGCAGCTGTGTCAGGGCAAATAGCATCCGGATGACGCGTGTCATGGCACTGTGGTTACGCTGGCTGTCAAGGCACGGAACATCACAGCAAATACTTGCGTCGCATTCACAAACACGCAGTGGATTCCAGGCATAGTGACTCAGTCCAGTTCTATTCTTTATATCTAATGTACATCTATATATGCTACTACCACACTTCGCGTTTCCAGCACAAGCACCCAGCGTCACATCCATCGCTGCTGTTTTTGACGCGCGTAGCATTGGTCTGAGTGTCGGAAACAAAGGAAAGTTGGCAAATACGACATGACGCGATGAGCCCGACGCGATGAGCACGACGCGATGAGCATGACGCGATGAGCACGACGACTATGAGGAGGATGGCAATGAGGACGCCGGCGGCGTGGACGATAGCGAGTAGGACACGGCGAGTATCAGAGCGAGTAACAAGTGACGAGTATGGGAGCGAGTAGGACGCAGCGAGGACGATAGGAAGTAAGATGCGGCGAGGACGATAGCGAGTAGGACGCGGCGAGTATGATGACAAGGTTTGGGACATGGTTAGCACAGCTCTCAGAGTGACAGGAACAGCGGCGGGAAGTGGTACGATACGAGGTGAGGAGTATGATGTCAATCATATTGCTGGCAGCAAGAAAGATAGTGTGTAGGATGCGGCAAGTATGATGTCAATGCAAAGTGCCAAGCCATTACTAACACTTGCGCTTATGCAAGGTTCGGCTTTCTCATCGCTCCTACGTAGACCCCTTTTTTCTTCTGCTTTCACCTCGTCCTAGATACTCGTCGTCGTTCTTCATGTTTCCATCATACTTGCTGTCATCCTCACTGCCATCAAACTCATCAACATCCTCCTCATCAACATCGTACTCATCACATCGTATTGTACCAGTTCCCGCCGCTGTTCCTGTCACTCTGAGAGCTGTGCTAACCATGTCCCAAACCTCACCATCATACTCGCCGTGTCCTACTCGCTATCGTCCTCGCCACATCTTACTCGCTCTCATAGTCGCCACGTCCTACTCACTATCGTCCTTCCCGCCGGCGTCCTCATCACCATCCTCCTCATAGTCATCGTGCTCATCGCGTCGTGCTCATCGCGTCGGGCTCATCGCGTCATGTCGTATTTGCCAACTTTCCTTTGTTTCCGACACGCAGAGTAATGCTACGCACGTCAAAACAGCATTACTGCATGTGATGATCGCGGCGATGGGTGTGACGCTGGGTGCTTTTGCTGGAAACGCGAAGTGTGTAGTAGCATATATAGATGTACATTCCATAGATATAAAGAATAGGATTGGACTGAGTCACTATGCCTGGAACCCGCTGTGTGTTTGCAAATGTGACCCGAGTATTTGCTGCGATGTTCAGTGCCTTGACAGCCAGCGTAAACGTGGTGCCATGACACGCATCGTCCGGACGTGTCCAGTAGGAAAATTCCCTGACACGGCTGCGTCCAGAAGGAAAATGCCCTGCTACGCTCCCTCCGGTAAGCAGATGCCGTGGCGATCTGTGTCCAGAAGGAAAATGCCCTGCTATGCTCCCTCCGGTAAGCAGATGCCATGGCGATCTGCGTCCCAGTTAAGCAGGTTGCGTCTGAAACGTCTAGTGCGTCTAGTGCGTCCAGATGCTCAGGATGCAATTTTTTTTTTTCCTGATGTTTTCTTTGATGGGTAGTGGTTGTGTTAAGTGAAAAGAAGGAACAGTTCAATACCTGTGATTTGTAGAGATAAAGGGTAAGAGGTGTTGAAACAAAACACTAGCACACCTACTTCCGGTGCTCAACCCCTGTCGGCACCTGTCATCGGCACACCTACTTCCGGGAGTTCGATCATGCAATTCTTTCCTTTCTACAATGCATTATTCTCTCCTTTGCACAATACATTATTCTGTCCTTTGCACAATGCATTATTCTGTCCTTTGAACAATGCTATATGTAAAAGTTTGCCCGGCCACCGATTTCTTTACAGTCTTCACACGTAGAGAAAAGAGAGAGAGAGAGAGAGGATCTTGTGAGGAACAGGATGAGATGATTTGATCGTTGAAGTTTGATGAAACGGC
>Ga0307508_10002331_pt1 | contig 20132 bp, 21 predicted proteins | sample 9_EM_MG_FD_203089 | JGI IMG/M metagenome (GOLD analysis project Ga0307508, IMG submission 203089) | Populus trichocarpa ectomycorrhiza microbial communities from riparian zone in the Pacific Northwest, United States - 9_EM | ecosystem: Host-associated > Plants > Roots > Unclassified | place...
GCCTTGAAATCAACAAGGCGATTATGAGCAAGGCTCACGAAGAAGGGGGTGATGTGACGTCTTCGGAACACCTTGCCTCTGCCTTCCTGCTACTTGGGATCACCGAGACATCAGAAGATGAAGCCGAAATCCAACCAATCATCGAGCCCGATACCATTGAGTCTGCTACCAATAAGTCTCTTGACAACGTGAGCGAACAGCTCACGTACAGAGCTGCTTTACGAAGTCCACAAGCAAGACAATGGAAGGAAGCCATGCGCCAGGAATGGCAGGCATTGGTTGAGAATCACACATTCGATATCGTGAAGAAGGGTAATGTAGTCCAGACACCAATAACTGACAGGACAGAAGAAGAGCCTATTGGATGCAAGTGGATCTACAAGAGGAAGATTAATCCAGACAGATCCACTCAGTACAAAGCACGACTAGTCATCAAGGGCTACGAACAAAGGGAAGGCATCGACTACGACGAAACCTATGCACCGGTTTCCAAGATGGCAACATTCCGATTGATACTGGCACTGGCCGCTCAGTATGGCTGGGATGTTGACCATATGGACGTGGTGACGGCTTTCCTAAATCCAAGGATAGACCGAGACAACATCTACATGGAAATGCCACTTGGAATTGACTGGCTCGCGTCGAGCGGAAGCGCGTCAAGCGGAAGCGTATTAATCCTTCGAAAAGCACTCTACGGACTTAAACAGGCGCCCAGACTTTGGTACGAGAATATCGATGGATACTTGCAATCCATAGGATTCCGACAATCGGCGGAAGATCCAAACCTGTACCTCCAACAAGGAGTCCTTCTAGTACTATATGTGGACGATCTGCTCATTGCGCACAACGGTGCAGAAGGAAGGGGACATCGGATCAAGCAGCTGCTGCAAAAGAAGTACAAGATGTGCGACTTGGATACGGCAAAACGGTTCCTAGGAATCGAGATCGAGAGGACCAAAGATGGAGGATTCAGTATCTGTCAACGAAGTTACATCAACACGATCATACGATGATTCGGATTGTTGGAAGCAAAACCGGCTAAGTCTCCACTTGATCCTCATACAGATCTGGCTAACTCCCACTGTGAGGACAAACCAGCAAACCGCAAAGAGTATCTGTCAATGGTTAGATCACTCATGTATGCAGCACTTGGAAGTCGACCGGATATCGCCTTCAGCGTTACCGCTCTCAGCCGGTACAACATTCAACCTCTTGAAATGCACGCAACGGCAGCGAAGAGAGTACTCCGATACCTGAAGACTACTGTCGGATTTTAGATTCATTACCGACGGCTCCCGAATCCTATCACCATTGTCGGATACACCGATTCCAACTGGGCAGGGAATCTCACAACTCGGAAATCTGCCAGCAGATCCGTATTCGGACTCGGGAACACAAATGTCAACAATGAGCTTGTCATATCTGGCTTAATTCATTGGCAGTCCAAGTCTCAGAGTGTCGTGGCACTTTCAACACTTGAGGCCGAATATATCACCTGCTCGCACGCCACCCGGGAAAGCCTCAGGCTCAGGCGCATGATGAAGGAGGCTGCAGGAGGAATGGCAGTAAAGATTGTTGATGGGCCGGTACCAATTGGATGCGACAACCAAGGCGCCATCAAACTGATTACATCGGGAGTCATACGACAAAAGTCAAAACACAGTGACGTAAAATATCATCATGTTCACGACGAACAGATGAAAGGCACAGTTAAGTTCCAATAAGTCACCTCAGAGTCCAACCCTGCCGATCTGCTGACGAAGCCTCTCGCGGTTCCCCGACATGAACGACTATTGCAACTCACCGGTCTTACTCTATTCAGCCCCAACGATGGAAAACCCGTATACGATGAATGACTCCGATCTCGAAAAGGAAAAAGGGGGTACGGTTCTTTGGTGAAGAAAAGGGGGTGCGGGGGATGAGGAGTTGGAAGAGGAAAGAAGGTTTTCTTTTGTTTTGTTGAGCATTTTCTTGCATCCTGTCGGCAAGCGTGAGTCAGCACTCTTTTTCCTACTAGCAGGTGTTTTTCCTACGAGGTTTTCACTGCAGAGGTTTTAATGAGGTCGACGAGAATTTAATGGGATTGATTTTGTTTTTTCTTTTATGCTTCTGATTTGGTGGATTTCTGTTTGGTACGGAGCGCGCGAAGAGGGGGTGTGTTGGAATTGCTTCTCGCCGCTCCGGCGTGGCGTGCCGATGGAAGTGTCACCGCAGCAACGGCGACAACAGCAACGCTGAGGGGAGCAATAGCATAGCAACGGCAGTGGCAAGGGGATCCTGGTAATGACGGCTTGGCATTCTCCCATAGCAGCGTCTTTCGCATTCTTTCTTCTGTACTCTTAAATACTCCTCTATAGCACAGAAAAGATAAGACACATCACGGTTGAGCGATTCCATCAAACTTCAACGATCAAATCATCTCATTCTGTTCCTCACTCGTTCCTCTCTCTCTCTCCCTCTCTGCGCGTGAAGACTGTTAAAGAAACCGGTGACCGGGCAAACTTTAACAAATGTCTCCGTTCTTTGCCAACTACGGCTTCCATCCTGTGTCCTCTGACCTGGCTGCCTTGGGACCCTTGAACCCAGTCAGCAAGCCCTACGCCCACTGGATGCACACAGTAAACAAGGCATCCACCGAATGACTGGAAGCAGCGCACGAACGAATGCGCCGCTACACGGACCCCCAGCATACCAAGCCCCCGAAGTACCAAATCGGGGACTTGGTAATGCTCAACAGGCGCAACATCAAAACGCGCCGACCCTCCCGGAAGCTGGACCACAAGAATCATGGCCCCTTCCAGGTGGAAAAGATCGTCTCCCCCCTCGCCGTTCGACTCACACTTCCCCAGAAGTGGAAAATTCACAACGTCTTCCATGTGTCGCTGCTTGAACCATTTAGGACCAGCCAATACCGAACATCGCCGGACACCTCAAAAATCCTCCGAGAGGCCAACGAAGGCTATCGAACAAAGCGAGAAATATGATGTTGACGAGGTCCTTGGGAGCACCAAGAAGGGGTGCCACATCCTGTACCTCGTTAAATGGCTCAACTACCCGGACCGGAAGGACTGGACGGAAGAGCCATATGACAACTTTTCGGTAGGCAGTCTGGAGAAACTTCGAGAGTTTCACCAACAGAACCCAGATGTGCCAAGGGACTACCGGCTCACCGAGAGCTAGACTCCGACCCGCCCCTGGTGCATATCGAAGCCGACGGGGTCAAAGCATGGTCCGGGGATAGTAGGATGAAGGGGAGGAGGACTTCACTCCAACACAAGAAATTTTCAACGAGCAAGAAGAGTACCTGTGTTGTAATCTCCGAACACGACAATAGGAACGGCTTGACTGTGGCGAGGTGTGGATGGTGGAGCTGACAACTCACCCTGTTTTGACCGGCTCTGGCACTGAGACTACCATATGGCTGGACTGATCCCGTGCTATACCGGCGTACGGGGCCAACCCATCTTCTGATCACCTCTCTGGACTTTCTGAGTGTCGTCGGGTTCTGGGTACACCACTCCGAAAGTAGGATCTTGGACTGGTCGGAAGACCACACAGATCCGAGGGCGCCGTCAGCTGAATTGGTTCCGAAGTTTTTTCCCGCTGGAGGGTTTTGTTGGGGCCAGGCGACTGGAGGCATGCAGGGGCTGGAGGACTTCATTCCAACGAATTCACAAGAAAGAGAAGGAGTCAGATTACTTTAGCTTCGGGCCGAAGCTAAGAAAGATGGGAAGTAGTGTTACACCCGAGGGTAACAACAGGAAGAAGGTACAAGGAGAAAGAACAGCAAACGGTAAGTCACGTGACTAGGAATGCGCGAAGAAAGTCGCGGGGCCTCGAAGAGCAGTTTGGCAAGAGGAAGCACAGCAAGGGTAACCTTGGCAGGTGATGGATCTTAGGCCAGCCCACTGGGTAGACCCAATACACTACCGAATCTTGTAGCCACTGCTGTGACACTGGAACATCCGGTCAACGTCGGAGTGACGGTAATATTGAACTAGTCAGGTTTCTCGATAGTCACGAAGGAGATGGCGCATCAACACACCACGGACGAAACTCAACGCCAAAAATCGCCAAGCCTTTCGCTCGACAAACCAGAACTTTACGCAAATCAGACCTCACGGACGTCACGATGTCCGGCGGAGGGACCGAATCGACCAAGGCAGCCCCATTGGTGGCTGACCACATCGGTACCCACCTTCTGGCGGAGTAGGTGGGAGACCAGGAAACCTACAGGGAGGAAGAAATGGAGGATGTGGTAAGTGATGCCGAGAGCAGCGACCTCTCAGAGCTGGAGAGCGAGGAGGAGGGGAAGCAGTAGAAGGGGTAGGACAAAGGCAGACCGAACTTCAAGCGCGCCGCGGCGGGCACTGGACAGCAGCAGAGCACACAGGAGTTTTTCCGGCGTGGCAATGGTTGTGAGAACGGCATGCATGATGACGACAATTTCTTTGCGACTACGGGCAAGCAGTCCATGAGGGGAGCACTAGCGCGCTCCCTCTCTGCAGCGGCCAGCAGTCCGCAGCAGGTGGGATCAGCTTTGACCCTGAACTCTGGCGAGGGTTCCAGCAAGTGGGTGGGAAGGGAGGGAAGCAAGGGGGTGGATGGAAGGGATGTAGCAGTGGAGGATTGGGTGGAGGAGGTGGTAAATCAGAGCGAAGACGAGATGGAGGGTGTGGCGGGTCCAGGTAGGTCAGCCACCCCATCACCCACCCCAGGCAGGTGGGGGAGCGTGAGTACGGTGTCGTCCGCAGGCTGTACCAGACCAACCCCGGTGCCGGTCACACCGACCAGAGGCAGCAAGAGGATGGCAATGGGTACCCCGAGGCCCATCAGACACTACAAGCCGGTGTTGCACCCGGGGTCTGTGGCAGGCTTGGTGCTGAAGCAGATCCTGGCAGCAGTGGCTAGGGTGGAGCGGAAGCTGGAGGAGAAAGCAAGGAAGGTTGAGGAGGCAGCGGAGGTGGCAGTGGCCAGGTGGGATGCAAGGTTGGTAGAGAAACTGTCGTCAGTGTTGGGCAAGGTGGGGGAGATGGAAGAGAGGATGGTGGCGAGGCTACGCACGGATGCCAAGGAGAGGGAGAAGATGCTAGAGGTCAGGCTCCTGGCATTTGATGGAATCGAGACAGAGCAGGCACAGAAGGCGAAATGGGACCTCAAGCAGTGTGAGGACCTGGCAGTGATGATGAGGGCGTGGCAGGAGGAGCTTGCAGAGGTGAAGCATGGGGTTGCAGGAATTGCGGCAGAGATTGTGGGAATGCGGGCACTGGGTGGCCTGCCGACTCTGGCCGCTGCCACTGTTCGGGCAGTGGCCCAGACAGCGGTGGGGTAGGATACCCAGCAACCGATGGAGGGAGTGATGGTTACTGCGTCCCCAGTGGCGTGGGTGCTGCAGGAGGATCCGATCGAGGAATTCAGCAATTTGGAGGGTGTGGAGCACGAAGGCCTCTTTGTATCACGGTATGCCCCGGCGCTCAGCACGCCAACCTCTGTGTCATCGAGCAGGACCCCGGCCCCGCTGGACAGCAGGCCAGTACCGGCACCAGCCAGAGAGGCTCCAGTGGAAACGGAAAAGAAGACAAGGAAGACAAAGGAAAGGGGCAAGCAGTGGAGATTGCCGTACCACCTACCCCTACCTACAAGCCGAAGGGCTCTGCCCAACAGCAGCGGCGCCAAGCAGAAGTCGACAAGAAGAGAGCAGAAGAGGTGAGGACAGGCCTGAGGGTGGAGGCAGTAGTGCCCAGTGCCCCGGCACCTGTACGGTCGATCCTCAAGCAACCGGAGACAATAGCGGCAGAGGAAGCAAAAAAGAAAGCGAGGGAGAGGGAAAAGGCAGCAGCAAGGAAGAGGTGGGTAAGGGTGGATTTCAGCAAACAGGAGGAGGAATCATACGTGCAGGCAGCTCGCCCCCTCTGGGGTCTGGGTGATACCGATGAGGAGGAGGAGGCAACTCGGAAGGTGGCGCACCTGGCCAGCATGAGGGTGGTGGAGGATCACTGGGAGCAGGAGCGGAAGGGCATCGCTGCACACGTTCCACCACGGCAACGGGAGCAGCAACAGTGGCAGCAGCGCCCGGTCCAGCAGGCAATGCAGCAGCAGCATCAGCAGAGGGCGCCACAGCAGCGAGCAAGCAACTGGGCCCAGCGCGTAGCAGCGGCGGTGGCCCTCTCACCGATGGGGTGCAACGGTTTCAACCGGGTCGGTCGAGGAGGCAAGGTGGCCAAGAAGCCGACGGGCTTGGAGCTGATCAAGAGGAGTATCCCATGGGATGAGCTGGCAATCCTATTTGAGAGGGCAGTGGGAGCCCTACAGATAGACGCAGTGGTGGCAGCGAGCGCAGCGGCACTTGTCAACATTACCCTCAGCAAGGTTGCTCCCCCCCACGTCTGCACGGAGGCGTTCAAGATCTTGGCACAGGGAAGGATCACCACCATGGCAAGGGCAGGGGCCTGAGTGGCTATGATCCTCCACTTCAAAAAGGAGATAATCGAAGTGGCTTGGTAGGCGGACAAGGTAATTATCAATGTGGTTGCGAATGAAACCTGGGCAGAGCTCAAGATACTGGTTCCGTACGCCCAGTACCGGCAGGACAATGGGCTGGCTGCTCTCCAGGAACGAATCGAGGTGGAGAACGAGGGAGTGGTAATCCCCCCTTTCTCAATGACGAGATGAGCGCACATTGGAATTTCTCCGGAGAGGGTCCAGTGGCAAAAACCTGAAGGGTGACGAGCTCCAAAAGAGCCACGTCTCATCCCGACTAGGATTTCGATAGGAACCCTGCATAGTCCGAAAGACTAGCATTGGGCGGAATACTAGGTCGCCGACATTTAGACTCCAGTCCTTATCGCTAGATACCGATCGGGGCCAATCAGACGCAAGCGCAGAACCCACTGGGCATGGGCGTCTTGGGAAGGAGACCTCCAATGTAGCGACAGGAGGACCACGCGACAAAAGAAAAAGAGTTGCATTTATACCGCTTCAAACTCCACCGACTATCTTCTATTCCCCATCCTCAGATTTTACACTCATGACAAAACACCCCAACACGATGAACCTAAGATTATTCCACTGTGAATAGAACAATCGAACCTGACTCTACAGCATCTCTACCTCCACCTCCATACTCACGTACCCAGGTGTCACACTGGCTGAGTACTGAGTATTTCCATCTCAGATGCAGAATTTGTTTGTTCGATGCTTTCTTGGAAAATAATTCTAAAGGAGTCTTGACCGCTTCGAACACATCATCTGTGAAGACTAGTGCGAGTAAGAGCATGATTGTGTGGAGTCCATAGCTGTATTCTTTGGGATCCTCAATCAGTGTGGATCTGAATGTCCCTCTTTGGCAATGGTTCTTAATATATCGATATGTGATTTCGGCCGTGATGACATGCAGACCGGTGTTCACGATGATAGGAAGCTTCATATTCTGGTTTCTGTAGTTATGAACGTACTATGGAAGTGGGAGTCATTTGGAAACTTAAAGATTTGATACGGGAGAGAGATAGAGAGAAAGGAAGTGTGCTTGCGATTTGATTGAAGACAATGAACATGTCCCTTCTCCAAACAGAAAGAACACTACATATATACCTGCTGGAGAGAGAGAATGACATAACAGTGGAAAGGTGAAAAAATGATGCAATGCCTTCTCCGCACCATGCCATAGGCTGCAGTTTCTATGCCGTACCTTCAGCACCCATTGCCTTGCACCATTGGCACCCATTGCCTCGGACCAGCAGCACTTGCTCCACTGCACCACCGCCGGCACCTCTAACCTATGGCACTACAACATAGGAAATCAGTGTGACATTGATATTTTAGTAGTTTCAATTAACGACTGAGTAGATAATGGATGAGGGGATGACCAGGGATGAGCCCTTATGCTGTATGTCAAAACCTCATCGACCCCTTGTAGTAGGATGGCTCAACCACTACTACTAGCTGACTACACAAATAGACAAGAATTTGTAAGAGAAGGGCAAACTGAACCCTATAGCGTTCGCATTTGTACAGGTGCTGGTCCCAGCACCAGAGATATTGCAGAGTATTGAACAAATGAAGGTGGTCGAATACCATCTTGTGCTTCCATTTTTCGAACTGCAGGTACAAGGGTTTACCAGGGGAACTGAGGTCACCGTCAGTGATAAACTATCCCTTGGTCGGTATAGATGCATTGGATGAGTGTGTGCACTTACCGTAGATATCCTTTTGATCTCCACATTACTGTATAATTTCAGAGTCTTTCGGTAGAGTGCTCCTCTTAAATTGTGCTATATTTGTGGCATTGTTTCGCTCTGGATTACATCCACCAAGTGATCTTGTCTCGTGCAAACCACATAATTGACCCATTGGGCAATATCTCCCATGGGGTGGAGAGAATGAACTTGGTTGATGATGGGTGCCACGTGTTGTTCATATTTGTAGAAGTCATCGAGACATCACAGTTCCCTTTGTAGGTTTTCTTCACTGGCTGGTGGTAACTTTTCCAACGCCACAGGTTTGGGAACAAATTGACTCTTGGAGTATCCTCGAGCTTCCAGTCGTTGCTGTCCAGCTTCCTTCCGGCTCTGAGATTTATAGGTAGACATGATTGTTCGAAGCTGTGGAGTAGGTTTGGTTGAAATGGTAGCACAGGTTGTGTGAAGTTATACCGATGAATACTGATGTCGGAGGGAATAGGTAGACATTCAGCTGGGGGTGGTAGGGTGGGGCCAGTCAAAGCGGGGCAACGTATGGTGGAAAGGTGACCACACCTGAGGCACCATTGGGCAGGTAAATGAGCCACAGCCGCTGGTCAACCAGAAAGCACGAGGAACAACAGACTGCTTCTGACCAACAAAGCTCGGTGCTCTGTTGATGGAGTCAGGGCTAAGTGCAGCGACACAACTATGGGTACTCAGCCTGCCAGACCAGGCACGAGAGACCATTCGCGCCAGAGGCCACCTCACATTCTACGGGGTAACGATGGGGCACTGTCTTACTGGGCAATACCTTCCGTAGAGGAAGAACAGACCTGCCCCCCAGTGTTCATGGTGCCAGTACCAGAATCAGACTTGGTAACATCTCTTTAAGGTGTGTCTGGAGTAGAAGGCCCAACAGAAAATCCTGAAAGGGGGAGGGTGGCGGCTGGTTGAAGCAGGGCGAAGAGACAGTAATGGCAGAGCTACGGACAGCGCAGGAAAAACGGGTAAAAATGTACACCGCCATAGTCTAGATCGGCTGTATGTGAGTATGATTAAAAGGAAAAAAATCCAGCTTCTACCTGCTGGGCATCAGAGATAAGGTCAAGCTTGACTCATCTAAAAGCCTTCTCATCTTTTTGGACCCCCTTGTATGTGGGATGTTGGTGGTGATGTCTGGCCTGGCTCTCCGCAGCACCATCATGTGCTTTCTGGCGTGACAGGGTGGCTCTTCATGGGCTAGGTTCTTCCCAAACATCTTAAGCGCCATGTGTTGGAGGCCAGGACTATTTTGCAAAATACCCCTTTTGAGGGAATTTAGTTTTGGATTAATTCTGAGCTTTCACTAGTTTTCATGTTGGGGGTGTGGTTTAGTGGTATACAATTACCACACATACGAAGAAAACTAGCAGAATGTGAGAATTAGTGCGAAACTATATTCCTTCAAAGGGGTTATTTGGCAACAATAATTTGTATGCATGCAGCCCTCCCACACAGAAGCCACGTCATGGGGAGCCAACCCCTGTCGCCAACCAGGAATCTTTCCTGTCTAGTGTGCATACCCCCATTGGTGAGCTGGGGGCTCTGATTGGCGGGATCGCTACCCCTGTACATCTGGATCCAATTATAACTATCGATGCGGACCTCCAACCCCCACTTCGACTGGACCCTGCTACGTCTTCAGACCGTGGCAGGTAGGGGATCACGTCCAGTTCGAGTGTAGCAGATGCAACCCCGCTCAATGCTCATTGTTGACTTCAGGGGTGTGGGGTCATTGCAATCAGAGCCCAGGTAACCCCCCCCCAAAACCAACCGCTACGGAGTAAATACGTCGTGGCATTATTGACGGCATACACCAGATGCAGAAGAAGCGGACAATATACACTTCCAAATGTCCGCCTACCCACCCACCATTTTATGTGTTGCAATGGGAGGTCTAGGAGTACCAAAAGCAGGAAGAGGAGAGGGAGGAGGAGGTAGAAGCACTAGGTGCCAAGGATGAGGTGAATAGCGGGGAGGAACCCCACTGTTCGTTACCACCCCCTCGTTCTTAGTGTCACGAATCTCGCGCGACAGGCTCGTAAGCGCCGCTGCTGGTGCCGTTGTCAACCTAGTTTTCCTATGGCTTGGCCTTGTTTCTGCTGCCGCAGCCACAGTCATCCTCCGTGCCTAGGCGCCTTGCTCGATCATATCGCTCTGGTAGTGATATCCCTCAAACCCAACCGCTGGCCGGTCTAGGTCCTTCTCCTTGTTTCCCTTTGGTTATACTTGTGTGTCTGTTCTCCTGTCATCGTTAAGTATGTTGTTTCGCTTTGGTTATACTTGTGCGTCCTTTCTCCTGTCATTGTTATGTATGTTGTGTCCCTTTGGTTATGCTTGCGCATCCTTTCTCTGTTCCTTACTGCTTGCATGTCTTTCACCTGTTGCTCCGGATAGAGTGGTGGCCGTGTGGCGGCCGAGTGCGATCATGTGTTTTCCTTGGGCGTGGCGATTGAGTAATGATATTAGATAGAGGAACTGTGTCAGTCTTATGGGTAAGCTGTGATTCCACCGAGCGATGGGAAAAAGTATAAAGGAGAAGCGCGGTAGCTAGTCTGGAGATTCTTCTCCATGCAATCTATTCTCTCCGATAACCCCCCCACGTTTTCGAAACGAACTTTCCTTCTCCACCATCGATCTCAATAAAAACCATCACAAAACGTTCCTTGCGTCTCGGGCAACATTTTCATCCCCTGAATAGCCGATTCGCTTGAGTTTGATTTTTGACGCTCACCTCTCCGACCTCACCCCCATCAGTGATCGCGGACCACCTATCCACCCATCGCCATCCTGGTCGCCAACTCCAAAAATCTCTCTGGTCCCACTTCCATTATATAAAAAGCTTTTGGTAGTGATGCTCACGCGTCTCAGGCCAACGCCTCGCCATGAGGAGCGCAATCCAGTCCGAAATTACACCCTCAAGAACAGAGATAACACGGTATAGATTTAACCACATGTCTGCCCCTGGCTGTAGCCAGGCATCCCTCCATGCTTTTATGCACCCTACACCTACTGAGATCCGATCGCAATCGCCGCTGCAGCGTCCCCGCAAAAATAGCCCTCCGGCATCCGAACCTGACGAGGAAGAGCCGGACTACAATGGAATGGACTTTCAGCGCACCGAGCACCTCACCTCGACCCAGGAGATCGGTGATGATAACAATGACGACGATCACGAGCTTCCGCAACTGGCACCCTCACTCAGCCCCGAATGTGCAGCACTTCGTGACGATTTTGAGATCATCACAGCAGCCGCAATGGAAAACCTGTACCACCAGATCACAAAGGATATCAACAAGACGACCGCTCTCCCCATTGAGAACACTACCAGTCTGCTCCACAACCGAATCGTGACGATGAACGCACGCATCGCCCAGCTGCAACAACAAGTTCTCACCTTCAAGGACGATATCCAACGTATCCATGAGATACTGTTTGCTGCCCCAGTCTCAGGCAACAAGTACCCAAAGAAGAAGGAAGAGCCGCCGGCTAACCAGGCAAAGACCAACACCAACGGGAACACCAGTTCTACCAGCACCGCTGTTGCCACTGCCACACGGACTCCCCCACCACCAACGCCTCCTGACTTCACGGGATGGACGACCCTCAAAGTGGGTGGCCAGAAAGATAAGAAGATTCCGATGACCAAGCTTATACCTACGACATACCCTCAGGCTGAACGGGAGGTTACGTGTAACTTCACACAGAAGGTCGGACCAGATGCGATCCACACTGAACAGGATTATGCTACACGCCAGATCGCAGCAGATGCAGCACTCCACCGAGTCAACTCAGTAATCGTCAACAACAAAGATGTCTTCACACCTGCATTTATCCGTGCACAGGTCACTGTTCACGGGAACATGATCTTTACAACTGGCAACACCAAGACGAATGTCATCTACGAGGATTACACATCTATTATCAAAGACGCCCGCTCCTATTACGGGAAATGTGAGCAAGTGGAGATTGGAAAACAACACAGCCAGTTCCTGCTGCATGGATTGCCGACCCACCTCTCTCTGCCCGAGATTTCAGAGAGCATTTCTTCCAATTACCCCCAACTGACACAAAGCCAAACCCCGCGATGGTCATACTGGCAGACCGACAAGAATACAAAGCAAACTCCACAAATGTCATGACACTCGCAGGCAACATCAAGATGGCCCAGTTTGGCTGTCAACACCTCATCGTTTGCAACCGTCAGTGCGAACTGGACGACTACATTGCGTTTGGAAAACCACCCAATGCCGCAAGTGTCAAGCCTATGGTCACCCAGTTGCTCTATGCCGGAACAACCCTCGCTGCGCAGTCTGTGCAGAACACCATGAAACCAAGGAGCACCCATACAGCCTGCCGATTTGCAAGAAGGGCCCAGCCTGCACTCACCCACCAATTCGCTGCGCCAACTGCAATGCGCCCCACAAGGCAACCGACCCCAACTGTCCTGAGCGGATCAAGTATCGCGAAATCACCAAACTAAACACGAATGCAACCACCGTGGGAGACGCCCCAAAAGCGGCAGTAGCCATATAAAATGGCCCCTCTTGCATCCATTGGGTCCATACAGATGGTGAACTGTGCACGACACCAAGCAACAACAATATCAGCACTCCAAGATTTCGACAAAAAGCCTGACAACCTTATACTCCTACTTCAAGAACCATCGTGCGATAGACATGGAAACCCACCCTCCTTACCAAACTTCAATCTGTTTTACCCCAGTACCCACCCAACCCAAGTGTGCTACATACGTTAGGTGTGTACAGGGTCTTGCAGCAACTATTACATTCACATCTGGCACCTCCTTCCTAGGTACCACAATTACCTACACCTACCATATGAATAGAACAATATTCACCTTGTTCAACCTGTACTCGCCAGGAAGACCAGAACCCCTAGCTTCAATCACAAACGACATTCAGCTTCCAAAAAACTGCATCTTCATGGGTGACTTCTATGCACATCATGGGTGGTGGAAGAGAACCCTCACGTACAGCGCTCGTGCCTCTACTACTACCCACTCGATAGTCGAATGGCTGGAAAACAACAACTTCCATCTTCACAACAAGCCTGAAATACCTACCCACCACCCATAAAATGGCGGTAATCCCTCAACCATTGACCTGTGTCTCTCTTGTGGTTCGATCACTCAGTCAATACTGCCACTGGCCATTGACCACGACACAACCTCAGACCATAGCTTGATCACCATCACCCTTTCCTTACCCGCGTCCCCCCTCATCCACCCCCCCTCGACGGGCCTGGCACAAGGCAGACTGGAATGCCTTCACCTCCCACATCCAAACTGCCAACATGGATCTCACCAACCTCGGTGGAAAAGATGACACTCTTCATGCCATCTCCACATTACCAACATGATTTACGAAGCCACTGTAACGGCACGCCGCCGCCATCACCACCTATCCCGAACGACTAGAGTCTGGAACATTCTGGGTTGCACGGCGCGGAAAGGTTCTGGATGCGCGGCGAGGAAAGATTCTGGTTGCGCGACGAGGAAAGGTTCTGGTTGCGCGGCGAGGAAAGGTTCTAGGTATGCGGTGAGGAAAGGTTCTGGTTGTGCGGCGATGAAAGGTTCTAGGTGCACGCCCAGGGAAGGTTCTGGTTGCGTGGCAAGGTTCTAGTTGCACGGCAAGGAAAGGTTCTAGGTGCATGGCGAGGAAAGGTTCTGCTGGTTCTGGTTGCGCGGCGTGGAGAAGGATCTGGATGTGGAGGATCGCGCTCATTGTATATAAGAGTGCACTGTTGTCTGTCTTGCATGTTTCTTCTTCACGCAACAACTTGTTTCCTCAGGGAAAAGTTGTTGCGTCTGGCGGATGGGAAAGATGGGAGCCCCATGGGGGTGATACGGCGTGGAGGAGTGCATATAGTCTGTAGTACTGAAGCACAATGGAATTAACTGCCACTGCCACTGCTACTGCCACTTGTTATCGTCAGCCATAGTCAGCCATGACTACTAGCAATTGTTCCGCCTCAACGCCACATCCTTGCCTTGCCCGTTTCCCCACATCTTGTCCTAATCTGTCCACATCCCCACGCCCTCGTCCTTAAGTCCCGGTTTGCTACCTGGAATCAGGGAGCCACGCCCGTTACACCTTGTTACGTCGACACACATCCCTCCACCTAGCGAACAGTTACGCCATGTCCGACAATACCCAACCTATCTCACGGGAGATTCCCACTGATCTCGTTGCACAGCTGAAGTCAATCGCATGCAATGACTCCTTTGCCCTGGAGGCTACGCTCGAGACCGCCTATGAGCAACTCCACACATTGGCTCAAGCCATATTGAATGGAAACAAGCCTACCACTACCGAAACACCCCCCCCTATCAGTGTGCCTACCGGTACTGGTACGCCCGCCACGATGCCCATCCGACACAGTGGCAAGATCCCCGATTCCCCCGTGTTCAATGGAAATTGAGAGAAGATCGAAGGATTCATTGCTCAGCTTCGGCTGAAGTTGTTCAGTAACCCAACACTGTTCCCGACACCAGCTTTGCAGATGGCCTATACCTTCAATCGACTTGAGGGCCATGCACAGGCCCAGATTCTTCCCTATATGCAAGCTGGTGCCACCTTCTCCCTTCCCGATGTTGAGGATCATATCCGTGTTCTCAACAATGCTTTCGGTGACCCGGATCCCCTGGCGACTGCAAGATCCAAGCTCCACCAGTTGAAGCAAGGCAAGAAGGAATTCACAAACTACCTTGCTGAATTTCAAACCCTTGTTTCCAAATTGGATTGGAATGAGCGTGCAAAGACCAATGTACTGAAGGAAGGCCTCTCCATCAAATTGTGCCACCAACTGATAGGAAAGTCAAGGGACCTTACCTATGACCAGTTGGTAGCTCTCTGTCAGGAGCGGGACTCGGAGATGCGTGCCCTGCAGATGACCGAAGGGAAGCAGGGTTACCAGCAACCACGTGCCCATCAGCTGCGAAACCCACCTTCCATCCAGCCCACTACACCAATGCAACCTGCCGCTGCTCCAGAGCCAATAGACCTAAGTGGGACCCAATGGGTTTCGGCGCAAGAGAGAGCAGCTCATCAGCGTGAGAAGCGTTGCTACTACGGTGGTGAACCGGGCCACATGGTCGCGCAGTGTCCGAATAAGCCTATTCATGCTGCTGCCACCCAGGCTACCACTGCGGGCATGGGTGGACTTCAGCCTGATATGGGGAACCAGGTGGGAAATGCCTAGACCAGCAGCCACAGGATGGCATTGCTGCTGGTCAGAGACTGAGCAAGTTTTTTTTCGTTTCCTGTACTTTCAAATGTTTTCAAGTTGTCAAGTTTGTCAGTGTTGGTGATAGCAATGGAAGGAGAGCACCTGGTTGTGTCATGTATTGTAACGGCCGGGCCGACAGGGCTTTTGGTAGCGGGACAAGGACGAGGTCGGTGCGCGGCGGCGGCCGAGGACAGGATCAGACAGGACAGGAACGGCGCGCGGTGGCAGCCGAGGACAGGATCGGACAGGACAGGAACGGCGTGCGGCGGCGGCCGAGGAAAGGATCGGACAGGACAAGGGCAGCGCGCGGCGGCGGCCGAGACACAACAAGGACAAGAGCGGCGCGCGGCGGCGGCTGAGACAGGACAAGAGAAAAGGGGTTGTGGCAAGATGCTTCTATTCGAGAAAGGGGACAAACAAGTTGTTGCGTGAGGAAGGAAAAAGGAAGAAAGAAAGAAAGAAAGAAAGAATTGGGCGACGGCTCCTTTTAAGGATATCCGTCGCCCGCTCGGTGACACTCCACATTCCATCCTCCCGCTCGGCGTCACTCCACATTCCTTCCTCCCGCATTCCAGATGGCGCCAAGGGTCGAGGCCTAGTAGCTGGCACGCGCCGTGACAGTAGCCCCCACTTAGGCCCGAGTTCCCACGAGGGCAGCCCATACAGGTGCCGGCCGCTCTGGGTAGCGTCTGTGGTATATGTCCACCGCTTCCACCTCGACAAGGTTTTCCTCGGGTTCCCATGTTGGGTCCGTAAACCCCCTCCACTTAACCAAATACTGCAACCGTCCTCTCGTCCTCCTACTGTCCAGAATCTCTTCTACCTCCCACTCTTCTTCGCCCTCAACGATCACCGGTAGGGGTGGCGGGTTCACCTGACCCAGGAGGGGGTCGTCTGCAGCGGCGTGTAGGAGCGACACTGGAAAGGTTCGGTATTTTTGTATGGTCGCAGGTATGTCCAACTCATAGGCGTGGGTCCCTATGGTTCGGACAACACGGTAGGGTCCGTGGTGTTTATTTTCCAACTTCCGGCTCGGGCGTGCAGTTCTCCAGTTTCTTCCGTCAACCCAAACCAAATCGCCTGGTTGGAAAGCGGGGGCGGGCATGCGGTGGCGGTCAGCACCGTCTGCCTGCCGCATCTGGGCGTATCGCATCTCCGCCCTGGCGACTTCGTGGATGCGTTCCAGTCGTTCCGCTGCCGTCTGAGCTTCCCTCTCCTCGGGGGCATCCACTCGTATATCCAACTCGAAGTCATAACGCGGATGGTACCCAAGGTTGGCGAAGAACGGCGACAGCGAGGTGGTGTCGGATACCTGGTTGTTGCCTGCGAATTCCGCCAGAAACAGATAGTCCACCCAATCGTCCTGCAGATAAGTGACATAAGCCCTCAGGTGTTGTTCCACTACTGCGTTCACCCGTTCAGTTTGTCCATCAGTCTGAGGGTGGAAAACGGTAGAGAGGCGTGGATCAATCTTAAGACGAGAACAGAGGTGCTTCCAGAAGCGGGATGCGAATTGGGGCCCTCTATCGGATACGATCGTCTCCGGTAGTCTGTGGTAGCGGAAGATCCTATCGCAAAAGAGATCCACCAATCCTTCCGCGGTAATCGTAGTCGTACAGGGGACAAGCTGCCTCTGTTTGGTCAGGCGATCGACCACCATGCAAATTGCATCGAATCCTTTTGATCGCGGTAGGCCCGTGACAAAGTCCACAGAGATGTGTTGCCATGGCCATTCGGGTACTGACAACGGTCGTAGGACTCCATACGGCGCATGGGGGGTAGACTTTGTTCGGCGGCAAACATGGCAGTTCCGTACGAAACGGTCAACATCCTTCCTCATTGACAGCCAGTAGTACCTTCTTGCGAGCAGTTCGAGCGTTTTGGCACGTCCTGGATGACCCACGGCGGGAGGGTCATGATGGTCCTGCAGTAATCGAAGCCGAAGCGGTAAATGGTCTGGTACGTAGATGCAATCCCGGTAGATCAACCTGCCATCTCTTTCCTTGCAGTCGGCTAACGATATTTCCTTGCATTGCCTGGCACTGTTCCGGACTAATCCCAGTATCCGCTCTGGAAATGGGTCGGCTAGGTAGGCTTCGGCAAGTAAGGTGGATATCCGTCCAGTGTCTGGAACGTCGATCCGTCCGGCGTCCGGCTGTCCGGCATCCGGAACGTCGTTGGCCAGCAACTGCAAGCTGTCTACGGCGTCCATCCTTCTGTCCCGGTGTAAGTCTGACAGGTTCTGAGGTTTTAAAACGGCATGCTGGTTGGCAAGCAGTCTTTCATCCCCCTCCTTAGGGAGATCTCCCGATCTCCGAGTCAAGGCGTCCGGCTTTCCTCCTGCTTTTCCTGGCTGATACGTGATCCTGAAGTCAAAACGGGAAAGGAATTCGGACCATCGGGCCTGTCGACGGTTTAACAGTTTCGTGCTCATGAAGTATTCCAGGTTCTTATGGTCGCTCAAAACCTGGATTGGGTGGCGCGAACCCTCCAAGTGAGGCCTCCATTCCTCAAAAGCCCGGACGATTGCCATGAGTTCCTTATCGTAGATTTCATAATTGCATTCCGCAGGGCTGTGTTTCTTGGAGTAAAAGGCCACCGGGTGTAGAACACCCTCATCGTCGTACTGGGAGAGAATGCCAGCTGAGACATAGTCTGAAGCATCGGTTTCCACTATTATTTCACGGTCGTAGTCGAAGTGGCGGAGAATGGGGGCGGATCTGAACGCTTTTTTGAGGAGGTCGAAGGTTGCTTGCTGCTCTGGTCCCCACACAAATGGAACGTATTTCCCTCCCTCTTTTTTTGTCATCCTGGTCAACGGCGTTACCATCTTGGAGTAATCCTTTATGAACCGTCTGTAGAAATTGGCGAATCCGAGGAAACATTGCACATCGGTGACATTTTTCGGGGTTTCCCAACCCAAGATGCAGGAGACCTTCTCCGGATCCATCTGGATTCCATTGGTGGTGATTATGAAACCCAGATATTTCACCTCCTGTTTGTGAAAATGGCATTTTTCAGGCTTCAGGTGCAGTCCGGCGTCCGACAATGCTTTCAACACCTTATACACCTGTTCCTTGTGTTCCTTCAAGGTATTGCTGTAAATAAAGATGTCGTCGAGAAACGCGGTACAAAAGTCGTCAAGGTAGGCTCGGAGCACATCGTTTATGAGGGCTTGGAAATCAGAAGGTGCGTTCGTTAGCCCGAATGGCATAACCAAGGATTCGAATAACCCGTAACGCGTCCAGAATGCCGTTTTCCATTCTTCGCCTTCTGCCATTCGTACCAAGTTGTATACCCCGCGAATATCCAGAGTAGTGAAATATTTGGCCTTCGACAACCGCATCAATGTTTCCTGTAGCAACGGCAGTGGGTAATGATTCTTGATAGTCCCTGCCTTCAGCCCATGGTAATCGACACACAACCGTAGGCTGCTGTCGGTCTTTTTGACAAAAAGGATTGGTGAGGCCGCAGGGGAGGATGACGCCCTAATGAATCCCTTGCTCAAATTCTCCTCTAACCATTCCTTTAATGTATGCAACTCGGTTCTGGACATTGAATATAGCGGGCCGAAAGGAGGCGTGAATCCTTCTCGCAAGGGAATCTTGTGGTCATAAGGCCAGTGGGGTGGTAGATTCTTTGCCAAAGTTTCCGAAAAGAGTGGTAGGAACTCGTGGTATTCTGCTGGTACATAATCCTTCAGATCGTGCTCCTTCGGTTTCTTTGCTTGCTTGCCCACTCCGAGCGCTTGATTGATCTCATCCAGGGAAGTCGAAAAAATCATCAATTTTTGCTTGTACTCCAAACGTCGGAACGGATGTCCACCGATAGCTGAAATCTGGATCGGACGCTCTGTGGTCAGAAACGCCGGTCCGTCCGGCATCAGAAACGTTGATCCGGCGCTGGTTTTCGGCGCGGCGCTCTTTTCGTCGAAAACGCTCGTTTCCGGCGCGGCGCACTTTCCATCGAAAAAGCTCGTTTCCGGCGCGGCGCTCTTTTCGTCGAAAACGCTCATTTCCGGCGCGGTGCTCTTTTCGTTGAAAACACTCATTTCGTTCGGTCTGACGCGCCAGTTCGATGATCGGGCGCCCATTCCCAAATCCTTGCCATGGTTAACTTGGTTCTGAAAAAGTGAGTTGGGAGACGTAAATGACCAGGCCTCGAATTCGCCGGCCCCCGCGCTTACCACTGGCTCCTCATGAGCTATTTTTGACGCGAGAGAGTGGGCGTGAACCACGGTTGGTGCCCGGTTGCAGTGCGAGGTGCAGTACTGCGACCCGAAGGTCAAGGTTCGGGAGCTAAAACGAATGGCAACATCGTGGAGCTCCAACCACGGGATGCCTAGCACAACTGGGTAGTGGCCGAGCTTTGTGACGAACATCGGCAAGGTCTCTTGATGCTCGAGTATTGCGAGGTGGGTGTTGGCAACGTGCGTAATGTCGCCGGAGGATATCGGGCGGCCGTCGATGACCTCAAGGCTTCTGGGATACTGAAGGGGTGTAAGCAGGAGTTGGTGATGGTGTGCGAAGTCTTCATCTATGAAAGCGATTCCAGTAGCTCCGCAGTCGATGAGGGCGTGGGTGGCAACGGTCCTGTTACCGAAGGAGATTTTGCATAGCACAACAAGATGTTTTCCTTCCATTGATCCCTCGCCGACTGACA
>Ga0307508_10002332_pt1 | contig 20132 bp, 29 predicted proteins | sample 9_EM_MG_FD_203089 | JGI IMG/M metagenome (GOLD analysis project Ga0307508, IMG submission 203089) | Populus trichocarpa ectomycorrhiza microbial communities from riparian zone in the Pacific Northwest, United States - 9_EM | ecosystem: Host-associated > Plants > Roots > Unclassified | place...
AAGGGTACATGGGTGATGCCAGGTTACATCACACTGCCGGCAGATACCCGGCTGAGCAGCCACCGGCAATGGGTTCGTGATAGGGTGATGTATCAAAACCCATGGCTACTTACTGGCGAGATGTATCTGGTTTGATGATTGTCGATCATCACAGATACATCGGGATTACAGCTTGTTGTGCATCAGCAGTGAACTTGCATGTCCTGATTATGTAACGAATATCCAACAAGCCTCCACAACCACTTAACCTCAAACATGCCGTCCCCTGGCTGATGTTGCGCAACTTCGCATGGGGTAGTCGATTTATTTACCCATGTGCTAGTTCCCCGAAGGCGTCTCATCTTATTTCGTTCCGTCTCAGAGCGGTTTGAATATGCATGTATTGTGGATGGGCATGCCGTAGTGGCTACAATACTAAAACGGCATACCAAGGGATTGCATAAATCCGAAGGATAGCCGCGTACAGGAGGCAACATGGGGAGGAGGACACGCGCAAGCACACCTGCTCGCGGACACGAGGCACGTCTAGTTTGGCCTGCCAGAGAAGGTGGCGGCGTGGAAGATGCACAGAGGCGTCTTAACCTTTTGCTCTATTCTTTGCTTGTGCACTCTCGACCATAGCATTTACGTATGTACTCAGTATAACCTCCGCTGGTCAATTCATGACGAACTTTTTGGTAGCTTGTTAACCTGGGATAAGCTGTGAATGGCTCGTGATGAATCGGTTCCTTGTGAGTGGAAGCCAAGATAGGAGTTTGGTGAAGGAGGAAGATGAAATCGCGAAATCGCGCGTTGGGAGAACCACTCGTGGTCAACAAGTGCAAACAAAAACAACCACGCACACTCCTCCCAACTCGAGACACCCTCCAGAGCACCAGATGGACCTAGTCGCTGAATTATACTACGGCGTTGTGGACACGTATAACATTGTTTACCCCTGGATACCTCTCCAACTCCGCGCCTCTGTGCAAACATTGTTAACGCAGGGATGGCTCATCATTCACGTGTTACTCACCAATCCTTCTGAAATCCAACATATGATCCCGACCGTGGTATCTACTCTTGCACTTGCGGTAACTGTCTACTGGACTGTCACTACCGTGTACCACAGTGTTCGACGAGTCTTCCGTGTCACTTTCGTCCTCCTCAAATATGGGAGCATTGTCGTTTTGCTCCTCGCTTTATTGGGATGGATGAGCCCAGCCGACCCCAACAGAGACCTCACAATTCCGGTAGCCATCGAATCGGGTTGGCACACCTTGATGGGCTTCGTCGACGAGTTGCCAAAACGGCATACAGCAGGGCAACCAAGGAATGAACCCGGAAAGCCCTGGGAAAGGTTCACGCCCCGCGACGGTCACTCGTCCAACCCTCGCCACAAACCACGGAAGCCAAAATCCCATTCGAGATCCAATGCCGCCAAATCTACATCATCACAGCCGCAAGGCGGCGCATCCGCCACGAATCCGCTTGCCGAGTTCGGGATCGTTGATGCTCTGGGTTGGCTTTCGACTCTGCGACAGAGTGTGTCCAACGGTGAGAGTGGCGAGTGGGAGGAGACCGAATTTGCTCAGAAGATGCGCCACGTTTGGGAAAAAGTTAAGGTTGATGCGTTCACGCCCCAGCACTCGAACGAAGAGGGCATGACGGACACTGACGATGCCGGGCTCGGAAACGAGGACGATGGTGGTCAAACAGAGCTTCGATGACGTGGACGATCGGCCCCCCTCCCCTCCCCCCCATGTGTGTTGTATTTCGGATGTGCAACGTGAACATCTTGCGCGCATGCGCACCGTGTTTTTCCTGTTGGCTTGTTCGCCTTGTTGCCTCCACCTGCACTGTAGTTTATCAGCTTTCGCTTTCGTTACTAGAATTGTAATATTCGCATTGACACTATGTACATCCCAAATCCTTATTCTGCACACTATGAGCCGCAACTCTTTTTCAATTCCGCGGCGCGCCTGAACAAAATTTGAACATGGCTGCCGACATTCCGAATCCATTCCTGGTCGATGACGATGATGAACCTCTGTCTGCTCGTCTGGCCTCTCCAACTCCTGCAAAGAGGCCCATGTCTCCCGCCCATCCCGGTGTCTTAAGGGGGTTACGAGCGCCGTCCCTGTTTTTGCCTATTCCAAGCGTAAGTCTTGTTTTCATACTTTTGGCAATCTCTCGAAAGAAGAAGATAAAGCCACTGATGCTTATCACAGGCTGACCCGCTAAACCCACTCCTCGGGAAACTGGTTCCTTCTGAGTTTAGACCGAACAGAGATGTAACGGGAGAATGGGCGGGTCGCGGAGACCACGAATTGATCGTAAGTCTTCTTCACAATGCAGGCACCCCCATCACTTCATCACGAATCGTTGCAATAAAAGATGAGTAACTCTTGGCGAGCTTTAGCCAGGAAGGCCGAGGAGAAGATTCGTGGCCTCAGCGATCAAGACAGCATTACCATCTTGAATGTGAGGGCCTCGACGGCGCTCATCACAATCCGTTCTAACGTTAACTACGTTCCTCATTTCTAATGTACTAGCTCTGGTACCTTCGTCTCACCTCCCTCTCCCGGATGCGGTTATACAACCAAGCCGCGGTGGAATGCGCCAACTTATGGGCCGCCCTCGAGTCCCAATCGTCCGACAATTCCGCGTTGCGTGAATATATTTTCGGCACTCTCGTCCCATTCGAGCTTCTCGTTTTTCGAGCGTGGACGACGCACCATGCAAAGGACGCCTATGAGTACCTTGATCAGCTTGCAGCATTGCGCATGACTTGTGTGAACCGTGCTTTAGGTGCGGCCAGAGCAAAATTACCTACCGGCGATGCGGAGCTATGGAAGGAACGGGGCTCGCGAATTGGTCTGTTGATAGCGTCGCAATTGCTGGAGATGCAGGTGACTCTCACTTCGATCTGAGGTGTGCTTCGCATTCGGGATCTTTTTAACATTTTCGACACCCTTTCAGGACTTCAGAGGTGCACAGAAAATCCTGGATGGACTCGCCCCGACCAGCGGAGCTGGCAGTTCTGCTAGGCTTCTCTCGGCACTGGGCAGACTCAAATTAGAAGCGGGCGACATTACCACAGCTGCGACATATTTTAACAGAAGCGCTACTCAACCCGACGCGACTCCGCAGAGCCGGGATACAGATGCAGCGTTGCTGGCCACCGCCAAGGGAGATTGGACGGGAGCTCTGGCATTGCTTGAAGATGTGGTCAAGGACCACCCTGACGATGTTGTGGTCGGTGTCGAGCAGATTCATTCAAACCTCAGAGTGTTATTCTTATCATCCCTTTGCAGGCTCTGAACGCCATGAGCGTAGTTCTCCTCTGTCTGGGTCGGTTAGAAGAGGTGCATTTATATCTGCGCTCGATCGAGTTCCAGCTCACGCCGCTATGACAGAGTATCGGGAAACTTGAGTCAATACTGCATTCATCGCCCTCTACATTTGTCGTTGCGGAGCCTCTTGTGTTCAATCTTTGTGAGTATTAATCTATTGAAATGGCAACCTATGTTGAATGAGCTCTCGATACTGGCAGCTACGCTATATGAGCTGCGATCGGCCACATCTGCTGCCAATAAGCGCGAATTGCTGATTGAAACAGCCAAGTGGAGTGGAGATGGTTTCAGAGCAGCTGCTCTGAAGTTTTCATGATAAGATATTGCTCTTTGTCAAGTCTAGTGCGCATTTTCCCTCAATCAACCTCTCTAAGTTGGGTTCCTCGAGCAAATAGTTGAATTGTCTTGCTTTCCATGTTGCGGTAAGATATTCCACCTCGAACGGGTGCTTTGTATGTACTTGTTGTGGTGACAGAACGGTGTGATCGTGTCACGCGTCAATCTGCGCCAAACATTAGCGCCTCTTCCTTGAGCGGGCGTGGTGATGGGTGTTGCGGGTTTATGGGATGTAAGCAGGGCTTGAGGGCTTATGATATCATCTCGCTATCTCCTCATTTTCTCCTCATTATCCCCTCAGCTGATTCAACATACATCTGAGACGCGCTCCCTCACACATTTGGCTGTTGTCGATGGCTTCGAGAAGAATGTATCTGGCTTGCGAGGATACCGTATTGGCATAGACGCCAGGTTTGTTCTTCGTCACCCGATCTCAGCCTCCCAGGCTTACCTTCCAACAACTCGCACGAACATTAGTATTTGGTTCTTTCATGCGCAGAGCGGTCGTGAAGGCGAGAATCCCGAACTTCGCCTCATATTCTTTCGACTTGCGAAGCTTCTCTCCGAGCCATTTCTCCCTCTCTTCGTGTTTGATGGTCCTAAACGTGCCACATGGAAACGCGGCATTCAGATATCCAAGAAGCCTCATTGGATGATTCACGGCGTGAAGACAATGATAAGTGCTTTTGGATTTGAGTGGAGGCAGGTGTGTTTCTCCAATGGTGGTGCTGAAACCACCTTGCCAATTCTGACTCATCAGCCTGCCAGGCTCCTGGCGAGGCAGAGGCTGAGCTTGCCTACTTGAACCGAGTTGGCGTTATTGACGGTATCCTTTCCGACGATGTCGACAACTTCCTATTCGGCGCTCTCACAGTGATTCGAAAGTACGTTTGACTCCATGTATCCTATTGCATGCACTCATGGCTCCATAGTCCAGGCCGAGGTCTAACAGGCAATCTCAAGAATCCTGCTCTGAACGCCGAAGGAAAGGATGATGGGAACCACGTACGCATCTTCAGAGCGGCAAACATAGCATCAGACGAAAAAGTTGGCTTAAATCGTGCGGGGTTCATACTAATCGGGCTATTGAGTGGAGGAGATTATGAGGAGGTGAGCCCGTGAATTGATTTTTGTCGTGATGATCTACTTTTACTGATCACAGCTGATGGTGTTTAGAAACATCTACCTGGCTCCAAACTAAATGGCTGTGGTATGACGACTGCTCACGCCCTGGCGCGTTGCGGCTTCGGAGAAGAGCTGGTGAATGCATTCGCCGTTCTGCCGGATAATATTTTTGCAGAATACTTAAATCAGTGGCGGGATGCGCTGCGATCCGAACTGCGCACGAATTCGCGCGGTTATTTGCCGCGTAAACAGGCAAAGCTTGCAGCTAGCGTCTCGGATGCATTCCCGAGCCTGAAAGTATTGCATGCGTACGTTCAACCTGTGACCACCGAGTCCGAAGCCCTCTCTGCCGGTTTATCACCACCCGTGCCACAGATACAGTGGAGGCACGAGCACAGCCTCGCAACTCTTGCTAGGTTTTGTGAAGAGAAGTTCGAATGGGGTACCATACAGATCATACCGAAGCGCTTTCGGAGCCTCCTTTGGCATGGTAGCGTGATACGCATACTGAGGCGAGCGATGCTTGATCTTGACCGCGGAGAAGGTGCTTCATGGAAACACGTCAGATCCACGGAGAAACCATCAACAAAGGACTCGAATGCTAGTGCAATTCCCCGTACGCCAACAAAAAATGGCAAAAACACCCGAGAAGCGGGTTGCGGTACAGCTATAGGTACTCCATCGAGAATGATCACGAAGTACTTTGCGGACATCACCCTCTACTCTCCGGCGAAACACCGCGACGCTTCTGGCGACCAAGACGTCGCGAGTGCGGACACTGACGAGGAACACCCTTTAATATCCAATATTTCGGCCTCCACGACGGCACATCCTCAAACGGATTTCCTCCTCGAATACCGCATCGAGCTTGATCCTTACCAGCTCGTCCTGCTCACGCAAAGTGGTATAGAAGGCGTGCGTGAGGAGCCGGCTGATGTGAGTGATGCCCATTCCGAGGATGAAGAAGTCAATGGCCCGAGAAACCAAAAGCGCAAGCCAAAAGAAGTTGACGCCTTCAGCTCGCACCGGATATGGGTCCCTGCGTGCATGCTGCAGCCGGTGGAGAAAGAGCTTGTTGATGTGTACGAGGCTAAGCAAGAGGCCAAGCAAGCGAAGAAGACACGCAAAGCCCCACCCAAAGGTAAACGCACTGCGACTGGCCCAGACCCAGCCACAGAAACGGCTTCCATCTCGACCGCCAAGTCCAGACCGAAAACTCGCAAGGGTGCCAGTGCCCCGGCTGGCGCGCGAGCGAAGAAGGCAACCCGCGCTCCGCCGAACGATGACAATGCGGAGAACTTTGATCTTGATGCTGTTTCTGATGCTTCAGACTCCGATGCAAGTGGCGGTCTAACAACATCCAAGCCAACTACAACTACCGCGCCTAGGAAGGCAACTGCATGTGGCAGGAAAGCCCAGCGCGAGATAGCCACGGGTTCCGAAACAGACACTGACGCCGGAGGTGAACAAGCTCCCCTCGATGCAAGGCCTCGACAAAAGTCTATCGAACCCTTGTCGTTGTCGTCGAAACCTACACAAGCGAAGGCTGCCAAGCTCCCTAGAGGTGAGCCATCGGGGCAGCGTGGCCTGCTGCCTGCACAAGACAAATCGAAGACATCACACTCCAGCGTGCTCAAGGCGCTCGACTCCGCAGACTGGGATGATTTGTTTCCTCCTGCTTTGAAGGCCCCTATGCCTTCGAGTCTCTCACCCTCTTCCCTGACCCAAACGCATCACTCTCAACGAAGGTCGAAGGCCGGATCGGCTGCCGCACCTTCATCTCCTTCGAAGCGGCGGCGGCGACAAGTTTTCTGTGATACCGGGGAGGATTCGGAGCGGGCTGAGAGTACCAAGAGCTCTGTTCCCAAATCCCCACGTAAATCCAAGTCTCAAGTTAGTCCTTCGCATCGGAAGGAGAAGACTACAATCTCGAGGACAAATCGGCAGGAAAACTTGGTGCTTCCTTATTTGTCATCCTCCGATTCAGAGGATGACGACGTATCTGGGGCTGACGTTTGTGGTGGCGCTCGACGGGTTGTGTCTCCGACGCCGCGAAAAGGGGCGGCCAAGGACCCATTTCGTACATTGTGGGACAAGGTAGGACTTGCCTCGAGGCAGGTCTCCAAACGGCCGGAGGAGATTATTGATGTATCCAGCGAAGACGGGGTCGAACCCGTTGCGCCAAACCAGAGAATGTCCTCTCAAGCTAATTCCGATGATCTGGCTGGGACTATCACCCAAAAAGGCGGCAGCATCAGTACTGTTTCAAAATCAACACAACCTCGATTGCCATTTCGCCCTGTCAAGACAACGGCAGCCAAAAAACCAGCAACGAAACCTCATCTCACAAAGGATGGCAGTCCTACTCATGCTCAACGGAATACATTGGCAGTGGATGTCATTGATCTCACGACTCCTTGATTACAAGTAATAACGGTGAATTTCTTTTGAACATCTGAGATACCTGTGGATGCTTTACCGTGATTTCTATTTCTCCTCATTTCAGAGTGAATTTTTTTCGCACCATGTCATGTCAGTACGTACAACTAGATTAATATCATGTTTCATGCGCAGAGGTGCGAAGCCCCAACACGTTGAGGCGTTTATGAGAGCTTTTATGAGCGTCCGATTGTCTATTCGGCGATATCGTCAGCTTCCTCCGGCCAGACAATGCCAATGATTGGAGCGGCGCGCCAATGCAGTGATCATCATCATTGCCATCATTATCCAAACGTTATTGAACATAGGTATGTCTGCAAACTATACAAGCATCCAAACCTATGAGATCTTCATCACACGAGCATGTGCAAAGTATGGAGTGGGGAGGGAAAATCATGTAATTTTGAAGTACGACACTGGGGGGGTTGTTAGAGGGAGGCGGAGGGAATTAACAGATCATCACGCGGGTGATTTCTTCTCATCTTCGGGAAAGAGATCTGGCGCCGTGTTGTTGTTGTGAATAGGTGCGCTAGCAGGGGCGTTCCCCATTGGACCCTTGTAATGTCGGCGACCGCCTAGGACGTACCATACACTATGTGGCATATCATTCAGTTCGCGTTGATTACGCGCGGGCAGTGGATGGGAGATAGAACGCGAAAACAGGAATAAGAGAACGCACAAGGAAAAGAAGACCACGCCAGCGGTGATGACACTCGCGTAGTTCATGTTAAGTTTGGTAACAGGTCGAACAGTTGGGAAGCAAAGAATGATCGCCACGAAGGACACCCAACTACAGTCCAAGGGAAATCCAGCAGCTTATACATGAGTGGGGCGGCAGAAAATTCAAACGATAATGAAGCACTAACATGATGCAGTTAATATTGACAGCCCATCCTAGAAACCCGTCGCCGAGGTAGAACGGACCAGGTGTAAAGTGAACATCGGGATGATTTCGGAAGATCCGTCGACACGCGATGGGGATAATGTACGAGATATCTAGCGCTGATCAACGTATAACGGTCGGGATCTTGTTGAAACCCATGAGATCAAACCCGCACATACCAACGGCGGTGAGAGAAAAGATGGCTCCTGCCGCTACTGGACTCGCTAGGTCCAACAGTCCAGGAAGAATAGATAGAAATACATTCAGCCAAACAGCGTTCAGAGGCGTCTGGGTAAGCTTGGACATCCGGCCAAAATAGCCTTTGTCTGGGAAACCACGATCGCGGGAGAATGCGTAGAATGTGCGAGAGCTTGCTTGGAGGGCGGTCCTGGTATCGTATTAGGGAAGAAGCAAAACTAGGTTAAGGCGTAGGAAAACACAGTTGAAACGGACGTGCGGACGTACTGTACGACGAAGAAGGCAGTCATGCAGACAAAGACCCACAAGAAGAGCGCACCAGCCTTCCCGATACGTATATACATGATCTACAGTTTGGAGACGCGGAATCGTAATGTTCAGTCAACCGAATAACCACGAAGTGGGCATACTAACTTCAATGAAAGCCAGACCTGTCGGTCCGGGCAGGTTTTCAATCGGACCGGAACACAATACGAGCGAGATGTTAAGAATCCATCCAATCAGGCCAGTACCAATAACGGCCACGAAAATAGCGACGGGGGCAGCAAAAGCTGCGCGACGGACTTCTTCCCTGCGTTGAGTGCAAGACATCAGTGTAAATTTGTTGTTGTACGCAGATAGGGAATGAACAAACGAGATATGCGCCGTTGCGTCGTAATCTGTCATCTGTTGATAACATGGTTTTCGAGTAGAGATTAATTATGCGATAGTAAAATTGTAGACAGACTCACAGTCCATTGTACACTCAATAGACCGAACAAGAAAGCAAGGCCCGTATTCCAAGGACGCACGCCATCCACACCCGTCTGGTTGATGATGCCCGCCGACCCAAACACATACCTGAACCACAAGTATCCAAAAATAAGGAGTGCGCTCACCCTACATACACCAACATCGAGAAAGGTGCGTACCCAGCAGAATGCATGTTATCCTTGCCGGTGCATGCAAGCAAGACGATGATGATCAAGATAGTCGTGCCTACGTTAATAAAGACAAAGCCAACGGTGAAACGAGCCAACCACTTGGTCGCCACGCTGTTCAGAATTCCATGCTAACGAATGCAGGGCGTGCTGGTCAGTGAATTCGTCGGACGCATTGCAAGAATGCATATGGAAATCGCGTACGATGACCAGAAGCGCGACGAAGAGGCCAACGACCTTGCCAGAAGTGACAGTGTAGTTTCCGTCCTTTCCGACGACGACCGCTGCCCATATCCTGCGGTTCAATAGTACGGGTGTTAGTATTGTGAAGTATCAACAATAATCTAAATTGAAACGACCAATGAAACATGAAACGGAAGATTACATTTGTGACAATCCGAACTCAGTGGAAGAGACGCCGGCGATCTGGCCCTGTGCCGCAGCAGTGAGTTGAATTAGTTCCACAGACGAAATGAATGCGCGGAAAACTGTCCGCAACGCACGAGCATGTTCAACCAGCCAACAATCCAGCCGACAAGAGCGCGATGTTTGGGGGGTACCTGAAGCAGTGAAAATCTACCGGCCGTGGACTGATGCACGAGATATTGATGACTTACAAGCCTCGCGGAGGCGGTGTAGAGGCCCCCGGCGGTCGGGAACGCACTGACTGACAGAATGACAAGCGATCAACACAAGCACGAGGAATTCATCCGCGGTCTCACCAATTTCTGCGATAGAGGTTCCAAGGGTGAAGCACATGCAACCTCCGAGAATCCAACACCACCTGTTGTGATGCCCAACGTTAGAGCGCGCTCATGTGTGTTCAATGGAATATTTTGGAAGTACTCACACGACCGACGCAGGACCGCCGAGGAGAAGAGGAGTGTTGAAGGTCGTGGCTATGGAAGAACACATACCCATGATACTATCGATGACAAGCATTTGATCATCGTGAAAGTCGTAATTTTTGGTCTCGACACCACGAACTGAAACAGACGGAACACAACGTTATGACATTGAAACTAGGCTATGGAGCACGTCGAGCGCGGACACACCCTGAAAGCAAATGAGATAGTTCCGAGATTGGTGAACTCGCGGGCAAAAGAGGGCTGCAAAAGTAGGCATTGAAGTGAGCTGTCTCTTCGTTCATGTCCCCCTGAGTCAGGGATAGATAAATCACAACTTGAACGAGTCCTGTTGAGCAGCGGCCGTGGGCGCATAGGATTTCATCCATGGACTGCACCACGGTATTGAGGAAAACGGCCCAAGAGGGCTCCCGCGTACTCTGCTCGAATCCAGAGAAAAAGAACACACCACGTAGCCGAGCTCCGCGAGGACTTTGTCGTCGTCGTCATGCGCGATGTCCCTGACATTTTGCGGTTTTCTCGCATATGACTCCATGATGAGGGGAAGTGAGAGGTAGGAGGAGGAAGACAGGAAGCGGAGAATAGATAAGGCTCATCATCATTGAGGCCTTCGCTAACACTAAGATGAATTCGGCAATCGACGACCGGTTCAAGTAAGGTGTGTATGATCCTCCCCTGAGCATCTCACTCGGCACGCTCACAGGCACCACATAGGTGAGAACAACTGGTTGATTGTGCGAAAAGATATATCACAGGGTTGCGCGAGGCTCAATGAAACTCCGGCCGAGAATTGCTAGATTGAGAGGTGCAGAATTCGCGGGTAATAAACAAAATCTCCGTCACCGCTCCATGCGCACGCACATCAGCGCGCGCGCATGCGCACATGCAGCGGGATGGATTGCAGTCATGTAGCGCTCAGCGCCTAGCAAGCTCCCGTGCCGATCCTATTCAGTCGTCGGTCACCGCCAGCGCTGACACGATGTTCAAGAAACAATTTACGACAAAAACGGAGGCACCTCTCAGAGGTTCAGATAGGCGAAAGCTCCGATCGTCTGTCATTGATTCATATAACCTCGACACTGGAAAGGAAAGCCAACCGACTGAGGCAGACACTCAGCTAGCAGATCTACTCGTACCCAATGGCATCAAGTCTACAAAGTTTACGACATCTCTCGGCGAGCATGGGGTGAATACCTCTCTCTGTTGAATTGTCATGTGCCCTTGTTTCAATGTTTGCAACGTACTTGTGTTCAAGCAGCTCCTGTACATTTCCCCAGAAGAAGACCCTCTCTGGTTTACCGATCGCGACCGAAGCTCAGAAGTACTTCCAACAGGCGAGTGCAATTGCACCTAGCCAACCTTATCCTAACTCATTGAATAATCACGTACAGTATACACTCTCTGGAAGTGTTCTATCCTTCCGATAATTACAACTCCTCCCGCTGCCATCGAGAGCTTACTGGGTGGTAGTGATTTGTTCATCCCAGGAGTATCTTCCATATCCTCTTCGTCTATTCCAGCCGATGCTGTTGTCTCGATTGCCTCGACACGATCACCAACTGTGCCACTCGCAGTAGGCCGGATGCTACTCGATTCGGAGGATATAAAAGAAGACGAGAAGGGCAAAGCGGTGCATATTCTGCATACTTGGAAAGACACACTTTGGCAATCGGGAAGCAAGCCGGATCCTCCCTCTGACGTGAAATCTGTAACGGATGCGCGGGAGGAGTGCGCCGGGGCTTCCCATACTGTCGAAGACGGGAGGGGAGATATTACCCCCAGTATTCCCATGGGGAATCTCTCGGTAGCAAATGAGTCTTCATTGCCAGGAGGAAGCACGGAGACGGGCGTCACGGCGCACATCATTACCGCAGACGGTTCGTACACAAGTCCTGCATCATGGGATGTGCCTGTGAGAGAATATCTGACACGTTTACTTGGCAGAGGCGGATAGTATACTTCAGGAAGCACTCCTCCACTGCCTATACAAAATCGGACAATCATCCCAACCACCAGAGTTCCCTATTCCCACTTCCACATTCTACTCCTCTTACATTCTTCCAAATCGGCGTTTTATACCTCCATCGTCCAGTACATCGTTCAACGTGCAAGAGTTAATGAAAAGGTCGTCGCACAAAAAACTCTCAAAGTTCCTCTCGTCCGCAGAAAAAGAAGGGCTTCTGCGACTTAAACAAATACAGAAACCGTCCCCCGACACACTCATCCTTTCTCTCAATACTTCACATGACGCAGTCCGAGCGCACGCTGATTCAGCTTCTTCAAGGGGATATCGCGTGGTAGGGGAAGAAGAGGGGAAGAGAGAGAGGAAGGAGAGGGCCGGAAAGGAAAGAGAAACTGCGAGCGAGAAGGCGGTTGATGTGTTGGAGCTCTGGAAACCCCATGCGAAAGAGGTCATCACGCTCTTCAAGGCGTTCAATGTGCCGCCACTGCCCGAGGCACCTAAGAGTGAAGCGGCGTCGGAACCATGGCCGAAAGTCAATGCGGGCCCTGCACCCATACCGGCAGCAACGATATCGTCGCCAACGCCCCCTACGGAAATAAAGAAATCGCGCGAGCAACAGCAATATTTTACCTCTTCGGAGGTCAAAACACTTCTCGATCGGTACATCTCCTCGCATTCACTTGTTCACCCTCGGGACAGGAAGTACATTGTTCTTGATGCTACACTCAAGTCTGTCCTCGCACCACCACAAAAGCCAAAGAACAGGGACGGTCACGGTCAAGAACACGATGGTACAGCAGGAGCAGCAGGGGGCACAGGAGATGCATATTTTACAAGAGAGGAGCTGCTGACCAAGTTGAAAGTTGCAATGCAACCATGGTATGAAATAAGAAAGGGCGGGAAAGAGGGCATCCGAAAGTACGTATTTCTACCTCCCGCGGGCTGCAGATCTGCCGCCGCGTTAGGTCGTCCCAGTTGACTAAATGGCATCGTTACCCGGGTTGATGGTATTCTGACTTGGCCTAACAGGAAGGGAGCTCTCCAACCCATCACGGTGAAGACGGCACAAAGAGCAGGCAAGAAGGTCGTCACGCTCGTCACCAACTTCGAGCCGTTCCTCATTGATGCTGACCACCTCGCCGAGTCATTGAGGAAATCCTGCGCTGGCGCCACGTCAGGTACGTTTTGAACGCCTGGATCGTCGCGTTGCCTGACTTCGTCCACCTTACCCCCATTTGCATCTTCTCAGTCGGCCCAAAGGAAGGTGGGACAGGTATGGAAGTCCTTGTACAAGGAAACCATGCCAAGGCAACCGTAGACTTGCTGATTGCAGAGGGCACATCCCAGAAATGGATTGAAATCGTGGATCTGACCAAGAAAAAGAAATGATGGGAGGTGCTTATGTCAACATGTATATTTGACCCAAAAGAAAGCAGACACGGATGTTCTTCCAGTTGCGAAAGAAGCGTAGTCACGCGTGGATGCTATCGACATATCGTGCCACTTGGAGATCTTAACTAATTCATCGAGTGATCATTAGAACATTAGATTCTCCTGCGGAGTCCGTGAATGCGTGCGGCGGAGAATGCAAAGCATTAAGTGTTCCATGCGGATACGGTACATACAAATACAGTGGGCAAGCGCAAAACTTATGCGAAGTGTATACCAGCTTCGTGAAAGCTGTAGAGCAATCTGTCCGGGGAGCATATAAGTCATGCATATAGGCGAAGCTTGAATCAACCCCTTACTTCAAAAGATCATCTATGTCCATTTTTGCTGGCCGTGTTTTTAAATAACCACTCTCCGAGAGGATCCCATCGACTTTTGTCTTGAAGTCAACAGAGTCATCGATCGTCTATGGCTGAAAATCAGCAGAATTCCTCCATAGAATTCAACGAAGAACCAAACCTCGTTATTTTGCGAACACCACGCTTTCCAATTAGCCTCTAATAATTCGTAAACGCCCTTCGCTTGCATATTCGCATGACACATTTTATTTCTCCGGGTAAACAATATTCGAGTGAGACCATCGAATTCTTCGAATCGCACAGGCGGAGGAGGGTCCTTGGGTACTATTCGAACGACTGCTGATTCGACATTGGGAGGAGGGCGAAAGTTGTTCTTCCCCACTTTCATGATGTGGTCCACTGTAGCGTAAAGTTGTACGTTGGCGGAAAGGCGGGACCAAAGGTTTGAGCCTGGGCGCGCCGTCAATCGTAGAGCAAATTCAAGTTGAAACATGAGAATAGCGACGCGGAAGAGGGGACGATGAGAGAGTAGGCGAAAGACGAGGGGCGAAGAAATCTTGCGAATGAAAGATGCGTCAGTAAGAGTGTGAGCGTAACTCGGTTTGGCGGTGTGGGTACTTACTTGATAGGGCGTATTGCTTATGCAAACGTCAAAGTATGGCAGTTCCGCCTTGACAAAGTCACCAATCATGATGTTCAGCTTTCGTTGCTCAGGTCTGAGAAGTGGTGTTAAAGCATTGTAGAGAAATGCAAGAGGAACCAGAACTCACTTCCCCTGAACACGTTTTGTGAGTTCAGCAGCCATTCGAGGGTCCATCTCGACGGCCGTGCATAGTTTGGCCTTCTCTAATATTCGAACAGTCAAATTTCCTGTACCTGGGCCGACTTCGAGCACAATATCCGTTGGTCTCAGATTCGCTTTGTCGACAATACTACACTCAACCCAGATTCAGTCAAATTTACTCGAGCATCCAGCAGAAAAAGCCATATATACGCTTGTGCCACCGAAGGATTCTTCAAAATGTGCTGACCAAATCGCTCCGTATTGAACAGAGGATTTCGGCCTCCCACATCACTAGTCTGTCTCTCTCCAGATGGTAAATGTGCCGCTGAGACCACTTGAGACGTTGCCCGAGGCATAGCAGAGAGCGCAAAAAAGTGTAGACCCGACTTTGAATAGGAAGTGGCAAGCGCCGATTTACCGGCCTCGATCCACGCGACATGAATGGCAATCGCACAGCGCCAAAGAAGGGTATGTAGGACACTGGGTTTCACGTCATGGCGCTTTCTAAGCCCGGCATACAATGTTACCGCAGGCGAAAATTGGGAACTTCGCGCTGATCTCAACAGCGAGTATCGCGACAAGCGGAAGGATGCAATCAAGCGCGTCATTGCCAACATGACCGTTGGCAAGGACGTTAGCGGGCTGTTCCCTGACGTCCTCAAGAACATGCAAACAGAGGATCTTGAGCAGAAAAAACTGGTGTACCTTTACCTGATGAACTACGCCAAAACGCAACCGGAGTTGGTCATCCTCGCTGTGAACACGTTTGTAAAGGCGAGATACTGATCTAATCGCTGCGATGCAGCGGTCCACCTAACAGTGTGTCCCGTACTATCTAGGATTCCGACGATCCAAACCCGCTCGTCCGCGCTTTGGCGATTCGAACGATGGGTTGCCTCCGTGCTGAGAAAATCATTGAATATCTTTCTGACCCCCTCCTTAAATCCTTACGGGACGATAATCCCTATGTGAGGAAAACCGCTGCTTTATGTGTCGCGAAACTCTATGACATCAAGCCAGACTTGGCTGTCGAGAATGGTTTTGTGGCTCAATTGCATGAGATGATAGGCGATGCAAATCCAATGGTATGTGGCTAAGGACAACTCTTTGAAACCGCTAATAGCTCATGGGCGGCATCCAGGTCGTTGCTAACGCTGTGACCGCCCTCAGTGACATTCATGCAAGCGTGATGGCACAAATCGCAGAAGGGACAGCACCAGACTCTAGAGCAACTTTCATTATAAACACACCCGTGCTCAACAAACTTCTCATCGCCCTTAACGAGTGCTCTGAATGGGGTCGGGTAGCTCTGCTGGCGTGTCTGGCGAGATACAAAGCCGTGGACGACAAGGAGAGCGAACACATCTGCGAACGTGTAATGCCCCAGTTTCAGCACGCGAATGGTGCTGTCGTCCTCTCCGCCGTCCGCGTCAGTGACATTGCGGAGAGTTCGCCCTATTTGTTCATTGAAACTTTGATTTCTGCCAGGTCATTATGATTCACATACGAAATGTTAAGAGAGAAGACCTGACAACGCAACTCATCCGAAAAATGGCTCCTCCGCTAGGTCCCTATGCCTTGTATTATCCATTTCTTTTTCCGCCCCTCTCATACGCCGGCCGTGCCGTTATTCACAGTCACACTCGTTTCGGCTGAACCAGAAGTCCAATGGGCTGCTCTTCGCAACATTAACCTCCTCCTCCAAAAACGTCCGGAGATCCTACAGAATGAAATGCGTATCTTTTTCTGCAAATACAACGACCCGCCATACATCAAGGTTGAGAAACTCGACATCATGATCCGCCTGGCCGGAGAAAAAAATGTTGACACCCTCTTGAGTGAGCTGAAGGAGTAGGTGTCACGATTTTATCAACAAACATAGCGTATAGGGCACGAACTGAGTCCCGCTTTGCCGCAGATACGCCTCGGAGGTCGACGTCGATTTTGTCAGGAAGGCAGTGAGGGCAATCGGACAATGTGCGGTGAAAATCGACGCTGCGGCGGAGCGATGCGTGAATGTGCTATTAGAGCTCATTAGCACAAGGGTGAGCTATGTGGTTCAGGAAGTTGTCGTTGTCATGAAGGTTCGCCGTTTGCGACAGGTTCAAGTCCGAATGCTCACTCTTCTTCCCTCAGGATATTTTCCGGAAATATCCTCACAGCTACGAAGCGGTGATTCCCACCTTATGTTCCAATCTGGACGAGTTGGATGAGCCAGAAGCTAAGGCTTCGCTCATCTGGATCATAGGAGAGTATGCGGAGAAGATTGAGAATGCAGGCGAACTCCTAGCAATATTCGTGGACTCGTTTATCGATGAAGCTTACCAGGTACTGTCGCATTGTCATGTCACTCCTGGCTCTTCCGCTCACGCATGTCAGGTTCAATTGCAAACCCTTACTGCGGTAGTAAAACTCTTCCTGAAGAAGCCAGATAACTCGCAACGGGTGGTTCAGAAAGTGCTGGAGACCGCGACGAAGGATTGCGAAAGTCCAGATGTCCGAGATCGTGCCTACATATATTGGCGGTTGCTATCAACGGATCCCGGTGCAGCAAGGGTATGCATTAATCGTCGGTCTCCTCACTGAAACACCGCTCGAATGCAAAAGCGCTTCTTCAGGCTGTCGTACTCTCAACAAGACCTCCAATATCCCTCAAACGAACAACAGTATCTCCTGCAGTACTCGAAGAGCTTCTCGGGGAGATTGGATCTCTTGCAAGCGTTTATCACAAGCCGGCGGAAACATTTGTTGGCCGCGGGCGAGTTGGTGCTGACACTCTTAGAAAAAATGCCGAGTACGCCGTTTTATGCTCAATTCTCCTGCCGCTACCTTGTATGGCTGAAGCACATTTCCCTTTTTGCCAGCCTGGATGACGAAATTGCCACACGCGAAAAGGCGTTGAAGACTGTTGTCCAGGGCCAACAAGCGGAGAATCTCCTGGACTTCGACGAGCCGGATCCATCCGCTGGCGGCACAGGGCTTGCGTCTATCATCATGGGCGGTGGGGCCAGTAGCAACCCGGCGACAGCAAAGATTCTTACTTCAAGTAATCCGTTGGACGATCTCGTCTCTATATTTGGGAATGCGAACATTAATGCTAATATCCCAACAAGTGTACCCGGAAGCGGGGGCGTAGGGATGATGGAAGGTCTAGGGGGGATTGGTCACAGTGCACCCGTTACTCAGGCACAGCCGAGAAAACCTCAGGACGATTTACTCGATTTGTTCTGATGCTTGCCTCCATCAAACCCCATCCTCTACATGGTGAAAGCCTTTCTGTCGCTTTCTTCTGTGTGTACGCAACGGTCAACGGTCTATTATCTACTAGTGTTATTGCAACGTGTGAACTGTCTACGGAGACCCTGCCCTTCTAAGACGGGAAACTATTGACTGAAGGGTCTGAAGCGTCGGGCTTCTCGACAGGGCCGCTTCCAACCCGTCGTCAAAGTTAACAGCAATCGGCGACCTTGTGTGCAACGAACGCCGCGCGCGACGATCGACACTCACCCAAAAGATATACCCAATGCCCACACAGGCAATAGAGGAAATCTTTCCAGTCCAAGGTCATGGCTTGAATATAAAGGCTCAAAACAACCGCAGCTCCCGCAACTGGCAAATGATTGTGGCGTGAATCGATATGTTTGACGATGTGCAGCTATCTAACGAATGACGAAAAAAAATGCTAGGCAAGGAATGTGACGTGAAGGGATTAACCGGTTGCATAGAATGATGAATGACCCAAGGGAACGCATTTCGTCCAAGCCGGCACACTGAGACGCGGAAACTAACGTTGAGGCCTAGATGCGTGTTGACGCAACCAACAATGACCCACGGCTAGAGACTCTACAAAGGTACAAACAAATAGTACTGTCATAACGATATAAGGAGACGAATGGATAGTGAGAATGGCAACCCCTGTCAACATAAGCAGTGTAGGACGCACCACAGTCGTGGTGGGAACGCTGTGTGTGGTACCGTAGAGAACTGGATTGCCTCCAGCAAAAAGATTACCACCGGGGTCAACAAAATCGACTGTAGTGGGCGCGCCTGCAAGCCATGGTTTGTCAGCAATGGCGCAAAAGATCCTCTGTACGGCAAAGGACGGAAAAGTCTACGCACTGCCGTCCGGATTGACCCACTGCGTAGTGAGCCTAGAGGTGCTTGGGTCATACGTCCACTGGGTAACAAGAAATCACGTCAGCACGATGAGTGTCTACAAGTGACTCGAGATACTTACCACAGCAGACTCCGCTTCACGCGATGTTGCTAAAGCTTGTGCAAAAGCGTTATTAATGGATTGGGGCGTAGCACCCGGTGCAGCTGTATAGTATTCAGCGGGTGAAGCTGGACATGGAAGCACCAGGTAAGACTCTTACTGCTTCCGGAGGTAGATAGCACCAAGGCGCTTTAAAAAAGAAGCAAAACAGCGACAATGAGCAACAAGACCCGGAATACGACATGATAGGGTGATTGGTACCGGTCGCTAAGGGCTCCAATACTGGCATCACCATTGTCGATGGCCTGAACAAGACTGAGGGCGGGGAATCCACCTGCGTTCTAGAACGGCGCGAGATGTCAGTATGGCACATCGGAAAACACAGGACATGTTATTTGTGATTCACCTCAGGGAGTAAATCGATTTGGGTAGTAGCGCTAGAGCCTTGCGCAACGACAAAATTCACGATGAGGGCACTGCTAGTGCTGCTCGACAAATAATACTGTCCCGGGGCACCATTGGCGATGTAGCCAAGAGGTCTATTGTCAGCAGCGTTGTGGACATGGATGATGCCACGTAAGCTGCCTGTGGGCACTTCAGATGGCAGAGCGCGGGCAAGGTGATCACACGAAGTGAGTGTCTGAAGTTCCCCTTGGCATTCGACTCACTGGCACTATTCGGAGTCGGGGGACGCATGAACCGCCGCGGCGGCGGGAAGTCCGGCCTTGTTGACACCAGCAATGACACAGTCTTTCGACCCGGGACAGACGGCAGCATCGATGGGGGTGGTGGCAGCGTCGACAGCTGACGAGGCAGCGAGGAGAAGGGAGAGTGCGGTGAAGCAGTGAGCGACCCGGACCATGATGAAAGCGAATGAAGGACGATGGGGGTAGGAAGGGGATTTGACTGTCTTTTATACCAAGAGCACAACTTTAAAATCGAATTTGACCCCAAAGTGTCACGAATGAATGATGCCAAGAGCGAGGATTAGAACGCAATTTTGTCAATATCCTAACCAGTATTCCTCGTGCCTTTGTCGCTGTCGGCGACATGTGGCTATTCCCATGGCTCAACCGTCCTCTGGATGTGTAACATTTTTGACCTCGAAAAGAAAGCAGGGGTGTGCTTGTAAACCTAGGGTGGAATTATTTCGGTGCCTCAAGACGTTCTATTAAAGGAAATTAAGCTTGATTACTGTTGCCCGGAAGGGACAGGATAAGATTTTTTTTCACAAATCAAAAATCCGAATTTCGTCAATTGAGGTTCGGGATCCGCACGGTCGGTGGTGTCATCGCGCTTCGGCGCTTATATTTCTCATC
>Ga0307508_10002333_pt1 | contig 20128 bp, 18 predicted proteins | sample 9_EM_MG_FD_203089 | JGI IMG/M metagenome (GOLD analysis project Ga0307508, IMG submission 203089) | Populus trichocarpa ectomycorrhiza microbial communities from riparian zone in the Pacific Northwest, United States - 9_EM | ecosystem: Host-associated > Plants > Roots > Unclassified | place...
GGCCGGCATGACGTCCGAGGAACTCGGCCGCCGGGTCGCCGACCGGGTTGGCGACCAACCGGTGTTGCTGTCGTTCGACATCGACTTCCTCGATCCGGCGTATGCCCCTGGGACCGGTACCCCGGAGGTCGGCGGGCCCACCTCCTACCAGGCGCTGCAGTTCCTGCGAGCCCTGGGACCGCTGAACTATCGAAGCTTGGACATCGTCGAGGTATCACCGCCGTACGACCATGGTGACATCACCAGCCACGCGGCGGCGGTAGTCGCCTTCGAACTGCTAGGACAGCTCGCCCGCCGCCGGCGGGGCGACGCCAACGCAACGGGGAACGAGCGCGATGCCTGATCAGGATCCGAGGTACCGAAACCTGACCATGATGGAGACGGCCGCGTTGCAGGGTGGTCTGAACGTCTCCGACGGTCATCCACGCATGCCGTTGACCGCGGCCCAGCAGGCGATCGTCGAACAGTTGCCGCTGCTGTTCCAAGAGGCAATGAAGCGGCCGTTCAGCAGCATCGAACACGAGGCCCACCAAGCGTTCCTGTCCGGTATAGGTCAGCAGACGGCGCCGGTGGGCACTGATCGGCTGGTCAGCTGCTACTCGTCGTCGGTGGCGATGGACATCGTTGCCCGTTGCCTCCGGGAGTGCACCAGCCGGGTGGCCCTCATCCATCCCACCTTCGACAACATTCCCGACCTGCTGCGAGCCCGCGGCCTGGAGCTGTTGCCGATCACCGAAGAGGAGTTCGACGCCGGGCTCGAGGAACTGCCCGAGGATGTAGGCGCCGTCTTCGTCACCACCCCGAACAACCCGACCGGCTGGGTGCTGAGCGCGGAGAAGCTGGCGGCCCTGGCCCGGTTCTGCGCCCGTACCGGGCGGGTGCTGGCCATGGACACCTGTTTCCGGGCGCAGGACCTGCGGGCGCAGTACGACAGTTACCAGATCCTCGAGGACGCCGGGGTGGACTGGGTGGTGATCGAGGACAGCGGCAAGCTGTGGCCGATGCTGGAGCTCAAGGCCGGCTTCCTCGCCTGGGGCGACCGGACTCGGCTCGACGTGGAGAACGCCTTCAGCGACGTGCTGCTGTCGATCTCACCGGTAATCCTGTTGCTGATCACGCACCTGGCCATGGACGCGAAAAACGGCGGCTACGCCCAACTGCGGAAGCTGATCGAGCGCAACCGCAGGACGTTGAGCCAAGCCATTCGGGACACCCCGCTGACCTGTGTCGACCCCGACTCGCGGATCAGCGTCGCCCGACTCGCTCTGCCGCAGTCGCAGCCCACCGCCGACGAGTTCTATCTACGGCTCCGGGAGGACAACGTGCACCTGCTGCCGTGCGCACCCTTCCACTGGGCCCGCAAGGGTGAGGGAGAGGCCTACGTGAGAATCGCCCTTGCCCGCAGCCCGGAGGAGATCGTGCACGCTAGCCGGGCGGTCGCCGACGCGGCCCGGATGTTCGACGGACGGCGGCGGTGAGCGGATCCAGCCGGGAGGTTCGGCTGCTTGCCCGGCCCACCGGGCCCCCGGTCGCGGGTGACTTCGCCGTCGTCACCCGCCCGCTGCCCGATCCGGGGCCCGGCGAAATCGTGGTCCGCAACCACTGTTTTTCGGTAGATCCGTACATGCTGGGCCGGCTCCAGGAGTCCATGGTCCACATGGACCCCTTCGAACTCGACGCGGCACTGGACGGTGCGGCCGTCGGCGAGGTCGTCGCGTCGCGGTCCGCGGACCACCGGGAGGGCGACCTGGTCGTCCACGGTCTCGGTTGGCGCGATCTGGCCCTGCTCGACGGGGGAGCGGCCCGCCGGGTCCCGGCGGGCCGATTCCCCCCGTCGGCCCACCTGGGTGTGCTCGGCATGCCGGGCATGACGGCCTGGTACGGGCTCGGCGTAGTCGGTGGCTTCCGGCCGGGCGCGGTGGTCTACGTCTCCGCCGCGGCCGGCGCGGTCGGTAGCACTGTCGGCCAGCTTGTCCGGTATCGGGGCGGGACGGTCATCGGCAGCACCGGGTCGCCGGACAAGGCTCGCTGGCTACGGGCGGAACTCGGGTTCGACCACGTGCTCGACCATCACGACGACCTGGTCAAGGGGCTGGAGGCGGCCGCTCCGGACGGGATCGACGTGTATTTCGACAACGTGGGCGGTGCCGGTCTCGACGCCGCGCTGACCGCGCTGAAGCCGGGCGGGACCGTCGTCGCGTGCGGCATGATCGCGCACCCGCTGGGCGAGCCGGTTGCCCTGCGCAATCTGTCGCTGATCGTCGGCAAGCGCCTGTCGATCAGGGGTTTCATCGTGAGCGACCACTACGACCTGCGTCCCCGCTTCGAGCAGGAGATGTCGGACCTGCTCGAACGGGGCGCGGTACGCGTGGTGGAAACGGCGATGCCCGGGCTGGACGCCGGGCCGGCGGCTCTGACGGCCCTGCTCCATGGGGGCAACCGAGGCAAGCTGGTGGTGACGTTGTGATCGTGACGCGGCCGGCGGGCTTGGCGCCGTCAGTACCAGAGCGGCGCAGTTTCGCTCTCGGGCGTGGGGTACGCCTCGACGAACAGGCCGGCGGCCAAGGCGTCATGACCGGTGTCGGCCGCCTCGACGGCCTCCGCGGGTGTGTCCGCGACGGAGATGACGTACCCGAGACGTCCCGTGGAGGACGACGTGGCGGCGATCGCGGCGGCCTGCCGCTCAGCGGTGACGACGGAGCGCACCACGCCGGGTATGCCGGCGAGTACGTCCGTCCCGTCCGGCGACGCCGACCACCGCACCGGCCGCCTTGGTACCAGATACCGGATCGCGGCGGCCCGTCCCGGACGGGTGGGGTTGACGGTGCGGACGGCGCCAAGGACGTGACGGAGGGTTTCCGCCATGACGTTACGATCGAGCGCCAGCATCGTCAGTTCCCAGATGCGGTCGCCGCTGACCCGGCGATTGATCTCAACTATCGCCGGCCCGTCCTGCGCGAGGATGAGTTCGACGTGACACGGACCGTCGTGGTGCCCGATCGCGTCCAAGGCCCGGAGCGCCTCGGCACTCAACTGTTTGGCGGTGGCCGTATCGATGTCCGCCGGGAGGATGTGCCCGGTCTCTACGAAATGCGGCTGCCCGGTGGTGCGTTTCGCGGCTGGTAGGCGCCGGCCAGGCCGGCGGATTTCGTACACCGCGCTCACCCCCTTGCTTCCCGAGCCGACAGCCGGTTTCACCACGACGGGCAGGTGGGTCTCCTGGGCGAACAGCACGCAGCGGTACGCGAGCGCTGATTCCGCCGCGCCGGCGACGCCGGGCAACTGCAGCAGGCTGAACCGGGCCGGCCGGCCGACGAACTGGTGCACCAGCTCGGGCCAGGCACCGACCAAGAGGACATGGGGTGGCGAGGACGGCGTGCATGCCGCAAAGCCTTGCTCCTTCGAGCTGTTCGAACGTGTTCGATATGCCGCAATCATAACGTCCGTCTGTTCCGCGTCCGTTCGACGAAACGGTGAACCGTCAATGACCGAACTCGCACTGCCCACCCGTGACCCAGGCGACGTCCTGGACGTGTTGCAGTACCACCTGTACGGATTGGAGTTTTACTGGTCACCGCTGGTGCCGGCGGGTCCGGTGGTTTTCCCGGCCGCGGAGCTGGACACGCTCGGGCAGGCCGCCGCGCGGTTGCTCGGACTGCTGAGGGAGGCTGCCGGCCGACTCGGCACCGATTGGCGGCAGCGGCATGAATGGTTGGGGCTCGACGAGCGGATGGCCGAGCTCTTCGACGACTCGCCCTTCGACGACGAGTACGCGGACACTATGGCCCGCCCGGATGTCATCTGGACCCGGGACGGGTGGCGGGTCATCGAGTTCAACGTGGGCTCCGCGCTTGGTGCCCAGTCGTATGTGCACGTGCTTGGACGGGCGTGGGCCGAACTCTACGGTGAGCCGCTGGCTCGTTTCCGGGCCGCCAGCGACCCCCTCCGGGCCCGCGGGAGCCTGCTGACCCGGCTCTACCGCGACTTCGGCGCTGACGGTCCGGTGCTGGTGATCGGGCTGGCCGAAGACATCCACCTGCCGACGTCCCGATACTACGACGTCGAGGTGCAACAGCTCGCGGCGGCGGGTTTCGACGCCGAATACGTGGAGGCCGCCGACGTCTACGCCGACCCGGAGCGGTACGGGCGCCGGTTCGCGGCCGGTGTCCAGCGCATCGTCACGGAGGACTGGCTGATCGCCGGGCACGATCTGCGGCCGATGGCCCGGCTACGCCGTGCGGGCTGCCGGGTGCTGGCACCGCAAAGCGCCCGGGTGCTCAACAACAAGCGACTGATGGCGGTGCTCTCCGAGGGCCGGGAATGGTTGGCGCCCGACGATTTCGGGCTCGTCGAACGGTTTCTGCCCTGGACCCGCCAGGTCGTCGCGGAAACAGTCGAGTTCGAGGACGGCAAGCATTTCCTGCCGGATTTGCTGGCCCGGGCCCGGCACCGGTTCGTACTCAAACCCGCCGACCAGAATGGTAGCCGCGGGGTCAGGCTGGGGCACGAGTGCGCCGAGCCGGTGTGGGCCGACGCGGTGGCCACGGCGCTCGCCGCCGGCACCTGGATCGTCCAGGAGTACGTGCGGCCCGAGCGGGTCCCGGTCCCGCTGATCGACACAGCGGCGCGCCGGCGGGTAACCCGGCAGTTACCGGCGATCATTAGCCCGTACCTCATCGACGGCCGGCTGGCGGGCGGCATGGTCCGATTCGACATCGAGGACCGCGACACCGCCGTGCACGTCTCCAAGCGCGGCATCCGGCTCACCTCGCTCGCCGGTTGGTGAAGCCGCCGCTCTGTCACCTGGCACTGGATTGGTCGGCACCGACGCCCGGAGCGGTCTTGTCATGCTGCGGCTCGTGTGGTGACATGACATTGGTCCTGGTCTACATCGGACGTCGCGTCGTCCACAGTCGCACGGAAGCGGCGAACACGATGAGGCGGACCCACGGCCGCACAGATGTGGCGAACTCGGCCGCGCGGAGGCGCCGCGCAAAGGCAGCACGGACGCGGAGGACAAGTGGCTTCGCCGCGCGAGCCGACGTACACGGGGGTGCACGCAAATGGTGGACAATTCTCTACGTAACGCGCTCAACGGCCCGGGGTATCTGCGGGTGATGGGTGCGCACGACGGGCTCACGGCGACACTTGCCGAGAACGCCGGATTCGACGCCATCTGGGCCGGCGGCCTGGGTATTTCGGCATCGTGCCGGGTGGCCGACGCGGGCCTGCTGACCATGACCGAGTTTCTCGACGCGGCCGTGCGGATGCGGCTAGCGTGCACCTTGCCGATCATCGCCGATGTGGACGCCGGGTTCGGCGACGTCAACGTCGTGCGCCGGATGGTCCAGCTCTACGAGGCGGCTGGGATCGACGCGATCTGCATCGAGGACAAGCAGTATCCCAAGCGCAACAGCTTCAGCGACGGGCACCGGCTGGAGGATCCGGGCGTGTTCGCACAGAAGATCGTGGTCGCGAAGGAGGCCCGGCGCGGCACCGACTTCGTGATCATCGCGCGACTGGAGTCGCTGATCGCCGGGGCCGGCCTGGACGACGCGCTGGAGCGCGCCGAGATCTATCACGATGCCGGCGCCGACGCGGTGCTGATCCACAGCCGGCTCTCGCACGCCGGTGAGATCCAGGAGTTCTGCGACCGCTGGCAGCGGACCGGTCGGGACGTGCCGGTGCTGTGCGTGCCGACCACCTACGCGAGCGTCACCGCGACCGAGTTGGCCGCCATGGGCATCAGCGGGGTCATCTATGCCAACCAGGCAGTCCGGGCCTCGACCAAGGCGGTCGCCGAGGTGCTGGCGTCGATCGCCAAGGACGACTCCAGCTCGGCCGTCGAGCCGTCGTTGGCCACGCTGGGCGAGCTCTTCGACATTATCGGCATGAACGACGTGCTGGGTCAGGTTCCTTGGCAGGGCGTACGGCAACCGGTCGACCGGCACTGATGACGACGATCGAAGGCGGTCCGAGCGGGCAGCCGGCGGTCGAGCGGCCGCCAGATCCGCGTCCCGACTTCATCGCGGCGATGGCGCACCTGCCGGCCCTGGTGACAGTGGTGGCCACGGTCGGCCCGGACGGGCCGGCCGGTTGCACGGTCAGTGCGGTGCTTTCGCTCTCCCTCGACCCGCCCAGCCTGCTGCTGTCGCTCAGCACCACCAGCCGGACGGCCCGGGAGATCCTCCGGACCGGCGGGTTCGCGGTGAACGCGCTCAGTGCGGAACAGGTAGAGCTCGCCCAGAGCTTCGCGACCAGGGCGACCGCGCACCGCTTCGACGGGGTCGACTACCACCTCCGGCACGGCCAGCCGGTGCTGGAGCGGGCGGCCTCCACCGTGGTCTGCACCGTCACCCGGACCGCGTCGTTCGGGGACCACGTGCTCATCGCGGGCGAAGCGCTGTGGAGTGCGTTCGATGCGAGCCGGGTGCCGATGATCCGGCTCCGGCGGAGCTATTTGCCCGCGGCCCGAACCTGAAATGGACGGGAGATTCCGCATGGACGAGGCCGCCCGCTTGCCGGATTCCGGTCGGGTGGGCGGCCGGCCCGTTAGACCTTCGGAGGCGTCACTCGCTTGCCGCCTTCGCGATAATCGACGCTACGTCCGTACGAAAGGAACATCCGTGCCGACCACCCCAGCCGCATCCGATCACCATGCCGAGATCCCGGTCATGGTCGTCGCCGGCCCGCCCGGTGCGGGCAAGTCCACCGCCATGCGGACCCTCCGGCAGGAACTTCCCGGGCTCCTCCACTTCGGCGTGCGGGTCTTCTTTGAGCGGCAGATGGAGCTGGGCTCGTCGCTCGGGCAGCGGGCCAAGGTCTTCAACGAAAGCAAGATCTGGCACCCGGACGAGCTCATCTTCGAGGGCATCGCCCACTGGTTGGAGGAGGGCTTGTCTACTGCCACACTCATTGTCCTGGAGGGCTTCCCGCGCAATAGGTCGCAGGCGCTCGCCCTGGACAGCGTTCTCGGCGAGTACGGCCTGCGGGTGAACCGTACCGTCCACCTGGACGTCCCGGACGACATCGCGGCGGCCCGGATCACCAACCGCGAGGTGTGCCTGACCTGCGACACGATCGTGGCCGATGCGATACCCCTGCCCGGCACAGCCTGCGCGCGTTGCGGCCAGGAGCTCGTCCGCCGGCCTGACGACGACGAGCTGAGCTTCCGCCGGCGCCTGACCCGCCAGCGCCAGACGCGCGACGAGCTGCTGGCGCACTACGAGACGCTCGGGGTCCTCGTCGAGATCGACGGCACCCGGGCGCCGGCCGAGGTGGCCCAGGCCCTACTGCTGGCCGTGCCCGCGGCGCCGATCGCGGCCAGCCGAGACGCGTGAGATCGGGCAATCGACATGACACTGGGCAGGCCCCTGCATTTCAATCTGTTCAACAACGGGAGCGGCCACCACGAGGCGGCGTGGCGGCTGCCCGGCAGCCACCCCCGGGCCAACCTGGACATCGGGTACTTTGAGCGACTCGCGCAGCTCGCCGAGTCGGTGATGTTCGACTCCGTCTTCCTGGCCGACCATGTCTCGCTGGAGAACACGGCACGCCGGCCTTCGGGGCGGATCGACCCGCTGACGATGTTGACCGCGGTGGCCCGGACGACGACCCGGATCGGGCTGATCGCCACGGCCTCGACCAGCTACAACGACCCCTACAACCTGGCGCGCCGGTTCGCCTCGCTGGACCTGATCAGCGGCGGCCGGGCCGGGTGGAACATCGTCACGACGCCGGGCGACGCCTCCGCCCAGAACTTCGGCCTCGCCGCCCAGCCGTCCCACCATGAGCGCTACCAGCGGGCGGACGAGTTCGTCGCCGTCGCCGAGAAGCTCTGGGACAGCTGGGAGGACGACGCGATCCGCGCCGACCGGGACGCGGGCGTGTGGGCCGACGAATCGAAGATCCACACCATCGACCACCGCGGACGCTTCTTCTCGGTGCGCGGCCCGCTGAACATCCCCCGCTCCCCGCAGGGCCACCCGGTGTTGGTGCAGGCCGGGTCGTCCGAGGACGGCAAAGACTTCGCGGCCCGACACGCCGAGGCGGTCTTCACCGCGCAGCACACCCTCGCCGACGGGCTGGCGTTCTATGCCGACCTGAAGCGCCGGATCAAGCTCGCCGGGCGGGACCCGGACAGCGTCAAGATCCTTCCCGGGATCGTCCCGGTGATCGGCTCGACCGAGGCGGAGGCGCGCGAGCTGGACGCCGAACTGGACCGGCTGATCCTGGCCGAGTCGGGCCGGGACCGGCTGGCCAGGCAGCTCGGCCTCGAGCCGGCGCAACTGCCGCTGGACCAGCCGCTGCCCGACCGGCTGCCCACTGAGGACGAGATCGAGGGGGACAAGAGCCGGTTCACGCTGATCGTCGAGCTGGCCCGCCGGGAGAAGCTGACCGTGCGGCAGCTGGTCGGGCGGCTCGGCAGCGGCCGCGGGCACCGCACCTTCGCCGGCACCCCGGAGCAGGTCGCGGACCTGATCGAGGAATGGGCGCGGGAGGGAGCGGCGGACGGGTTCAACGTCATGCCGGCGACGCTGCCGTCCGGGTTCGAGCTGTTCGTCGAGCACGTGGTGCCGCTCCTGCGCTCGCGCGGCCTGATCCGCACCGAGTACTCGGGCGTCACCCTGCGCGAGCACTACGGGCTGCCCCGGCCGCCGGGCCGGTACGCCACGCCCCGGGTCGCACCGGCGGTGGACTAGCGGTGGAGCGCGAGATCAACACCGGCACCCGAGGCGAGCTTCTCGACCGGCTGGCCGGGGTAATCGAGGCCACCACCGTCCCCCACCCGTTGCGGGTCGCCGTCGACGGTCCCCCCGCCGCCGGCAAGACCATGCTGGCCGACGAACTCGCAGTGGTCCTGCGGGCCCGGGGCCGTGAGGTGATCCGAGCGTCGATCGACCACTTCATGTTTCCCCGGGCCGTGCGCTACCGGCACAGCCGGATCTCGCCGGAATCCTGCTACCGGGACTCGTTCGACTACGACGCGCTGCGCCAGGTCCTGCTCGACCCGCTGGGTCCAGGCGGCGCCCGGCGGTACCGGGCCGCGATCTACAACTGGGACACCGACGACGCGCTCTGCGAGCCTGCGGTCACCGCCTCGCCGGACGCGGTCCTGCTGCTGGACGGGGTGTTCCTCCAGCGCCCCGAGCTGGTCGACCAGTGGGACCTGCGCATCTTCGTGTCGGCCTCGGTCGAGCGCCTGCTGGAACGGGCCCGGGTGCGCGATCTGGCCCGGCTCGACTCGGTCGCCGGGGTCGAGCGTCAGTTCCGCGTCCGCTACCTGCCGGCCCAGGAGGTGTATTTCGCCGAGGCCGGCCCGGTCGAGCGCGCAGACATCGTGGTGCACAACGACGACGTCCAACGGCCCGGCTGGGAGAGCCCCGCGGTGCCCACCCCGGTAGGTCCGGGCCCGTCGCCGACCGGCGAGGGCCCGGATTCCGGTTAGTCGGCGTCGGTGCGCACCGCGGTCACGGCGACGGTGGCGTAGGGCAGGCGGAAGCTGCCACCCATCCGGTCGATCACCGCGCCGACCCGGTCCAGCGCCGCGGCCAGTTCGTCCGCTGGGAGTTTGGCGAGCGCACCTTGGGTGGGGAGTAGCTTCAGCCACTCGTCCCGGGTGTAGGTGCGCTCCCAGTCGAAGCGCCACTGCTCGGGCTCGCCGAAGCGGCCGGTCCGCCGGATGCCGTCGGCGATCAGGTCGAACATCGGCTGGTAGAGATCGAATGGCGACCGCCGCCGGCCGTCGGGTCCGACGGCCGAGTCGGGCCCCACCTGCCGGTAGGCCTCGGCGGAGCGCGTGGTCCAGGCCGGCACGGCCGAGCCGGCGGCGTCGGCCAGCTCGGGCGGAGGGAGCGACGCGTGGTGGAACGGTGCCAGCAGGCCGCCCGGCCGCAGCGCCTCGGCGGCCTTGGCCGCTCCGGCCAGCGGATCCACCCAGTGCCAGGCAGTCCCAGCGATGACCGCGTCGAACGTCCGGCCCGCCGGGTCCCAGGTCTCGAACGTCCCGACCTCGACCTCGACACCGGTGCTGCGGGCGTACTCCGCCATCTGCCCGTCGGGATCGACGCCGAGCACGGTGCACCCGGCCGCCTGGAACTGCCGGGCCTCGATGCCGCTGCCGCATCCGGCATTCACGATTTCGCGCCCGGGAGCGGCGCCGACGATACGCGTGATCAGGGCATCCGGATAGGTCGGCCGGGAACGGTCGTAAAGGGCCGCACCGCCGCCGAAATACGCCTTGGGCTCGGTAGACATTCACCAACTATAAGATAGGAGGTCAATGGTTCGTCAATGCGTTGACGTATTCCTCGGGCATTCAGGAGAAGGTTTTCGGTAACAGGCGCAAGGCATCGGCCGGTACCGAGGGGCCGGCCCGGTGGCGAGGTTCGGCGTCAACCGATCGGATAGCTGACGTAGGCGAAGGCCGAGCTGTCGGGGGCCCAACTGGAGGTGTTCAAGGTGCCTTGACCGCCGAGGACGTGGGCCCGGGTGGTGGCCGAGGACCAGTCGTCCAGTGCGACGACTTTCACGTCGATCTCGACGTTGGCGGGATGGCCCCGGGTGCCCGGCGGGAATGCGATGTACATGGCCCATCTGCCGTCGGGGGAAAGGTGGGGAAACCAGTTGACCTGATCGTCGAAGGTCAGCTGCTCGAGACCGGCGCCGTCCGGCCGGATACGCGCGATCTGGGCGTGCCCGTCGAACATTTCGGTATTGAAATAGAGCCACTCCCCGTCCGGCGAGTACTCGCACCCGTCGGAGTGCCCTGGGCCGGACGTGAGGCGGTGGTAGTCGCCGCCGGTGGTCGACATCGTGTAGACGTCGCCGTGGGCGGGTCTGTCGCCCGGCGCCGCCGGCAGCCCGATGAACGCGAGCCGGTCGCCGCCGGGACGGACGCCGTGCAGGAAGTGCAGAACCGGCACCGAGGGGTCCTTGGTGACCAACTCGGCGGCCCCGCCGCGGACCGGGGCTCGATAGATCTGCCGGTCATAGGCGGAGAGGTAGATGTGCTCACCGTCCGGGTCAAGCACGTGGTCGTTGTTGAACTGCTGACCCCCGCCGATCTCGATCCGGTCCAGCCGGGACACCGGGGACAGCCACAGCAGCCCATCGGCGTTGCAGATCAGGGCGTCGCCGCTGGACAGCCAGTTCGGCGACTCAAGCCGGTACCGGAAGGTCTCGAACCGCCGGACCGGGTCGCCGCCCGCGGGCCCGGCGGTCCAGATCTGGCAGGTCTGTCCGGGCAGAAGCTTTCGCACGGCCACGCTGGTCTCTCCTCGGGACGGTGGGTCTACCTCGTGTTGGCCAGAACGTCCGCCGAGCTCACCCGGCGGGGGTTGTTCGCCGCCCGGCCGGAGGAGAGATCGTCCCGCCAGTCGCGCCGGGGGACCCGGAAATCAATCAGGCCGTGCATCTCGAGCAGACGGTCGATCAGTGTCTCGAGCGGCACGCCGCTGCGGTCCCGGCAGATCCGCTGCAGGTCGCCGATCAGGTGCCGCAGCGCGCCGGCGCCGTCCGGGTGGCGGGTGTCCGCCTCCGTCGCGGCCGCGTTGTGACCGATCAGCCAGCGCAGGTGGATGCCGACGGCGGCACCGTGGGCGATGCCGTGCCGGGCGGTCAGCGCGTAGGACAGGGCGTGCGCCGCGGTGGTGCGGGAGGTGTTGATCGCGGCGCCGGCGAGCGCGGCGCCCCGGGCCAGCTCGGTTCGCAGCGCCGGATCGGCCAGCGTCCCCCGGATGGTCGCGGTGCCGAGCACCGGGGTGAGCGTCTCCAGCGCGCGGACGGCCAGGGAGCGAGACTCGGGGGTGGCGGCGACCGCCCACGCCGACTCGACCGCCTGGGCGAGGGCGTCCAGGGCACTGGCCGCCGCCGTCGCCGCCGGCACGGTCGACGCGAGGTCCGGATCGATGAGCACGTGATCGGCCAGGGCGCTCGGGTGGTCGAGCGAGAGCTTGCGGTGGCTGACGTAGACCGTGGCGAAGCTGGTGAGTTCGCTGCCGGAACCGGCGATCGTCGGCACCTGTACCAGCGTGATGGTCCGGCGGTCCGGTATCGAGCCGGGCGCGAGCAGGTACGCCTCCGGGTCGCCGGTGCCCAGGGCGAGGACCGCGGCGCACTTGGCCACGTCCATCGCGCTGCCGCCGCCGATACCCACGACGACGTCGGGCGCATACTCCCGGGCCGCCGCCACCGCCTCGCGGACCTGAGCCAGCGTCGGGTTCGGGCGCACGCCCGTACAGCAGCGGACCTCCGCGTCCAGGCGGTCCACCGCCGCCGCTGCTGCCCCACCGGCCCGGAACGACCGGAGACCGTGCACGACCAGCACCCGCCGGGCGGAGCCGAGCACCTCGGGCAGGAGCCGCACCACACCCGGGCCGATGCGCACGTGCGGGGTCATGCCGGTGCCCGGCCGTTCGCCGCCGTGGTCTTACGGAAGCGGTCGCCGATCTCGGTGACGCTCAGGTTGGACGAGGCCCGTTCACCGGCGGACCCGCCGGGCGCCCCGGAGACCACGATGACCGACGGCCCGGCGCAGGCCAGGGCGGTGCGCAGCGCCCGACGCAGCCCATCGGTCGAGTCGACCCGGTGCGCGTCGCGGTACCCGCAGGCCAGCGCCGCCGCCGCGAAGTCGGTCCGGCGGCTCCCGGTGCGCTGGCCGCCGGTGGAGTCGTAGACGCCGTTGTCGAAGACGACGTGCGTCAGGTTGGCCGGGGCGAAGTCGCCCACGGTCGCCAGCGAGCCCATGTGCATCAGCACGGCGCCGTCGCCGTCCAGCACGACGAACCGGCGTTCCGGGTTGGCCATGGCCGCGCCGAGGGCGATGCCCGCGACGTGGCCCATGGAACCCTGCATGTAGAAGTTCCGCTCGCTGTCGCCGAGGTTGAACAGACTGCGGGACAGGTAGCCGGTCGTGCTCAGCAAATGCGCGTCGCCGGCCTCGGCGAGCAGTGCCGACACCACGTCGTCGCGCGTCGGCAGCACCGTGGACCTGGCGTCCGGCGGGCGGGCCGGGGCGTCGTCGGCGATGGCTCCCTTGCCGACCAGGATGAACGCGGGCCGGCCCTCGTCCAGGACGGAGCGTGCCTCGTGCAGCACCTCGGCCAGCGGCGGGCCGTCCACGGTGAGCATCCAGTGCGCGATGCCTAGCGAATCCAGCCAGTCGGGGACCACCCGGCCCATCCAGTAGTGCTGGGGCTCGCCCGCGTCCGCGGTCGGCCAGCCGCGCATGCTGACCATTACGGTCATCGGGATGCGGTAGGGCAGCACCAGCGAGGTCAGCGGGTTGATCATGTTGCCGAAGCCGGAGTTCTGCGCCAGCACCAGCGGCAACAACCCGCCGAGCTCGGCGCCGGCGGCGATCGCGATCGCGCTTCCCTCGTTCACTGCGGCCACATACCGCGGCCGGACACCCTGGTCCAGCAGCCGCAGGGGGCCCGCGAAATACGAACAGGGCACGCCGACGACCAGCCCGCAGTCGTGGTCGATCAGCGTGTCCAGCAGCCGCTGTGAAGTGATCATGATGCGGTCACCTCGGTGGATGCGGCCAGGTGCCGGGGGTCGCCGGTCATGAGGTCCCTTCTCGCGCGGGTCAGTACCAAAGCCGGTCCTCGGCGATGTAACGGCCGATCGCGCCCTCCGGCATCGCGCCCAGGGCGTAGCGGACATCTGTCGTGGCCGACCCGCCGATGCGCAGCAGGAGCAGCCGGGCGGGACGCTCGCTACCCAGACTCAGCTCGATGCCGGGGATGGCATAGGCGGAGTCGCCCGGCTCGAGCCGGCCGTCGAACTGCTCACCGTCGTACCGCCAGCGGACCGCCACCGGCTCGTCGCCGAGGACGTAGAGGTACTGGTGCTGGTGGGTCGGCGGCAGCGGTGCCTCGGGCCGCGCGCCCAGCACCTCGACCTCGAGGCTCGTGGTGTGCGGGTGCAGGGTGTCTCCGGCGAGCTGGGTGAACCGGTAGGCGGGACGGTCGTCCGGTCCGGCGAACTCCCACCGCCGCGCGGTGCGGCCCGGTTGGATCCGGACGTCGGCCTCCGTGGTGGTGTGCGGGGCGATCAGCTCGCGGACCGACACGCCGAGTGCGTCGGCGAGGCGTACCAGCTCGGGCCACTCGGCCCGGCCCGGTGCCGCGCAGAGGGCCGCGACGCGCTCGGCGGGCAGGCCGGAGCGGCCAGCCAGCTCCGGAACGGTGATCAGCCGGCCGGCCATGATCGACCGGAGCAGTGCCCCGTGATCGCCGGGGGGCAGCGCCAGCGAACCGGTGACGGCTCGGCCGAAGGCGGACAGCTCGCGCTGCGCGTCGCCGGTCAGCTCGCCGCCGTAGGTGAGCGCGAGGATGTAGGCCGGCGCGTCGGCCGAGCGCGCGGTGAACGAGTGCGGCGCGAACGGGAGACCCCACACGGAGTCCCCTGTTCGCATCGCCACGCAGAACGACTCGCCGCCGCTGCGGTAGTAGTAGTTGACCGGGCCGACGAAGTAGGTGAACTGGTAGAGCAGATGCCCGTTGTTCCAGTTGACGGCCGGGTTGGCCGGGTCGTCGTCGGCGACGACCCGGAGCATGCTGATCCACTCGGGGCGGTAGGACGCCAGGCGCGACATGGCGGTATCGCGGTACTCGTAGTACGGCCCGCCGCCGCGCTCAATGATCCGCGAGCTCGCCTCGGACTCCTTGGCCCGCATCATTCGCAGGCCCTGCGGCGTGTCGTCGTGGATGGGGAGCAGGTCGCGCTCGTTCAGCGGCCAGGCGCGGGCGGCGCGGGCGATCAGGTCCGCGGTGATCGGGAGCCGGCCGGCCGTGTAGTCGGCGAAGCTCCCGGCCGGCAGGCCCAGATCCGCCTCGGCGGCCTGGTCGTTGCGTTTGAGGTCGTTGGCGGCCGCGCGCAGCAGGGCCGCGGCGCGGGCAGCATAGGGCGGCTCGGGAACGACTTCGTCGGCCGTACTCATGGATTTTTCCCCCTGCTCTGGTGGATCGCCCCGGCGTAGACGTCTTCCAGCCGGCTGAGATAGGAGTCCAGCGAATACCGCTCGGCGATGTGCCGGGCGCGTTCCGCGCGCTGCTCCTCGGTCTCCGGCTCGGTGAGCACGCCGGCGACCTCGGCGACGACGGCCGGTGACTCCAGCGAATAGCCGCGGATGTGGGGACTCACCGCGAGCTCGCCCAGGCCACCCTCGTTCGGCACGAAGACCGTTGTGCCGCACGCCGCCGCCTCGATTGCCGCCAGGCCGAACGGCTCGCTGGGGCTGCACATCACCAGCGCGTCGAGATCACGGAAGTTGTCCGGCATCGACATCAGTGGCTGGAAGCCGAGGAAGCGGGTGTGCCGCGCGAGCCCGAGGGACGCCGAGAGGCGCTCGAGCGCGGCCCGCTCGGTGCCGTCGCCGATGATTCGGGCCTCGAGATCGGGCACCAGGTCGACCAGCCCGCGGGTGATCTCCAGGAACCGGTCGCCGCGCTTGTACGCCACCAGGCGGTTCACGAAGCCGATCCGGGGTGCGCGGCGCGCCGCCGGGCGCGGCCGGTAGGCGAAGTGCCGCGCGTCGTAGGGGTTCAGCATCGCCACGTGCCGGGTGCTGGGCAGCAGATGGCCGTCGGCCAGGTCCCGCACGTACCGGGAGATCGAGATCACCGCTGCCGGCGAGCCTTTGTCCTGGAACCGGCGCAGGCGCGACCGCTCGGCGTCGAGGTAGGGCACCTCGGAGCCGTGGCAGGTGGCCACCACCGTCTGCCCCAGGGTGAGTGCCGCACTCGTCAGCAGCCAGAGGTGCTGCGCATGGATCACCGTCGGCGACCACGCCCGGATCACCATGTCGAGGGCCCGCTCCCACGTGGCGGTGACCTCGGCCAGGTCGTCCGGCGACATCTGGCTGTAGAGACGGGAGCTGCACGGGTGGCCGGTGAACGACGGGAACTCACCGGCCAGCTCGTGCGCCTCGAAATGCTCGATCTCCGGCGGGAGGGGGACCCTGGTCCCGCCGGGTGGTGTCAGCAATGCGATGTCGTGGCCGCGACGGGCGAGACCCGTTGCCAAGGCCAAAATATACGTCCCGCTCCCGGAGCCGTGAATGGGAGTGTGATTTGCGATCAGAACGCGCACCATGGGATGAGACTAGCGGTGTGCTCGGTGAGCCGGCGGCCTGTCGACAAGCGTCGAAGAACACTCTTCACGCTTTTGGAAGCCGTCAGCAGTGCCAACAAGCGGCTTGTTGTAGATGATCCCCATGGATGTACCCTAGGCGAAGGTCATATTTGCCGCTACCCCCCCGCTTGTGTCCATATCGGACTGTTGGCCGCCGGTGTCTCGCGGGAAAGTCCTGGATGGACGTCAGGTGTCCACTACCTGATCTACGCCTCGGCGGATCCGGTAGGCCGCGACCGACCGATACCGCCTGGCCAGGGGCGCGACCACGAGGGCCGGCCGCGGCGCCGCAGTGCCCGCCGGGCGTCCGGGCGGGCAACACGAACCGCCGGAACGCGCTACTATCCAAAGCGGAACGTGCGCTCGGCCACGGGTGATCAGGGTCTTGCCGACGCGCTGTGTGGTATGGCAGAGTGGCGAAATAGTAAGATAGTTCGTCTTCGCGGGGAGGGCGCTGGCGGTCGGGCCTTCGCCGCGATTCCGCCTTTACTGGTACGCAATCTGATTAGCCGGCGAATCGGGTATTCGTGAAACTCAAACGATACGAGCTGACCCCGCAGATGCGGGATTACGACGCCATGAAGGACCCGGCCGAGCGTCGTTATCTCCCGTACCTCATGTATTTCCATCGGGTCGGCTTCGCCTCGTCGGCAGTCAATACCGACGAGTCCGGCTTCCGGATCAGTACGGGGCCGGGCGGGGTCACGGCGTCCGTGGCCGGCCACCTCCCGCCGGGTCCGGTGCGGATCCTCGCGGGTGGCTCGACCGCGCTCGGGGTGGGTGCCGCCAGCGATGCGGCGACGCTCGCGTCCCGGCTGTGGAGCCGGTACGCGCCGTCGTCGCCGTGGCTCAACTTCGGCGGCTACTGCTTCAACCCGACGCAAGAGGTCCTGCTTCTCACGCTGTACCGGCATCTGCTCGGCGACATCGACGAGATCGTCATCTTCTCGGGGGTCAACGCGGTCATGGTGGCCCGGTTCCCCGAATGGCAGCAGGGTGACCACGGCGCCTTCTTCTTCTGCGGCGAGTACTTCGAGAAGATGGAGGAGTTGCGCGAACGGAACCGCAAGAACGTCAAGCTCTTCGGCCGCCGGTCCGCGGCGGCCGCCACCATCGCGACACTCGCCGACATGCGCCGCGACGTCCCGACGGTGATCGATTCCGCGGCGGAGACGACACTTCGGCAGCTCGGCATCTGGCGGCGGATGGCCGGGCCGCGGACCCGCATCTCGTACGTCCTGCAGCCGATGACCCGGTGGATGCACTACATCGACGCCCCGGAGGAGACGGTCCTGTTCGCCGAGAACGACCGGCTGTCCGAACTGGGTCCGTGGGAAGAGGTCTATGCCGACATCGCGACGCCGGAGTTCGCGCAGGCCTACGCCACGGCGTTGCGCGTCGGCTGCGAGAAGCAGGGCGTCCGGTTCGTCGACCTGAACCCGCTGGTCGCCGAGGTGGCCACCGATCGGGACTGGCTGTTCGTCGACCGCGTTCACTACAACGACAAGGGCCACGACGTCGTCGCCAGGGTGACGGCCGAGGCACTCGAGCTCAGCTAGTCGGCAGGGGGAAAGCGCCATGTCTTTCATCCGCAAGGTCATCGACAAACTTCTCGGACGTAGGAAGCGCGCTAACCGGAAGAAGGACGCATCCATCTACCCCATGTTCTGAATCCCGCCAAGTACGTGTGCTAAGTCCATGAACGGGGAACGACTGTGCACGACGCTACGTCAGCCGGCGCGGGCGCCGCTTCTACCAACGGCAGGATCTATGCGCGTGCCGTCGATCCTGAAGCGTTCTTCCCGGGCGGCGAGCCGGCCGAGGTGATCCGCGCCGCCATGCGGCGGGCCGCCACGGGCAACGAGCAGTCGCTGGACGACCGGATCGCCGAGGCGGCCGGCTGGTCGTCGGCCGAGGCCGCGCGATTCCAGGCAGTGGGCGACCCGGCCGACCGTGCCGGCCGCCGGCTCCTGATCATCAAGGCGGCCCTCGGCTGGGCGCCGCTCGGTCTCGCGTCCGGCGCCTGGCTCCAGTGGTTGACCAGCCCGGGAACCGCGGACGACCCGCTGTCCCTGCGGATCCTCGGGCTCTACGCGGCCGACGTCGGTGCCGGCCATCCCGGTGCCGCGCGGGGCAGCGCCTATCTTGGCCTGCTCCGCCACCTGCGGGTTTCGGAGAACGCCGTGCCGCTGGCCCGCCTGCCCCGGGACGCCCGGATTGACGACGCGGCGTTCGGCCTCGCGGCCGTGCTGCTGGTGATGAGCCGGCGCCCGGAGGACTTCCGTCCGGAGCTGATCGGTGCGGACCTGTGCCTGCGGGCCGTCGGGCTGCCGCCCCCGCTCGCCCTGGCCCGGCCCGATGTGCCGGCCGATTGGGCGGCGATCGACTACTCCAGCTCCCGGAGCGGCGGTCCCTCGCCGGTCGAGGAGTGCCACGCCGTCGCGGACGCGCTGCTCCGGCGGGAGCCGGAGTCGGCGGTGCGGGTGCACGTGGGCTTCGCCTGGACCCTGACCGCGCTGCGCGACCAGGCCGGCCGGCTGTACGACCGGCTGCGCGCGTCGCTCGATCCCGGGTACGACATGGCCACGCTGATGAGGCTCCGCGCCCGGGAGGGTTCGGTCTATCACCACCAGGTCCTGCTGGAGGGCCGCTCGCTGGCGGCGTGGCTGCGGGACTGCCGGGCGGACCCGGGGCCGTTCCTGGAGGTCCTGGCCCGGAGCAAGCTGGTGCGGCCGGGACGCTCCGGCGCCAGTCCGCTGGTGCAGGGGCTGGTCAGCGAGCGCGGCCCGATGTTCCGGATCTTCTCGCCGGACGATCTCACCGTCATCGGGCGGTGGATCGACGCGCTCCCGGCCACACCCGGCCTACGGCCGTCCGGCGAGGGCCAGAAGCCCGCGGAGTCACCCGGCCCGGCGCTGCTGGCCGCGCTGCCCGCCCTGTTGGCGGCCCGCGAGCCGGCCGGCCGCGCCCCCGGCAACCTCCGCGAGGCGTACCACCTGCTGATGGGACGCACCGGATCGCCGGAGCTCCGCGACTGGTGCCTTTTGTACGTCCGAGGATGGTTGGCCCGCACCCGGCACGGCATGAATTCCGGGTCCGGTCCGCTGCCGGGCGAATGGACGAACGAGGGTCTGCGTCCCTGGCTGCAGACGCAGCACGACAGCCACAGCGCCGAGTTCGAGGAGAACGCCGAAATCCCGCTGCCGTCGCGCGAGGCCGTGGTCGACGACGCCGTGCAGACGGCGCTGCTGACGCTGATCGACGGCAGTTGGCTGCAGGGCTTCACCGACTACGAGCTGGCCTCGTCGGACGTCGGCCACTCGCTGTTCGCGACCTACTGGGACGAGCTGGGCAACGCCGACGTCAAGCTCAACCACCCGCTGATCTACCGCCAAGTCCTGCACGAGATGGAAGTCGACCTGCCGCCCACGGCGGCGCCGGAGTTCCCGAGCTGGCCCGGTTTTCGCGACGCCTCGTTCGAGCTGCCGGTCTACTGGCTGTGCGTCGGACGCTTCCCGCGCACGTTCCTGCCCGAGGTGCTCGGCCTCAACCTGGCCATGGAGCTGTCCGGGGTGGGCGGCGCCTATCGCCGGGCCGGCCAGGCGCTGCGGAGATACGGCTTCAGCACCCGCTTCGTGGACATCCACAACACCATCGACAACGTCGCCACGGGCCACTCCGCGTGGGCGGCCGACGCCGTCGACACGCTGATGTCCGGCCTGCCTGCATCGTCCGGGCCGGGCGGCCGGGCGGAGACCTGGGAGCGGGTGCGGGCCGGGTACCGCTCGCTCAATCCGCCCAGCGGATTGCTGGCCCGCCGGGCCGCCCGTCGCGCCCGTCGCACCGGCAGCCCGCCCTCGACGGCGAAGGAGTCCGTCGATGCCTGACCTGGTTCTCGGGATCTCGGCCTTCTATCACGACAGCGCCGCGGCGCTAGTGCGTGACGGCGTACCGGTCGCGGCGGCGCAGGAGGAGCGGTTCAGCCGTA
>Ga0307508_10002335_pt1 | contig 20118 bp, 16 predicted proteins | sample 9_EM_MG_FD_203089 | JGI IMG/M metagenome (GOLD analysis project Ga0307508, IMG submission 203089) | Populus trichocarpa ectomycorrhiza microbial communities from riparian zone in the Pacific Northwest, United States - 9_EM | ecosystem: Host-associated > Plants > Roots > Unclassified | place...
GGACGCTCCGCGCGGTTCTCGACTGGAGCCACGCCCTGCTCAGCGCCTCCGAGCAACTGCTGCTCGGCGAACTCGCCCTGCGCGTGGCCGGATGCTCCGTCGAGGACGCGGAAAAGGCCGTACTGCCACACTCGGAATCCGAACCGGAAGACACCGCCGACCCTCTTCTCATCCTGGGTCAACTGGTGGACAAGTCACTGGTCTTCACGGTGCGCACCGCCGGCGGGACCCGTTTCCAGCTGCTGGAGACGGTGCGCGAGTACGCGTTGGCGAGGCTTGAGGCGGAGGGAAATCTGCCGTCGGCCCAAAACCGCTTCATCGCCTGGTCGTTGGGGTTCGTCAGACAGGGCCACAAGGGCATGCCGTCGCCGGAGCAGGCCTACTGGTCGCGCCGTGTCGCCGCGGAGTCCGCCAACCTCAGGGTCGCCTCGGAACTCATGACGCGCACCGCGCGAGTCACCGACGCGCTGCGGCTCGAATCGACGCTCGGCTACTTCTGGTACATCCTCGGCCGCGAGGAAGAGGGAATCGACCGGCTGACCCGCACCCTGGACGCCTACGACACGGCCGTACGGACCTCGTCCGATCCCCGCCGGCCGACGCCGGAGGAGGAGTGGGCGCTCTCCTATGTCTTCGTCTGGCTGGCCTGGCTGAACCATGTCTGCGGACGACATGACGTGGCGCTCAAGTACGAGAAGCGCTACGGGAACACATGGCAGCACGCGAGCAACCCGGATCTGGCCGTCGTAGGTCCCGTCTGGGAAGCGCTGCACGCGCGGCTTGCCGCCGAGGAGGGCTGGGAGGCCCGGTTCGCGTCGGCGGACGCGGGGATCGCCGGTACGGAGTTCGGCTGGGACCGGGTCGCCCTGCACTACGCCTGGTCGACGTACTGCCTGCACGCGGGAGACGCGGACGCCGCACGGGAGCACGCGCTGATCGGCGTCGAGGTGTCCAAGGCCATCGACGACCCCATCACCCTGTCCGTCTGCCTCACGGCCCGCGGCGACGCCGAGGAGAGCGTCGGCAGACGGGAAGCGGCCCGGGAAGTGTGGAGCGAGGCAAGCGATGTCCTCCGGTCCATGGGCGCCCGTTCACGGTGGGCCTACCGAGCCTTGCGGCTCGCTTTCCTCGATGTGGGAGACGGGCTCATCGACTCGGCGGACGGGAGGCTGACCGAGGTGGAGGAAGTCGCCTCCGAGCTCCTCTCGTACGACCTCAGGGCTGCCGTCGGCAATCTGCGCGGGGTGGTCCTGGCCAGCCAGGCGCGCTTCGACGAGGCCGAGACCGTCTTCCGGGAGGTCTGGTCGTCACCGACCTCTCCTCGCAACCGCAAGGCGGTGGCGGGTCTCGCACTGGCCGCCTGTGTACCGCCGACGCGCCCGGAGAGTGCAGAGGGCGCGGACCTGCGCGAAATCCTCGGCGAGGTCGGGCGGATGACCGATCTGCTCGTGGAGCCTCTCACCCGCAACGCGCTCGGCTGTCTGCTGGCCGACATCACGGAGTGGCGACAGGCTGTGGCGACGCGGAGACATCCCCTCCGCGAGCGTCTGCCGGGCTCGCCGTCCGTGCTGGCCGCGTTCTGTTGAGGAAGGCGGACAGCAACCGGGTTCACCCAGACCCTGATGCCCTGACCTGCGCAAGCCCACGTTGCCGGCGACTCCTCCCGCTCCGAGTCGGTCATACGGTGAACTCCTCGCCAGGGCACGTCCGGTGATCGGTGCCCCACGGCTCAACGCCTAGGCGGAGCCTGCCGCTTGCCTCGTTGATCACGCTCGTTCTCGACATCACCGATACCCACGGGCGGGCAGCCAGATCTGTCGCAGAGGACACGGAGTGCACGACACCGCATTCCCCGCTCCTGCCGGCCCCAACGACCCCGCATGGGACGGGCACGCCGGTGACGGCCGGCGGCCTCCGAGTTTCAGATCACCGATGCCGGCCCGGTCCGTTCAGCACTCCGGTGAAGCCGGCGAGCAGGGAAGGGTTGTCGGAGAGCCATGCCTGCACCCGGTCCGCCCCGATCGCGCCGCCAGGACCGGACTGGAAGTAGGCGTCCAGCTTGTCCAGCAGGACGCCTACCGCCCGGCCGGCCAACGGCTCGCGTACGCGGTCGAGTGCCTGGCCGGCGCGGTCCATCCACATCCGCGCGTCGCCGGCCGCCGAGGGGGTGGGCGGGCCGAACGTCGCCACCGCCACCAGGCCGACGGCGGACATCGCTTGGCGGTCGAGCGGCGCCGTAGGGCTGTCCCAGACATCGGCGAAGATCGTCCGCGCCTCCGAGAAGCGACCTCCGTGGAACGCCAGTGCTCCGCGCAGGATGGCTGCTGCGGCCCGGAGGTCGTCCGCACTCAGTTCGTCCGCGAGCCGAACCACCTCCGTGAGCCGCTTCTCGGCCGTGTCGACCGCTCCCTCCGCGATGTCCAGGCACACGATCCTGAGTGCGGCGTACGCGTACTGACCACGCGCGCCGAGGGAGCGGAGGATGCGCGCCGCCTCGGTCCAGTGTGCGAGGGCTCGGTCGCGCAGGCCGCCGCTCTCCTCGGCGTCGCCGCGGAGCGTGAGGGTGCACGCCAGGGCGAAGTCGTCGCCGGAGGCACGTGCCGCCGAGACGGCGGCCTGGCCGTGGCCGCGGGCACCGTCGATGTCACCGGCCTGGAGGCAGTACGTCGTCCAGTTGGTCAGGAGGATCGCCCGGTCCCAGTGGAACTCGGTGCCCGCGACGCCTTCTTCTGCCCGTACGAAGAGTTCCTCCACGTCGTTCCGCCCGGTCAGCATGGCGTGGAGCGGCTCGTAACAGGGTCCCAGGACGGCGAGGTCGGGGTTCTTCGCCTGCCGCCAGGCCTCCTTGAACCGATCGATGAAGTAGCTGCCCTCCGCGTGCCGACCGACGACGTGATTGAGCCAGACAAGCCACGCGAGGGCGTAGAACAGTGCCCGCTCGTCGTCTTCGGTGGGCTCTGCGGCCCATTGGCCCTCTGCGGTGTCATAGGCCTGGAAGCTGCGCTGGAGACGGTCGATCCCCTCTTCCTCACGGCCGCTGATGATCCAGTAGCAGCCCCGACGTGCTTCCAGTGACAGGGCCTGGGCTGTTCTCGTCCGGGCCATCATGAGATCCGAGGCCGCCCTGATGTTGGCGGATTCCGCGGTGTGCCGTCTGATCAACTCCCCCTGGCCGCCGGGCGCGAGGGTGTCGGTGACCTCGTGCACGAAACGCAGGGCCCATGCCATGAAGCGTTCCTCCGCCTCGGCGGCCCTTCCTTCGGCCCGCAGCCGGTCCAGGGCGTATTCGCGGACCGTCTCCAGCATCCGCAGCCGGCTTCCGTCGGGCGTCGAGACGGTGAAGAGGAGGGATTTGTCGACCAGTTGGGCCAATACCTGCAGGATCTCGTGGTGGTCCGCCTCGGGGAGTGGGATCGCCGTCTCCGCCACGTCGACGGAGCAGCCGCCGACGTACAGGGCGAGTTCCGTGAGCACCCGCTGCTCGGTGGTGTCCAGGAGGGCGTAGCTCCAGTCGAGGACGGCACGCAGGGTGCGGTGCCGGGCGGGATCGGTCCGCTTCCCCTTGGCCAGCAGGGCGAAGCGGTTGTCGAGGCGGAGTTCGATCTCGCGTACCGGCAGCAACCGTACGTGCGCGGCGGCGAGTTCGACCGCGAGCGGGAGGCCGTCCAGCCTGCGGCACAGCGAACGGATGTCGTGCATCGCCGTCTCGTCCGCGGTGAAGGACGGGTCGATCATGACGGCGCGGCTGCTGAACAGGTCCGCGGCCTCGCCGTCGGGCATCGGCGCCAGGGGATACAGCGCTTCGCCCGCAACGGCCAGCGGTGCTCTGCTCGTGGCCAGGACGGTCAGTGCGGGGCACCGGCCGAGCAGGACGGCCACGAGCGGGGCGACCGCGTCGAGCAGGTGCTCACAGTTGTCGAGCACGAGAACCGCCTGGCGTCCGGCCAGGAACGAGGTGAGCCGGGGCACGTAGTCGTGCGGTGGCTGGTCCGGCCGGACCGAGGCGTCCGACAGGCCCAGGGCTCCGGCTGTCGCCGCGAGGACGCCCGCGCTGTCGGCCGAGGCCAGATCGACCCACCACACACCGTCGTACGAGGACTGCATCAGCACGCACGCCTCAAGCGCGAGGCGGGTCTTGCCGACACCGCCCGGTCCTACGACGGTCACCAGCCGCTCGCGGTCGAGGGCCGCGCGCAACCCGTCGAGCTCCTCGGCGCGGCCGACGAACGGGCCGAGGGGGTGGTCCGGACCGCCTTCGCCGGGCGTCGGGCGGGAAGCGGCGTGAGCCGGGGACAACCGTACGGAGTCCGTGGTCGCCGTCCCGGGACGCGGATCGCCTGCCAGTATCCCGTCGTGCAGGGAACGCAGTTCGGGGGAGGGATCGACGCCCAGTTCGGACCTCAGCAGTCTGCGGCCCGATTCGTACACGTCCAGGGCTTCGGCATGGCGCCCGCAGCGGTGGAGCGCGAGCATCAGACGCGCCCGGGACCGCTCACGCAGCGGTGCACTGGACACGAGTGCCGTCAGTTCGGCGACCAGTTCCGCCGCACGGCCGAGCTCAAGGCCCGCGGCAGCCGCGTCCTCCTGCGCGCTCAGGCGCAGTTCCTCCAGGCGCAGCCGCTCGACGTCGAAGACCCGGCCCTTCAGATCGTCCAGCGCGCGGCCCCGCCACAGCGCCAGCCCCTGCCGAAGAACGTTCTCCGCCTGCCGGTAGGCGCCCGCCGCCAGGTGCTCGCGCCCCTCGCGGACCGCCGCCTCGAAACGGACCGTGTCGAGCTCGTCCTGTGGCCCCAGAACGAACCGGTATCCCCCGTACTGGGACTGCAGACGCCCGTCCTGGTCCCGCGTCGCAAGCGCCGCACGCAGCTTCGCCACCTGGACCTGAAGCGCGTTGACCGGGTCCTTCGCCTCGCGCTCCTCCCACAGCTCCTCGATGAGGGTGTCACGGTGCACCACCGCTCCCCCGGCCAGCAGCAGCCGGCCGACGATCGCGCGGGAGACAGCGCCCGGAAGAACGACGGCACCGCTCCCGTCGGCCAACTCGAGGCGGCCGAGCAGTCGGAGGTGCAGGGCGTCGTCGTTCATCTCTCAGCCTTCATCGGCGGTTCCGATGCTCGATACCCGGGTTCCGGGCACGTCCGTGACCGTACGAGGCAGGCAGTGGTTACCCGCAAGGGATGCTAGTACCCATTGGGTATTATTGCTGCATGACGAAGACATCGGGCCTCTGCGACGACCCCAAGAGCGTCTACTCCGCCGCCTGCCCCTGCCGCGACATGCTAGACCTGCTCGCCAACAAGTGGAGCGCCCTCGCACTGGGCGCCCTCGAGGACGGGCCACGCCGCTTCGGAGCACTGCGCGGCCGACTGCAGGGGGTGAGTCCCAAGGTCCTCACCCAGACGCTGCGCCGCCTGGAGGACTACGGCCTCATCGACCGCCAGATCTACGCGGAGGTGCCGCCCCGCGTCGAGTACAGCCTGACCCCGCTCGGCAAGGACGCCTGCGCCCCGCTCTCCCATCTGCGCAGCTGGGTGGAGCAGAACATCGACCGGTTTCCGGAATCCGTCTGACGCCACGCCGTCCGGACCTCCTCGCCCGCCTCCCACCTTGATAGTTCCCTTTGGGAAGCAGGCTCCCTTGAAGGTTACTACCTCCTGATGGGTACCTTGCCGGTCATGGCCGCCGACTGCTGCCGGCCCACCGCACAAGTCGAGGAGATCCATGATGAGTGAGTCCTGGAAGACGACGACGATGCCCGCCGTCGCCTACCGCAAGAGCCTGCCCATCGACGACGACGAGAGCCTGGTGGACGTAGAGCTGCCCGTGCCGCAGCCGGGTCCACACGATCTGCTGGTCCAGGTGGAGGCCATCGCGGTCAACCCCGTGGACTACAAGGTCCGTCAGGGCAACGACCCGGGCGGTGAGCCCAAGGTGCTCGGCTGGGACGCCGCCGGCACGGTCGTCGCGGTCGGTGAGCAGGTGGAGTTGTTCGAGGTCGGCGACGAGGTCTTCTACGCCGGCGCGATCGACCGACCGGGCACCAACTCCCGCTTCCACACCGTCGACGAGCGCATCGTCGGCCGGAAGCCCGGCACGCTCTCCTTCAGCGAGGCGGCGGCGCTGCCGCTGACCTCCCTCACCGCCTGGGAGGGCCTGTTCGAGCGCCTCGGCCTGCGCGAGGGCGCTTCGGAAGAGACCGGCACGCTGCTGGTGACCGCGGCGGCGGGTGGCGTAGGGGCCATGGTGGCTCAGCTCGCTCGGGCCCTCACCGGCCTGACCGTGATCGGCACCGCCTCCCGCCCGGAGACCGTCGAGTTCGCCCGCCGGATGGGCGTGACGCACGTGGTCGACCACCATCGCCCGCTGCCGGCGCAGGTGGCCGAGGTGGCGCCCGGCGGGGTGGACCACATCTTCGGCACCGCCGGTACGGACCGGAACCTCGCCGCGTACGCCGACATGCTCAAGCCGTTCGGCGGGCTGGTCGCCATCGACGACTTCGGTCCCGTGGAGATCGGCCTGCTGAAGTCGAAGAGCATCTCCTTCCACTGGGAGTTCATGTTCACGCACTCGCTGTTCCGGACCCCGGACCAGGTGGCGCAGCACCACATCCTCGACCGGATCGCCCGGCTCGTGGACGAGGGCGCCCTGCAGACCACGGCCACCCAGGACCTCGGCACGATCAACGCCGCCCACCTGCGGGAGGCGCATCGCATCCTGGAGTCCGGCAGCACCATCGGCAAGGTGACGCTCACCGGATTCTGAGACTGCCGTGAACCTCCTTCTTCTCCGCCCCGTCTACAGGGCGGATGAAGAAACCAGGCCTTCTCGTAACCATAGAAACGTGACGAGCATGCGAGTTATGAGGTTCACGCCGGAGCAGAGAATAAGCCATCTGCTCAACTGGGCAGCCGAATGGAACGGAACGGGGAGAGGACGAAGTATGTGGGCGTACTCCCTGAGTCTCGGGGGTTCCCATGCCCTTCTGAACGATTGGGTCAACAACGAGAGACTCATGAATCTCCTCGCCCCGGAAGAGAGGAGTGCGATAGAAGAGGCACGCCGGCGGGCGACGCGGCGCGAGACCGCCGCGAATCGGATGGCTCGGTAGCGAGGTATATCCGTCCGCCATTTACCGCATTCGCCGTTCCTCACCCGGGCGGGCCGTTCGCCGAACTCGTCGCGTCGAGCTCTGTGGGCAGAGCCCAGGAGCGGTTGCACACACCCGGCTCCCCCGGCGCGGCGGTTCCCGCCGGGCGGCGTGGACAGCGGCCGGAAAGGCACAGAACAGACCTATTGGATGAACTGTGTGCCGAGGAAGGGAGCACCGGTGCCGCCGGTGCTCCCTCGTCGCATTCCGGGACGAGCGGTCCGAAGCCGACACGTCGTCAAGGACGCCCTGCTACTCCGCGCTACTCCGCCGATGAGCGGGAACACTCCGCGCCAGGCGCTCCCGAAGGACACGCTCACGGGGTGTAACCCCGCTCGGCCAGTGCGGCCCGGAGGGCCTTGAGGGCCAGGTGGGTCCGGGATTTGACCGTGCCCGGCGGTATGCCCAGCGTCTCCGCCGTCCGGGCCACGGACTGGTCCAGGAACTCGACGTGGACGAGGATCTCGCGATGCTGCAACGTCAGGTCCGCCAGGGCCTCGCGCACGATCTTCTTGGTGAGGGCCGGATCCATGGGTTCCGGACCGGGCATGTCGTTCAGCGCGGTGTCGATCGTCTCCGGCGGTCGGGCCTTGCGGGCACGGTGGCCGTCGATGACGAGGTTGCGGACGACCGTGACGAGCCACGGCCGTATGCCCTCGGCCTCGGGATCGAGGATGTCGGCGTTCTGCCAGGCGCGCAGGACGGCCTCCTGGACCAGGTCCTGAGCCTGATGGCTGTCGCCCCAGAGCAGTCCGGTGGTCACTCTCAGCAGGAACACGCCGTGCTTGTCATAGACGGCGCGGATGAACGCCTCGTCGCGCGCCCTGTCACGCGTTCCGCCGGTCCGGCCCGGCCGTGTCTCCCGGACTCGTGTGCTGTGCCTCATTGCTGCGTTCCCCCGATGCGCCGTGGATCGATACACGGCACGCCAATTCGTTGAAAGCTGAACGGGGAAACTTTCGGGGGGACCTCTTGCCGGCGGCTTACTGTCCGCTTGCCCGGCCTGCGTCTGCGAGGACAGGCCCAGGAAAGGTGCGGGAAAGGACGCCACCACCGGGCACGCGGGGCTCCGTCCGACGGAGCCCCGCGTGCCGGCGATGCTCAGGAGCTGTTCACTCCGGGCCGGGGATCCGGGCCAGGGCGGCTCGGACCGCCGCTTCCCGCAGTTCGGGGACCTTGCCGGACCAGTTGCCCAGCATGTCCTCCTCGGGCAGTCGCCGGACAGCGGCGAGAGCGGTGCGGATCTCGTCCATGTCACCCGCACATGCCGGGCACGCCCGTACATGGCTGTCCACGAGTACCGCTTCCCTGGGATCGAGCGCTGCCATGTCATAGGCAGCCAGTCGGGCTCTCACCTGCTCGCATTTCACCGTGCGGTCTCCTGGAATCAAGTCGGCGTCCCGGCGGCTCACCTGCTCCACGACTCGACTGCTGTGCGCCGGCGTACCGGCGGAGTCCTATCCCGGAGCGACGTTGTGGTTGTTGACCCGGAAGAGGTTCCGCGGGTCGTAGTGCCTCTTCAGGGCACGCAGCCGTTCCAGGTCGTCGGCGGTGAACACGTTCTCCGCCCGGTCGTCACGACCGGCGAAGTTCGTGTACGCGAGGCCAGTGGACCAGGGGCTCAGGCGCTCGATCATCCCGCCCAGCACGGCCATACCGGCGTCGACGGCCTCCGGCGGCCCGACCGTCGCTCCCCACACGTTGAACACGGCGTCCCGGGCGGCGGTGGGGCTCGCCGCGACGGGCCGACCGGCCAGTGCCCCGCCGAGATGCCTGATCTCCAGCACTGTGACGAGGCCGCCGGCGGCCACTTGGGCGCTCTCCACGAGAGAGTCGACGGCTGCGGCCGGCAACTCGGCCAGGAGGGTGCCCTGGTCCTCGTACGGGAAGGGGTCCGCCGGGTCGGTGTGCACGAGGGGGAAGGCGCTGTAGGGGTGGCGGCCGACCGTGTCGAGAACGGTCTCGCCGATGGCCCGGAAGGGCGCGATGAGCTTCTCGGCCTCCTCGTCGGAGCCGAGGTGGGTCACCCGGACATGGGCGAGGAACCGGCCGCGCAGCAGTTCGGGGATCTCCGGGACCGGCGGGAAGTTGAGCAGCGCCACGGAGCAGGTGAAGGCGTCGGGCGCATCGCGGACCACCTCGGGGAAGGCACGGACCACGGCCTCGACGTTCTCGGCGGGGAAGTAGATCCCGCCGCCGTAGAAGGAGGTCACGGGGAAGAGCCCGATCTCCAGCTCGGTCACGATCCCGAAGTTGCTGCGTCCGCCGCGCAGCCCCCAGAACAGCTCCGGTTCCACCTCTGCGGAGACGCGGCGCAGTTCACCGTCCGGGGTGACGACCTCGATCGACGCGATGTGGTCGGCGGCCCAGCCGAAGGACCGGCCCAGGAACGGGCTGAGTCCGCCGCCGAGGCTGAAGCCCACGACGCCCACCAGGGGACTGGACCCGTTCAGCGGTGCCAGCCCTTCCTCCTGAGCCGGCTCCACGACGTCCGACCAGCGCGCACCGGCACCCACGCGGGCCACGCCACGCTCGACGTCGATCTCGACCGTACGCATCGCACCCGTCGTGACGAGAAGGAAGCCGTCCGCCGCGGGGAACGGCTGGTGCCCGGTGGCCATGACCGCGACGGGTATGTCACGCGCGGCGGCGAAACCGACCGCGGCCCGCACATCGGCGGCGGTGACCGCCGCGACGACCAGGCAGGGCCGCTGCTGCGATCGCAGGTTGAACGCCGCGGTCGCCCCCTCGTAGCCCGCGTCGTCCGGGGCGAACACGGATCCCTTGATCCGGTCGGCCAGTTCGGCGACGGTGTCCTCTCCGAGAACGATCCGCCCCTGGTACTCGGTCATGGTGCTGTGCCTTTCGTCGGAGAACTGGCCCTGTCCGACGGTCACTTGGGAGAGCAACGGGAACGGCTCCGCGACACGACACGGTGGCGGAGACATCCCGGAGGGCCAGGTGCCGTCTGGTCGCTGCTACGGCGCGCACCCCGAAGAGGTTCACGGTCCGCGTACGGCCTGTCGCCGGGCGCGGCCGGGATCGCTCAGTAGAAGGCGGCCAGCACGGACGGGCTGCTCGCGAGCCAGTCGCACATCTGATCCGTCCCGCCCCGCCCGTCCGCTACGGACCGGTGGTGGGTGTCCAGCCTGTCCAGCAGCACACCCACCGCGTGTCGGGCGAGCGGTTCCAGCAGTCCGGCGTGCGTCTGACGCCCCCGGTCGATCCAGGCCCGCGCGTCGTCCGAGGCGGTGGGGCTCGGCGGACCGAACGTCGCCAGGACCGCCAGACCGATGGCCGAGACCGCTCTGCGGTCGGGCGGCGCTCCCGGACAGCGCCAGACACCGTGGAGAATCCTCTCCGCGTCCGCGAAGCGACCGCCCCGGACCGCCAGCACTCCGCGCAGGTTGGCCACGGCCGCCTGGAGATCGTCCGCACTGAGTTCGTCGGCGAGCCGGCTCACCTCCACAAGCCGCCGCTCCGCCAGGGCGAACTCTTCCTCGGTGATGTCCAGGCAGACCAGCCTGAGCACCACATACGCCCAGCGGGTACGCGCCCCGACGGCATCGAGGATCCGGGCCGCTTCGGCCCACTGCTCGCGAGCACGGGCGCGGAGGCCGTCGCTCTCGTCCGCGTCGCCGCAGAGAGTGAGCGAGAAGACCCGGGCGAAGTCGTCGTCGGACGCGCGTGACGCCGACACCGCGATCAGACCGTGGCGGCGGGCTCCCTCGATGTCCCCGTGTTGCAGGCAGTAGGTCGACCAGTTCGTCTGCAGGACCGCCCGGTCCCAGTGGAATGCCGTGCCCGCCACGGCGGCCTCCGCCACGGCGAAGAGTTCCTCGACGTCGTCGTACCCGTTGAGCATCGCGTGGAGCGCGTCGTAACAGAGGCCCAGGACGGCGAGGTCAGGGTTCTTCGCGTACTGCCACGCCGCCCTGTGCCGCTCCACGTAGGAACTGGCTTCCGGGTGATGTCCGGCGACGTGATTGAGCCAGGTGAGCCAGGCGATCGTGTAGAACAGTGCCCATTCGTCCTCCTCGGTGGGCTCCTCGGTCCGCTGTCCCGCCGTCGCGTCGTAGGCCCGCAGAATGCGTTGGAGTCGGTCGATTCCCTCTTCCTCTCGACCGCTGATGAACCAGAAGTAGCCCAGCCGCGCCTCCAGCAGCAGGGCCTCGGCCAGCCTGGACCTGGCCGTCATCAGGTCCGAGGCCGCCCTGATGTTGGCGGACTCCTCGGTGAGCCGCCTGGCCCACTCCCTCTGGTCGCGGGACGAGATTCCCGCACTGCCGTCACGGACGAAGCGGGCGGCCCACGCCATGAGGCGCTCTTCGGCTTCCGGCGCCCAGCTCTCTTCCCGGAGTCGGGCGAGCGCGTACTCGCGGACCGTCTCCAGCATCCGCAGTCGGTTCCCGTCGGGCGTGGAGACCGGGACGAGAAGGGACTTGTCGACCAACTGCGCCAGCACATGCAGCAGTTCGGCACTGTCCGCCCCAGGCAGCGGAGTGGCTGCCTCCACGAGTTCGAGAGAGCAGCCGCCCACATAGAGGGCCAGTTCCGTCAGCAGCCTCTGCTCGGTGGTGTCGAGGAGGGCGTAGCTCCAGTCGAGGACGGCGCGCAGGGTGCGGTGTCTGGCCGGCGCGGTCCGCTCCCCCTTGGTCAGCAGCGTGAAGCGATTGTCGAGGCGGGCCTCGATCTGACGGACGGACAGGAGCCGGACATGCGCGGCGGCGAGTTCCACCGCCAGCGGCAGCCCGTCGAGCCTGCGGCAGAGGGAGCGGATGTCGTGCATCGCCGTCTCGTCCGGGGCGAAGGACGGGTCGATCATGGCGGCGCGGGTACCGAACAGGTCCGCGGCCTCCTCGTCCGGCATCGGCGCCAAGGGGTACAGCACCTCGGCCGGGACCTCCAGCGGTGCTCTGCTGGTGGTCAGGACGGTCAGGGAGGGACACCGGCCCAGCAGCGTCGCCACGAGCGGGGCGACGGCGTCGAGCAGGTGCTCGCAGTTGTCGAGCGCGAGTACGGCCGGCCGTCCGGCCAGGAACGAGGTGAGCCGGTGCATGTAGTCGTGCGGCGGCTGGTCCGGCCGGACGGCGGTGTCGGACAGTCCGAGCGTGGAGGCGACCACCGCGAGAACGTTGGCGTCGTCGGCCGGGGCCAGATCGACCCACCAGACGGTGCCGCGGGACGGTGGGACCAGCGCGCACACCTCCAGTGTCAGGCGCGTCTTGCCGACGCCTCCCGGTCCCAGTACGGTCACCAGCCGCTCGCGGTCGACGACCTCACACAGCGCGTTCAGATCCTTGCGCCTGCCGACGAACGGGCCGAGCGGTCGGCTCAGATTGCCTTCGCTCGGTGTCGGTCGGACCTCCGTGCGGATCAAGGACAGGCGGTCGGACGCGGCGTCCGGCCCTTGGAGAGACGGATCGTGGCGGGTCATCGCGGCGTGCAGGGAGCGCAGCTCCGACGCGGGAACGACGCCGAGCTCGGACTTCAGCAGCCGGCGGCCCGTCTCATAGACCTCCAGGGCTTCCGCGAACCGCCCGCAGCGGTAGAGCGCCAGCATGAGACGGGCCCGGGACCGCTCGCGAAGCGGTGCGAGGGACACCACCGCCTTCAGCTCGGGGACCAGCTCCTGCGCACGACCGAGTTCGAGGCCCGCGGTGGCCGCGTCCTCCAGAGCGCCCAGCCGCAGATCCTCAAGGCGGGTCCGCTCGGCTTCGAACACCCGCGCCTCCAGGCCCTCCAGGGCGCGGCCGCGCCACATCGACAGCCCCAGCCGCAGGTCGCCGTCGGCCTTCCGGAACTCCGCCGCCGCCAGGTGCTCACGGCCCGCCCGGACCGCGGCCTCGAAGGCGGGCACGTCGACCTCGTCATCCGGTCCCAGGACGATCCGGTACCCACCGTGGCCGAACAGCAGGCGCGTGTCCTCGCCCCGCGCCGCGAAGGCGGCACGCAGCTTGGCCATCTGGACCTGAAGCGCGTTGACCGGGTCCTTGGTCTCGCGCTCCTCCCACAGCTCGTCGATGAGGGTGTCGCGCCGCACGACCGCCCCGTGGGCGAGAAGCAGCCGCCCCACGATCGCCCGGGACACGGCGCCCGGGGGGATGACCGCGCCGCTGCCATTCACCAGCTCCAGGCGGCCGAGCAGTCGAAAACGCATGACCGCCATTCTGCCGTGGGCGGCCGAATGCCCCGAAGGGCTTGTCGGCGCGTCGCGGGGTGAGCGGTCCGGGTTCGGTGAGCTCCCGGACGGCGGTCCGGCCGTCGGTGTCCACGCAGGAACTCGACGTTCCGCGGGGTGAACCAAGGCGTCGGACGCCGCGTAGACATCTACGTTCTACGTTCACCGAATTCGACTCGGTACCAGGAGCGGAAAATGATCCGAAACATCGTCTTCTTCAAACTCAATGAAGGTCTCACGCGCGAATCACCCGAGGTTTCAGAGGGTTTTGAGCTCGTGAAGAACCTTGAGCGGGAAATCCCCGAGATCCGGCAGTGGGAAGTTGGGTGGCACGCATTCGACGAGACGTCTTCCTCTTACGACTTCGCCCTGAACAGCCTCTTCGATGACACCGCCGCTTTCCAGCGGTATTTCAACCACCCCGCGCACCTGGCAGCCATCGGCCACTGGATGCACCATGCTTCCTGGGTGGTCGTCGACATGCACGTCTAGGGCTCAAGTGGTGCGCGGCCCGGCGGCGTTGCATCACCGAGATCACAGGCCTCCCGTCGGCCGACATCCCCATCTCCGGCCGACGGGAAGGGCCGGTCGAACAGGCCGAGGAGTGTCACCCGACACCGAGTGGGCATACGCAGCCGGGGCCGGCCCGTCGGCACCGGCCGGAGTGGCGGGCCGATCGCCCTGCCGCCAGGCTGACGGCAGACCTACCGGCGCTCAGGACGGACAGACGCACAAGGGGACTGGTTCCACATGCAGATCGACCTGGCGGGACGCACCGCCCTGGTGACGGGCTCGACGCAGGGCATCGGCGCGGCGATCGCCGCCGGACTCGCGCGCTCCGGTGCCCGTGTGGGGGTGAACGGCCGGGACGAGCAGCGGGTCGCTGAGGGCGTGGCGCGGCTGGCGGCGGAGGTGCCCGGTGCCTCCTTCGTGCCGGTGGCCGCCGACGTGGCGAACGAGGAGGGCGCACAGCGCGTCCTGGAGGCGCTGCCGGAGGTGGACATCCTCATCAACAACCTCGGCATCTTCGGCTCCGCTGACCCGCTGGAGATCAGCGACGAGGAGTGGCGGCGCTATTTCGAGGTGAACGTACTGGCCGCGGTACGGCTGACCCGCATGTACCTGCCGGGCATGACGGCGCGCGGCTGGGGCCGGATCCAGTACATCGCCAGCGACTCGGCGGTCGTCATCCCGGCCGAGATGATCCACTACGGCATGTCCAAGACCGCGCTCCTCGCCGTCGGCCGCGGCTTCGCGAAACAGGCGGCGGGCACGGGGGTGACGGTCAACTCGGTCATCGCCGGCCCCACCCACACCGGCGGCGTCGAGGACTTCGTCTACGAACTCGTCGACCGCGACCTGCCCTGGGACGAGGCCCAGCGCGAATTCATGCGCAAGCACCGGCCGCAGTCCCTCCTGCAACGGCTGATCGAGCCCGAGGAGATCGCCCACATGGTCGTCTACCTCAGCTCCGACCAGGCTTCGGCCACGACAGGCGGAGCCCTGCGGGTCGACGGGGGCTACATCGACTCGATCCTGCCCTGACAACGCGGGCCGTCCCATCACAGTGATCGGCGCCTACAGCTCCCACGATCAAGATCCGGGCCATACCCGGGCCGGCGAACCGCCCCGGGCGCGGGAAGGCGCGATCTGACGCCGGTCAGCGACGTGCGAAGCGGGCGCCGAGCACTGATGGGCGCATCTCGGCAGGTCAGCGCACCCTCCCCCGCGGCTTCAAGGCCACCGGCGGCAGTTCGGGAGCCGGCAGCGGCGCCCCGTCGTACCCCTTCACCTCACCGAATCGCGAGCCTGTCGTCCAGTCCTGTCGGGCCTGTGCGATCTCCTCCTGGGACCGTCCGATCCAGTTCCAGAACATGATGAGCTCCTCCTCGAAGGGCTCGCCGCCCAGGAGCATCAGTCCGGCGTCCGACTCGGCGCGCAGCGGGAGTTCGGTGCGGCCGCAGCCGAGGTAGAGCATCGAGCCCGGCAGCAGCGGCACGCCGTCGACGTGGGCCTCGCCGGACATGGACAGTACGGCGTACTCGAAGTCCGGTTCGAGCGGCAGGCGTACGTCGGCGCCCTGGGCCAGGGCAAGGTCCGCGCCCACGATCGGGGTGTACGTCGTGCCGGGCGAGGCGGCGCCGTCGACCTCGCCGAGGATCAGCGTGGCGCGCAGGCCCGGCGCCGTGACCACCGGCAGCTCGCCGTGGTGCTCGAAGTGCGGGTCGATGTGGCGGTGACTGTCGGGGAGGGCGACCCACAGCTGTGCGCCGTGCAGGAAGCGGGCGTGCGACTTGGGGCTCTGCTCGGCGTGGCTGATCGCCCGGCCGGAGGTCATCAGGCCCAGTTCGCGCGGGCGGATCGTCTGGACGCTGCCGGTCGAGTCGCGGTGCAGCACCTCGCCCTCGTGCAGCCAGCTCACGGTCTGCAGGCCCATGTGCGGGTGCGGCGGCACCTGCATGCCGGGCTCGTCGGCGATGTCGTCGGGGCCGTAATGATCGACGAAGCACCAGGCGCCGACCATGCGGCGGCCCAGGTTGGGAAGCAGACGGCGGACTTCGGTCGACTCGCCGAGCTTGACGCGGCGAGGGCTGAGGAGTTCGCGCACCGGCTCAGCCACCACGAAGCCACGGCCGCCGCACAGCGCGGGAACAGCCTGGCGATCAAGATTGCTCATGGCGCCAACCTAGCCCCGCCGAGGGCGTCCCGTCAGTCCGTCATACGGGCTGTGTCACCCTCACTCGGAACACCCGCCCTCGAAGAAATAGTAGCCATGTACATAGTAGCCATGTACTGTATCTGGGTATGAGCAAGGGTTCCGAGAAGGCGACGCCGGGTTTCCTGGTGTGGCGTCTGTCGATGAAGTGGCGAGTGGCCGTCGACCGGGCGGTGGCCCCGCTGGGACTCACCCACGCGCAGTACTCACTGGTGGCCTCGCTGTACAGCATGCAGCGCGGCGGGGAGCGTCCCAGCCAGCGCCGTCTCGCCGACCACACCGGACTCGAACCGCTCTACGTGTCCAAGCTGGCCCGCACCCTGGAGGCGGCCGGCCTCCTCGAGCGCACCCGCGACCCCCGGGACCCGCGCGCCGTACAGCTGGCCCTCACCGAGCAGGGCCGCGAGGTCACCGGGCGCGCCATCAAGGTCGTACGCGGACTGCTGCAGCAGTTGCTGGAGCCGCTCGGCGGCCTCGACAGCCCGCGCGCGCGGGAGTTCACCCGCGACCTGGCGACCCTGCTCGACGCACCTCTTGATCCGCGCAGCGAAACCACGGAGAACACGGAGAACAAGAAGGAGCAGTCATGACCACCACCGCACCCACCGTCGACGGCCGCATCATCGGTCTCGCCCACTACGCCGGCCGGGCCATCCTGGAGAAGGTCCTGGCCCGTCATGGCGCCACATTCCAGCAGCAGATCACCCTCCGCCCCCTGGCCGCCGCCGAGGGTCCGGTCGAGCGCGAGGCCCTCGTCGGACAGATCGCCGGCAACCTCCAGGTCGATGCCGTCGGGATAGACGGCGTCGTCGAGGAACTCCTCGCCAAGGGGCTGGCGCAGGCCGAGGCTTCCAGGGTTCGGATCACGAAAGCCGGACGGGAGTTCTACGCCGAGGTGAGCGCCGAGACCGGGAAGATCTCCGCCCGGATCTACGCCGGCATCCCGGCGGAGGATCTGGCGGCGAGCGGTCGCGTGCTCGCCCTGGTGACCGAGCGGGCCAACGCGGAACTGGCCGCGATGCCGGCCTGAGGCTCCGCCCCACCGTGTAGTGGAATGTTCAACCATCTATCGTGGTTGGAGTACGTCGAAGGAGGTCACCAGTGGACACCACGTACGACACGACGTACTACGACCACGGAACACCGGCGGAGCGCTGGGAGCGCGCCCAGTTGTTCTTCGACGCCAAGGACTATGCCGCCGCGGCGCGCGTGCTGGGCGGGCTGGTCGAGGAGGTGCCGGGGCAGACCGGACCGCGGCTGCTGCTGGCGCGGGCCTACTACCACTCGGCCCAACTGCGGCGCGCGGAGACCGAGTTGCGCGTCATCGTCGAAAGCGACCCGGTGGAGCACTACGCCCGGCTGATGCTGGGCCGCACCCTCCAGCGGCAGGGGCGGCAGGAGGAGGCCGAGTCGCACATGCGCATCGCCTCGGCGCTCGCGGGTGACTTCGAACAGGTCTGAGCGACGCCGTACGGCATAGCGGCAGGGGCCCGGTTCCTTCTCGGAACCGGGCCCCTGCCATGTCACCGTCCTGCGCCGGCCCGCTGCTTCACTGCCGAGCCGGCCTCCGCTGTGCGCCGTCCCCTCCGGTGGGCGATCTCGCCGAGGAAGACGTCGACGACGACGAAGGCGGCCAGCGGGATGCCGAGCAACGGCACGAAATAGCCGAGGACGACGATGACGGCGACCGCCGGGACCAGGATCTGGGGAGGCATCTGCTGCCAGGCACCGCGCGGGACCGGGCGGCCGAAGGCGGAGCCGCGGCCGCGCTGCCACCACATGCGGTAGCCCCAGACGATCAGCAGGATCAGGCAGAGCGCGAGCAGCATCAGGGCAATCTGGTTGACCAGGCCGAAGAGAACTCCGGTGTGCAGGTCGATGCCCCAGCGGGTCAGCTTGGCGAGCAACGGGTGGTCGGCGAACCTCAGCACGTCGGTGACCTCGCCGGTGACCGGGTCGATCGCGACCGAGTCCTGCTTCTCGGGCCAGCTGCGCTGCACCTGCCTGACGACGTACGCGGAGCTCGCGTCGGCGGGCGGCACGATCTCCACGGGGTCGGTGAGGTCCTCGGCGCGGGCTCCCGCGAGCACCTTGTCGAGGCCGACACCGTGCTCGGCGTCCCCGGTGGAGGCGGAGGCGCCATGGCCCGCGTGCTCGCCGCCGGCCGTCGCCGAGACCGACGGGGTGGACTGGCCGAGCGAGGTACGCAGTTCGTCGATGTTCGCGCCGGCATACGTCGACCAGGTCAGACCGGTCGCCGAGAGAAAGATGAACCCGGCGGCGGCCCAGACCCCGACGGTGCCGTGCAGACCGAGCGTGCGGCGCCGTCCGGTGGTACCGCGCACCTTGCGCAGAGCTCGGCGGCGGGAGAACCACAGCACCAGGCCACCGCCCGCGATCACCCAAAGCCAGCTCGCGGCGAACTCGCTGTAGAGCCGCCCGGTGTCGCCGAGGTGCAGGTCGCGGTGGAACTCGTCGATCCAGGTGCGCAGCGGCAACGCGCCCGTCGATCCGTACTGATCGAGGGCGCCGCGCACCTTGCCGGTGTAGGGGTCGACGAAGACGGCGAGGGATTGGTCCGGATCGACGCCCTGCACGCCCGACAGCAGCACCCGGGTGGTGGCCTCGGCCTCCGGGGAGGGACGTATGGCCGAGACGGTGCCCTCGGGGTGGGCCTTGCGGGCGGCGGCCACCTGCTCGGAGATCGGCAGCCGGGTGTCGCCGACCTTCGCGACGGTCATCTCGTGGGCGTACACGAGCTTCTCTGCCTGGAACGCACCGGCATAGAGGAAACCGGTGACCGCGGCGAGAAGCAGGAACGGTGCGACGAGCGCTCCGGCGTAGAAGTGCAGACGCAGCACGAGCGGGCGGAGCGGCGCCCACCGGCTGGGGGACGGTGCCGGGACGGTGGCGGGTTGCGGGGCCTCGTCCGTGGTGGTCGAGGGAGCGGTGGACATCGGCGGGCTTCTCCGGGGGACGGGGACGTGGTGTGGCGTAGCGGTCCAGTAGTCGGGGGCAGGGGGCGCCGAGTTCCCGGAGTCGGCAGTGGTGTGCGTCACACATCGAGACGTCCGTTGCCGGCGCCCGTGGGATGCTGGTCCGATGGCAACTCCCCGTAACCACGCGCCGCTTGCCGAGCAGGTCGAGGAACTCCTCGCCGCCGAAGGCCCGTTGCGCATCGTGGCGGCCGGCGACCCGGCGCTGAGGCGCGGCACCGAGCACTTCGACGGCCAACTCGACTCCGCACTGCTGGCCCGCTTCGTCGAGGCACTGCGCGTCACCATGCACGAGGCGCCCGGCGTGGGCCTCGCCGCGCCTCAGGTCGGCGTTCCGCTGCGGATCGCGGTGATCGAGGACCCGGCGCCGGTGCCGGACGAGGTACGACTCGCCCGCGGCCGGGTGCCGCAGCCGTTCCGGGTCCTGGTCAACCCGTCGTACGAGCCCGTCGGCGCCGATCGGGCCGCCTTCTTCGAGGGCTGTCTGAGCGTGCCGGGCTGGCAGGCGGTCGTGGCGCGGCATGCCGAGGTGCGGCTGACGGGCGAGGACGAGTACGGGCGCCCGCTGGACGAGGTGTTCACCGGCTGGCCCGCGCGGATCGTGCAGCACGAGACCGATCATCTCGACGGGATGCTGTACCTCGACCGTGCGGAACTGCGCTCGCTGTCGTCGAACGAGGCGATGGCGGAGCGGTGGACGCAGACGACGCCGGACGCCGCGGCGAAGGCGTTGGGGTTCGATCTTCCGCCGCAGCGGTGACGAACGCTTCGGCTTTCGTCCCGGGTTCGGTCAGTGGTCGGTGAACGCGACGAGCCCTGCCGCCAGCTGTCGCGCGTATGCGGTGTCGAGCCCGTCCGGGCGGAAGAGGATGCGGTACATGATGGGGGCGACGACGCGGTCGAGGACCGTCCCGACGTCGGGTGCCTTCTCCGCGCGGTTGGCCGCGCGGCCGAGGATGACGTCGATCTGTTCGGCCGCGTAGGCCGAGCACTGGCCGGCATTGCTGCCGTCCGGGTCCCCGAGCAGGGCGTCGCGGATGTAGGCGCGGCCCGAGGGGGCCGCCATCTCCTCGAGGAA